>JAEEGK010002644.1_pt1 | contig 44909 bp, 42 predicted proteins | sample 8958771 | NCBI WGS metagenome assembly JAEEGK01 (sample SAMN16246547, study PRJNA631951) | gut metagenome | biome: gut microbiome; feature: rumen; material: SC-attached | host: Bos | place: Iran: Karaj | collected 2018-10
TTAAGATAGAAGAGGTTGTATCCGCATGGAGGTGTACAGAAGGAGTCCTGGAGCATTACAGCCATTGAAACTGTGAACCACAGAATGTCAAATCCAATTGCCTTGCAGATTGGAATATAGATAGGCATTGTGATCATCAGGATAGCTGTCCAGTCAAGGAACATACCCAGGAAGAAGCAGATAAGCATCATTACTGCGAAAGTTCCCCACTTTCCAAGACCGATACCAAGAATCAGGTTCTGGATAACGGCACCACCACCAAGACCCATGAAGATAGCAGTAAAGAATCCGGCGCCTGTCATTACGATAAGTACCATAGATACTGTGTTTGCTGTATCCATCATAATCTTTACAAGACCTTTCCATGAGAATTTACCGTAGCAGATCCACATAACGAATGCACAGAATGCACCTGCTGCAGAAGCTTCGGTAGGAGTTGCCACACCTGTGAACAGTACGCCCAGTACTGCAACGATAAGAAGCAGCGGTGGAACCATGTTGAGGATAAGCATCCTGATCAGCTGAGGTGTTGTCACCTGACGGCGGACCTCAATTGGAAGAGCCGGTCCCTTCCAAGGGAATCTCCAGCACTGGTACAGTGTATAGATACAGTACATAACTGCAAGGGCGATACCAGGAAGAACGGAGCCTGCGAACAGCTGTCCTACAGAACATCCTGAAAGCTCAGCCAATACCAGAAGCATGATGCTTGGCGGAATAAGAATACCAAGAGCTGAGGAACCTGCGATAGAACCACAGGCCAGCTTCATGGAGTAGTTGTTCTCCTTCATGATAGGAAGTGCAAGAACTCCCATGGTTACACAGGAAGCTCCTGTTGTTCCGGTACAAGCTGCCAGCAGTGTAGATACGATGATTACTGCAACTGCGATACCGCCTCTGACCGGTCCGAACAGATACTGCACCGACTTGAACAATCCTTCCGCCATACCCGACTCACTCATAAAGTTCGCCATAAATATGAAGTAGAGGATCGCTACATAGGTGTAGTTTGACATCTGTGCATTGAATTTATTCATGAAGAGGGCTGGGAATGAAGCGTGATATTTAGAGCTCAGCCAGCCGAATATAGTAGCCAGACCGCCAAGGACGAATGCCAGCGGATGGCCCAGGAAAAGTCCTCCAAGAAGACCTAAGAACATTGCCACGGCTACAAAGCCGGAGGACATTGCAAAACCTTCGAAACCCATTACTTAGCCTCCTTGTAATTATCACCATCAACAATCATCTCAATTCTTCTCAGGAAAATAGCAAAACCCTGGAGAAGCAGCAGTAAGGCCATTACAGGAATAATAGTCTTCTGAAGATAGATTGGTGCTGGATACTCTGACCAGGAAACCTCTTTGATGGCCCAGGAGTCTGCCGCGAACTTTATTCCCCTCCAGAATACGATTCCAACGGATGGGAAGAAGAAAATACAGTAAGAGATGATATCCAGGATTCCCTGAGTTCTCTTGCTGCATTTTCCAGATACGATGTCGATAGCAACATGGGCACCATTCTTAAGTGCATAAGAAGCACACATAGTGAAGTGGAATGCATAGATCATTGTTGTGACCTCGAATACCCAGTCGTTTGCATAGTGCAGGACATACCGGGTGAAACATTCATAGACCATAATCAACATTCCGATAAAAGCAGACCACATACAAATCTTACCAGTCCAATCGCTAAGTCCATCGATGGCGGCAGATATAGTATTTGCCAGTTTTCTCATTTTTTTGAATTCTCCTAAATAATTATGCTCATTAATTTAAAGGAAAAGGAAAAAAAGGCGCGAGCTATCTGGGATAACCCGCGCCCCTGATTTTAGAAAATCAACAGATCCTTATTTTACGAAGCTCTTCAGCTTAGCAAGGTCAGGAAGCTGCAGATCTGCATAACCATGTCCGTAAACAGAGTTAAGCTGTCTCCAGTACTGGTACTCATGCATATATGAAGCCATTGAGTATGCGCATTCTGCGAACAGTGGGTTCTTGGAAGCGAAATCATACATAATCTCTCTTGACATCTCAGAAAGTCTCTTGAGGTCAGATTCTGGCAGCTGGTATGACTTTACGCCAACTTCGTCTCTGAACTTGTTGGTGTAGATACCGGAGGTTCTATCCTCCATAGCCAGTGTCTGAAGAGCTGTTGCCTGAGCAGAAATCTCGATAGCAGCCTTGATGTTTGCTGGAAGTGCGTCGAACTTAGCCTTGTTGAAAAGCAGACAGCACATTGAACCTGGCTGGTGCCAGCCTGGGTGTGATGAATACTTTGAAATTTCGTTGTATCCCAGACCCCAGTCGAGGTATGGAGTACAAGACTCTGCTACGTCGATAACGCCAGTCTGCATAGCCTGGTATACCTCAGAAGACTGGATACCTACCTGTGCAGCGCCGATCTTCTTCAGGATCTGGCCCTGTGCAGAACCGGACATTCTGATCTTAACGCCCTTATAGTCTTCCAGAGACTTGATTGGCTTTGTTCCTCTAGGACCAGACTCGATTGTGATAGGTCCGAATGGAATACCTTCTACGCCGAACTTAGCATATGCTTTGCGGTAAATCTTCATACCTTCGCCGATGCTGCCTGGCTTTCCAACTTCATCATTCATTCTTCCTGCGAAGCTTGGATCATAGTAGATCCAGTTGATGTAGTCGTAAGCGTCCATCCACATTGGCCATGAAGAGAGCAGGTTGAATACTGTGTCTTTTCCTGCCCAGTATCCTGGATAGTCAGATCCGATCTGTGCAACATCGTCTTTTACTGCATCGAGAACCTCTTTTGGTCCTACGAGTGCGTTCTCAACGAAGTAGTCGATCTTAACCTGGTCGCCCAGCAGCTGGTTCATTCTAACGATGAACTCATGGTCCTGGTCACCAAGGTGATACTGTGGTGCCCAGCAGGATACCATCTTCCAGTTATAAGACTGAACTGGAGCTGCTGCAGGAGCTGCTTCTGCTGATGCTGCAGGAGCTGCTGCTTTTCCGCCGCAAGATGCAAGCAGAACAACGATCAAAAGCATTACAGCGATAATACTTCTTTTTTTCATCATAATTCTCCTTTTTATTATTTTGGTTATTTAATTATATCTCAAAAATGGCAATCGTCAAACATTTTTTTTTGATAACAAGGGGATAGAGAGGTAAAATTTGTTTCTATGAATAAAAACGAGTAGGGAGTTTTCCCTCTTTAGTTTTTCTTTTGGGCAAAATGAGAAAATATAGCTGCATTTTTTAAAGCTGGAATAACTTTTTTTATTAAATTTGATAATAAAATATCATATTAGACCTATGGAATTGTGCAAAAACCTTATACATGCTATATATGAATAGTAACGAGGTGACTGATGAAAAAATTTATATTCTGGTTGTTTTTCCTTATTATTATTGCAGGAGTTGTAGGCTATTTCGGCTGGATCCGGGTACCGGAGAACAATGTGGCCTTGGGATTCTCCACTATCACAGGCTACGACACCGCATTCATGGAGAGCGGCAAGTTTAACTGGAGATGGCAGAAGCTCGTTCCAAAGAGCTATACCCTGAAAATGTATCAGCTGGAGACACAGAGCACAGAGATATCGGTAGCCCAGGCTCTTCCATCGGGAGAACTTTATGCATCCGAGATGACAGGCAAGCCAGATTTCTCATTCGCAGTAAAATATGCAGTCACATATAAAATAAAGGAAGATTCTTTGTACGGCATGGCCACATCAGGTGTGCTGGGAGATGGGGGCCTCGATGCTTTCTATGCCGATGTGAAGGAGAAGATCCAGAACGCAGCAGCATCGCTGCTGGGTGAGGAGATGACAAAGGCAATGTCTGGAAGCACATTCTCCCAGAAGGCTCTGGAGGATGGGGTCAAGGCAAGGATTGGAGAGCAGCTTTCCGACGTGGAGATCATAAGCTTTGACACTATAGAGGCAAAATTCCCAGACATCGAGCTTTACAAGGCAGCAAAGGCAAAATACCTGGAGAACCAGGAGAAGAAACAGGAGATAGCTGCCCAGCAGGAGAAGGAGACCACAGACTTCAACGCCAAGATTGATCAGCGCATCGAGCTTCTCAAGAAGTATGGCGAGCTTCTGACCCAGTATCCTATCCTGATAGAATATTTCAAGTCCAAGAACGAGAGCCTGCTTCCCGAGGGATTGAATATCGAAGACATCATAAAATGAGGCACCTATGGATATTTTAGTTGCAACAGGGAACAAGAATAAAATCAGAGAGCTTTCACAGATCATGCCGGAGCACAGGTTCCTGACACCGGCAGACCTTGGTATTGAATACGATTATGACGAGACAGGCACTACATACTGCGAGAATGCACTGGGCAAGGCGATGTGCCTCCATAAGCTGGTGGGGAAGCCGGTGCTGGCCGAGGATTCCGGTCTTTCTGTCCCTGCCCTTGACGGCGATCCTGGAATCTATTCTGCCCGATATGGCATGAGAGAGGGACTCAAGCTTAACGATGCGGAGAAGAATGCCTATCTTCTTAAAAATATGGAAGGTATAAAGGACCGGAGGGCCTTCTTCGTCTGCTCCATGGTGCTGGTTATGAATGAATACCGCTATTTTGTGGCCCAGGAGACCATGGAGGGAGAGATTGCCCATGAGCCTGCCGGAACTAACGGCTTCGGCTACGACCCGGTGCTCTACATCCCTGCCTCCGGAAAGACTGTGGCCCAGATGAGCGATGATGAGAAGAATGTGCTGTCCCACCGGGGAAAAGCAGGCCGCAAGATGAAGCTTATCATAGAGTCACTGGCAAAGGAACTGAACTGATGGCAGGTGCAGAGATCAAAACCCGGGACCAGATAAAGGAAGAGGACAAATGGGATCTTTCTTCCCTTTTTACAAGCGAGTCCGATTGGGAAAAAGCACTGGCCGATATGAACAGCATCATTCCTACCCTGTCCCGGTTCAAGGGGACACTGGGACAGAGTGCAGAAAAGCTTGCTGAATGCCTGAAGGCAATGACATCCTTCCAGATACTGGCAGAGAAGACAGGCAGCTATGCAATGCTCCAGTTCTCCACCGACGGCAGCGATCCCCAGAATCAGAAGCGGTATGGGCTCTACATTTCCGCAGCCACAAAGGCCGAGGCCGAGACCAGCTATCTGGTGCCCGAGATCCAGGCTGTTGATGATGATAAAATAAAAGAGTTCATGCAGTCCCCTCTGCTGGCCGACTATAAAATCTATCTTTCAAAGCTGCTGCGGCAGAAGTCCCACATCCTTTCAGAGAAAGAAGAGAAGCTTCTGGCGCTCCACTCTGAATCTGACATGACAGCCCACAAGGCATTCTCGGCCCTTACAGATGTGGACATGGAGTTCGGCACCATCACCGAAAACGGTGAAGAAAAACCTCTTACACAGTCTACATTCACATCATTCCTGCAGAGCAAGGACCGCACCCTGCGCAAGAAGGCATATCAGCAGTTCTACCAGGGTTTTGACAAGCATAAGAACACAATCGCAGCCCTGTATGCAGGGAATGTGCAGCTGGATATATTCAATGCAAAGGCAAGGAACTACGGCAGCGCACTTGAGGCTGCATTAAGCCCGGACAACGTGCCACAGAGCGTGTACGACAACCTTATCGCAACCATGCACAGCCGGTTCCCGGTACTGCACCGCTACTACGAGCTTAAGCGGCAGGCCCTGAACCTGGACAAGCTGGCCCACTATGATGTATACATGCCTTTCACATCTGCAGTGGAAGTGAAGCACACTTACGACGAGGCAGTTGATGAAGTCATCGAAGCTGTGGCTCCGCTGGGCCAGGAATACTGCAGCGTGCTCAAGAAAGGACTCACCGGCGGCTGGGTGGACAAGTACGAGAACAAAGGAAAGCGCTCCGGTGCATTCTCGGCCGGTGTCTACACAGGCTGGCCATATATTCTCCTCAACTATAAGGAGGACAGGCTGCGGGATCTCTTTACACTGGTCCATGAGGGAGGCCACTCCATGCACTCCTGGTACAGCGTGAAGTCCAACCCCTTCCCAAACTACGACTACACTATATTCGAAGCCGAGACTGCATCCACCTTCAACGAACAGCTTCTGGCCCGGCATCTAATGAAAAAGTATGCAGACAACCCCGGCATGCTGCTGTACCTGGCGGGCAAACAGGCCGACGACTTCGTGGCTACCGCCTTCCGGCAGACCATGTTCGCCGAGTTCGAGAAGAATGTGCATACCCTGGGCGAATCGGGAGTGCCCCTTACACTGGAGCTTTTCCGCAGCGAGTACCGCAAGCTGCTGGAAGCCTACTTCGGCCCTGGAGTGGTTCTGCCGGAAGAGGCCGACCTGGAGGGGCTGCGCATACCCCACTTCTACAGAGCTTTCTATGTATATAAATATGCAACAGGCATATCAGCAGCCGTAGCGCTGGCCGATATGGTGCTGGGAGGCGGTGAGGCCCAGCGGAAGCGGTATCTGGAATTCCTCTGCTCCGGCGGCAGGAACTATCCGCTGGATTCCCTTAAGAAAGCTGGAGTTGACATGAGCACTCCTGAGCCTGTGGAGAAAGCTATAGACTACTTTGCCGGACTCCTGGACCAGATAGAAAATTTAATGAAAAAGTGACTGTATAGTTATTGACAACGCAAGGGCGATTTCTATATAGTGTATTTTACCTGCGGCGATGGTGAAATTGGTAGACACGTTAGCTTGAGGGGCTAATGGAAGTAATTCCATGAAGGTTCAAGTCCTTTTCGCCGCAAATAAGAAAACTCCGATTCTTTCGGAGTTTTTTTTATGCCCAGGTGCGCCACAAATAATTTTCAAACTTTTTCCCCAAAAGTCAAATCAAAAATAAAAAAAATTGTGTATGTACAGTTAAATCATTTTTCATGGAGGAACAATATGTCAAAGATTACCGTACAGAACACAGAAATAACTGTAATCAGTTTTAGGGACCAGGATTATATCTGTCTGACAGATATTGCAAGGATAAAAAATCCGGATGAACCCAAAGATGTTGTCAAAAACTGGCTGCGATCAAAAAACACTCTTGAGTTTTTAGGACTTTGGGAGTTCCTAAATAATCTAGAATTTAAAGGGGTCGAATTCGAACCCTTATTGAGCGAAGCTGGAAGTAATGTTTTTACAATGAGTCCAACCCGTTGGATTGAAACTACAAACGCTATAGGAATCATTTCGAAAAATGGGAAAAATGGTGGAACTTATGCACATCGGGATATTGCCTTTAAATTTGCCAATTGGGTCTCTGTAGAGTTTGAATTATATCTCATCAAGGAATTCCAACGGCTCAAGGAGAAAGAACAAAAACATCTGGGATGGAATGCCAAGAGAGAACTGGCAAAAATCAATTATAGAATCCATACCGATGCAATAAAACAGAACCTTATTCCACCAGAACTCACAGCAGAACAGAAATCCCTTGTTTACGCTGACGAAGCTGATATGCTCAATGTCGCGATGTTCGGCATGACAGCAAAACAATGGCGGGATAAAAATCCTGAACTTAAAGGTAACATCAGGGATTATGCGGCAGTTAATCAGCTTATATGTCTATCTAATATGGAAAACTTGAATTCTGTTTTTATAAATGATGGAATTCCACAGAGAGAACGCCTTGAAAGACTGAACAGAATAGCCATTGAGCAGATGAAAGTATTGGAGAATATTGGTGACAGAAAACTACTGAGATAGGGCTTGCTGCTGATCAAATCTCCTCATTTATATATAAGGCCAGCGCCGGGGGTTAAGTTATACGGCAGGGATGCCGATTTATTATACATAATTCCGGATATGGGAAAATTCGGGCAAAAATAGGGGCAAAAAATTTTTTCAAAAAATACTTGCCAATATATTGCGCGAATGTTATACTATGTCTGAATTATAAATTGGAGGGGAGTAAACTCGGGCTGTAGGTTCGGGTCCCCCAAAACAAAGGAGAACAAAGAAAATGAAAAAACTTTTAGTTTTGGCAATGGTACTTGTACTCGCTGCACCTATGTTTGCAGAAATGACAATCTTCGGCGAGTTCGACTATTACATGGTTAATGGTTTCAAAGAAGTTGGCGCAGGCGATCCAGACTCTTTCGTTGACCTGTGGGACAAGGGAGAGGTTGACTTCAAGGGTACAATCGGCGATAATTCTCAGATCAGAATTGAGCTTGAGGAAGATGGATCCTGGAATGGCAGAGGATATACCTATGCAGAAGGAACTCCTTCTTTCAACTATTTCCGCGTAATCACAGACTGGGGAAAATTCTTCGGCCTTGACGGAATCGGAATCAAGACAGACATCGGTCTGAACAGCTGGGAAACATTCGATGCAGTTGACTTCACAGGATTCAACTATGAGAATGCAGATTCCACACCATTCATCGGCAACCCTGGAACAACAAAAGACTTCGGTGTTAAGATTTCTCTTAGCTTCGTAGACGGACTGGTACAGCCATACGTTGCATGGCAGTTTGACACAGTTACCTACAAGGATGACGCTGCTAAAGCTAATGCAGATGGTGATCTTACTCAGTGGAGTAAAAACGGCGTAGCTTACGAGAAGAACTTTGAATTCCTCGTTGGTTCTGGCTTCGACTTCAACGCAATGGGTCTCCCACTGTGGTTAGAGGCTTACTACTATGACGCACAGATCAAAGACATCAACGAGTTCGGTGTTGAGGCTATGTATGACCTCGCTATCGGCGACATGGACTTCAAGCTTGGTGGTCACTTCCTGAACAAAACAAACGGCGATGACAGAGGATCTGCTTGGGGCTTCGGTGTTGGATTCAACGCATTCGGTGCTGCAATCAACGTATCTGCTGCTGGACAGCTTGGCGAAGACTACTGGGGAAAGGATAACTATTCTCCATTCGCTCTTATGGGTATCGATGCTGAGTACTTCTTCCTTGACTGGCTGGGAGTTAACGCAGGTGTTGGTTTCGCATTCGGCGACTACAAAGAAGCTTCCTGTGGAGACAAGGCATTCCAGACATTCGAAGCTGGTGTTGTTGTAAAACCAGACAAGGGTGTTGTATACAAGCTTGGTTACATCTATGCTGACGAAGACGTTACAGCAGGTGGATCTGTTACCCCAAGAACTCTTAACACAAAGAAGCTCGCTGCTGACAAGGGCGGACTCTACTTCGTAACAAAGATCGACTTCTAATTTAACCATTATTAGAAATCAGGCCTCCGGGGAAACTCGGAGGCTTTTTTATTGCCAGGTTGACAACCGGCAGAATATGACTATATAATGACTATAAAAGGAGGAGGCAATGACTGTACCTTTATTTGATGTCAAGGCAAAGCTGAGCGAATATGTGACACTGGCAGAACAGGGCGAAGTTGTGGAGATAACAAAGTACGGAAAGACCTCTGCAGTCATTGTCAGCTTGAAGGAATACGAGGAGCTTAAAAAGAATTATCATCCTTCATTTATAGATCAGCTGGCCCGATGGAAACAGGAGACCGGAGGGTTGACCAAAGCGGAATATACCGAATTCGAGAGGGCTGTCAGACGCAACAAGGAAAAGTATATCCCAAAGGAGAACCTGTTTTGAAAACCATTTATCTCCTTGATACAAACATTATTTCCCAGTGCACCAGACCAGAACCTGCGGAAGCTGTGCTGAATGGGCTTGAGCTCCACACCGGAACTTGTGCGATAAGCAGCATAACATGGTTTGAACTTTTAAATGGTGTTGCCCTGCTTCCTCATGGACACAAGAAGGACAAGCTTATCTCATTCCTCCATAACTATGTGCAGCCCTCCTTCCCCATCGTCCCATATGATGATCACGCTGCAAAGATCAATGCTGATATAACCAGCAGGCTTATCCCTTTAGGAAAACCCACTCCCATTCTTGATACTCAGATAGCATCCATAGCGGTTGCCAACAATCTGATCCTGGTAACCGACAACACAAAAGATTTTGAGATTTTTGCCCAACACTGCTCCCTTTCTCTGGAGAAGTGGGCTTAACTTTTTATTCTGTTTCCGTTATACTGTGATGCATGATCAGTACAAGCAGCATTACATTGAAATATGGCGAGCGCATCCTGTTCAAGGATGTGAACCTCAAGTTTGCACCAGGCAACTGCTATGGCCTTATCGGGGCCAACGGAGCAGGTAAATCTACATTTTTAAAAATACTTTCCGGAGAGATTGAACCTTCCGAGGGGGTTGTCACCATAACTCCAGGCGAGCGTATGTCGGTGCTCAAGCAGAACCACTTCGAATTCGATGAATATACAGTCATGCACACCGTAATCATGGGCTATAAGAAGCTCTACGACGTTATGATTGAAAAAGACGCAATATATGCAAAGGAGAACTTCACAGAGGAGGACGGCATAAAGGCATCTGCCCTTGAAAGCGAGTTTGCCGAGATGAACGGCTGGGAGGCTGAGCCCGAGGCTGCTACCCTGCTGGCAGGCCTTGGAATCCCGGAGGAGATGCATGACAAGCTGATGAAGGAGCTGGACGGCGGTGACAAAGTGCGTGTACTTTTGGCCCAGGCCCTTTTCGGAAATCCTGATATCCTTCTGCTGGACGAGCCTACCAACCATCTGGACCTTGAGTCCATAAGCTGGCTTGAGGATTTCCTCAACCACTACAGCAACACTGTGATTGTTGTATCCCACGACCGTCACTTCCTTAACACTGTGTGCACCCATATCGCCGACATCGACTTCGGCCAGATCAAGCTGTATGCCGGAAACTACGACTTCTGGTACATGGCAAGCCAGCTGGCCGCAAAGCAGCGCAAGGACGAGAAGAAGAAGCGGGAGGACAAGATTGCTGAGATGAAGGAGTTCATCCAGCGCTTTGCCTCCAACGCCGCAAAGTCAAAGCAGGCTACATCCCGGAAGAAAGTGATCGAGAAGCTGACCCTGGAGGAGATGCCCTCCACCAGCCGCAAGTTCCCATATATAAGCTTCAAGCCGGAGCGGGAATGCGGACGGAACATCCTGGATGTGAAAAATATATCCAAGACCATTGATGGGGTGCCTGTGCTCAAGGATTTCTCCCTCAATGTGCAGAACGGGGACAAGATTGCCTTTGTAGGGCCTGACCATCTGGCCAAGACTACCCTCTTCCAGATTATATCCGGGGAGCTCAAGCCCGATTCCGGCAGCTACGAGTGGGGTCTTACCATCACCCCGGCCTACTATCCGAAGGACAACTCAAGCTACTTCACCGACAAGATGAACCTGGTGCAGTGGCTCCAGCAGTATACCACCTCTGATGATGAGAGCTATCTCAGGGGTTTCCTGGGAAGGATGCTCTTCTCCGGCGACGAGGCCTTGAAGAGCGTGAATGTCCTTTCCGGAGGAGAGAAGGTGCGGTGCATGCTGGCCAAGATGATGCTGAGCGGAGCCAACACCCTGATTTTCGACGAGCCCACCAACCACCTGGACCTTGAGTCCATACAGGCCCTGAACACCGGTCTGACAGAGTTCACAGGCGTCATACTTATGAACACACACGACCATCAGTTTGCAGACACTGTGGCAAACCGGATAATCGAGTTCTGTCCCGAAGGAAAGATAATCGACAAGAGGATGGGCTTTGACGAGTACCTGATGTCTGATGATGTGAAGGCACTCCGGGACTCCATGTACCATGAGCACCAGCGACTTTCTATCTAAGCCCTATACAGTGCGGCTTGAGAAGCTCCTCTCCAACGGCTGTAGCCTGGCCCATGTGGACGGCATGGCTGTGTTTGTTCCCTACGGGATACCGGGCGAAGAGGTTCAGATAGAGATAACAGAATCCAAGAAAGGCTACCTGATGGGGAGAATAATGGGCATTATCGATGCCTCTCCCGACCGGGTTATTCCGAAGTGCCGATTATTCGGCAGGTGCGGCGGCTGCACGCTGCAGCACATAGGCTACAGCCGGCAGCTGGAGCTTAAGAGGCAGATGCTGGCCGAGGCCCTGGAGCGGACCGGGCACCTGACCGAGGCCGACCTGGCTGAAGCACCTGTGACAGTGCATCCCTCGGAGCCTTACGGCTACCGGGTGCGGGTGCAGCTCCATCCTGCAGCAGGCGGCGGGGCCGGGTTCATGGCCAGCGGCTCCAACCAGGTGCTGAAAGCCTCCAGCTGCAACACCTGCTGCCCCGGCATAAACCGGCTTCTGGCCGGTGGTGCGGAGGCTGGAACTGCGGGAGGCCTGATTCTGAAAGAGCGCACCACCTTCTTTGCCCCCGACGGGGAGCAGGTGTTCAGTGCAGCCGCCGGGAACAAGACCCTGGATATAGAGATAAAGGGCAAGGCAATCAAGGCCAGCCCACAGTGCTTCTTCCAGAGCAACCGCAGTATGTTTGAGAAGATGCTTGCAGTGCTTGACGGTATGGTTACCAGCGGTGACACCTGGCTTGACCTTTACTCCGGCATAGGAGTGCCTGGAATCTTCTTCACCGACCGTTTCAGACAGCTTTTTTTCGTGGAGGAAAGCCCTGTCTCTGCCCGGTACGGAGCCCTTAACACCCAGCCCTACGCCAACTGCCACTTCTTCAACATGAGGTGCGAGGATTGGGCACTTTCCAAGCGCAGGTGCAGGAATGCCGATGCTGTCTTCGCAGATCCTCCCCGCACAGGGCTCTCCACTGCAGTAAAGCAGTATCTGATCAAGCTTAAGGCCAAGAAGCTCTACTACCTCTCCTGCAACTTTGTCACATTGGCCCGGGATCTTGGGGAGCTGGTGCACGCCGGTTATCGGATAGAGAGCTTTGACATGTTCGACTTCTATCCTCAGACAGCCGACATGGAATGTTTAGTAGGAGTATCGTATGGATCTTAATGAACTCAGGAAAGAGATTGATGATGTGGACCGCCAGATCGTGGCCCTGTTCGAGAAGCGTCTGGAGATATCGGAGCGCATGGCAGAATACAAGAAGAACACAGGAATGCCAGTGCAGGACAAAGCCCGGGAGGCTGAAAAAATAGCGCAGGTTCAGAGCCAGGCCCACACCGACTTCAGCCGGCAGCACATCGAGGAGCTCTATACTTTACTTATGTCATTAAGCCGGAAGCTCCAGGAGGAGCTGATAAAAAAAAGTTGATCCACACCCGATTCGAACGGGTGACCTCCTCCTTAGGAGGGAGGCGCTCTATCCAGCTGAGCTAGTGGACCAACGGATTAACTATAATCAAAAAAAGGCTTTACTGCAAGGATGCTTTTTTCTTCTTTTCCTCTTCCTTCACCTGGTTCCAGAGCTTCAGCACCTCTTCGGGAGTGCTGGCCTTGGCATCGCCGAAGATGTGAGGATGGCGCCGTATCAGCTTCCCGTTTACACCGGATAATACATCAGCCATGGTGAACTTTCCCTCCTCGGCCTTGATCTGGGTTATCATGGCAGCTACCAGAAGCACATCACCAAGCTCCTCGCAAAGGTTCTCATCGTCCTTCTTGTCAATGGCCTCCAGGGCCTCGTTGCACTCCTCCAGAAGATCCTTCTTAAGGCTTTCCGCAGTCTGCTTCCTATCCCAGGGGCAGCCGTCGGGGGCCCGCAGCTTCTCGATTATACCGCAGAACTGTTCAAAAAGTGCTTTTCTATCCTGTTTTTCCATAATCAGCCTCACAGAACCTGGAGAATAAAGGTCTTAAGATACTGCCCCTCGGGGAAGGACATCTTGAGGGTGTGGTCGGCAGGCTGGGAAAGGACAGCAAGGATGCGCACATCCCGGCCGCTCTGCCCTGCGGCAATCCGGACGCAGTCCCGGAAATCCTCCATAGTAACAGCACCGGAGCAGGAACTGGTTATAAGAATATTGCCGCTATCAAGCTTCTCCAGGCACTTCCTGTTAAGACGCACATAGGCCTTCCTTGCCTGCTCCACTGCATCGTGGCTCTTGGCAAAGGCAGGCGGGTCGCACACTATTATATCGTAGGAGCCTGGGCGAACCATATCCAGGTATTCGAACACATCCCGGTTCACAGTCTTCACATCGCAGGTCTTCTCGGGAATCTTGTTAAGGCGCACCATCTCCTTAAGGAGGGACAGCGCCTTCTCGGAGACATCCACTCCTGTCACCTGCACAGCGCCGCCGGCTGCCGCAGAGAGAGAAAAGCCTCCGGAGTTGCAGAAGAGATCCAGCACCTTCTTCCCCCTGGCCATGAGACGGAGTGCCTGCCGGGCAGTGCGCTGGTCCAGGAAAAAGCCTGTCTTCTGGCCGCTCTGACAGAGGGCTATCATCTTAAGGCCGTTCTCGAAGAATATCGCCTTGTCTATGTTCTCGCCGAAAGTGACCACAGGGGCACGAGAAACGTCATCACAGCGTTTCACCACACATTTGGGGGAAAGTACCTCAACCAGTGCCCCAGTAATCATATCAGAGGCCTCCTCGAAGCCCTCAGCCCCCAGCTGGAATACAGCGATGCTGCCGAACACATCCACGATAAGGCCCGGGAACCCGTCGGCATCGCTATGCACCAGCCGGAAGCCGGTGGTATCGGCTTCCAGAAGCGAGCGCTTCTGCTTCAGGAGAGCCCTGAAGCGGCTGGTGAAGAAGGACTGGGTAAAGCCATCTATGTGCTCACGGCTCACCATCCGCACCCGGATGCTGTTCCTTCCATGCCATGTGCCGGTACCCAGGAAGGTGCCGTCGGCAGCCAGCACATCCACCAGAGAACCTGGCTTAAGATTCAGAGAACGGTCCACATCCTTCTCTATGGCACCGGAGAAAACCCAGGGGTGGCCTCCCTTGAGGGGCATGTCCCTCCCCCTTTTAAGAACAACCTGTGGCAAAGACATAGCTTCTCCTTACGGCTTCTTGTCGCCCAAATATTTAAAGTACTCTAAACCAGTAGAGAAAATCTTGTTGAAGGCAGGAATTGTATCCTTGTAGCTCTCCATAAGACGCCAGAACTCGAAGAATTCCTCGTCCTTTGAATAGGCGTCAGCATAGATGGCGGTAGCCTCGGCATCGGCCTGGCCCTTTATCTCGTTAGCCTTCTTGTTGGCCTCGGAGATTATGGACATCCTCTCGTTAGTAAGACGCCCCAGCCACTCCAGCTTCTTACCTTCTCCATAGGAGCGGTAAGCCTGTGCTATCTGGTTCCTGTCCTTGATCATCCTCTTGTATACGCTCTCGGTCAGGTCATCTGAATATTTGATCTGCCGCAGGATTATATCGATAAGCTCCACGCCGAACTCAGGTGTAAGCCTGCTGGCAGCCACCAGCATCTCCTCGGAGAGGGCATTACGTCCAACCTCGATGGAATCGTAGATGACAATAGTCTGGGTCTGGCCGGAAGGATCCTTTAGAACCTGCTTCTTGGCGCCGTTCTCAAGCCCTTCCTCGATGCTCTCCTCAATGCTCTCCCCCTCCACCATAAGCTCCGACTCCCTCTTTATCTCGTTGATGACATTGGAGTTCCGGACAACCTCCCGCAGGAAGTTCTGGGAGATTACAGTACGCAGCGATGACTCTATGATTTCGTTGAGCCGTCCCTGGGCTGCTGTGATAGTGGTTACAGAAGCGTAGAACTTGGCCGGATCCACAATCTTCCACCGGGCGGTGGCATCAACCCATACGAAAAGCTTCTCCCTGGTTGGGATACGCTGGGATTCGCCGTCCCATGCCATAATCTTCTTCGGATACTTGGTCACCTTGTCCACAATAGGAACCTTGAACTTGAGACCTGCGTTGTATTCTGTCTTTATGATACGTCCGAACCGGGCAACAATAGCCTGCTCTCCTTCGGAAAGGATATACATAGGGCCGGCTGCCACAAAGAGGACAACCAGCACAATCAGTGCACCCAATGTGATCTTGATGTCAGGATTTTTCTTTGCTGTCATCTTGCACCTCCCTGACTCTGAAGATTCTTGAATGGGAGGAAGTTCTCCAGGTTCTTGTCCACCAGGTCACCGGCATTGCCTTTCTTGAGTACAGACTCGATCATCTCGATGTAGAGCCGTGTCTTGGTTATATCCTTGCTCTTGGCATATTCTTCATACACAGAATTGAAGCGGGCAGCCTCTCCCTGGGCCTGGTTCACCCTCTCCTTGGAGTAACCCATGGCCTCCTGCACAATCTGGTCGGCCTGGCCCCGGGCCTTTGGAATCTCGTTGTTGTAGGCCTCTTTACCTTCGTTGATGAAACGGTTCATATCCTGCTGGGCCTTGGTGACATCCTCGAATGCATCCTGCACCTCGCCCCGAGGCGGTACTATGTTCCTGAGCTTCACAGCAATGACATTGATACCCAGGTTGTAGCTTCCAAGCACGCTGTTCATAAGCTCCTGGCCCTGGATCTCTATGTTGTTCCGCTCCTCGCCGATGACATCCATGATGGTACGGTCCCCCACCAGCATGTTCAGGGTGGACTGGGAGATATCCCTTATGGTCTTCTCCTTCTCAAGTACGTTGAAAAGCCATGCCCTGGGGTCTGTGATACGGTACTGGATGATCCACTCCACATCCACGATGTTCAGGTCGCCTGTCAGCATCACCGATTCATCGGGATAGTCGTTGGTCTGGGAACCGCCATATTCGTTGGTCCTGAAACCGAAGGACATATTCTGTATAACCTGGGTGGGAACATTGTAGTTCCGCTCAATGCCGAAAGGAAGCTTCATATGAAGTCCCGGCCCTGTTATCCGGTTGAATTTTCCAAGTAAAAGTATTACTGCCTCTTCCCGCTGGTCCACCTGATAGATACCTGTTGCCAGCATTCCCACAATAAGGACACCTAAAATGATGGTGGTGAGGGTCTTGCGGCTTGGCATCTTGAACTGGGGCGGTCTGTAGGTGAAAGGAGACTGTCTGTCGCTCATTCTTTACTCCGTCTATTATTCTTTTCTTAAATATATAAAGAATTTGAACAAAAAAAAAGGGGCTACTTTACGTAACCCCTTCTTGAACAATGTTAAAACTCAGGCCTTTGTAAGGAATCCCCTCTTAAGGCATGATGTACAAATCTTTACTGTAATAATTCTTCCATCAATAACTGTTCTCATCTTAAGAAGATTTGGTTTCCATACTCTCTTTGTCTTATTCTGTGCGTGGCTTACATTGTTTCCGGTCATAACGCCTTTTCCACATATATCACATCTTCTAGCCATTTCTTCACCTCGTCTTGGTAGATTATCAAGTTTATCTTTTTTTGTAAATAGCAATCAGCAAAAGTTTTTGTTTTTTGAGCCCTCACATACTTCCCAGACCATAATCGGCCAAAGCCAGGGGGAATTGTTGAGGGTGTCAAAAACAGATGCCTGATTCTCCTGGGGCAGATTTGACATATGATGAAGGAATATATCCCATTGATCATCAGTGATCTTATTCATAAGTTCTTTTGCCTTGGCAGATCTCTGATAAAAGTTTCCGCAGATATCCATCCATTGGTCAAAAACCCGGCTTTCAATATGGCAGCGCTCTTCCGGATCAGTTTTCCCCAGCCAATCTGGAATGTTTTCCCCCACAATCTTTCCACATTCAAGGGCTTCTGAAATGCCAGATCCCCAAATCGGGTCAACACAACCTGCAGCATCTCCCACCTTGAAAAGGCCATGCATGGCAAAAGATCTGTGGTGTACACTATGAAGCGGTACCTTGCCGCCGCATATGGTCCTGATCTTGGCATGAGGGTTATTCCTGAAGATGAAATCCAGCAGTTTCTGATGCAGGGAAAGGCCTTGAGCGGCCCTTGTCGGAATTCCAAAACCGATGTTCACAGCATCATCATCCCTAGGAAATATCCAGCCGTATCCATCAACGAAGGGAGAGCCGTAGAAAAACTGTAAAGCATCTTTATCGCAGGGAACACCCTCTGCAACAGCAAAAATGGCAAGAGCCATATTCTCATCGCCCGACTCTATTCCCTTAAGACAAGGTATATCCCGGGTAATCCGACCACCCGGTCCAGTGGCATCAACAACTATAGGAGCTGAAATTATTTGATGTTCTCCCCCTTTCTCAACTGTCACATCCCACCAGCTGTCTCTGCGTGCAAGAGCTTTCACCGCAGCATTGCACCTGCAATCCACACCCGCTTCCAGACACCTGTCCCAAAGCCATCGGTGAAACAGGGCCCGGTTCAGGATGATGCTGCTGTTTTTTTTGTAGGTTCCTGCAGTATATCCTTTGGGAGATGTATAATTGATCCATGAGGTGTAACAGCGGACAAATGAGGAATCTACGGGCAGAAGGCTGCTGAATGTCTTGTTGCTTACTGCCTCAGCACAGCAGACCGGCTCCCTCCAGGGCTCTCTTCTGTCCAGGAGGAGAATCTTAAGGCTGCCGGATGTGGTGCTGCCAAGGGTAAAGGCAGTCATAAGACCGGCAGGGCCGGCACCGCATATTATGACGTCAAATTTTTCCATTCTTGCCCATGATCGCACCGGTTGGGCATACTTTCACACACTCGCCGCAGCCGTCGCACTTTGTATCCACCAGAGAGTGGCCGAAGGGAGCATGCATCCTGGTCTTGAAACCGCGGCCGTCGAAGGAGAGGATATTGAACCCCTTGATCTCGGCACAGGCTCTTACACAGGAGCCGCAGCTTATGCACTTTCCTGTCTCGATCCTGATATCTTCATGGGAATCGTCCCTGTCATAGCCCCTTCTCTCACCCTTGAACAGGTGGGCATCGGCACCATAGCGTGTCGCATATTCACGGAGCTTGCAGTCCTTCTCTTTCTCGCAGCCGCACTTAAGGCACCGCTGTGCCTCGGCTCTCGCCTTCTCTGCTGTGAAGCCGGTCTCGATCTCCTGGAAGCTGCTCTTCCGCTTATCCATAGCAATGACAGGCATAGTTATGCGCTCAGCCTTCTCCTTCCCCTCGAAAAGGGATTCCGGGACTTCATCAAGAGGCCCCATGGAGGAGTTGAAGAGCACAGGCTCTCCTGTAACCTCTTCCCCTGCCAGGTACTGGTTGATGGAGTATGCAGCCTTCCGTCCTGCAGCAGCGGCCCTTACAGCGATGTCTGCGCCGGACTGGCAGTCGCCGGCAGCAAAGATTCCCGGCCTTGAAGTCATGAATGTCTTAGGATCTGCAGCCACAGTTCCACGTTTGGTAAGCTCTATACCCAGATCTGCAAAGCAGTCGGTGATAACCCGCTGCCCGATGGCGGCGATTATAGAGGTGCAGCTTTCGGTGAACTCAGAGCCTTCTACTGGCACTGGGCTCCGACGCCCCGAGGCGTCCGGCTCTCCAAGCTGCATCCTGATGCACTTGAGAGCCAGGCCATCACCTGTCCGCTCGGCAGCAAGGGGGGCGGTGAGATACTGAATCTCCACACCCTCGGCCAAGGCCTCCTCTATCTCGAAATCGCTGGCCGGCATCTCCGCCCTGGTCCTGCGGTACAGGATGATGGCCTTGGAGCCCAGCCGGACTGCAGTCCGGGCGGCATCGATAGCTGTGTTTCCGCCGCCCACTATGAATGTCTTGGTGCCCAGGTCAACAGCCTTTCCTTCGGCAACCTTGCCTAAAACTTCGATTCCGGCATATATACCCTGGTTCTTCTCCCCTTCTATCCGCATGGAGGAAGAGCCCTGGGCACCGGCGGCGATGAGGAGGGCGTCAAAATCTTTCTCCAGCTCCTTTGCCTTTATGTCTCTGCCGATGGCAGTGTTGTATTTCACTTCCACACCCAGTTTCTCAATGGCGCCGAACTCATCCATAAGGACAGAGTCGGGCAGCCGGTAGTATGGAATACCGTAGCGGAGCATACCGCCTGATTTTGCATGGGATTCAAACACAGTAACCTTGTGGCCGGCCAGAGCCAGGTAGTAGGCGGCTGCCATTCCGGCAGGGCCTGCACCGATTATTGCAATCTTCTTGCCAGTAGCAGGAGCAGCTTTCGGGAACTGTGGAGCTCCTTTGGCTTTCTTCTCGGTGTCTGCGATATAGCGTTTCATGTAGCAGATAGACATAGGCTCTTCCACCCTGGTCCTGCGGCACTGGTCCTCGCAGGGGCGTGGACAGATACGGCCAAGGCAGCCGGCGAAGGGGGTCTTCTCCCTTATCTTGTCAGCAGCCTCCAGCTCCTTGCCTTCAGCTACTAAAGCCATGAAATCCTTTATGGGGATGTTGGCAGGACACTCTGACTGGCAGGGGGGCATACAGTCGCCGCAATGGTCGGACACCAGCAGGTTGATGCACATCTTCCGTGCCTTGTCCACCTCGCCGCCCTCTACGGTGACAACCATTCCTTCCCGTACTTTTGTGGCACAGGATGGGACAAAGTTGCCCTTGCCCCCTTCCACCTTCACAGCGCATACAAAGCAGCTGGTGAAAGGCTGAAGTCCCTGGGCATTGCACAGGGTAGGTATGTCGAAGCCGCATTTCCGGGCAGCTTCAAGTATTGTGGTTCCCTCAGGAACTGCAACATCTATTCCGTTTATTTTAAGATTAACATTGTTCATATCAGATAACCCTTATAGCCCCGAATTTACACTTCTCAATACACATCTTGCACCGCACGCACTTGGCAGGGTCTATGACATGCGGCTTCTTTACAGAGCCTGTTATTGCCTGCACCGGACATACCTTGGAGCAGGCTGTGCAGCCTTTGCACTTGTCAGCTTCTATCTCAATCTTTATAAGAGGCTTGCATACACCTGCAGGACATTTTTTATCCTTTATGTGAGCAATGTACTCGTCCTTGAAATAGCGGAGTGTGGTCTTCACCGGGTTAGGTGCCAGCTGACCGAGACCGCAGAGGGAGGATTTGCCTACAACATCTGCCAGCTCCTCCAGCAGGGCCAGGTCTTCCATGGTCCCCTCTCCCTGGGTTATCCGTTCCAGGATCTCCATCATACGCTTGGTGCCTATGCGGCAGAAGGTGCATTTGCCGCAGGACTCAGCCTGGGTGAACTGGAGGAAGTATTTGGCCACATCCACCATGCAGGAGGATGAGTCCATCACTATCATACCGCCAGATCCCATTATGGCGCCGGTGGCACCGATAGATGCATAGTCGATAGGTGTGTCGAACAGGCTCTCAGGAATACAGCCGCCGGCAGGACCACCCATCTGCACTGCCTTGAGAGGCAGACCAGTGGAGGAACCACCGCCAATCTTCTCTACAATCTCACGGATGGTAAGTCCCATGGGAACCTCCACCAGACCTACCCGCTTAACCTTTCCTGCCAGGGCGAACACTTTGGTTCCGAAGCTCTGGCCATAGGAATATTTATTGAAGGATGCAGCCCCAGATACCAGGATGCGGGGAACGTTTGCGTATGTCTCCACATTATTGATATTGGTAGGCTTGCTGTTCACTCCCGATTCTGCAGGGAACGGAGGCCTTAGGTGAGGCATACCCCGCTTTCCCTCGATGGAGGCGATAAGGGCAGTCTCCTCGCCGCATACAAAGGCGCCGGCTCCCTCCTTTACATGGAGCTTGAAGTTCTTGCCGGAACCCAGGATGTTGTTCCCCAGAAGGTTCCTCTTCTCGGCGGCATCAATTGCTATCTTAAGACGCTTGAGAGCCAGAGGGTATTCGGCACGGCAGTAGATATAGCCTTCGTCGGCCCCGGTTGCCCAGGCACCTATAAGCATACCCTCGATGACGCTGTGGGGATCTCCTTCCAGAATGGCCCGGTCCATGAATGCACCTGGGTCACCTTCGTCCGCGTTGCAGACCAGGTATTTCTTATCCCCTTTTGCCCCCTTCAGGAACGCCCACTTCTGGCCTGTCAGGAAGCCGGCGCCACCACGCCCCTTGAGGCCCGATTCCTTAAGCAGGTTTATTACATCATCACCGCTCATGGTAAGGGCTTTCTTTATCCCCTCGTAGCCACCTGTGGCAATGTATTCATCTATGTTCTCAGGATCTATTTTTCCGCAGTTCTTAAGGGCTATCTTGACCTGCGGTCCCACAAAACTTTTGGTTCCCTCATCCTCAAAGATGCGGTTTGTCTCCGGCAGTCTGCCGCTTTTTACTCCATCAAGAAGCTTTTCTGCAAAGGCTACATCCACCTTGCCGAATGCTGTCTTTACGCCGGCTGCCACAACCTCTACAATCGGTTCCTGGAAACAGATTCCGATACAGGAGGTCTTCTTGAGGACAATGTCTGCAGTGCCAATATTCTTCTCGAAAAAGTCGTAGACTTCCTGGGCTCCGGATGCGATTCCGCAGGAGCCAAGTCCAACTATGATATCTGTCTTCATTTCTTGTACTCCTCCAAAAGCTCCTTAAGGCGGGCTCTGGTCATCTTTCCATACACCTTTCCGTTGATCATGACCACAGGGGCCAGGGAGCAGCAACCCAGGCAGGATACTATCTCCAGGGTGAACAGCCCGTCAGAGGTGGTCTCGCCGCTCTTTATTCCCAGGTAGCTTTCCGCTTCATCTATAAGGGAGTCGGCACCAGCCACAAAGCAGGCAGTTCCCTTGCACAGCTTTACTATATTCTTTCCAAGAGGGGTGAACCGGAACTGAGAGTAGAAGGTTCCTACACTGAAGAATTCAGCCGGCTTTATCCCTGTAACCTCGGCAACTGCATTCACTAAATCTTCGGCCAGATAACCACGGCGACGCTGTATCTCCTGCAGAAGAGGGATAATCCTGTCCTTGGTTCCGCCGATGTCGGAGACAACTTTTTCAGCCTCGCCCAAAACACCATTGCAACAACACTTGTCTTCCATTATTTCCTCGCAAAACTTTTGCGGATGGCCTGGACTGCCTCGGGTGTGCCGCATACTGCGTAATCCCGTAGTGCGCTCCGATCCACCAGCTCTTTATATTCTATCTTTTTTCCATTCAGGTATTCAAGTTCGAAACCAAGCTTCCTGATTACTGCATGGGAGGCGGCTATATCCCAGATAAAGCTGTTGTTTATGAGGGCTCCGCTTATCTGAGAGTGGAGAATGATGGCAGACATACTGATTATGGAGGAGCCAGAGTTACGCACCTTGCCGCAGAAGCTGGAAAAATCGAAATAGCGGTGGGCTGTGGAGGGTGCCATCACCTGCATAGGATGGGCAGTCTCCTTCTCTATTTTCAAGGTCCTTCCGTTCAACGAGACACTGCCATTCTCCTCGGCCACCAGAAGGCTGCCCACAGGTCCCCAGGAAGGGGCGTAAACAATGCCTCCTACAGGCTCAAGATTCTTCAGAAGCCCCAGGGCTATGCACCAGCCCGGCATTCCCATGCTGTAGGTGTCGGTGCCATCCAGAGGATCCAATGCAAAGGTGTATTCGTAGTCCGGGTTATAGGAACTGGTTGAAGCTTCTTCTGCAATTATGTTAACTCCTGGATAATACTCCTGGATCACACTGGTGAGGGCCTTGTTTATAGCTATGTCCACTGCAGTGACCACAGAGCCGTCGGTCTTGAAGGAACGGACAGCGCTGCTCTGGGCATCAAGGGCAAAGGAGCCTGCATTCTTTATGTGATTCACCAGGGGCAGAAGTTCCATGTCAGCCTGAAATAGTCGGGTAAATATCGGCCCATCTCATGATAAGATCGCGGAAATCCTTAAGTGGTTTGGAGAAATATTTCTCGCTGTGATAGATCATGTAGTATTTGCGCCTGAAGTTCTTGTCCGGCACAGGGATTGCAATGAGCTCGCCGCTCTTTATCTCCTTGTGGACAATGCTCTTGGTAAGGAAAGCCATTCCCATGTTGTTCTCCACCAGCTTCTTTATAGCCTCGCTGTTGGAGATCTCGTACTTCATGCACATATCAATCTTGTTCTTTTTAAGGAAGGCATCCACAACCTTGCGGATCACGGAGCCCTGCTCATGCATGATTATCTCCCTCCCCTCCAGGTCCTGCAGGTTCAGCTCCTGGGTGCTGGAGAACTTGCAGTTGGGGCTTGCCACCAGCACAATCTCATCCTCCAGAATCTCATGGACAGAAATCTTAGGGTTCTGCACCGGGGCAGAGATGAATCCGATATCTTCCTTGAGCTCCGAAATGCTCTCGATGATATCCTTGTTAGTGGCAGTCTGGATAGAGATGCTGATCTCGGGCCTGGTCTGCTTGAAGTCCCTGATTATGTAAGGAATGTGATAAGATCCGAAGCTTTCGGAAGCCAGGATGCTTATCTTGCCCTTGTTGTACTCCTGGAAGTCCTTGATAGCCTCTTCGGCCTGGGACTCCATGTCAAAAATCCGCTCTGCGATTGTGTAGAGATTAAGCCCTGCATCGGTAAGAATGACCTTTTTGCCAATGATGTCAAGGAATTTAAGGTTGTAGTGGCTCTGCAGCTGCTTGATCTGCTTGGTTACAGCCGGCTGGGTTATGCAAAGGAACTCAGCAGCCTTGGTAAGGCTCTTGTATTTGGCTGTAAAATAAAAGGTTTTTAAGTGATATAAATTCATAACTATTATTTATGATACACTTACTCAAGTTTATAGTCAAGAGGAATTTTTATGTTATTTAAAAGATTGATTACTTTAAGAGGTCAAGCTCTGTCAGCTGCTTAAGGTCGGTGATCTCAGGCACACCCAAGGTGTTTTCCGGCCAGTTCCGCTTTACAGAGTAGTGCTTGAGCCACACGCACTTTATTCCTGCCCCATGAGCTCCCTCTATGTCCACACGGTAGTCGTCGCCTACGTAGATAACCTCGTCTTCGGAAACACCAAGGTTCTTGAGCATCATCTTAAAAGGTGCCGGATCTGGTTTTGCAGGGATTCCGTCGGTGCCGGAGAGGATGTAGCTGTCAAAGTACTTGCAGGCCCGCTCGAACTCTGGGCTCTGGAGTGCCCGGGTGGAGCCGTCCCGCTGGGAGTTGCAGATAAGACCCAGCTTGTACTTTTTCTTAAGGTCTATGATCACTTCCTCTGCTTCAGGGAAAAGCTTCATGGCATCGATTACAAACTGCCAGTATTCGTCTGCCAGCTTGTCCAGGAATGCATCCCCAAGGTCTTTTCCATAGAGGGCCTGAAGCTCAAGCCACTGGTTCTTGCGGTTGAAGTCTGCAGCAAGGAAGTGCTTTTTCCGGATCTCCCGGAAATGAGCCATAAATGTTTCGGTGTCGGTGATTCCCATGGCCTCGATCAGTTTGTTCTGGGCATTCTTCTCCCCATCCTTATAGCCGCTGGCAGCATCTCCAAGTGTCTGCACAAAGTCAAAAACCAATGCTTTGATCATATTCCCTCCATTTTATTAAACCATTAAATAAAAAAAAGGCTCCCCGAGGGGAGCCTCATAAGCTTAGACAAATCAGTCAAGGTAAGCTGGCTTGTGTGGCATATCAACTCTGTCGTCGCCGATGAGTTTCTTAGCCTTTGCAAGATACTTTCCGAATACTTCGTCGTCTGTTGCAACATACCATGCTCTTGGAACAGCAAGTCTTGTTGTGTTGATGAAGTGTCTGAAGTTGATGTTGTCAGAGTGGCTGTTTCCTGTCCATGTACCGCAGCCGATTGTTGTTGTGAATTCCTGGCCAGCGAACCAGCTACCGGAGTTAACAACTGTGTTAGGCATGTTGATGTTTACACGGCCTGTAGGAATGAACTCAGCAAGTCTGTGCCACTGCTCTGGTTTTGTTGAATGAAGTGCGCAGCTGTGACCAACACCGGAGAAGTACAGGTTCTTCTTGAGATCGTGAATTTCTGTCTCGAAGTCTTCCCATGTCCATACTGTGAGGACGAGAGAAAGCTTTTCGTTGGAGAACATATCTTCTGGACCGATCTTCTGTCCCTTAACCATGATGAACTTTGTTCCTTCTGGTACGGAGATTCCAGCAATCTTAGCGATTGTCTGAACTGGTTTAGCAACGATGTCTCTGTTAAGAGTATGTCCATCAGGCCACATAGCAGCTCTGAGTTTCTCTCTGCTTGCATCGTCCAGCAGGTATCCGCCTACTTTCTTGAGCTCTTCCATCATCTTGTCGTAAATGCTTACGTGGATGGAAACTGCGTTCTCGGAAGAACATGATGTTGCGTTGTCGTAGCACTTGGAAGCTGCGATGCACTGAGCAGCATGCTTCAGGTCTGCAGATGGGTCAACGATTGCTCTTACGTTACCAGCACCTACTGTTACAGATGGTGTACCTGCAAGGTGTACAACCTTGATAAGTGCCTTTCCACCAGTTGCAACTGCGAAGTCGCACTTCTGCATAAGCTCTACTGTCTTCTCGTTGGAAGGCTCTGCGATAACCTGGAACAGGTCCTCTGGAGCTCCAATAGCCTTGAGTGCTTTTCTTCCCCAGTTAACTGCGTTTACTGTAGCAAGCTTTGTTCTTGGGTGTGGTGAACAGATCATAGCGTTTCTTGTCTTAAGAAGTGTAAGACCGATGAATGCAGCTGTGATACATGGGTTTGTACATGGACATACGTTAGCAACAACGCCCATTGGTTTTGCATAAGTTGTGATTCCGCGGAGGTGATCCTCTTTGATGATTCCACAAGTCTTAGCTCCCTTCATATCCCACAGGATTCCTCTTACCTTACCAGCTTTTCCGTACTTGTCAGCCTGAACGCCCATTCCGGATCCTTCGTAAGCCAGCTTTGAACCCTCTTCAGCAACCTGCTTCTGGAGATACTGCCATCCAACGATAGCAACGATTTCATCTACTTCTTCCTGTGTCTTGAACTCGATCCACTCGAAAGCTTTTCTACCGCGTTCATACATTTCAGCAATGTTTTCTTCAGCCATTTTTTTCTCCTAAAAAAATTTTTTACGTAGCGTCCCTACGTGAATAGACCCCTGCCGTAAAGACAGGGGTTAAAATCAGTCAAGCCGAGAGGCTTGCATCATCATTTCTTTCCTTTTCCGTGAACGACCTTTCTAGCGTCGTCAAGAACGAAGTCAATAGCGAAGCCGGATCCAGAGAGCTCTTTAGCCTTTCTGTCCCACATCTTCTTCCATTCTTCTGGTGTCTGAGCCTGGCCACCCTTGAATGCGCCTCTCTCCTTGAGGGATGGAACTGGTCTGTCTGTTGGGCCATCGTACCACTCTTTTGGAGTAAGGGTCTTGCCGTATGTATCGAAGCCGTCTCTCTCGCACTCTCTCTCAATCTCTTCGCAAACGTGTGCGCCAGCGGAGAATGCTCTGGTAACGCCCATGATACACCATGCAGCATCTGGTGTGAAGTCAAGGTCCATCATTGCAGCTGTAGCAGCAGCCATGAAGTCAGCCTCTACATATCCGATCTTAGCCTGAGCAGCCTTAACAACTTCCTTCAGGAATGGGATATACTTAAGCTCTTTCTTTCCAGCAAGAGCCTTCTCAGCATATGCCATAAGATCTTTTGGTGTTGGGTCCTTAACATACTTCTCATCGATTCCGAAGTGATCCTCGTGATAGCACTCTTCTACACAAAGAGCAGCTGCATCTGCAGCAGAGATTCCCTTCTCAGCAATCATGTTGTAGTATTTCTCAAGCATGTAACCGAAGTTCTTGAATGCACCATAAGCCTCACCGAATGCAAATACAGAAGCACCTGCAGCCTGTGTAAGGTATGATTTTCCTCTAGCTACCAGTCTTGCAACCAGTGCTGGGTTGGAAAGTCCGTCCTCAAGTCCTACGAGAAGGATATAATCGAGAACTTTTCTCTCCTCTACCAGAGGGATTCTAGCCTGGAAGTCGATGAACAGAACATCGCAAACACCATAGCCAGCTTCTACCAGCTCTGTTGTATCATAACCTCTGGTTACGATTCTGTGGATGTTCTTGTATGCAACTTCAGAAACCCACTTGAAGTGAGCTCTGTTGTCGTCTGGGAGACAACCAATCTCTCTGTTTGTATAGTCAAAAAGAAGGTTAGGATTTCCGAGGTTACCAATAACTCTTCTCTTTGCATGCTTCATCTTAGCGATTCTCTCATCGCAAACCTTTCCGGTCATTCTATTTACAGCAACGTCTTTCAGATCACCCATTTTTTAAATTCTCCTGTCTTAAGTTCGTTCATAGCATAAGCTTCTCTTTCTGACTGAAGAGGAACTTCTCTGTCTTCTGGTCCGATGTACTTGATCATGGAGAGGTCAAGCATCTGTACCATTGGTTCGTTTCTGGATGCACCCCAAGCTCTACCTTTCTTCAGTGTGAAGAGAGCGTGGCAGGAGCAGCTGTAACCTCTGGTTACGCATCCGATTGTCCAAGCTGCGTTTGGAGAGAATCCCATGTCGGAGAGAGCTGTGTTACCAGCACCGATCATGTTAACTGCTACATAGGATCTTCCTTCAGCAAATCTTCTTGCATAGAAGTGTTTCTCAAGAGCTCTCTGGAATTTCAGGTAAACACCTACAACTCCGATCTCTTCCTGCTTCAGGTGTGTCGGTTCTGCTCTTGGGTCGCCATCAAGGTGCTGTGGCTGTCCCATACCCATAACTGCTCTACCTGCATCCATGTACTCATCAACACACTCTACAGCAACCTGTTCAACTGTCTTGTGCTCAAGAACTGCTCTGTCGAGGTATTTTTTCATCATGTAGCCGTGCTGTGCTCCAGGTCCATGAGCTCCACCGAATGTTGCGATAGAAGCACCAACTGCTGCTGGAAGCATTGGGTGTCCGTTCATAACACCGATTGCAGCTGCTGCTGAAGGTGACATTGAGTGCTCAAGGAATTCTGCAACTTCGTAGTCGAGCATTGCTCTTTCATTCTCTGCAGGAATTCTGCCCTGGAAAAGAATGTACAGTCCATCGATAAATGTGTAGCCAGCGTTTGCGAGCTCGCGCACATCAAAACCGCGAAGAACTGTTTTTTCTTCTGTCTTGTAAGAAATACCAGTCTTTCTCTGGATCAAGGGTTTACGATCCATACTTTACTCCTCCTAAAAATATTAAATTCACCTTCCGTCTCGATGTTTCCGGTAAAATTTTTTTTGTTTGGCTTAAGTTTAATCATTTCAGAGAAATTGTTCAATAGAAAGCAAATTGCAACTTTAATATTTTATTTCATAATTTTAATAACTGGAAGTTATTGCTTTGTGATTTTTATTCATATTCAATTCACAATATTGCTTGATTATAAGATTTTTTTCACTTATAATGTACCTCTATATAGCAACAGGAGGAAGCCATGGAAGCATTTATAAAGAAGATGACAGAAACAGCAATCAGCAACAATTCCATCGATCCCGCACTTTATTTAAAGTACAACACCAAACGAGGCCTGCGGAACGAAGACGGCTCCGGAGTGGTGGTGGGACTTTCCCAGATCGGAGATGCCCATGGTTATATCTTTGACGAGGGAACCCTGGTTCCGGACGAAGGTAGACTTACCTACAGGGGTGTTCTGATCAACGACCTGGTCTCCAATGCTATAAATGAAAAAAGACATGGCTTTGAGGAGACAGCTTTCTTCCTTCTTTTTGGAAAGCTTCCTACAGCCGAAGAGCTTGAGGAGTTCAACAATGTTCTGGATGAGTGCAGGCAGCTGCCTGCCGGCTTTGCCGAGGACATGATACTCAAGGCTCCCAGCCGGGATGTGATGAACAAGCTGGCCCGGAGCGTGCTGGTATGCTACTCCTACGATGCCGATGCCGACAATGTGGCAATAGACAACGTACTGCGCCAGTGCATAGAGCTGATAGCCCGGTTCCCCACCATGATCGCCTACGGCTACCAGGCAAAGGCTCACTACCACGACGGCAAGAGCCTTTTCCTCCACGCTCCGGCCCCGAAGATCGGGACTGCGGCCAACTTCCTGCGGATGATCCGCCCCGACACAAAGTACACAGAACTGGAGGCCTCGGTCCTCGATATCGCCCTTATCCTCCACGCAGAGCATGGCGGTGGTAACAACTCCACCTTCACAAACCATGTGGTGACCTCGGCCCAGACCGACACCTACGCTGCCATAGCCGCAGCCCTCTGCTCCATGAAAGGCCCGCTCCACGGCGGCGCCAACAAGAAGGTGAAGAGGATGATGGAAGACATAATGGAGAATGTTCCAGACTGGAAAGACGACGGAAAGCTCATAGACTACCTCCGGAGGATTCTGCGCAAGGAAGCCTTTGACAGAACAGGGATCATCTATGGCTATGGCCATGCCATATACACCCTGTCGGACCCGAGAGCCCTGCTCCTTAAGAAAAAGGCTGCCGAGCTGGCCGCCGCCAAGGGCTTCGACGACGAGTTCGCCCTGTACAACACTGTGGAGCGGCTTATTCCCGAGGCATTCGAGGCAGAGGGCAAGAACCCCAGGTCCAGCAGCGTGAATGTGGATTTCTACTCCGGCTTTGTATATAAGATGCTGAATATCCCCACAGCCCTGTACACACCGCTCTTTGCCATGGCCCGCATCGCCGGCTGGTCTGCCCACCGGATCGAGGAACTGGTAAGCGGCGGCAAGCTCATAAGACCTGCATATCGTGTGGTGGCTCCAAAACGGCCTTACACCCCTATGAGCGACAGATAAGGAAACTATATATAAAAATGGAAAAAATCATCCAGGCTATAAAAGAGCACAGCACCTTCTACATCTTCGGCCATGTGGATCCGGACGGGGACTGCATAGGAAGCCAGCTGGCCCTGGCCAGGTTCCTGACCCAGCTTGGAAAGCAGACCTCTCTTTATTCCAAGGGAAAGTTCGAGCGGCTGGAGATACAGCGTTTCCAGAGCCAGTTCGCCCATTCTTTTGCACCTGCTGACAAAGAGGGAATAGTGATTATCGTAGACTGCTCCACCCCGGAGCGGACCGGCTTCGAGAATGAGGGGATAGACAAGTTTCCCACCATTGTGATAGACCACCACTCCGCCGGTGAAGTGTTCGGCGACTTCCGGTATGTCAGGCCCCAGGCATCGGCCTGCACCATGCTTATCCTGGACCTTATCGAGGCCATGGGTAAAAAGCCCTCGAAAGAGGTGGCCGAGCTCCTTATGCTTGGGCTCTGCACCGACACCGGCTTCTTCAAGCACCTGACCGAGACCGGCGCGCCGGCTTTCGAGGCCGCCGCAAAGCTGACTGCATACGGGGCATCTCCCAACAAAATATATTTTGATGTGAACGGCAACAAGAAGGCTGCCACATTAAAGCTTATTTCCCAGGCCCTGGACAGGGCAACCCTGTATCTGGACGGCAGGCTAATCATAACATACGAGACACTGAAGGATTATGAGACAATCCCAAGAGAATGCCGGGACATAGATACTGTCTACCCTCTTCTTCTTGCCACCGAGGGGGTGCAGGTGGCCGCATCGGTAAAGGAGGACGACCCAGATAAGGTGACTGTAGGGCTCCGCACCCGGTGTGACAACATCGATCTGGGTGCCGCCGCAGCGCTTTTGGGCGGAGGTGGCCACAAAAAGGCAGCCGGCTTCAAGATTATGAATTCCAATGCCGAAGCAGTGGTAAAGCTGCTGGTTGAGCATTTCTCAAAAATACTGGTATAGGAACAGAATTATGGAAGAAAAGGAAAAAATTCTTGAACAGTCCATGGCCGAGCTGGCAGAAACACTCTCCACAGTAAACGACAGAGAGCTTCTCAGAGATTTTCTCAAGGCCCTCCTGACCCCTCAGGAATATAATGCAGTTGCATCCCGATGGGCACTGGTACGTCTTCTGGACCAGGGTATGACCCAGCGTAAGATTTCCGAAACCTTGGGACTCTCGTTATGCAAAATAACAAGGGGAAGCCGTGAGATGAAAAAAGAAGACTCCCCCTTTCAGAAGATGATAGATATCTGCAAGAATCTATAAATCAGTCAAATGTAAAATACTTGCTGAATGTCTGGTGGAAGTTGTCCTGAAGCTTGTCAGATGTCAGGAAGTAGTTGATGATGTCTGTCTCTGCGATCTGTCCATCAATCTGATTTCCATACAGCTTGACTGCCTCGTCAATGTCATCCCTGGAAGACTCTTCTGCAAGCTGGAGCACTACAACGCCGCTGTTCAGTATGACAGGTTTGGAATACTCCTCCCCCTTGATAGAGAAGGCCTGGATAAAGAAATCCTTGCTGTACATAGCACCGGAAAGATCCAGTTCTCCCTGCTCCACACGAACCTGGCTGAAGTAATTGATGGCACCATAGTTGACGCAGAAGGGCGCAGTGTCATACACAGAGATGCCTGCCTTTGAAGCGGCACCATAGATACCTTCGGTCTGAGCATCCTTTATGAATGTCTCGGCTGCATTCACAGCCTTATCCTCTACAAAGCCCCGCTCGTAACGGTTCACATAGTTCTTTATGGCACGGATTGTGTCGGCAGATGCAAGGTCAGGATCGGCTGCAGCAGAAGTACAGCGGTAAATCACATAATCGTTTCCAGATTTGATGATGTCGGAAACTGCACCCTGAGCCAGAGCCAGGATTTTATCCAGGTCTGCATCGCTGAACTCAGACTTGAGCTCGTAGCTGTAGGAGACTCCCATTGCTCCGCCGTTGTCTGCAAACACATCGGTGGACTGAGCCTTTGCTGTATCGGCAAAGGATTCAGGGTCGGCCTGAACCATCTTAAGCACTTTCTTGGCATCGCTTTCGCTTGAGAGAGTGATCTTGCTCAGGCCGATGCGCTTGAAATTCTTAGGATTCTGCTGTGCATATGCTGTAAGGTCTGCATCTGGAATTCTGTCCAGAGGGAAGAACATAAGATGGAAGCTGCGCTGGTTCTTCATAAGACCGTAGGTATAATCCTTCTCTGCATCAGCACTCTTCTGTCCATAGAGATAATCGGAAATATAATACTCCTTGAGCAGGTTCTCCTTGAAGTCTCTGCGGTACTCTTCCCTTTTATAGGAAGGAGTGCTCTGATAGGCCTCCACATCAAACTCGCCGTTGTTCTGATAAGGACCATGCTCAATGATAAGCTTGTTAAGCTGCTCTGAAGAGATATGGGTCTTGTTCGACTCAACTTCGGAAAGGATTCCTACATGGACAACTGTGCGCTCAAAAGCACCCCGCCATACACGGTACATATCCCATTTCCAGCTGGAGCTGTCCCCTTCAGGCTTGATCTGCTGTCCAAGAATCTCACGCTGCTGTGCAAAATAGCCGTTCTGGGAGAACTCAATATCCTCTTTTCCATATTTTCCGAAAGAGATGGAACTGGTTGTTCCTCTGACTGCATCGCCTACAACAGGTGCACCTACAAATGTTACTGCAATTACTATAAGAAGTATAACAGAGAAAATATAGAGCACCGGATGCCGGCTGTTCTTCTTTTCCTGTTCAATAGCATTTTTCTCAAGTTGTTTTTCTTTTTCTGCCATAATACTTTATTTTATCATCGGGGACACCCTGTGTCAATTCCAGCACCATAAGCCCCATAAAAAATATTTAAAAACCTTATTGACACCAAGATTGAATAATTGATATATTCTTGTTTGTCAGTAGGGGGCGTGGCGAAGCTGGTTTATCGCGCCGGCCTGTCAAGCCGGAGATCGAGGGTTCAAGCCCCTTCGCTCCCGACGGGGTGCTTTGAAGCACCCCATTTTTTTTGTTCAGAGCTTCTTCATCAGGTTGACCATCTCCACAGCGGAAAGAGCACAGTCGTAGCCCTTGTTGCCAGCCTTGCTTCCAGCCCGCTCGATAGCCTGCTCGATATTCTCGGTGGTGATGATTCCAAAGAGAACAGGAATGCCGTTCTTAAGCCCAACCTGAGCCACACCCTTGGATACTTCGTTGCATACATAGTCATAGTGAGATGTTGCGCCCCGGATCACTGCACCTACTGCGATGACTGCATCATACTTTCCACTGGCAGCCAGCTTGTCGGCAATAACAGGAATCTCGAAAGCCCCCGGAACCCATACTGCGGTGATATTGTCATCCTTCACACCGTGGCGCACCAGGCCGTCCACAGCTCCGTCCAGAAGCTTCTTCACAATGATCTCGTTGAAACGGGAAGCCACGATAGCAACCTTCATTCCCTCTGGAGCAACTAATTTTCCTTCAAACAGTTTCATTTCATACCTCGCTTATATAGTTTAAAATTTTGTAAAAATATGTCCCATCTTATCTTTCTTGGTCTGCAGATAGAACCTGTCGTACTGCTGGGGCTCCACCTCTATGGGAACCCGCTCTGCAACCCGCAGCCCGAAGCCATCCAGGCCATAAACCTTGTTGGGGTTGTTGGTCATAAGACGGAGAGATTTCACCCCCAGGTCCCGGAGGATCTGGGCTCCGATCCAGTACTCCCGCAGGTCGGGCTGGAAGCCCAGCTTAAGGTTGGCCTCCACCGTGTCGCACCCCTGCTCCTGGAGCACGTAGGTCTTGAGCTTGTTTATAAGCCCTATTCCCCGGCCCTCCTGCCGCATGTAGAGCACCACGCCCCGCCCCTCCTGCTGTATCAGCTCCATGGCCTTATGCAGCTGCTGACCGCAGTCGCACCGCTTGGAGCCGAACACATCGCCGGTCATGCACTCGGAATGGACACGGCACAGCACATTCTCGCCGTCGCCGATATCTCCTTTAAGCAGGGCGATGTGGTTCTCTCCGGTGATGTCGTTCACATAGCCGTAGATATCGAAGTCGCCGTAGTCGGTGGGAAGCTTTGCCTTGGCCTCCCTTATCACATGCTTCTCGTGGATGCGGCAGTAGTCCTGCAGCTCCTTGATTGTTATGAACTTGAGGTTGTACTTTTCTGCCAGCTTCCAGAGCTTAGGGGTGCGCATCATGGTGCCGTCGTCATCCATCACCTCGCAGCAGAGACCGCACTCCTTAAGGCCTGCCAGGCGGCAGAGGTCAACAGTGGCCTCGGTATGGCCGTTCCGCACCAGCACTCCGCCCCGCCTTGCAGTAAGGGGGAACATGTGGCCCGGCCTGCGGAAATCCTGGGGCTTTGACTCGTCGTTCACACACTGGAGTGCAGTGATGGAACGCTCTGCCGCAGAGATTCCGGTGGTGGTGCTTATATGGTCTATGGAGACAGTGAATGCTGTCTCGTGATTATCTGTATTCTCCGACACCATGGGGGGCAGTCCCAGCTTTGTGGCCAGGGCGGCGCTCATAGGGGTGCAAAGAAGCCCCTTGGCATAGGTTGCCATGAAGTTCACATTGGCCTGGGTGGCAAACTCTGCCGCACAGATCATGTCTCCTTCGTTCTCCCGGTCCGGGTCGTCGGTGACCAGTATTATTCTTCCGTTACGAAGCTCATCAAGGGCCTCTTCTATCGTGTTGTACTTAAAATCCATTTTCCCTTAAAAACTCCTCTGTTATTCTGCTTCTGCGGGGCTCTTCCTGCTCTTTCCGGCCAAGAAGGCGCTCCACATATTTTCCAACAATATCATTCTCCAGGTTCACCACATCACCAGACCTCTTTTTCAGAAGTGTGGTATGGGAACTGGTGTGGGGAATGACGGAGACTGCAAAATCCCTGTCACCCACCTTGGCCACAGTAAGGCTTATGCCGTCTATGGCTATGGATCCTTTCTCAACAATCAGGGCCAGGATGTCTGGTGATGTGCGGACATAGACCCAGGTTGCATTGCCCTCCTGCTCCAGGGCAGCGATGGTGCCGGTGCCGTCGATATGGCCGCTTACCATGTGGCCTCCGAACCGGCCGTTGGCCGGCATGGCCCGCTCCAGGTTCACCAGGTCGCCGGCCTTAAGCTGGCCCAAGTTGGAACGGCGCAGGGTCTCGGCCATCACATCGGCAGTAAAGCTTTTTGTATCCATAGTTGTGACAGTAAGACACACGCCGTTCACCGCAATGCTGTCCCCCGGCCTTGTACCGGAAAGGACCAGCTCTGCCCCTATCTGGATGCGGCCTGAGTTTCCACTCAGGGACACATGGCGTACTGTTCCTGTCTCCTCAATTATTCCTGTAAACATTTTGAAACCTCGTATTCAATCAGAATATCGTCTCCTAAAATCTGTGTACTGGTGCGGCAGAGCTGGAATGCATCGGCGACCTGTTCGGCACCGGCACCTGACACCGGCCCCAGCGCCCTTTCTCCGCCGAAAATCTTGGGTGCCACATAGCTGTAGATATGGTTCACTATTCCTGCCTCAAGGGCGCTGTAATGGACCTGGCTGCCCCCTTCTATAAGAAGGCTGTCTACGCCCCGCCTTCCCAGCTCAGAGACCAGAGCCTTAAGGTCAGGCCTCCCGTCGGCACCAGGGAGGGAGAGCACCTCTGCACCCATCTGCTCAAGAGCCCTTTTCTTATCAGCAGAAGCTTTGCCGCCGCATACCACCATAAGAGGTATATTCCGGGCTGTCTGCACCAGTTTGCTCTCCAGCGGTATCCACAGGCGGGAGTCCAGCACAATGCGCAGCGGGTTCACACCGCCGGGAAGGCGGCAGTTCAGCATGGGGTCGTCAGACTGCACTGTGTTCTTACCTACCAGGATAGCGGCATAGCGGTTTCTAAGCCTATGGGCATGATTCCTTGCCTCCTCGCCTGTAATCCATTTAGAGGCGCCGGTCACAGTGGCAATGCGGCCGTCGGCAGTCATGGCATACTTAAGTGCCACATAGGGTTTTCCAGTTGTGATGTAATGAAAGAAAATGGAGTTAAGAGCATCGCACTCCTCTTTAAGGAAGCCGGTCTCCACCTGTATTCCATGCTGCCTCAGATACGCAATCCCTTTGCCGGAAACCAGGGGATTAGGGTCGGCAGAGCCTATGATGACACGGCCCACACCAGATTCAACCAGAGCCTCTGTGCAGGGCGGCTGCTTGCCAGTGTGACAGCAGGGCTCAAGAGTAACATAGATATCGGCACCTTTTGGGCTCTCTCCCCTGCGGACGCAGTCGGCCAAAGCCTCCCGTTCTGCGTGGAGGCTGCCATACTTTGTGTGATACCCCTCGCCTATGATCCGTCCATCTTTTACAACAACAGCGCCCACTAGCGGATTGGGGCGGGTTTTTCCCTCTCCTTCCGCAGCCAGCTGGATGGCCCGTCTCATATACTGTTCTTCTGGCATAAAAAAACCCCTGACCCGGGGCAAAAACGTGAAAAAAATCTTCTCTCATCCAGACTATACTGTCGGCTACGGAATCGCACCGTATCGTGCCCATTGAAAAGGGCTCGCTGGCTTACGCTTCAAAAGCGCTCACAGCCGGTAGGGAAATGCTCCCTGCCCCGAAGACAAATCAAGGATATCATTTTATCCCCTATATGACAAGCCCCTTGGCAATATTGACATTTCCGCCTACTCATTTTATCTTATACATAGAAATATTACAGAAGGACACAATGGTTAACAGGGAGCAGAGGATTCTCCAGGTATTACACGATGGGGGCTTTAGCGAGCTTACTTTTCTCCAGAAGTCAATTATACCTTTGGCATTGGATGGAGAAAACATAATTGCCGAAACTGGAGTAAATGCAGGAAAGATTGTAAGCTACATCATTTCCTCCATCATCTACCTTGACGATTCTGATCCCGGTTTAAAAGTTTTAGTTATCGTTCCATCTGTGGAAGACGTAAAGAAAGTATCAGAGCAGTATAAGCTGTTCTGCAGGGAAGGAGGCTCGAAAATTTCGGTTGTCTCCTTCTTCGAGGAGAATAATACAAAAGGAGAGCTTGCTGTCCTGGAGAAAAAGCCGGACATCCTGATCTCTACGCCAGACAAGATTATAGATCATATCAGGCTGGGCAACTTTGACACCGACTCCATCTTGACCTGTATTGTTGACTGCGGAGATGAACAGTACAACGGCTTCTCCAACGACATCGAGTTCATCCATTCTGCGTTTTCCGTGCTGACCCGGTTCTGGGTCTTCACAAAAGACAGAGAAATGATACCTATTTTTCACCACCTTCTGATTGATCCCCAGATTATTTACAGCAACCGGGGAATCAAGAGCAGCACATCAGAACGACAGGAGGAAAAAATGGAATTCAGTGCAGATCAGGAAACCAAGTACGCAGAACTTATAAAGAAAATGGTCAAGAGCATCAAAGAGGAAGAGGATCCAAACGAAATGAACCAGTTCAAGAAGCTGGTGAAGAGAAATGTTCCTTTCACAATGAGGGGATATTTCAGTGCATACCTTTTCAAGACCATGGTTACAAACACCAAGCCGGCACATGCCCCAATCCAGAACAGAGCCGATAAAGATTATAAAACTCTTTTCTTCAACATCGGCCGCACACGGGGTCTGAACCCGCAGGCACTGCTCCGCTTCATCGCCGCAACTGCAGAGATTGACGGTTCAGAGATCGGGCAGATAAAGATGCATGACAATTATTCCTTTGTGGATGTGGCAGAGCCATCTGTCCAGAAAGTTCTGGACACCCTTAACTCAAAGGTATACAGAGGCAGGACTTTAGCTGTCAATTTCGCGAAGAAGAATACAGAAGCTCCGAAAGCCTGATTATCTTTCGTTGTTGTTCTGGCAGTCGATGCAGAACACTGCGTAAGGTATTGCTCTAAGCCGTCCCTCAGAAATTTTCTTTCCGCACTGCAGGCAGATTCCAAACCGCTTTGCATCGAGACGGGATAATGCCGCTTCAATGCTTGTGAGTTTATCAGCGTCCTGGCTGCTCATGCTTTCCAGCATCTTTCTGTCAATCTCATCAGAGGCGATATCCACATCATCCTTAGGGTCGGCACTAGAGAAAAGGGAATGGAAGGAATTGTTCTGCGAATTAATGTTGTCCAGAAGTTCCTGCTTTAAAGATAAAAGTGATTTTCTCATCTCCTCTTCAAATTTTTCAGTCATAATTCCCTCCTTTACTATTTGCAGAACAATTGCACAAAAAGGGCTGGTATGTCAACAGAAAAAATCAACTTTTTTATAAAAATTTATGATATTTTTTAGAACCCAGGAAGGAGATCACAAGAAGGAAACCGCATACCACTATGGCTGCATCGGCCACATTGAAAGTGGGCCACCTGTCAAGACCGAAAAGGCCGTAGAATTTCACATCAATAAAATCCACAACACCCAGAGGCCGGAATATCCGGTCCACCAGATTTCCCAAACCGCCACCCAGGATACCGCAGGCAGACCATCTCTGAAGCCTGGTCAGGGAATCGGTCTTAAGAAGATAAACAGCAATAACACCCAGAATGACAAGGGGAACTGCGGAGAATAATATAATTTTAAGCCACTGTGCCATGGAGGTTCCTATGCTGAAGGCAATGGCTGTGTTGCGGGCATGTATTATGCGCAGGAAGCCTCCCATAAAGCTGGCCCCTATTCCATTTACAGGAATAAGCACAGTTATGAGCCACTTGGTGAGCTGGTCTGCAAGCACTACACCCAGCGTAAGAATAAATGGCAGTTTCTTGTCGTTCTTATCCATCATCACAGTCCTGTGGGAACATCAATGAAGATTGTCCTGAGATCCAGATCAGCGGAAACTTTCTTCGCCACATTCTGAACACCATACACCTCGGTGCGGTAATGCCCTGCAGAGATCATATTGATCCTGTTCTCAAGGCAGGTGTGGTAGACCACATGAGCCGCATCTCCTGTTATATAAAGGTCCACATCCTCATCAATGGCATCAGATACATCATGCTCGCCGCCACCGGTTATCACCGCACCGGTAAGATTCTTCTCCCTGCCGAAGGAAAAGCATGCCAGCATCTCGGCTCTGCTGTATCCAAGCTTGGCAAGGACCTGCTCTGTTGTCACAGGCTCCTTGAAGGTGCCCTTCACCCCCACATCAATCCCCCGGAATTTTCCGAAAGGCTTTAAATCGGCAAGTCCTGCCGCAGCAGCCAAAGATACATTGTTTCCCAGTTCAGGATGAATATCCAGCGGAAGATGAGCCGCATAAAGAGCCATGTTATTTTCCATAAGGAATTTGAGCCGCTGGTAGTGGCTGCCGGTGACACACTGCTCATGTCCCCAGAAAAGGCCGTGGTGCACAAACACCATCTGGGCACCTGCTTCCCTGGCCCGGCGGAAACTTTCCATGCAGGCATCAACTGCAAAAGCAATGCAGGTTATATCTGCAGTATTCTCCACCTGCACTCCATTCAAAGAGATATCAGTTCCTGCCAGAGCATCAATGGCAAGAAAGCTTCTGAAATAGGAATCAAGCTCTTTTAACCTCATATTTTTATTATATAATATAAATCTCTTCTTGACAACAAAGAGTCATTCTTATGTAATTGAAACATGGAATTAAAAGCAAAAGACCTGGACTATTCAGTCCCCCTGAAAAAAATTCAAGAATACAGAAAAACAAAATTAGATGAGACAGTGATCGGGCAGCCGAGGGCCCTGAAGGCGCTGCAGTTCGGTGTAGGAATCAATGCAAAGGGCTACAACATCTTTGTAATCGGAGATTCGGGAACAGGAAAGCGTTCCACTGTAAGAAAGGTCCTTACAAAATACAAGAATCGCCGCCCTCTTAAGGATGTGGTATGTGTCTGCAATTTCTCCGATCCCGACTCACCTAACATTCTCTACTTCCAGAAGGGAAAAGGAATAGAGTTCAAGGAGGCTGTAAGGAACTTCATAACACTGGCAAGAAAGAAGCTGCGCATCCAGACCGAGAACAAGGTTTTCAAAAGCGAGAAGACCGAGATATTCAATTTCCACGAGAACGAGGACAACAAGCTCAGGGATGATTTCGAGAGAAGGCTGAACAAGGATCATTTTGCCCTTATAAGATCCAAGGAGGAGCCTGACCAGGGACCGGAGCTCTATCCTGTCTACAACGGCAACCCGGTTTCCCTGGACGAGCTCAGGGATATGATGAACCAGAAAAAGCTGTCCAAGAAGGAATATGAAAGCTGGAGAGCCAGGTACTTCCGTCACATGGACAAGTTTGATGATGTGTTCCGCAAGATTCAGATAAATGCAGCAGCCCTGGATGAGAAAATTGATGAGCTGAAGAAGAAGCATGCCGCCCCTTTCATCGCATCCGGGCTTGAGAAAATAAGGATGGAATTCAAGGACAAAGAGGTGAACGATTATCTGGATGATATGAAGAAGGATATACTGGATCATCTTGATCTCTTCTTCATAGAGAATCCGGAGCCGAAGGACAGGGAGAAGATAGAGAGCGAATTCACCCGCTACGAGGTGAACGTTCTGGTGGATAATTCCAAGACTAAGAACTGCCCTGTCATCTACGAGACTCACCCTTCCTACAGCAATCTGTTCGGCTCCATCGAGTACAGGCCCGAATCCTCCACCGGAGAGCCCAAGAGCAGCTTCATGTGCATAAAGAGCGGTTCCCTCCTTAAGGCATCCGGGGGCTTCCTGGTCATAAATGCAGATGATGTGTCGGTGGATGACTCATGGGAGTATCTCAAGCGGACACTTAAGAACGGAGAGCTGCAGATACAGCCTCAGAGCAGCCCCTTCAGCACAGCGGGATCATTCATAAAGCCCCAGCCTATAAAGATTGATGTGAAGGTGATTCTTATCGGAGATTTCGAGACATTCTTCAAGCTGTCCCATTCCGATGTGGACTTCGGCAAATATTTCAATGTCCTTGCTGTATTCGAGAGCCAGATGCAGTACAACGAGGAGAACATAAGGCAGTTTGTCTGCTTTGTTGTCGAATTTGTCAGGAAGATGAAATATAAGCCCATAACTGACGAAGGAATCGGATATGTGCTTAAATATGCAAGAAGGCTGACAGAGAACAGAAGAAAGCTTTCTGTCCGCTTCTCAAAAATCACCGACCTTATCTCCGAGGCCAACTACTGGGCAAAGGAGATGGGGCTTAAGGAGATCACAGTGGAGTCCCTTAAGAAGGCAGAGGAAGAGAAGCGCTATCTTGTGAGCATGTACGAGGATCATGTTTTCGACGAGCTTGAGAATGGAAACATAAAGATTCAGACCGACGGCAAGAGAGTGGGAGCTGTAAACGGCCTCACAATAGTAAGGGATGCCTATGAGTTCGGACACCCTTCCCTTATCACTGCAGTATGCTCTGCCGGAGATGACGGCATTATAAGCATTGAGCACGAGTCTGATCTTTCCAGCGAGATTCTTGACAAGGCTGTGATGATTACAGATGGCTTCCTCCGCGCAAAATACGAAGACAACTATCATATGTCCTTCAGAGCCAGTGTCTGCTTTGAGCAGTGCTATGGAGTGGTGGACGGCGACTCTGCCTCGGCTGCAGAAATATATGCAATTCTTTCATCAGTGACAGGAGTGCCCCTGCGCCAGGACCTGGCAGTGACCGGCTCCATGAACCAGCATGGTGACATCCAGCCTATAGGTGGAGTGAGCGAGAAGATAACAGGCTTCTTCAAACTCTGCAAGCAGAGGGGCCTTACCGGAAAGCAGGGGGTGATTGTCCCGAAGAGCAACATAGACAACATCCTGCTGTCCCAGGAGATAATTGATGCGGTTGCGAAGAAACAGTTCCACATCTATCCTATCTCCACCATCGATGAGGGAATAAAGCTCTTCACCGGCATGGATCCAGGAGCCTTCAACGCTCTGGCCAAAAAGAAGTTCAAGGCTTTGAGTGCCAAGGTTAAGAACAGCAAGTGAGACAGAAAGAGGATTTTGATACATACTACCACAATATCTGGCTCGACCGGTGGGATGCCCTTAAGGATGCATTCTCTGGGGAACCTGATTACTGCACCCTGGAAGAAGGACTATTAAAGCCATACTTCCTGGACAAGGCCTCCACCTACCCTGCCAAGGCGCTGGATGTGCAGAGCGGGGACAGCGTGCTGGACCTGTGCGCCGCCCCAGGTGGCAAGACACTGATACTGGCCCTGGCCAAAGGAGAGGCCGGCACACTGGTGGCCAACGACAAGTCGGCAGACCGGAGGATGCGGCTCAAGGCTGTGGTCAACGAGCATCTGCCGGCAGCCATTGCCAGCACTGTGCACATAACAGGCTTTGACGCCGCCACCTGGGGTTTGTACCAGAAAGATATGTACGACCGGGTGCTGCTGGATGCCCCCTGCTCATCAGAGCGGCACGTGCTTTCATCCCCCTATTACTTAGCCCAGTGGACACCGGCAAGGACAAAGCAGCTGGCCATACGGCAGTTCGCAATGCTGGCAGCCGCCCTTGATGCGGCAAAAGCAGGGGGCAGGATTGTCTATTCCACCTGTTCTATTTCGCCACTGGAAAACGACGGCGTGGTGGAGAAGCTTTTCAAAAAGCGAAAAGGGTTGTTCGACATCATAGAGCTGGAACCGGAGATCGGTGAGAAGACCAAGTACGGCATCCAGATATTGCCCGATACAACAGGTGCAGGGCCAATCTACTACTGCTGTCTGGAGAAGCGCCATGGCTGATGTATCAATCCTCAAATGCCCCGATTATGGCGAAGAGAAAGTTGTTCAAATAATGAACAAGCTCCTGGACAGCGTTGGCCTGGATAAAATCAGCGGCAAGAAAATCCTGCTTAAGCCCAACATACTTTATGCCTCCCAGCCCGAGAAAGCAGTCACCACCCACCCTTCCGTGCTCAAGGCTGTAATACAATATCTGCAGAAGAATGGCAACACCATATTCGTGGGAGACAGTCCCGCATTCCAGAACCAGGATTCAGCCGGGAGCCGGGCTGGGCTTAAGCAGGTCACTGATGAATGCGGTGCCACCTGGCAGGACTTCACCCAGACTGCAACCATACCGGCACCAGAGGGGAGACTGGTCAAAAGCTTCCAGCTGGCCTCAATCCTGAAGGATGTGGATATAGTCATATCCATGGCCAAGATGAAGACCCATTCCCTTATGTACTACACCGGTGCCATAAAGAATCTGTTCGGCCTGGTGCCGGGGCTCTCCAAGTCGGCCCTGCACCTGCGCTTCCCGGACCGGGATAACTTTGCCCAGATGATCGTGGACCTGAACCTGGCAGTAAAACTTGACTACGCAATAATGGATGCCATAGTGGGCATGGAGGGGCCGGGCCCGGGAAGCGGCTGGCCACGCAATGTAGGGCTGCTCCTGGCATCAGACAATGTGCTGGCCCTGGACCTTACTGCAGCCCGCATAATGGGCTATAAGGCTGAATCACTGCCAATCCTCTCCCAGGCCCTTGAGTGCGGTTTCTGGCTCAAACCAGGCGAGGCGATCAACTATCCTCTGGAGAAAGCAGAAGACCTCCTTATAAAAGACTACCGGCTTATCCGCCACCTCCACGATGCCTCCATGTTCAGGGACTATATGCCGGAGTGGGCCTTCCGCCTTGTTAAAAACCTGACAGTTAAGCGCCCTGTCTTCAATCCTAAAATCTGCAAGCTGTGCGGAGAATGTGTCCGCATCTGCCCTGCAAAAGCCCTGTCGGTGCAGGAAAACAGAATCAAGGCCGACTACACAAAATGCATCCGCTGCTACTGCTGCCACGAGATCTGCAGCCATCATGCCATAACTCTTAAGAAAAAACTGTTCTGAAGGTGGAGTTTTTTTCCATAATAGCGTATAATAAGAAAAACACTTAATTAGGAGATAAACTATGGTTTATTCGGCAGAAGTGGAACACATGTGTCCATTGGCAAAGGCTGCCTATCATGGTCCTGCCCCGATTCCCGAGGAAGGAAAATGGGTTCAGGTGAAAGAGATAAAAGATATTTCCGGCTTCACCCACGGTATCGGCTGGTGCGCTCCTCAGCAGGGAGCCTGCAAGCTTACCCTCAATGTGAAGGACGGCATTATCCAGGAAGCGCTGGTGGAGACTATCGGATGCTCCGGCATGACCCACTCCGCCGCAATGGCCAGCGAGATACTCATCGGCAAGACACTGCTTGAGGCCCTCAACACAGACCTGGTGTGCGACGCAATCAACACAGCGATGCGGGAGCTCTTCCTCCAGATTGTATACGGCAGATCCCAGTCTGCATTCTCCGAGGGCGGCCTTGTGGTAGGTGCATCCCTTGAGGACCTGGGCAAAGGACTCCGGAGCCAGGTTGGAACAATGTTCGCAACCCTTAAGACAGGCCCCCGCTACCTTGAGATGGCAGAGGGCTATGTGGAGAAGGTGGCTGTGGACAAGGATGGTGCAATCATCGGCTACAAGTTCATAAACTTCGGCAAGATGATGGACTTCATCAAGAAGGGAGACGACCCCAAGACAGCAATGGACAAGGCCCGGGGACAGTACGGACGGACCACACCTGAGCAGGGTGCTGTGAAACTGATAGACCCAAGGAAGGAGTGAGAAGATGGCACTGTTTGAAAGCTATGAACGCCGGGAGGCTCAGATCCTCAAGGCTATCGGTAAATATGGAATCAAGTC
>JAEEGK010002645.1_pt1 | contig 44899 bp, 41 predicted proteins | sample 8958771 | NCBI WGS metagenome assembly JAEEGK01 (sample SAMN16246547, study PRJNA631951) | gut metagenome | biome: gut microbiome; feature: rumen; material: SC-attached | host: Bos | place: Iran: Karaj | collected 2018-10
ACTCTGGGAAATCTTGGCAGCATAAATGCCTTAGACCAGCTTCTTATGGTTACTTATCTTGATTATCCAGAAAAAATAATTGCTGAAGCAAGAAGCACATTGACAAAACTTAAATGGTAGAGGAAAAAACAAAGCGCATTTTATTCCTTTTATTAAAAAGTCCTGTAGTTATTGCAGCAATAATTTGTGCTTTGTTTATCTATCTTAATTCTGCCTTACCGATACTCCCGATAACACAGCTAAAACTTTCTGAAAACAAGTTGCATTCTCTTTTAAATGAAAAAGAAATTGTATTATTGTCAGGAAGATTTTCATCAAATCCAGTAAAAAACAAGTCATTTTATAAAACAACTTTTATTCCGGAATTTGCCGTATCTTCAAAGAATATCTGTTCTGCATGTTCCAGACATTCTAAGATAAACATCTATATTCCTGAAGGAATAGTAGAATTATGGTATCCGGGTAAACTGTATTCTGAAAATTCTTTTTATGATAATGCAAATATGACAGAGCCTGTAGAAGAAGGAATAAAAGCAGAAATCACAGGAGCCTTTGGAAAAAACAGGTGTTTTTATGTAAAAGAAATTAACATTTGCAGCGCTGATACAATAATTTCCGGCGCAGATACAAAGCAAAGCTTTTATCTGCGCTGGGATCCGAAATCGCGGGTTTCCTTTTTAGAACGGTTTGCGCAAATTAAATATAAAATAATTACTTTACGTGCAAGAGGTAGGCTGTATTTTAAAAGACTATTATACGGTTGGGGTGAAGGAGGCGCTCTTTTACTGGCACTTCTTACAGGTGCCAGAGAATATACAAACCAAAATCTTACTGAAGCATTTAAAGATGCAGGGCTTTCCCATATAGTTGCACTTTCCGGGATGCATTTATCTTTGTTTTCAGCAATTGCATTTTTTATCGGAAAAAAATTAAAAAGCCGAAAAATCGATTTTTTACTGCGCCTGATGTTTATAACAGGATTTGTCTGGTTTGCAGGATTTACGCCTTCGCTCTTCAGGGCTTTTTTATGCAGTTTATTTGCATTATTCGAAAGTCTTTCAAAATCAGAAAAACCGGATTCCATAAAGATTCTTTGCCTTACTTTTTTAATTCATGCATCTGTTCGCCCGGATGATTTATTTTCTCAGGCTTTTATTTATTCTTACGGCGCACTTACAGGAATCTTATTGTTCAGCAATATAATAAGACCATCGCTTTGTAAAAAAATGCCTTATGCAATTTCGTCTAATCTATCATCCTCAATAGGTGCCCAGGCATTAACAGCCCCTTATAGCTTTGCCGTTTATAAGGTTTTCATACCGGCTTGTGTCTTTTCCACATTGGTGATTTCTCCGCTTGTTTCAATTTTTATCTATGCAGGCTTTATTTTTATTATTTTATCTTTTTTATTGCCTTTTCTTTCTCCCTTGTTTGGTGGTATTATTCAAATATTGTACAGTTTGATATATATGCTTGTGCTATTCTTTGCAAAGATTCCGGCGTTTCATTTTTAAATGAAATCTGAATTTTTTATAAGATATAATTCACACAAATTTTAATAAGGGATTATGATGATAAAACATCCGGACTATAATTCGCCTACAGAACTTAAAAATTTTCTGGAAAGCCGTAACATGGCAATGCAAAAAAAATTCGGACAGAATTTTTTAATAAACAAAGATGCCAGAAAACTTCTTACAGATACTCTGGAAATAAAACCCGGTACTAAGGTTTGGGAAGTTGGTCCAGGGCTTGGGGCTATGACAAGCGAAATACTTGAGCGCGGTGCAGACCTTACAGTTTTTGAAATTGACCATGGCTTTGCGGCAGCAGTTTCAGATTTTTTTGAAGAATATAAAAACAAAGGAACATTTCATTTGGTTGAAGGCGATGTCCTAAAAACCTGGAAAAAAACACTTGAAGAGCAGGGACAGCCTGATTATTTTTTTGGCAATCTGCCATATAATATTGCAGCATCGCTTGTAGGCGACACAATTGAAAACGGCATCAGGTTTAAAAAAATGCTGATTACCGTTCAAAAAGAAGTCGCAATGCGAATATCCTCTGCCGTTGGTTCAAAAGACTATTCATCTTTTTCAGTTTTATGCCAGTGGGCATACGATGCAAAACCAGTAATTACATTATCAGGCGGCAATTTCTGGCCAAAACCTAACGTTGATTCTAGAGCAGTTCTTTTAACGCCTAAAAAAGATTTTCCTTGCTGTAAAAATCCGTTATTTTTTGCAAAATTACAAAGAGCATTATTTGCTTCCCGCAGGAAAACGATAAAAAATAATCTTTCTGTTTTTTTATCGGACGCTAAAAAAGCAGAAGATGCAATAGCAAAAGCAGGTCTTTCAGAAAATGCAAGAGCTGAATCTTTGTCTGTAAATCAGTTATTAAAGCTTTCTGATTGTATTGAAAACTAACATTTATAGAATTGGATGGATAAAGTGGATAATTCTAAAGAAGTTATAAAACAGCAGCTTGAAATAATAAACGGCAGGATTAATGACGCCATAAGTAAATCAGGCAGAAAAGCTGGAAGTGTAAAACTTGAAGCTGTAAGTAAATTTCATCCGCTGCAATCGGTGCTGGATGCAATAGAATGCGGACAGTTTCTGTTCGGCGAAAATCGTGTACAGGAAGCGCGGGAAAAATTCTCTCAGTTAAATGAACTTGGAAAAAAATGTGAACTTCATATAATCGGAAGCCTGCAGCGCAACAAGGTTAAACATGCTGTAGAAATTGCAGAATGCATTGAATCTGTTGACAGAATTGAACTAATAGAAGAAATAGAAAAACAGTGTGCAAAAATCAATAAAAAAATCAAAGTTTTATTTGAACTTCATACAGGAGAAGAATCCAAATCAGGCTTTCAGTCAGCAGATGAACTTCAAAAAGCACTGGATTTTTGCGCCGCTGGTAACACTCCGCATCTTATTCCAACAGGTTTTATGACAATGGCTCCTTTTACAAAAGATGAATCACTTATTAGAAATTCTTTTGCAACGCTTAGAAAAATTAGCGAACAAATGAAAGTTCATTATCCCCAGTTTAGTTTTTCAGAACTTTCAATGGGAATGTCCGGCGATTACGAGCTTGCAATTGAAGAAGGTTCAACAATTGTAAGAATTGGAACTGCAATATTTGGAGAAAGAGATTATTCATAGACAATTTTTAATTGTTTTTAGAATTTTGATTATAATAAAATGAAAGTTTTAAGATGGCTTCTTATATTTTTAATTTTCACGTCAATTCTGCATGCAGAAGAGCCTAAACCGGTTCCGTATTCGAAACAGGAATTTCCGGAAGCCGTACTTGATATACGGCGGGCCGAAATTATAACTTTAGGTTCCCTGCCTTTTACAACGCTGCTTACAACATTCAGCTATTCGTTTTACAGGTATTTTAACCACGGCTGTGATTCAAGCTATGCACCTAATCCGTTTGCAAAAACCTCTGAAGCCGCAAATCTTAATACTTCTGAACAAAAATTGATTATTGGCGTAGCATCCGGAATAAGCCTTGGAATCGGAATTACAGATTTGTGCTTTAATCATCATGCAAAAAAAAGAAAAACAATCGAAAAACAGAAATCTTCTTCAAACATCATTATTGAAGGCTTAGAAGACGACGAAAACAATGATTTTTTAACTGAAAATGAATACTTATACGGCGGTTTGCAAAGTGTCTTGTTTTAATTTCAAAATACCTGAAGATTTTTCTGAAAATATCAGGCTTGATAAATATCTTTCTGACCAGATTCCCGACATGAACCGCTCAAAATTAAAAACGGGGCTAAAAGAACTTCTTTTAAATGGAAAAACAGCAAAGCTTTCTTCCAAAATAAAATCCGGTGATTTAATTACGGTAACTTGGGAAGAACAAATCCCACACGATATACAGGCAGAAAACATTCCGCTTAATATCATTTTTGAAAATGACGATGTTACTGTAATAAATAAAGAGCAGGGGATGGTCACTCACCCTGCAGCCGGTAACTGGAATGGAACTCTTGTTAATGCCTTGCTTTATCACTGGAACAAAGGCTCTTTATCCTGCAACCCGGATGAAATAGCTTTGAATAATAATTCTTTCAGGACTGGCATCGTTCACAGGCTTGATAAAGATACCTCAGGAATCATTATCACCGCAAAAAACAGAGCGGCTGAAGAATTTTTGCTAAAACAGTTTAAGAGGCATAAATTAAGAAAAGAATATATTGCAATAGCATGCGGAAGACCAAAATACAAAGGCGGCATAATTGAAACACAGATTATTAGGGATCCGGGAAACAGAAAAAGATTTAAGGCCGTAAAAGATACAAAAAATGGAAAATTTGCAAAATCAATTTATCATTGTATTGCGTGTTATGGAAACTATTCTTTGCTGAGATTCAGAATAAAAACAGGAAGGACACATCAAATAAGGGTTCATGCAAAATATTTAGGCTGTCCGCTCCTCGGTGACCCGATTTACGGTAAAAAAGATACGCTTTTTCCAGATGCAACGCTTATGCTTCATTCAAGACTTTTAAGAATATTTTTGCCGGGACAGAATCACCTTACAGAATTTAAAGCCCGTGTTCCCCAGAGATTTAAAACCGTCCTTAAAAAACTTCACGAAAGTTTTCCAAAAGAACTTATTACAAAAGTGGAACCTGTAAAAAAATGAATAATGAATTATTGCAAATTAAAATTATTCAAAAACCCGATGCATTAAACCCGTTTGTGGTTATTCACAAACCTTCAGGCCTTCCATCTGCACCGTTGGCCGAAGGAGAAACTTTTAACGCATTTGCACAGGCAGCCAATTTATTTCCTGAACTTTACACTGTTGAAGGCCGGCAAAATTGCAGAAGGGAACACGGGCTTTTGCATCGCCTGGATACTGTTACATCCGGTTTAATCCTTATAGCCGCTACACAAAAGGCTTTTGAATTTTTTCAAAAAAATCAGGAAGAAGGTAAAATAATAAAGTATTACAGATCGATAAACCGCATTCTTCCTGAAAATGCTCAAAAACTGACAGGATTTCCACCTCTGGCAAATGCTATACAAAACGAATTTCTTGCAGATAAAAAAATCAGTCTTTCTTCGAAATTCCGTCCGTTTGGTACAAAAAGCAGGGAAGTGCGTCCCGTTACAGAACAATCAGGTATGGCCGCAATAAAAAAAGCCTGTAAAAAATCCTATACCACTAAAATCAGCCTTATAAATTACGATGAAAAAAATAGAACATGTACAATAGAAAGTCAGATTTCAGCAGGATTTCGTCACCAAATACGTTGCCATCTTGCCTGGCTTGGCTTTCCGATTTTAAATGATGAACTGTATGACATTGAATATTCTGAACAAAGCAAAGCAAGGTTTTTCTTTGAATCTTATAAAATAGAATTTCCACATCCGCTGAACGGCAAAAAAATGGTATTTTCGTTGCATTGACACGATATTTTATTATTTATATAATATATTTACATTTTTGCCCGGATGGTGGAATTGGTAGACACGCTAGTTTCAGGTACTAGAACCTTCACGGGTGTGCAAGTTCAAGTCTTGTTCCGGGCACTTTTCAGACAGCATTTTGCTGTCTTTTTTTTATGCCTTCACGATTTCAAGCCTTAACAAACAAATAAATAATTGCTGCAACAATTCCTGCGAGAGCAGCAATTGTAAACAGATAAATCCATACAGGAAGCGGACTGTCTGCATTTTTATTTTTTGCACCAGAAGAAGAATTAGTATTAAAGTCAGAATAATGAGCATGAGAATGTTTCCCATTAGAAGATGTGTTATTTGCTGCCGGTGAAACTGTTGAATCAGCATATCCGCACGAAGGACAGCCGCTTGTAAAGGCTGCGGCAATGCCTACAAAGCCGCAGGCAGGACATCTTACAGAAGTAAAAAATCTTCCGCAGCTTCTGCAGAATTTAGCATTCTGTTCAACCTCTGCACCACAATTTTCGCAAAAAAACTTAGCTTTTTTATCTTTCATTTGTATCCCGCTATTTTTTAATAATTTTATTCACTTAAAATCGAAAATATAATTTTCGGTTCCTTTTGAAGCAAAACAGCATTAACCTTTTTTATTTCAGAGTTAATTTTTAACATTGCTGAATGAATTTTTAAATCAGCTGAAAAATGTTCTTTAAAAGAAGGCTCAAATTCAAGTTTTTCACCCGAATAAGAAAGAACCTTTCCTGTTACAAGCTGAGAATTTTCAGGATTTATAAAAATAAAGGAAATGTCTGAACTGATATCATGTGCTGCATACGGCATATGTGCTGCCGGCATACTTGATTCAGGAAAGCCTGAAGATGAGTCTGCAACTGGCTCGTCAAGTTTTCCCATATAGATATCATCTTCTTTTGAAAGGATTTTTCTAAGCCTGTCAAGACCATCAACATCATAAGAAGAAAATGTTCCTCTTATTCCAAGTTCCATTGCTTTTTTATTTTCTTCTTCAGAAAATGATTTGTCAGTATAAAGTATTACCTGAGGAATTATTCCACCGATTCCGCTTGCTACATACGAAGCAAGTGTTTTCCAATGCCGCGGATACTCTTTTGCACTTACTAAAATAAGATGAGGTGCTATTTCTTCGATGTTGTCTAAAGCTTTTATAAGCCAGCGGTAGACAATCAATTCGTATCCGGCCGCATTAAGTACGGCCGAAAAACGTTCAATAGCGTTTGCATCATCGGCAATTATTAATGCTTTCATTCTCTTCCCAGATTGTCAACATCGTATTTGTAGATCTGCCAGATTCCGTCGCGGCGGAGAAGGTGATATGTATAGCGTTTTTTCTCTTTATAGCCGGAATTCTGGAACCATTCTATAACGTAAACACTGCCTTCTGTCGGCGAATAAACAGTTTTTTCAATTTCAAATGAAGAAGGAACTGCAACAATATCCGTATCTATTCTGGCCTGCATCAAATCTGCTTTATAGTTTTCTATCATGCGTCCGCGTTCAATTGCTGAAACACTCTGATATTTTGCCTTTGTTGCCCGTGAAGAATTCATAAGCATTTCTTCAATATTCATGTACAGGAAAAATTGATCCCACAAAGCTTTCTGGCAAGAAGAAATTGTCTGTTCAACTACCTGATCAGGAGAAATTGGTTCAGGTTTTAAAAGCTGAGTAGTTTTTCCTTCAATCGGAAGAACTACAGAAGAAGATGCTCCCGGGTTAGGTTTAATTTCCAATGTAAGCCTGTTAGAAACAAGTTTTGTATTAAGATTTCCTTTATAAAGATTCGGGAAAAATTCCATTTCAAGGTAATAAATTGAAGGCTCTGAAATTTTAATATAATCTTTTACATTTTCTACAAAAGAATATTCCTCACCGGTTTCAAGGGCAATATCTCGATAGAATACTGTTTTACTTGTTGTTCTGGCACTTACAACCTTATCCGTATACGGAAGGCTGCTGTTTCTTATATTCAAGGCCTTGAAATTCAAACTGAAAAGCCTTTCATCTGCAAGTTTAAAGCGCAATGTTTCTGCGCCTTTATTTGCAATTGTTATGTGAACATAAATCGGATTTGTTTCAACTTCATCAGGATAGTACATTGTCCGGTCATAAAATCTGATTGAAACAGCGGCATTTGAAAAATCAGATTCAGCAGAAGATTTTTCTTCACAAAAAAGAGTCTGTGCAAAAATTGCACAAATTGATATAATGGCAACTAATGTTCGTTTCAACGTTAAATCTCCCATTTACTTCTTTATATGATTATCGGTAAATTTTTATGAATACATTATTATCAAATTCAATCTTTCCATATATAGAAAAATGGACTGAACTTAAATCTATTATAAACTCAATCCTGTCAGGTAAGCAAAATTTTCCTGTAGAAATTGAAGGTTTACAGGGCTCTTTTCATACTTTTTTTACGTCCTTTTACATTTCGTCAAAGCAGTCAAGCCTGCTCAACAATATGCAGTATACAGCAACAGGACGCTATTCTCAAGGTTCTGCGGCAGCGGGTACAGGTACTCAAAGCAGCACACAGGCTTCTTCCTCAAATAATAAAGAACTTATAAAACCAGGATTTTCTTTAACAACAGCGTCTGCTGACGTTATGATTGTTGTACCAACAGAAAAAGAAGCCCTGGATGTTTATACAGATTTTAAAGCCTGTTTTTCCGATAATGTAGAAATATACAGACTTCCGTGGTGGGGGCTTGTTGCCTACAGGCCTGCTGCAAAGGGGGCTGTAACATTCGGTCAGCGTTCAGGAGTCTTATCCAAACTGGCTTCTTCAAACAATTATAAAAACACAGGTACAAAGCCTAGAATTTTTATCGTAACGATACGTTCCCTGCTTACACCGGTTCCGCCTGCTGAATATATAAAATCACTTTCCATGCATATTCAAAACGGGCAGACCATTAATACTGTAGAACTGGCTGAAAAACTTGTTCAGCTTGGCTATATCCGTGTTCCTAAAGTAACGGTAAGAGGGGAATTTGCCTTACGTGGTGAAGTTTTAGACATATTCTTACCAGATGAAGAAGTTCCTCACCGTATTCAGTTTGATTTTGATCAGATTGAAAAAATAAAAACTTTTGATTCCAATACACAAACTACAATCAGTGCCGTCGAAAAACTTATTATCTGTCCGATGAAGGAAGTTATATGGAACGATGAATTTGTGCAGATTCTGGAAGACAAACTGAATCTTTCTGATAAAACATTAAGTCCAAAGGCTGTGGAAGCAGGTTTAAAACTGATAGATGAATTAAAAACAAGCCGCGAAAGTGAAGGGGAAGAGCTGTTTTATTCTCTTCTCTGGAACGAAAAACACTGTATAACAGAATATCTTTCAGAAAATTCAGAGATTTTTTTCTATGATTTTGACCGGTTGAATAACTATCAGGAAAGTTTAGAGCGCGAATATGTGGGAATGTATAAAAAAACACGACCGGATTTTCCAGTTCTTCTTCCAAATGAAATAATGTTTACTTTTTCTTCAGTCCTGCCGCTGCATCAGAAAAGTATTTATTATAAGTCACTGCACACACAGGCTGAAGGTGAAAAAGAAACTGAAAAGTCTTCACTTTTCATAGATTGTGAACCTTCTCAGGGATTTTTCGGCAATATCAATTATCTGAAGGAACAGATTTCCTCTTTACAAAATGACGGTTGGAAAATTTACATTTACACAGATAATGAAAATCAAAGTCTGCGTATAAACGAAATTTTAAAAGATTTTACAGAACCTGCTGAAAAACCGGAACTATATCCTGTAAAACTTTTACCGCTTGCAATTTCTGAAGGTTTTTCAATTCCTGAATTAAAAATTAAGGTCATTCAGGAAAATGAGCTTTTTGGCAGAAGAAAACAGTCTCCAAAATCACTTAAAAAGGTAAAAAGCGAAGCCATTGATTCATTTGTAGATATGAATCCTGGCGATTACATTGTTCACGTAAATTACGGAATTGGTATATTTAAAGGAATTGAACGCGTAAAATCCATGGGAAATGAACGCGATTACATGAAAATTGAATATGCCGATGAAGAATTTATTTTCGTTCCGATTGAACAGGTAAATTTAGTTCAGCGTTATATCGGAAACGAAGGCAATGCACCAAAAATTGACCGAATCGGCAGTAAAAGCTGGGAAAACCGCAAAAACCGCGTAAAACAGGCAGTTGAAGATTTAGCACAAAAACTTATTGACCTTTATTCCAGAAGAAAAATTTCTCACGGTTTTCCGTTTCCTAAGGATACAGAATGGCAGTTAGCCTTTGAAGCATCTTTCCCGTACGAAGATACACCTGACCAGATAACCGTAACAAAAGAAATAAAAGACGATATGGAAAAACCGGTTCCAATGGATCGTCTGATTTGCGGTGATGTAGGTTATGGTAAAACAGAAATTGCCATGCGTGCAGCGTTTAAAGCCGTTATGGGCGGAAAACAGGTTGCTTTTCTTGCACCTACAACAATTCTTGCAGAACAGCATTATGAAACATGTAAGGAACGCTTCAGTAATTTTCCTGTAAAAATTGCACAGCTTTCCCGTTTTGTAAGTCATGCAGAACAGAAAAAAACTATAGAAAAACTTGCTGCTGGCGAAATAGATGTTCTTGTAGGAACTCACAGAATCATTCAGAAAGATGTAGTTTTTAAAAACCTTGGCTTAATGATTATAGATGAAGAACAGCGTTTTGGCGTTAAAGATAAAGAAAAACTTAAAACATTAAAAAATAATGTAGACAGTCTTGCCATGAGTGCAACACCAATTCCGCGTACGCTGCACATGAGCCTTTTAAAAATCCGGGATATGAGCCTTTTAACAACGCCGCCGCAAAGTCGTCAGCCAATAGAAACCGTTATTTCCGAATATGATGATGATTATGTAATAAAAGCTATAAGAAAAGAGATTGAACGCGGCGGCCAGGTTTTCTATTTGCACAACCGCGTTGAAAGCTTGAATGAAATCCGCATAAAACTTGAAAAGCTTATGCCGGAACTTCTGGTAGATGTTGCCCATGGACAAATGACAAGCGATGAACTGGACGATATTTTCAGACGATTTAAGATGGGCGGATTCCATGTATTAATTTCTACAACAATTATTGAAAACGGAATTGATATACCGAACGTAAACACAATTATTATTGACCGTGCAGACATGTACGGAGTATCCCAGCTTTATCAGCTGCGCGGACGGGTAGGCCGGAGTGACAGGAAAGCCTATGCCTATCTTTTTTATCCTAAAAATAAGGCTCTTTCAGAAATAGCAATGAAGCGCCTGCAGGTTATAAGTGATTTTACGGAGTTAGGCAGCGGCTTTAAAATTGCCATGAAAGATATGGAAATCCGCGGAGCCGGAAACCTTTTAGGCCGCGACCAGTCAGGAAATGTTTATTCAGTCGGCTTTGATTTATATTTACGCTTATTGAATGAAGCCGTACAGCGTCTGACAATGGAAAATTATTCAGAACGGACAGAAGTTCTTATGGAACTTGAATATACAGGATTTATTCCGGACAGTTATGTTAGCAATCCGCAGACCAAAATGGAGATCTATAAGAAGATAGCATCAGTTCAGGAAAAAGATGAACTTGAAAGCGTAAGCTTTGAACTGGAAGACCGTTTTGGGCCAATCCCGGATGAAGTTTCAAGTCTTCTGGCATTGGCTGAAATACGTATAATTTGCCGTCAGCTTGAAATAAGTGTCCTAAAAGAACATGCAGGCCTTGTACGCATTACATTTGATAAAATGTCGCTTATTTCAATAGATAAGGTATTAAAGCTGATTCAGACAAGCGCAGGACGCGTAAGGCTTGATTCGGCGCATCCAAACCAGATTATCCTTGCAACCGGGAAAATAAGCTTAAAAGAAAAAAGTGAGTTTATACGTGAAAAACTATCTGCACTGGTTTAGCAGGTACAACAGGTACAAACGAAGAATTTTTCTTAGTATGTATAAAAAATTACACACAGTTAATTTTATTAAATATACACCAATTTATTCATGCTTTTTACACACTGTTTATACAGTATTTAGCTTGGTATAATGTATATTCTGTCTACCATAATATATAATTTATCTAAAAACAATAAAAAAGCCGTCATATAGCATGACGGCTGCTACACTCTTTTTTCGTAAAATACTTGATGCTTGTTAATTTTACAGAACTGTGATATGGCACATTTTCATTGCATTAAGTGCATTTAAATGGCTTTCTGGCGTTACACCTGCACAGCACTTGGATTCAACGATAATTTCAATTTCAGGCATTTTTGCCTTTAACAGCAATGCATTAGAAATTACGCAGATATCTGTACATAAGCCCACTAATTCTATAGCGTCTGTTTTTAAACTGGAAATATAATCAGCAAGTTCAACAGAACCAAAAGTCGGTTTATTTATGATTTTACAGTTTGCTGTATCAAGTTCTTTGCTAATCTGCCAGCCTTCTGTATTTTCGATACAATGAACTACAGGGAGCTTTTTCCCTTCAAGTGTTTCTAAATAATTTTTTTGATGTGTATCGCGGGTAAAAATGATTTCATTACCCTTAGAACGATATTCGTTAATTTTTGACTTTACTGCAGGAACGATTGAAACAGCTTCTTTTGTTCCAAGGCTCCCGTCAATAAAGTCTTTCTGCATATCAATAACAACCAGGACTGCCATCTCTACTTTCCAAGCTGCTTGATAAGATCATCTATACTTTTTTGATTGTCTACGCTTGCTCCATCACCACCGGCGGCAGCAGCAGGAATCCTTCCTGTAACTTCGCCTGTTTTATCATCAATAATTTCAATATCCCCATTGTCTGCGTAGCGCATTCCCATTTTAAGCCTCCTGTAAAATGTTTTGAATTTTACAAATACTATAATAATTATTGTACAACACACTTTAAAAACTTTCAAATTTTGAAATATGAATTATAATAAAAGTTACGGGATGTTTGGTATCAAACAATAAAAAATCTTATACGAGGGAGACAAAATGGAACTTTTGATAAGCAAATGCAAAAAATGCGGGAAGATTCTTATAACTGTAAAAAAATCTTCAAGTCCGACAATCTGTTGTGGAGAACCGATGGCACAATTGATTGCAGGAACAACTGATGCCGCAGTTGAAAAACATGTACCGGTTGTAACTCAAAACGGAAATAAAATTGAAGTTACAGTTGGATCTGTGATTCATCCAATGGAAGAAAAGCATTATATTGAATGGATTGCCTTACAGACAGAAAAAGGTTTTCAGCTTAAATACCTTAAACCGGGTGAAGAGCCGAAGGCTGTTTTTGTATTAGAAAATGATAAATTTGAAAAAGCCTATGCATACTGTAATCTTCACAGTCTTTGGGCTTCACAATAATCTATAATTCAATTATATTGTAATCAATATATATTTTATCTTAGAGGGAGATATTTTATGGGAAAATACGAAGGAACACAGACAGAAAAAAATCTTTGGGCTGCATTTGCAGGTGAAAGTCAGGCAAGAAATAAATATACTTATTTTGCTTCAAAAGCCAAAAAAGAAGGTTTTGAACAGATAGCAGAATTATTTTTAAAGACAGCTGACAATGAAAAAGAACATGCAAAGCTCTGGTTCAAGGAACTTGAAGGAATCGGAACAACTGCCGAAAACCTTGGTGCTGCTGCCGACGGCGAAAATTATGAATGGACAGATATGTACGAAGGTTTTGCAAAAACAGCTGAAGAAGAAGGCTTTAAGGCTCTCGCTGCAAAATTTCGTGCTGTTGCAGCAATTGAAAAACGCCACGAAGAAAGATATCGCGCACTTCTTAAAAATGTAGAAATGCAGCAGGTATTTGAAAAGAGCGAAGTTAAAGTTTGGGAATGCCGCAACTGTGGACATATTGTTGTTGGAACAAAAGCTCCTGAAGTTTGTCCAGTTTGTGCACACCCAAAGAGCTACTTTGAAATCAACGCTGAAAACTACTAATTGAATTACTGATTCTGTTTAAGCAGGTTTTCAATTTCATTTAGCGAAGGCAGGGCCGGTATTGCGCCCTGCCTTGTTGTTGTAAGGCTTCCTGCCGCATTTGCGAAATTCATAATTCTTTTCCATTCAGCTTCAGAAAAATCTTTTATTTGATTTATCGTTTTTCCTTTAAATTGAGAAAGTATTGCGCCGAAAAATGCGTCTCCTGCACCGGTTGTGTCTATTGTTTTTACTTTGTACGTTTCAAATAAGCCTGATGATTTTGCTGTTTTATAAAAAGCTCCTTTTTCACCGGCTGTTACAATTATAACTTCAGGTCCGTAAGAAAGCAGTTTTGCACTACCCTGTTCAAAATCTGCAATCCCAGTAACAAGTTCCATTTCATAGTCTGAAATTTTTAAAATATTTGCCAGCCGGCATCCAGCTTTTATCTGTTCAACAGCAGTCTTTTCAGAAGGCCACAATAAAGGCCTGTAATTCGGATCAAAACTGATTATTATTCCTTTTTTTATTGCATAATCAATTGTATTTAGAACTGCAGAACGACACGGCTCATCCGTAAAGGAAAGCGAGCCGAAATGAAAAATAGAACATTCATCGATTAAAGAAAGATTTATTTCTTCTTTTTTCAGCATAATGTCGGCACAGTTTTTCCGGTAAAAAGAAAATGAGCGGTCTCCGCTTGGTGAGTATGAAACAAAAGCAAGAGTTGTAGGAAATTCTTTTGAAAGAATCAAGCCTGAAGAATTGATATTCTGTTCTTCAAGCGTCTTTTTAAGTTTTTTTCCAAATACATCGTCACCGACTTTTCCGATAAAGGCTGTCTTTAAGCCCAATTTTGAAGCCATAGCCAGAACATTTGCCGGAGCACCGCCCGGATTTCCGATAAATGTTAATTCTTTATCTGCTTTATTGATTGAAGGTGCAAAATCAATTAAAAGTTCACCGGCACTTACAATATCAAACATTATTAAACTCCCTGAATTTATAGTGATTCAAAACTGCTGGATTTACAGTATTTTTTATACATTACTAAAACTTCATCTATGGAGCGAAGTCCGTCCGTTCCGTTAAGCTCTGAAAGGGATATAGCTGCACAGGCTGTTCCGTAAATCATTGCCTGTTTTATATCCTGATTTTTAATTGCGGCATACAAAACCCCTGCTGAAAAAGCATCACCTGCGCCTGTTTTCCCTTTTATAAATCCTTCCGGAAGTTCAAGGTTCGGAAGGCTGAATGCACAATTATTTTTTACGTCAAAACCAAAACTACCTGAAGGCGCATGAATTATTATCCATTCAGAAACGCCGCATTCTGCAAGGCTTTGTAAAACAGCTTTACGTTTTTCTAAAACAATATTACCCTTTTCATCAACAAGAGGAATTCCTGTTACTTCCTGGGCTTCAAGCTCATTTATAATGCAAAAATCAGTATATTTTAAGGCAGGCTTTACGATTTGTGGTACCCGTTCGCTTTTTTCACTTACCATGTCTATGGATGTTTTCATTCCTTTCTGTTGTGCAGTATAAAGGATTCTTGCGGCATTCGTACCAAATTCACTGTCTTTTGCATCCAGGGCTTCCATCAGCAAAAGATATTCAAGCTGAAAAATATCACCTTTCCGGCAGTTTAATTTTTCCCAGTTTATGTATTTATCGCAGAAAACATTGCTTGCACCCGGAAAGTAAAAAAAAGTTCGCTGATGATTATCTGCGGCATCCATTACCAAAGTCATTGATGTATGACCTTTATAAACAATCGCTGAGGTTTCAATATTCGGATATTCGGCAAGTTTTTTTAGTATAACCCGCCCTGCACTACCTGTTCCAAGCACGGCACTGACATTGACAGTTAGATTTTTATCAAGCTTTGCAAGGTCAATTATAATGTTTCCTGTTCCGCCGACATCATCATTTTCTCCGTCTATACGTACCAGACGACCTTCTTCAGGATAAGAAGAAATAGCATAATGCCGGTCAAGAATAAGGGAACCTGCAACGATAATCTGATTATTCATACGAATCCCTGAATAAATTATACATAAAAACTAAAAGCCGGGCGGCTAAATTTCATTGCTGAAAATCCGTATTGCTTCAACAACGTTTTCTTTCATAGCGTTTGCAGCTATTACAGGAATGTCATGGAAGAAAACGTTTTCTTTTTGATTTTTATCGCCGGCAACGGCATTTTTTTCTGATTTTAGCAGGGCTTGTTTAACAGCATCGCCGCCAGCAAGGGTCATGTAAGTATAATAATTTATCTTACGGATTCCGTTTTTAATCGCTGTCTGAAATTCCTTCTTTGTTAAACCTGAACCGCCGTGCATTACAAAAGGCATTTTTACGGCTTTGCGGATTTGTGTAATACGTTCCAAATCCAAAACAGGCTTAGTTAAATAAAGTCCGTGCGAAGTTCCAAAAGCAATTGCAAGAGCATCAACGTCAGTTGCTTTTTTAAATTCCCTGGCTTTTTCAGGCTGAGTATAAACGTCTTCTATGTTAGAAAAAGAATCCTTTGTTTCAATTTTCTTAGGCTCTTTTCCGACGCCGGTGGCAGAAGCGAAAATATGCCCTACTTCCGCTTCAACATCAACTCCAACTGCATGGGAAGCCCTTACAACAGCTTTTGTAGTTTCTATGTTTTCTTCAAATGAAGAAGCAGAAGAGTCAATCATTACCGAAGTAAAGCCTAGCCGTATTGCTTTCATACAGCAGTCAAAATCTGTTCCATGGTCAAGATGAACAACAACTTTCTGCTTACATTTTTTAGCAAAATAAAGCATGATTTCTGCTGCATCTTCCATAGACATAAAAGGTGCATGAACAGGCGCATAATTTAAGATTACAGGTTTTTCTGTTTCTTCTGCTGCATCACAGATTGCCTGTGCGCTTTCCCAGTTTGGAACGTTGAATGCGCCTATTGCAATTGATTTTTTTTCTGCATATTTCAAAACTTCATTTAAAGAAACCAGCATTTTTTTTCCTCTTTTCCTATTATTTTTTACCTTTGTTTTTGTTTCTCAAGAAGTCAACAAATACTGCTAGAAGGATTACAAGACCTTTTACAACGTACTGCCAGAAAGAGTTTACGTTCAAAAGATTCAATCCGTTGTTAAGGAAGCCGATGATAAGAGCACCGATAATAGTTCCTCCGATTTTACCTGAACCACCAGACATTGAAGTTCCGCCTACAACAACGGCTGCAATGGCATCCATTTCGGCACCGTTACCGGCTGTCGGCTGACCAGAATACATGCGGGAAGCAAGTACAACACCTGAAATTCCTGCCATAAGTCCAGAGAAAGAATATACCCAGAACTTAACTTTTTTAACCGAAATTCCTGAAAAATGGGCTGCCTGAACGTTTCCGCCGACTGCATAGATGTGCCGTCCAAAACGGGTTTTATTCATCAAAAAGGCCGTTACAATCAAAATTATTACAAGGATTATTACAGGTGTCGGAATCATTCCGACATATCCTGCGCCGATAAACTGCCATTTTTTTGTTACAACGCGAACCGGTGAACCGCCTGTATAAACATAGGCAAGACCGCGGGCTACGTCCATTGTTGCAAGTGTTACGATGAACGGCGGAATTGTTGTCTTACAGATTACAAGACCGTTTATCATACCAAAAGCAGCACCTAAAATTATTCCTATTACAAGAGCAACTGGTATCGGCATTCCGTAGCGTACTACGCAGGCAGCAGAAACACAGCCTGAAAGAGCCACAATTGAACCTACCGAAAGATCAATTCCGCCGAGAATGATTACCATTGTCATTCCACAGGCAAGATAAAGGTTTGTAGAAATCTGACGTAAAACATTGAACATGTTCTGTCTTGTTAAGAAGGATTCTGTTGTTGCAGGATTTATTGCAAGAAATAAATACAGAACTGCAAAAGCAATAAGAATACCCATGTTTTCTTTGAAATATGTCGTAAGGTTTTTCCTTACATTAGACTGTTTTATCATTTGATCTGCCATTTTTATCTTAATCTCCTATTCAAAAAGTATTTATTTGTTAAATCGCTGCAAGTTTCATTATGCTTTCCTGCGAAACATTTTCATGCTCAATACAGCCTGCAACCTTTCCGTTTGACATTACATAAACACGGTCACTCATATTTATAATTTCAGGCAATTCCGATGAAATCATAATTATTGAAATTCCCTGTTTTGTAAGCATGTTCATGATTGAATAAATTTCGGCCTTTGCTCCAACGTCTACACCACGGGTTGGTTCGTCAAGAATCAAAACCTTAGGTGAAGTTGCAAGCCAGCGGCCAATCATAACCTTCTGCTGGTTTCCTCCGGAAAGATTTCCGATTACCTGCTCAAGCGAAGGTGTTTTTGTATTCATCATGTAAACATATTTTTGGGCAATCTCTTCTTCTTTACGGCTGTTCATAAAAATTCCCTTTATGAACTGTCCCAAAACCTCTATAGAAAGATTAAACTTTACACTTTGAACATGATACAAGCCGTCAAGTTTTCTGTCTTCCGGAACTAATGCAAGACCTTTTTTCAATGCATGTTCAGCAGAAGTGAAATGTTCTTCTTTTCCGAAAAGTTCAACTTTTCCGCTGTAATTCTTTTTAAGTCCAAAAATTGCCTGCATGGTTTCGCTGCGACCGGCTCCAACAAGCCCTGCAAAACCTAAAATTTCGCCTTTATGAAGTTCAAAAGAAACATCTTTTACCATGTCGCCGTCACTAAGATGTTCAACTTTTAATACAACCTCATCAGACTTTATAAAATCACGTGTATAATATTTTTCAAGAGAGCGTCCTACCATCTGTGCAATTAGCTCATCTTTAGAAATATCTTTTACAACATTTGTTGCAACATACTGTCCGTCACGAAGAACTGTAACCCTGTCGCAAATCTGCCAGAGTTCACTCATTTTATGAGAAATATATATAATGCCGACACCTTTAGCTGTCAGAGTTTTCATTATCTTAAATAAAAATTCAACTTCTTTATCAGAAATTGAAGAGGTCGGCTCATCCATTACAAGAATTTTAGAATTAAAAGAAATGGCCTTAACAATTTCTACCATCTGCTGCTGGGCTATTGTAAGGTTTGTAACTAAAGTTTCAGGACCAAAATTCATGCTGTATGTACGCAGAAGCTCTTCTGTATCGGCATTCATTTTTGCCTTGTCTATAAGGCCAGCCTTCATTGGCTCCCGCCCAAGGAAAATATTTTCTGCAACGCTCATATATGGAACTAAAACAAGTTCCTGATGAATAATTGCAATGCCATTGTTATGTGAATCAAATACGTTTGAAATTACTGTTTTTTTGCCATTAATGAAAATTTCACCTTCTTCTGCATTGTAGATACCGCCTAAAACTTTAATAAGAGTTGATTTTCCGGCACCGTTTTCACCAAGCAGAGCGTGAACTTCTCCAGGTCTTAATTCAAAATTGACATTCTTTAAGGCATAAACTCCTGGAAATCGTTTATGGATATTAGTCATTTTTAATAATAAGTTTTCACTCATAGGATTTTCCTGTCAGACACCTTCTAAGCGCTGTTCTAAAACAAAAAATGAGCCTGAATGGAAGGATTTCGAAATCTCTAATAATATGCTTTCGCACATTTTAGAAATAACGCATTCAGGCTCTGTAAGGAAAGGAGTTTTCCGATTAAACAGCAGTTTTTATACTGAAATAATCAATTAACCCTTTCCATAAATATTACTGCCAGCCTGTTGTTCCGTACTGGTTTACATTTTCTCTTGTAATGAGGAATGTTGGAACTGGATAGCGTGCATCAACTTTTTCACCAGCCATGATTTTATACATCAAATCAACTGATTTTTTAGCGATGTTCATTGGTGACTGAGCACCTGTACCTTCGATAAGTGAAGTTCCTGCAAGTTCTTTCTTAATGTCTGGAGAACCGTCAACACCGTAAATCTTTGCATTTTTGATTCCAGCAGCATTTGCAGCAGCGAGAGCACCTAAAGCAGTCGGGTCATTTCCACCAAAGATTGCAACTACATTCGGGTGAGCCTGAAGAAGGTCTTCTGCAATACCCATAGCAACCTGAAGGTTACCTTTTGCATCCTGCTGTGCTACAACTCTAAAGTTGTGACCTTTGATTGTATCAAGGAATCCGTTTGTTCTGTCTACAACTGAGTTCATTGTCGGAGAATCAAGAACGATGATGTCTCCGCCGTTCGGGCATTTTCTGATAAGGTCAGCACCGCAAACTTTTCCTGCATTGTAGTTATCTGAACCTGTATATGTTGCAACATAGCTCATATCAGCAACTTCTGTATCAAAGTTTACGATTGGGATTCCAGCAGCCTTTAATTGGTCAAGAGCAGGAATAATACCTTCTGCTTCTGCAGGGTTAAGGAAGAATCCGTCTACTTTCTGAGCGATTACGTCTTCTACCTGCTGAATCTGACGAGTAACATTGTTTGCCGGGTCAACAGAAACAAGTTTATCTCCTCTTGCTTCTACTTCTTCGCGGATTGTCTTTTCAATCAAAACGAAGAATGGATTTGACTGATCCATACATGTAAAACCGAATTTGTAATGTTTTTTTCCATCAGCCGGCTTTGAATCTTTTGCACCGCCTGCAAAAACAGCACCAGCTACCATTACAGCTAATAAAACTGCGCTTATAACTTTTTTCATTGCGCGCCTCCTTTAATAGTTTATTCTAGAATAATGTCAAAATAAAAATAAACAACTGTAATTTGTCACCAAAAAAGCATTACATTTGTCATATTTTTACATAATAGGCTCTAAAAAGTCTTTGTAAACGAGTTTTCAGGTTGCCATGATTTAATGTTCAAGGAGCGACAAGATTATACGCTGAAGAGATTTTAAATTATTGTCTGCATCTTTTTTATCTGAAATTATTTTATTAATTGAATTGTCTGCAATTTCCATTGCTTCGCTATAGCCTGCAAATTTTGAAGATGCAATTCCTTTTGTCAAAATATCAGCTATAAGGCCTGTATCATATGGATCTTTAAATAAATAATTATCGTTAAGGATTTTTTTAGAATCGTCAGTTGAAGCTATAATGCGTAATGCCGAAGTTCCCTGTGTAGAAAGACTTACATCCGTCTGAATTTCTTTATCATGGGTTAAAAGTTCCAGAAAATCAAAGGCATAATCTTTATATTTTGTATGGGCATTTATTCCTATGAGTAAAGTCTGAACTTCTGAAATATTATTTCCAGAATATCCTGCCGGCATCGGGACACATGCCCATTCATAGTTTAAATCTTTATAGAGTTTATACGGATAAGAAATATAGGTCTTGTATTTTGCAAATGACATCGGCATAAAGGCAACTTTTCCGTCGTCAAAATCCTTATGCGAAAAAATAGTGTTTTCGTTAAGTTCAAAAAGATGCTGCATAAACCGTACGGCTTCCACAACTTTCTGGTCTGAAAAATAACAGGAACTTCCAATTTCATTAAAAAGCCTTATTCCATTTGAATATACGGCTTCTTTCCATGTATAGGAGCAAACGCCAGCTATATCAGGATTTTTATCTCCGTCTTCATCAATGCTTAAAGCCTTGCAAAGTTCATAAAACGTATTCCAGCCCCAATTATTCTGTGGAAGAGAAAAACCGTGTTTTTCAAGCAGTGTTTGGTTTACCGCCATAAGCGTAAAATCTGTTTCGTAAGGCAGGGCATATTGACTGCCATGATACGTTCCCGTTCCCCATGCAACAGGAAAATATTCCCAGCTTTTTATTCGTTTGTCTTTATCAATGGCAGCATTTAATTCCTTTAAAACGCCCATAGAAGCAAGTCTGTTAAACAGGTTTGAAGGAACCATAAAAACATCAGGTGTTTTTCCCTGCAAAATCTGGCGGCTAAGCCATTCTTCGTAATCTCGTTTTCTGATTCCTGAATAATAATGAACATGAACTTTTGGATGCGACCTTTCATATTTTAAAATTGCCTTGTCTATGATGCGGTAACTGTCACCGTTGGCGACATCCCAGTTACTGCCTGTAAACATCCCGAATTCAAGCGTTATATCTTTATTTGAATGATTTAAGGCTGAATGCTTTTTTATTGTTAGAACAACAGCAAATGAAAAAATCAAAAGCACAAGAATAAGCAGAGAAACTGAAATTTTAAATAAGGAAGATACTTTTTTCATACGCTGAACGACTGCTGAACTGCCCAGATTGCAAGCTGGGTTCTATCCCTTAAATCTAATTTATTTAGAATTGTACTAAGATAATTTCTCACCGTGCCTTCAGAAAGATTTAATTCTCCGGCAATTTCTTTATTGGAACGCCCCTTTTCTATTTCCCGAATAACCTTCCATTCCGCTTTTGTAAGATCTTCAATCTTTGTCTGCGAAACAACCAGACCTGTTCCTTCATTTGCAAGTTTGTAAAACAAAGAAAGAACTTTAGAAGCGATATCCGGGTTTATCATCGCCTGGCCAGAATATACTGTCTTAATTGCCTGCTTTAATTCATCAAGGGCAATACCTTTTAAAAGATAGCCGCTTGCTCCATATTTTAATGCGTTGTAAACAAAATCATCATCGTCAAATGTTGTAAGAATTATTATTTTGATTTCAGGATAATCCTGCTTTATAAGCTTTGTACACTGAACACCGTCAAGTTTTGGCATACGTATATCCATAAGGATTATTTCAGGCTTGTTTTTCTTTATCTGATCCAGAACCTGAAGTCCGTCACCGGCAACTCCTGTAACGGTAAAATCTTCCTGACTTTCAAGGTAAAGTTTTAGGCTCTGGCTTATAAGCTGCTGGTCATCTGCAATCAAAACTTTTATCATTTTCGTTATCCTATTCTTTTCTAAGAGGAATAAGAGCTTTTACTGTAAAACCTTTATCTTTTTCGGTTTCAAAGGTTATTGTTCCCTTTAACATAGAAAGCCTTTCTTTCATATGGGTTGTACCGAACCCGCTGACAAATTCTTTACACCCCTGCCCGTTATCTTGAATCACAATGATTAAATTTTCAAGTTCCATAAATGTTTTTATTCTGATTTCAGAAGCTTTTCCATGCCGGATTGCATTCGTTACGCTTTCCTGAATTACACGGAAAATCGCATTTTCTTCATCACTTTCAAATTTGAGTACAACACTATTGTCAAAAAATATTTTTATTCCGGTTGCTTTCTGTGTTTTTTCAAGCATATCCATAATATTCTGCTCAAGCGACTGAGTGGAACTTACATCGCTCTGTAATTTACGTACAGAACGGCGGATATCGGCAATTCCATTTTTGGCAACTCCAGAAATTACTTCCAGCTGACTTTTTGCAGCTTTTGGGTTTGAATCCATAATAGCAAGACACGTATCAACCCCAACAGAAATTCCTGTTAAAGAATGCCCGATTGTATCATGGATTTCCATGGCAAGACGGTTACGCTCTTTAGTTTCGCCCATTTTTTCTTTTATATCAGCGTATTCTTTTAATTCAATATTGGCTTTTTCAAGTTTACGGTTAAGACTGTTTATTTCATTGATTGTATATTTCTGGTCATTAATAATCATCATACAGAAAAGCGTAAAACAGATTAAGTTTAATGCGGAAAAAGCATAAAATACAAAAAGCAAAACATGCTGATACTGACGCGGATAATATGCGATATAACTTCTAACAGAATACAAAGGATACCAGACGTTTATCATGTCATAACTTAATGCCATGTAAACAAAAATTCCTAAAATCATTGCAGGAAATTTTCTGGCTCCTGCTACATAATACATTACGTTTGCAAGAAGCAGTAAAGTTAAGCCTTCATAATTGAAATTGGTAAAAAACAGTACAAGAATATTTATTATAAAATCTGCAAACAGCGTTGCATAAAGCATTCGCTGGTTAGACTTAAAGAAAAAATGCCTTACTGTATATGAAATAAAAAATAAAAAGCATAAAAAAAATGTCCAGAAAAAAGAAGCATGCGGATTTACAGGAATTCTTTCTACGGAACTTAAAAATGCCGTGGCCTGAAAATTTGCGCATATTGTATTTGAAGTTACATGAATAATTCCCATAACAAATAGACAGGCACAGACATTTACGCAGAACATAAAAATACGCAGTTTTGACAGAGTAATTTCAACAGATTTTATCATTACTGCCACCCCAAAACATCAAAGTCTGCAATGTTTTCTTTGGTTATAAGCTCTACAGGTATAGTTATCCGGTGCTCAACAGGATTTCCTGAAAGATATTCATAAGCCGTTTCTGCTGCTTTTTTACCCATTATTTTAGGGAACTGGGCTGAACTGCCTGCCATCAGCGAATGAGCAATCATCTGTTTGCCCGTAGGTGAACCGTCTATCCCATAAACAAGAATATCTTTATCCAAATGATTTTTCTGTATTGCAGCCAGGGCACCAAGAGCCGCAGGATCATTTCCGCCAAAAACAATGTCAAAATCAAGTTTTAAGTCAATTATTTTCTGCATTTCAACCATAGTCTGAGAAACCAGTGTTGTTCCCGAAGCAATATAGGCAATTTCATATTTGTATTTTAAGTGCGCAAGTGTATCCAGAAAGCCTTTTAACCTTTGCTGAGTAGAATCAATTCCCTTGTCATAAAGAATTACGATTTTGCTGGAATCTCGTTTGGAAGCTAAATCTTTTCCAATAAGAACCCCTGCATTATAATTGTCAGAAATAATTATGCTTACGGCAAGATCTTTATCATAAACGTCAGTATCAACTACAATATACGGAACATTTCTTTTAGTGCATTCTTCAATTGCAGGCTTAATCGTATACCAGTCTACAGGATTAATAAAAATCAGGTTTACGCCTTCATCAAGCATATCCCTTATCTGAAGATTCTGTTTAGTCTGACTGTTAGCAGGGTCTCTTGTAATTAAAATATCCCCGTTTGATTCAACAATTTCTTCAATGGCTGAGTTTAAAATTTCAAAATACTCATTATCCATTGTCATATAAGTTGCACCGAATTTTCTGGGGACATGGCTTTTTGCTGAAGGGTATTTGGAAAGAAACATTAAAAACGAATGCAAAAGAATAAGAATTAGAAAAAGAGAAATAAAAAAGTATACTGTCGTTTTTGAAAACTTTTCTTTCACTTTACTATCCTGAAAATCAAACTAAAAACAATATTCTTTCAGTTCACAGTTCTTTATCGAATAGCTTGAAAACTCTTCATTATCGATATCAAAAAAATACGTGTGAATAATTCTTGCAACGCCGCCGTGGGTAATTAAAAGATATGTTTTATCATCTTGAATGTTCTTTAACTCGTCTAAAAGGTTGTACACCCTCTGGGCAATTCTAAGCATACTTTCACCGTTTTCATAAGAATATGCCATCTGCTGTTTTGCAAGGTGAAACTCTTTTCCACCGCGATGACTTACCCAGCCTTCATATTTGCCGAAATTCTGTTCAATAAGCCGCTGCTCAATTTTTAAAGGAATTCCTGTCTGGTCAGAAACAATCTGTGCAGTTTTTGCTGCACGCATTAAAGGTGAATGCAAAATTAAATCAAAATGGATACCGGAATTTTTAATTGTTTCTGCAAGGCTGTTAGCCTGTTGTATGCCTGTTTCATTAAGCGGAATATCCGTAATCCCCTGAACTTTTGGAACAAGATTCCAGTCTGTCTGACCGTGTCTGGAAATATATATTTTTTTCATGGTATAAATTTAAATCAATTTCTTAATTTCTGCAATCTTGCAATACATAAAAATTAAGTTTCCAGAAGATCAAGTTTTCTGAAATTGATACTCATTAAAATTCCTACACAAATCATAGCTGTCCAGAGAGAAGAACCGCCATACGAAAGGAAAAGCAAAGGAATTCCTGTAATAGGCATAATTCCCATAACCATTCCAACATTTACTACAAAGTGAAAGAAAAACATGCCTAAAATGCCGGCAGCAATGTAATAACCGAAAACATTTTTGGTTGCCAGCATTATAAAAGTGATTCTAAGTAAAATTATAAGGTACAGAACAAAAACAATTACTCCGCCCACAAAGCCAAGCTCTTCAGATAAAATACTGAAAATAAAGTCCGTACTTTGCTGCGGCAAGAACCGGTAATGACTTTGAGTTCCATTTAAAAATCCCCGGCCAAAAGGTCCTCCTGCACCGATTGCGATTTTAGACTGAATAATGTTCCAGCCGGAACCTAGACGGTCACTTGTAGGATCAAGATAAACAATCAAACGTTTTAACTGGTAATCTTTAAGAACTTTTCCAAAGCCGTAAGAAGCAATTAAGGAAAGCGTTAAAGCAGAAAAAACAAATGCAACCCAGAAAAACTGTTTATTATGCTTAAAAAATATCATTCCTGCTATTCCAATGCACGAAATTACAGTCGTAGCAAAAATGATAAGAACTCTATAACGGAAATTAGTTAAAATCGAAACTACCTTATAGGTTTTATGAACAATTTCAGTCTGCCATACAGGAATCATGGTAAATACAATGCTTAAAGCACCTACCATTGTAAAATAAAGAATATATTTTAATGGAATTCCTGCAACAAAGCACATTACTATAAAAATCGGAATATAAACTGAAGCAGTTCCCAAATCAGGCTGTAAAAGAATCAGCGCCATAGGCAGACACATTATGACAAGAGAAATTGCAAACCGTTTTTTAGGGTCTTCGTTTTTTGTCTGTTCAAAATAATCTGCAAGAAAAATAATATAGGCTATTTTGCAGAATTCTGAAGGCTGAATTCCAAAACTTGCAAAACCAAGCCAGCTTCTTGCACCGTTTACATAACGTCCGAATAACTTTGTATAAATCAGCAGAAGAATAAAAAATCCAGCAATCCAGTTTAAAAATCTTTTGATTTTTCGGTAATCATATAATGAAACTGCAATCATAAGGACAAGTCCTACAGATGCCCAGACTATCTGTTTTATATATTCATTTGTTACAAGTATTCCTTCAGAATTTATTCCGGAAGAATAAATAAACGAAATTCCCATGCAAACAAGAATCAATACACAGAAAAATAAAATATAATCAAATAGTCCAAAGAAATTAATTTTCATTTAATCAGTACCGTCCAAAACTAATCCTGTCTGTTTTTTGGTTTTACAAGATATCTGAAGCCTAAAGCATCAACTGCTTCATCATAAGTTTGTTTTGCAAATATTCCCTGAAAAATAATATTTGTTGCATAAGGTGCCCACCATTCCCAGCCGTTTACAGCTTCAACAATAACGGCAACAACAATACGGTCTTCTACAGGTCCGTCCCATGGGCCGTATGCAACCATCCATGAATGCCATACTTTTTGCTTAACATCTGTAACTTCAGCCGTTCCTGTTTTTCCGGCTGTTTTTACAACCTTATTTGCCATAGGATATTTACCGGAACCATCTGTAATTGTATAGCGCAGATTATCCTGCATTACAGGCCAGACTTCTTCCGGAATTGAATGAGAAGTTAAAAGAATTTCAGGTTTTGTTTCACTTATAATTTCATCAGAAACAGGATCCCTTACTTCTTTTAAAAGATGAGGCTTATAAATTTTACCGCCGTTACTGACCATTGCAAGCATATTGGCCAGCTGCAAAGGCGTTACAAGCGTATACCCCTGCCCGATTGAAATTGCCATAGTATCGCCGCCCATCCATTTTTCATGATAACGGCGCTCTTTCCATTGGGCTGTAGGAACAAAACCTGTGGCTCGGCTCGGCAAATCAATCTTAGTATCCTGTCCAAGGCCAAATTCCTTTGCATAGTAGGCAATACTGTCTACACCAAGATAATCCCTTCCGACTACCCAGAAATAAATATCACATGATTGGGCAAGAGCTTCCCTTAAATCAAGAAAACCATGCCCTGGTTCATCCTGCCAGCAGTGAAAAACGCGGCCGCCATAGCTCATGTTACCGCGACATTCAATTTTCTTATCAGGTGAAAAAGCACCTTCTGAAAGCAAGGCAGTTGACATAATTACCTTAAAAGTTGAAGCCGGCGGATAGGTTGCGTCAACCGCACGATTAAGCAGAGGATTATTTTCCGTCTGCATAAGTTTTATATATTCATTTGAAGAATTTTCTGTTGCAAAAATATTCGAGTCAAAATACGGATAAGAAACCATAGAAAGAATTTCACCGGTTGCAGCCTTTAATACAACAGCTGCCCCTACACGTTCTCCCAGGGCCTTTTCTGCAAGAGTCTGAATTGTCTGATCGATAGTAAGAACAAGATTTTTACCGGATTTTGGAACTTCAACTATCGGGGTATCAGAAATGATTCTTCCGCGGACATCAACAGTCCGAAGTTCCCTTCCAGGAGTTCCCTGAAGCAAAGAATCATACTGTCTTTCTATTCCGGTTTTTCCTACAATACTGTTTGCCTTATACCCCTGATTATACATAACGTTCATTTCTTCTTTGGTTATGTTTCCTACATATCCGATTATATGAGACAATGAACCGTTAAAAATATAGTTTCTGGTTGGTTTGCTAACCCATGAAACCCCGGGCAAATCAGAACTGTTTTCTGCAATATTAGAAATAATAGAAAACGGTACATTCGACTTTACTTCTATTGTTGAAAACGATTTTCTGTTGCTGATTTTTGCGTCTATTTCTTTTTTATTGATTGAAAGAAAATGTGCCAGACGATTTGTAACCGTATCGTAAAGACTTGAAGGAATTTCTCCAGGTGTAATGTTAACCGCAAACGAGTCTGTATTAACAACAAGAGGCAAAGTATAGTTTCTGTCAAAAATTTCTCCTCGCTGGGCTGGAATCGTGCTTACCTGACTTGAAATTGTTTTTGACTGAGAACGATATACATCTCCTTCGATTACCTGCATAATAAATAGTCTGGAAAAATAAACGGCAAAAGTTATGCCCAGAATAATCCAAAGGATAAAGATAGTAAAAACTTTTGTTAACGGTCTGTTGTTTTCTATCATAACACAGACCTGTCCATTTCAGGATAAATTGAATCAAACACTGATAAAAATTTAAATACCAGCGGAGCAAAAACCACATTCATTATAAGTTCAGATAAAAACAAAAATGAAAAAATACTGTAATTATTTATAATATTCGGATAGAAAAAAGAAATAAACGTCTGCAAAAAGCATTTTGCTACAGTACCTGTAAAGGCAATAATTACAGGCGGAATAAAACCTCGCGTATTAAAAGTTTTATAAAAAAAGCCTGAAACATAGCCTATAATCGTTCTAAGAAGACTGTTTAAGCCAAACGGACAACCGCTAAGAAAATCAATAATCAGTCCTGAAAAAAAACCGGATGTTACACCAATGGTTCTTCCATGTGTAAAAGAAATATACAGCAGAGTCAGCAGAATAAAATCCGGGATTGCAGGTAAAAACAATATATTAGAAAGTATAGCTGTTTCAAATAAGGCAAAGCCCATAAAAATGCTAGAAGCAACAAAAAAGTATTTTATCATTCTTCAACTTCCCTGTCGTTTGTTTCAGCCTGATTTATAACAAGAACTTCTTCAAGCCGCATAAAATCAACTGCCGGAATTAAATCAATATTCAGCGATGAATCATAATCAACAACCGTGATTTTAGAAATTACACCAATAGGTATATCGGGTATGTAATTGTCATTTTCACCGGAAGTAACTACAACATCGCCAAAATTCAAATCTTCAAGAACCCTTTTCCTGATATATTTTAACCTCAACGGACTGGAAAAAGAACCGTTACCGGAAACAAGACCAATATCCCTTGTATTTTGAATTCTTGCAGAAACAAAACATTTTAAGTCATAAACAGGCATAATCTGGCTTGTATAATGCCCGACCATAACAACTTTTCCTACAATTCCGGGGTTTCCGTTTTGAATTGCAATAACGCTCATGTTCTTTTTAATTCCATGAACGCTTCCACGGTCAATAGTTATTGCCGAATACATGTTTTCAATGTCAAAACTTATTATCCTTGCAGGAATGTTTTTTTGTTTTAATGAAACTGAATAATTAAGCAGGGCTTTTAAGCGTTCATTTTCCTTGCGGATTTCTGCATTAGAACGCTGCATGTATTCATAGTCTTTCAGTTTTTCTGTAAGTGCTTCATACTCTTCCCTTAAAGTGGCAATCTGCTTTACAGCATTTATATTAGTATCTGCAAAAGAAATAACATGATGCACGCCGTTTTCAAATGCAGAACAGATATTAAACCCTATCTGCTTGAAATTCAGTACAAAACTTTTAGAACTGAACGCAAGCATCATTCCTGAAAAGAGAAAAAAGATTATGAATAAAAATTCAGAAACACCTATGCGAAAAGAATGTGTTTTTTTTTCAGACATGAATCAATGTCCCTATTCATTCAAATTGTCATAGATTGAACGGTCACCGGACATATCTTTGAATAATTCAAATGCTTCGCCAGCGCCCATTGCAACACATTCCAGAGGTTTTTCTACAAGAATTACAGGAACTCCTGTTATTTTAGAAATTAATTTTGGAAGACCTTTAAGCATTGAGCCGCCGCCAGTCATAACAATTCCGCGTTCTACAATATCAGCGGCAAGTTCAGGAGGAGTCTGACCTAAAGAAGATTTTATTTCTTCGATGATTCTGTCTACAGGTTCTTTTAATGCTTCCCTAACTTCTGCGCTTGAAATTTCCAAAGGACGTGGAAGACCGGTAACAGCATCTGTACCTTTAATTTCCATTTTATCGGCGTTGGCAGAATCTGGAGCTGCATTTCCAATTTCAATCTTTAAGCGTTCAGCAGTCTGCTGACCAATAATAAGGTTATGAACATTTCTTATGTGTTTTACAATTGCTTCATCAAATTTGTCACCGCCTACACGGATTGAAGAAGTTATTACCATACCGCCCAAAGAAATAACACTTACTTCAGTTGTACCGCCGCCAATATCACATACCATGTGTCCGGCAGGTTCATAAATAGGAATTTCTGCTCCGATTGCTGCTGCAAGTGATTCTGCTATAACTTCAACTTCTTTGGCTCCAGACTTTAAAGCTGCTTCAATTACAGCACGGCGCTCAACTTCTGTAATACAGGAAGGAATACCGATTTTCATGCGCATTGATTTTATCAGTCTGTGCTTAGGCGTAATTTTATTGATAAAGTATTTGATCATCTTTTCGGTACTATCAATATCAGCAATAACACCATCGGCCAGAGGACGTATTGCAGTAATATTGCTTGGAGTTTTCCAAAGCATTCTCTTAGCTTCTGCACCTACGGCAACTACTCTTTTTGTACCTTTTTCTACAGCGATTACAGAAGGTTCATCAATAACAATCCCCTGTCCGCGAACATATATAAGAGTATTACAGGTTCCTAAATCAATACCTATATCAGTTGAAAATCTGTCGAAAAACATTGTTCCTCCCACTTTTATTTATAATCAGATATTTTTTTCAAAGCTTCAGGATGATTTATCTGTGCCCTTAAAGCCTTACGCCATTCGGCACGAGCTTTTACTAAATCTCCCTGCTTCTCATATATTACACCAAGTCCGTAATAAGCGTCAGCAGAATTTGCATTTTTTTCTAAAATTGTTTGAAATTCTTTTATTGCAGAAGCAAAATCGTTTTCTTCTGTGTAAATCTGCCCTAACAATAAATGACTTCGCAATACAAGGTTTTCATCATCATCCTGAGTTACAACCCTGAATAGATACTGTTTTGCAGCAGTAAACTGTCCTGCTTTTTTATACTGCTCTGCAATAGATAGTAAAAGAGAATCTGATTCCCGCACCAAAAGTGCTTCGGTAAATGAGGAAATACTTTCTGAAGTTTTTCCTAAAGCAGCATAACTTAAACCAAGATATTCATAAATATCATCAGATTTATAGCCGGAAGCCTTTGCGTCTTCCAGATACTGAACTACAAGGTCAGAATAATAATAGTATGAAGAAATAGAATTCTTATAAAAATAGCACTTGCCAAGCATATACTTTAATTGAGGAACAAGTGACTTCCTTGCATTCTGCAAGGCAATTCTTAGATTAAAAATAGAATCGTCAAGATACTCTCGTGCAACAGAAGCATCTACCTGACTTACAGCAAGATAGAAACCAGAATATCCTTTAAAAGTTAAAGCAAGATTATTATATGGCTGCGTTTTTAATTTTTCTGAACAGATTTCATATACAGTACTATAGTCATTTTCTGCCCATTTTTTGTAAATATATGCGGATGAAACTTTATTTTTTTCAGGTGAATTAAAAAATCGTATTATAAAAACAGACAGAACTGCAAGAACAATCAGTATTCCCAAAGAAATAAAAAGCCGCGGTAAAAACCTGCTTTTTCTTCTGACTATTTCTCCTGTTTTTTTAGTTTTAAGCAACATACAAATATCCTGAAAAAAACAGAAAGGACAATAAGCCGGGTTCTGTCATCAACTAAAAAAGTTGACGTAATCATCTATCCAAAATACAGATTACCCTGTATCTTCAGCAGCCTACCCGCAGTATAACTGTCCGGAAAACATAACTGCTTATTTGGCTTTGCTCCAAATGAGGTTTACCAGCTGTTACTGTTACCAATAACAAAGGTGAGCTCTTACCTCGCCTTTTCACCCTTACCTGAATAAACAGGCGGTATATTTTCTGTGGCACTATCTGTCAAAAAAAGGATTATGCAAAAGCCTGTTTCCAGAGCGGATTACAATTACCTTTTTCTGCCCGGTTATTATCCGGCATTTTTTCCGGTGGAGCCCGGACTTTCCTCATGCCTTATGAATTTCATCACCCGTAAGGCAAGCGATTACATCCTTTCTGTTACTACTACTATAATAAAAAAAACAAGGGAACGCAACAATTTTTGCGCTCCCTTGCCTTATGAAAAAAAGAACAATTATCTTTTTATAAATTAATTGTTTTCGTCTTCGTCCTCATCATCTTCTTCGTCATCAAATTCTGCTTCATCATCTTCATCATCGATAATTTCATCATCGTTTTCAGATTCTTCAGAAATCAAATCATCTTCTTCGTCTTCTTCTTCATCAAAATCATCATCAAGGTCAGCAAGACTTCCTGCTTCACTCATTGTAAAGTAGTTGTTGTCTTCTTCGTTTTCTGCTTCCTGATAATAAAGAATACGGCTGCAGTACGGACAGAAAAGAATCTTTTCTCCGTCATGAACTTCGTTAGCAAACTGTGCAGGAAGAATCATGTGACATCCTTCACAAACACCGTTTTTAACAGCTACAATACCCTTGTTGTTGCGCTGAATTATACGCTGGAATTTATAGACAATTTCCTGATCAATTCCAGTAGTAATCTGTTCTTCTTGAGATTTTAACTGAGTAAGTTCATTCTTGAAAGAAGTAAGTTCATTATCAAGAGCTGCCTTATTTTTATTCAAATCATCTTCAGAAGACTTAATCATTTCTTCATCAGACTTCAAGTTTTCCTGCAAAACAGAAAGTTCTTTTTCCTGAACAGAAAGTTCCTTACGGATTTCCTGTTCTTTTGCTGTTGCTTCTGTAATCTGCTTGTCAAGAGCTTCATATTCGCGGTGTGTTGTAATATTATCCATACCGGCTTCACCAGCTTCACGCTGTTTTTCAGCTGCTTCAAGGTCTGCTTTTAATCCAAGAACCCTTGTGCGTACTTCTTCGTATTTTGCATTTTTTTCAATGTATTCTTTCTTTAAACGTGTAAGAAGTTCATCCTGAGAACCAAGCTGTTTTGGTGCATCAACAATTTTGGCTTCAAGTTCATATCTTTTTACCAAAATATCCTGAAGGGATTTTAACTTATCAAAAACTTCTGTCATTACCATGGACTAAAAACCTCTTAGTCAAATCTAAAATATAAAATTCAAAAACCGCAATGTAATGAGGTTTTTGTAAGTCACCTGCCAAAGAAACAAACTTTGACAAGTGGCTCGAATATACAAAATTTAAGCACTTCTGTCTAGAAGTTCGTTCCGGACAGAAGTTTTTCAGGCTACATTTCTATGTAGTCGCGTAATCCGCTGGCGCGGCGCGGATGGCGAAGTCTTCTTAAAGCCTTTGCTTCAATCTGACGGATACGTTCACGTGTTACATTGAAATAAAGACCAACTTCTTCCAATGTAAGCGAATAACCGTCATCAAGACCAAAACGCATTTTAAGAACTTCCTGTTCCCTTGCCGGAAGCGTTCCAAGCACCTGTTTAAGCTGTTCCTGAAGTAATGTATATGCAGTCTGTACAGCAGGATTTTCAACTTCTTTATCTTCGATAAAGTCGCCGAGCAATGAATCTTCTTCTTCACCGATTGGTGTTTCAAGAGAAATAGGCTCTCTTGCAACATTTTTAACCTGCTTTACACGGGCAACTGGCCAGCCAAGCTGCTGTGCAATTTCTTCGTCTGTAGGCTCCCTGCCAAGCTTCTGCATAAGCTGACGGCTTTCGCGCACAACCTTGTTAATCTGTTCAATCATATGTACCGGTACACGGATTGTACGGGCCTGGTCAGAAATACTTCTGGTAATTGCCTGACGAATCCACCATGTTGCATATGTAGAAAATTTAAATCCCTTGCTGTATTCAAATTTTTCAACAGCCTTAATAAGACCGATGTTACCTTCCTGTACCAGATCAAAGAACTGCAAGCCGCGGTTTGTATATTTTTTTGCAATAGAAACAACAAGACGTAAGTTTGCGTTGATAAGACGGTTTTTTGCTTTTTCCATCATTACACGGCCACGTTCGATTTCTTTTGACATTGCAAGAATTTCTGAAACATTATTTTCAAATTCATATTCCAGACGGCGTAGTTTTCTGTCAATTTTCTGAATCTGTGTATAAATATCACGGATTTCATCGGCACTCATGCCAAGTTCGTTTTCTATTTTTGCAGCTTCAAATTTTATGGAAATTCTTCTTCCCAAACTGCGCAATTCAGACGGACTTGAAATACGCAGTTCACGCATCTTACGTTCCTGCTTGTGTCTGAAATCAGAGATTTTTGCAGTTGCATCAATAAACTTACCGCTGATAAATTCAATTTCTTCAGACTGAATGTCAATTTTCTGTAATTCAGGCTGAATTTTATCATGCAGAGCCTTTAGTTCAGGGTTTTCAAAAATCTTGCTTGACTGTTCACTTTCAAAAAGCTGCTTTTTTAAAGCCATGTATTGTTTCATTTCCGGCAATAAAGGCTTTAAATATTCACTGTAAAAACTCTTTAAACGGCGTTTTTCTGCCATGAGTTCATTAATTTCTTTTCTCTGACGACCAGGTTCATGCGGATCAATTCTTGTAAAGGCTTTCTGTGCAACGGCAAAAAATTCTGGAATAAGGGCACCGGAATTCTTTATAACATCCTTTATTATGTTTTCTCCGGCTTCCATCTGTTTAGAAAGCATTACTTCCTGCTCTGCCGTCAAAAGATTTTCTTTACCGATTTCGCGCAAATAAAGACGGATTGGATCATCTACACTGGAATCTTTATCACTGTTAACAAGACGGTGTTTGTCAGATGATTCAGAAACTTTTTCGATTTCTTCAGCATCTTCAGAGTCAACTGTTTCTTCATCATCAAGATCATCATCAGTCATGTCATCATCATCTTCTCCCATGATGACTTTAACAGAGTTCTCTTCAAGCAGTTTCATTGCTGTTTCCATTTTCTGAGAAGCAACATAATCCTGCCCCAGGATATCTACAAGTTCATCCCAGGAAACCAGTTTTTTGTCTTTAATATAACTGAGTAATTTTACAATTTCTGGCTCTAATTCAAGTTCTTGATCCATCTAAGTTCCTTGTTTACATGGTTGAATTTAATTTTCTATCAATATTCATCTTTTCTGCAAGAAGTTCCTGCATGAGCTGCTGTTCCTGAACGGTAGCCGGCTTAAGCTGCCTTATTCGATTCATCAGCTTTTCACGTTGTTTTTCAAGCTTCTTTCGTTTTATAAGACGTATTCCATCCTGTACAATTTGATTTTCATTTTTGGAAAACTCTTTAGCTTCAATTACCTTTGTAATAAGCTGCTGCAATTCCTTGTCGTTACAGTGATTCAATACGCTTACAAATGTTAAATCATCAGCGCGGAAACATTCCTCCAGTGCAATGAATATACTTTTGGCTGCAGAATCATCAAAATCGTTAACAGAAATTTCATTTCTGACTTTTGCGAACTGACTGAGGTCAGCAATAACTGCAAGTAAAACGCGTAATTCGGAATTAAGTTTGACTTCCCGGACCGGCTGTTTTACTGTAGACTGCGAACTGCCAACGCGTTCACGAGCTTGCTCACGATTATTGAAATCTCTCCTGACCGCCTCCGGATTTAAATTGAATGCTTGAACCAATTGTTCAAGACAGGATTCTTTTTGTATGTCCGACTGTAAAGAATCTATGTATGGAAAAAACTCAAGGGCTGCCTTAGTTTTTCCGTCTGCTGTTTCAACAGGATAGTCTTTTGCCAGTTTAGACAATAAAAAAGCACTATCTAATCTAGCATCATCTACATTTTTTTTCAAGACTTCTGCGCCGAATTTTAGCATTATTTCGGCAGGATCTTTTCCGCCTGATAAAACTATTACCTTAACCTGCAAACCTGCCTTACGGCACAGCAAGATTGCTTTTACAGTTGCTTTCTGCCCTGCGGAATCTGAATCAAAAGAAAGTAAAACCGTATCTGCAAAACCCCGGATCATGTTAACATGTTCTTCAGTCATTGCAGTTCCCAAAGTTGCTACTGCAAAATCAAGCCCGCATTGGTGATAGGCAATAACATCCATATTGCCTTCACAGAAAATTATTTTTTTATTTTCCCGTATGGATTTTTTTGCAAAATTAAAACCGAACAGAGTTTCCCGTTTTTTAAACTGAAGCATATCGCCGGAATTTAAATACTTCCTCTGGTCTTCGCTGGCGGGCGGCAAAACCCTTCCGCCAAAGGCTACAACCTGATCTTTTCTGTTAAAAATCGGGAACATAAGTCTGTCTGAAAAAAACGAATAATCAGGATATTTCTGACTGAAAAGTCCGGATTTATTTAAAAACTCATTACTGAAATTCTTTTTTAATAAAAATGCTTTAAGCCACTTTCTGTCAGCAGGCGCATAGCCAAGCTTGAATTTTTTTATTGTTTCTAAAGTAAGCCCGCGTTTTGTAACGTATTCTAAAGCCCGTTTTCCCTGTTCTGTTTCCAGCAGAAAATAATGAAACAATGATGCTGTTCTTTCGTACAAATCAAGAATCTGATCAAGTTCTTCATTTTTCTTAAAATCTTCTGAGTGAACGGCACCGTCTTTATATTTAACTTCAATACCTGCTTTTTTTGCCAGCTGAAGCACTGCTTCCGGATAGGAAATTTTTTCCATCTCCATCACAAAAGTTATAACGTCTCCGCTTGCATGACAGCCGAAACAGTAATAAAAACATTTGTCCGGCTCTACATGAAAAGAAGGAGATTTTTCATTATGAAAAGGACAGCAGCCCCACCAGTCCGAACCTCGCCGTTCAAGTCTTGTGTATTCGTTAACAACAGAAACAATATCTGTCTTGTTTTTTACTGCGTCTATGGTTTCTTTTGAAATATAGCCCGGCATTACTTTCTTGATATTTTTTTTGTATAAAGAAGCTGACCTTCAGAAATATGTGTTTCAAAATCAGCACTAAAAGAATGAGTTCCCTTTTCAGGATCTGTCAATCTGAAATAATAATAATTAGTTTTTGGAGTATCTGCTACAGCTTTTAAAGCCGTCAGCCCCGGATTTGAAATAGGTCCAGGCGGAAGGCCTGCCCATTTATAGGTATTGTAAGGACTGTCAATTTTTGTGTCAGCCGTTGTAATTACAGTAGGATGCGGTTTTCCTTCAATTTCTGTAATTATGTATTCGATAGTTGCACATGAGTACAAACCGATATTGCGTTTCAGTCTGTTTTTAAATACGCTTGCTATAAGCGGAGCTTCAGAAGCAACCTGATATTCTTTTTCAATTATTGAAGCAAGAATTACATCATTGTTTAACTCTTCTGCACTAAGATTATAAAAACTATCTATCTGCTGAATTTTCTTAAAGAAATTATCAGCCATAATTGAAACTACCTGCTCACCCGGCAGGCCCGGTGTTAAATAGTATGTATCAGGATAAAGATAACCTTCAAAACTTAAGGCTGGAATTTTATATTTCTGAAGAAGTTCAGTATTTTTTACCGCAGAAAGGAAATCATCTTTTGAACATACACCGTCTTCTTCAAGTTTTGAAGCAATTTTGTTACATGTATATCCTTCAGGAATTAAAACAGTTATATATTCCTGATGACCGGAAGAAAGCTGATGAAAAATATCGCTTAATCCTGATTCGCTTGAAATATTATAAACACCGCTTTTTAAAACAAATTTTTCCTGCTGTAAACCGGTCATTTCAGACTTATCTAAAAACGGATAGCGTGCCGCAAGATAAAAAACATATTCATTTTTTATAAGTTTTTTATCTTTTAACAATTTTGCAGCCTGTCTTACAGTCATGCCGGCAGGAATTTCAATGCGTTCGGTATGTCCTGTTCCATAAGAATTTAAAGGGCCACAGGCCTCTACCCAATAAAAATAAATTCCTGCTACAAAGCAAACACAAACTGCAGCAAAAATTTTAAAAAAAATGCTTATTTTCTTATTCATATAAATACAACTATGTTTTAATACTAATAGAATCCTGTTACAAGTATGTTACAGTTCTATTACCGAGCCTTCTGTTGCTAAATAAACCTTAAACTGATTATTCACAACAAAGCGTGCATATTTTCTGGCTGCTTTAAGAATTGAATTAAGTTTGAAATCATCATAAACAGGTTCATGATGAAACATGTATAAACTCTTTATCTGCCATTTTAAAGCAAAGTCTATTGCAGAACAGAAAGCAGAATGACCCCAGTTTTCTTTTTTGGCGGCTTCTTCAACAGTATACTGACAGTCAAAAACTACAGCATCCGCATTCTGGAAAACAAGACTTCTTTCGTCCGTATGCTCAAAAGCCTCTTTATTTAGCTCAACGTCGGTTGCATAAACAAATTTCTTACCGTCTTCAGTAAATGAAAAACAGTATGAATTTCCGGGATGCCGCATTTTACAGCAGCAAACCTTTACGCCTTCAACATCAAACGGAATTCCGCGTATTATGCGGTGAAAATAAATTTTATCTGTAAGAGATTTCCAGTTTACAGGATAATACGGTTTTTCCATCTGCTGAACCAAAACCTGTTTTGCATTTGGAAAAGGCGAATATATATCAAATGAAAATTTTGGATTATAAACCGGGTCAAAAAACGGAAGTCCCTGAATATGATCCCAATGAAAATGAGAAAAAAACAGACTGTAATGATTATCTTCCGGGAAAGAAGAATTTTTACCAAGGACACGAATTCCACTGCCCGCATCAAGGATAAACTGTTTTCCAGAATTTGTAGTAATCTGAACACAAGGTGTATTTCCACCGACCGTACCATAAAGCCAGTCAGGAAGATTTGCGATAAAACGCTGACGTGCATCTTCAGAAGCTATATCTGCCGGAGTAATTCTTTGAACAACTGCTGCAATTTTTTTTTGAATTTGTTCAGAAGTCAAGCAAGCTGGAATAGAACCTCTGACCCCCCAGAATTGAATTAACAACTTTTTCCCCTTAATTTTTTACTTTAATGTGTTCCCTCGAAACTGCCTGATAAAAAAAGCCATTTAAAATAAAACAACAACAGACAGTAAGACGTTACACTACTTATATATTATATAAGATTAAAACAATAAATACAAATTTGTCAAATTGAAATTTAGTAAAGATTTGTGATTTTTACTTTTATTGGACGTACGGGCAAAAAAAAAGTGTTAAGAAAACTCTTAACACCGTTTACTGGGGAGTGAAGGATTCGAACCTACGAAGGCGGAGCCAGCAGATTTACAGTCTGTCCCCTTTGACCACTCGGGAAACTCCCCAATCCGAAAAGCCAACTCAGGGATTCGAACCCTGGACCCCGAGATTACAAATCACGTGCTCTAGACCAGCTGAGCTAAATTGGCGTTGCGAACGAATAGGAATATATATAATATTCAAAATCATGTCAACACGTAAACAAAGATTTTTTATAATTTTTTTTATTTTTTACAAACCGTTGCAGAAGCAAAATCAGGACGAAGATTTGCCGCCCTTCCTAGATATACGTGATGAACTTCAGAATCTTCTTTCATGTATGCAGTAACCAGAACCCGAATCATTAATGGCATGCTGTTTTTTAATTCCGGTTCTTTTGCTGCAAAAAGTGCACATTTTGAAACGTCAATACAACAGTTTGAGCGGCGCAAAGCCGTACATGCATTAAGAGCGTCAATATCTTCCGTCATTGTAAAAAAAATTGAAACGATATCTTCGCTTGTTATATTGTTCTTCTTGAAAATGCTGTCACACATTTCCCCTACGCTATCAATTATTGATTTTTCATTATTTTCTACGCTGGTTGCACCGCGTATTCCGTAAATGCGTTTTGAGTCCATTTTTCACCTGTCTGTTGTAATTTTTTTATTGTAGTGTCTGCAAAGACTGTAATGTTTCAATCGATGTTCCGCTTTTTATAACATCCACAAGCTCTGGATAGCGCCTTAACAGTTCGCCCATTTTTTCAAGCTTCTGAATGTTTCTGCTGTCTTCAGAAACTGCACGAGCTTCTTTTGCAGCTTCTCCTGCAAGAGCTTTTTCAACGGCTTCTCTATATTTCATGAAAGACTGTCTTGCAATTCCATAAAGTTCAAAATCAGGAATTTTTGACGAAAGAATTTTAAAATTAACTATTTCAATACCTGCCTGTTCTGCAGGTTCTTTTAATACGCTCTCATAATCAAAATTCCAGGCTTCAAGCGCTGTTAATTTTCCTTCTTTTTCCGATTTGTCCAGAATGTATTCTGTTACCATTGTTGCCATAAGTTCGGCATAGGAATCAAGCTGTAAGTTAAGTTCTTCATCCGTAGAAACATTTGTTTTCTTAACAGCCTGAACAATTCCTGTCGGCTTGAATCTTAAAGACATTTCATATTCAAATTTATACGAAAAATCAGGCGCACTTTTTATCTGTAAACTGTAAATGTTTGCGGATGGTAAAAAACCTTCACTAACTTTTGTAAAAGATTTTGGTGACAAAGAAAATACCCTTATCTTTGCATTTCCGGGAATAAGGGGTTCCCATCGCCAGGCAAAAACTCCGGGTTCAATAGGCTTTTTATAAACCCCGCTGGTTTTTGAAATCATAACTCCGCAGGTATCCATATCAATACGGTACTGAATCCAGCCGAAATAAAAAATGGCACCGGCTGCTGCAAGAAAAATCAAAAATGTTAATATTCTACGAAAAGTTTTCATTTATTCCTCAGTTTTATAATATTCTGTTTTGTAGTATAATATCTAAAAGGTTGAATGTCGAGTTTTCTACAATGATATCTAAAACGTCAAATGAACAAACAAAAAATGAGCTGCCTCCGATTCTGTTCAGACTTACAAGAAGATGTGTTATTTTCTTCTTTCTCTTTTTAATCTGTACGCTGCTTTTCTACTTTTCAGGAAATTATCAGAGTTTCCTTGATGAAAACCAAAGGAAACTTCTTTATTTAAGCACAATAGTTGCTCTTGTTCTTGCTTTTTTTTCTTTATGTTTTTTTTGTGAATGTGTTTATTATCTTTTAAGACGAAAAGATAATAAAATCCTTTATACAGTCTGTTTAATAATTTCAGTCATTATTTTTGCGCTTTCAATGCTTCTTGCTTTTTTTACAGATTTTATTGAACTGCTTTCACAGGGACTTTAAAAGAACTTTAGCCGTTACCGGTAAAATCAGAATAAAATTCCCTTCTTCAACTTTTATGCTGACTTTTTTATCTGTGGCAAAGGCTTTGTCTGAAATCCTGTTGCTTAGGCTCGGCATTCCTTCTTTTCTGAAAAGATCTGATTCCCACTCAAGACCATCGGAAATTATTTTGCCGCCGGCGCGCGAACCAAATAGTCGCGCTACAGAAATATAGTCGTATTGAGCAAGGTTTGAAATTTCAAATACACTTCCCTGCTTTGCAAACAAAAGAATCTGGCTGTTATAAAGCCATGCGTCAGGATGATTTTTTTGGCTGAATAAATCAAATATTCCAAGCAGATGATCTATGCGCCCGCCTGCTCCGCCGATTAAAGTTACGAAAAAATCCGCAGAAGAAACTTGTTCCGACCTGACGCCTTCATCGCAATCTTTACGGTGATTTTCCATGCAGTTTTCATACGCATATTCAAGAGCCAGTTCCGTGTCAGAAAAATCCTTGTACGGATTATGCTTTATTATTTTTGCAGACAGAAAGTTTTTTAAAATTCTGTCTGCGTTTTCAAGACTGTCCATATCGCCGGTAATTACATCAGGCGAAAAATCAATTTTCCCGCTGTAAAAATCAGAATAATCAATTGCTGCCACAAGCCCGGAATCTGCCGCAATTACAAAATCAGGTTTTTCCATGCTTTCAAAAAAAATCCGCGCCTGTTCCGGTTTTGTATATTCTCCGCCTGTAAAAATTACGACATGCATAAACTCTATACTTCCAATTTCTTTTAATTTTCTTATAATAAACAAATATGAATCCGATTGGTCTAAAAATCAACAATCTATCCCTTTCCGGCCGCATAAAAATTCCTCATGAATTAAAAAAAATGAATGTTTTTTTTAAGGAAGCAGGATTTGAAGCCTACCTTGTAGGCGGTGCCGTGCGTGATATGCTTCTCGGCAAAACAGAAACTGACTGGGATTTAACGACCAATGCAACACCTGAGCAGGTAATGAAGATTTTTAAAAAAGTAATCCCAACCGGAATTGCCCACGGAACCGTAACGGTTTTATTTATGGGCAAACAGATTGAAGTTACAACCTACAGAACGGATTCAGAATATTCTGACGGTCGGCATCCGGACAAAGTGATTTTTACTTCAAGCCTTGAAGATGACCTTTCGCGCCGGGATTTTACGATGAATGCAATTGCCGCAAGCCTTGAAACAGGTGAAATAAAAGATCCGTTTAACGGAATAAGCGACATAAAAAATAAAATTATCCGGACAGTCGGCAACCCGTTTGACCGTTTTACGGAAGACGGCTTAAGGCCTATCCGCGCAATAAGGTTTTCTTCTCAGCTTGATTTTGAAATTGAAAAGAAAACCTTTGAAGCAATTACTACGCCTGAAGTAAGAAAAAAAACATTAGGAATTTCGATCGAACGCTTTAGGGACGAATTCGTAAAAACTTTAAGATCTAATGCGCCGTCTAAAGGTTTTCACCTTATGGAGCAGACCGGAATCTTAGAATATTTTATTCCGGAATTAAGTTCTTGCCGCGGCGTTATTCAGGGCGACGGCAGAGGCTTTCATGAATTTGATGTATTAGACCATCTTTTGTATGCATGCGACGGAGCCGGCAAGGATAATCTAACAGTTCGTCTTGCAGCTTTATTTCACGACATTGGTAAGCCTGAAACAAAAAGGACAGAACAGCTTTCAGACGGATCCGGCGAAAAAATTACGTTTTACAACCACGAATCAGTTTCTGAAAGAATTACAGAAAAGATTCTAACACGGCTTCGCTTTCCGAATGCAACGGTAAACGAAGTATGTCATCTTGTAAAAAATCACATGTTCTATTACGAGCCGACCTGGAGCGATGCAGCCGTAAGGCGTTTTATTGCGCGCGTAGGATTAGAAAATATAGACAATCTTTTTGAGCTTCGCCTTGCAGATGTTTACGGCATGCACAAAATTCCTGTGCGCCTGCACGACAGCGAAGTCGGTAAAAACTTATGCGAGTTAAAAGACCGGATTGAAAAAGTCATGCAGCAGAACTGTGCCTTAGGGATAAAAGACCTGGCCTTAAACGGAAAAGATTTAATTCAGTCAGGAATCCCTGCCGGAAAAAATATGGGAAAGATTCTTTCGTTTCTGCTGGAAGCCGTAATGGACGATCCTGAACAGAACACAAAAGAAAAACTGACTGAACTTGCACTGAACTTTTATAACCAGATTAACTAAATTACCATATTCATTGCAGCGCGCACTTCATCCAGCGTCTGAATTGCAATTTCGCGTGCTTTTTTAGCTCCGTTCAAAAGAACGCTGCGGATATATTCCGGATCTTTTTCAAGCCGTGCGCGTTCTGCGCGCAAAGGACGCAATGTTTCGTTCAATGCTTCTGTAAGAGTTGATTTAAGCATTCCGCCGCCGCCCATACCGATTTTTTCTGCAATTGCAGAAGGCTCTTCGCCGGTACATAAAGAAATCAGCATCAAAAGATTTGCAACTTCAGGACGGTTTACAGGATCATAAGTGATGTTACGCTCACCGTCTGTCTTTGCCTTTTTGATGAGTTTTGCTGTTTCATCTTCTGTTGCAGACAGCATGATTGCATTTCCGCGGGATTTAGACATTTTCTGACTTCCGTCAAGACCTAAAATGCTTGGCGTTTTGCTTAAAAGTGCCTGAGGTTCCGGGAAAATCGGATTTTTAGGACTGAATTTTTCGTTAAAACGGCGCGCAATCGTACGGGTAAGTTCAAGATGCGGAAGCTGGTCTTTTCCAACAGGAACAACATTTCCTTTGCAGAAAAGAATATCAACTGCCTGATGTACAGGATATGTGTACATTCCGGCATTAACGTTTGTTAAGCCTGCACTTTGAATTTCTTCTTTTACGGTAGGATTACGGCTTAGTTCCGCATTTGAAACAAGTGTTAAAAACGGCAGCATAAGCTGATTTGCTTCAGGAACATAGCTGTGCGGATAAATTATTACATCCTGCTTTTCAGGATTAATTCCTGCTGCAAGATAATCAATTACAAGCTGCTTTGTATTCTGACTGATTTTATCAAAAGCATCATGGTCTGTTAAAACCTGATAGTCTGCTATAAGAATCATTGTCGGAACGCCAAGATTTGCAAGGCGGACGCGATTCTGAAGCGAGCCAAAATAATGCCCGATGTGCAAAAGCCCTGTCGGGCGGTCGCCTGTTAAAACCCTGTATTTTTTAGGATTAACCTGAATGTCAGCTTCTATTTTTTTACTGCGTTCAACGGCTGCTTCGTAACTTCCGTTTGCTGAATAATCTATTTCCTTTGCCATAAAAAACCTCGCCCGTATGTACGATTTATTTTAGTGAACTATAGCATATTATTTTTTTTTAGGAAACAGAGTACAGTTGCATTACTTTGTGTACTTCTAATGTTATTTGCAAAAAAAAGCTTTCACTGCTATACTTAAAGTTGATTTAAGGAAAAAAAGTAATGAGCCTTTTTACGGAAACAAGAACTACTACACATTTAAATAGAAGGGGGCGAAAAAACAGATTTGTCCTGCCGGTTGTTCTGTGTTTGCTGATTACACTTCTTTTATCATCCTGTTCATTTGACGGTGCCGGCTCTGATACCACTGACGGCACCTCTGTTCCCTCAGGCTCTTCTGTCGTAACCGTTACAGGCTCACTAAATCCCGGCCGTGCCCTGCCTCA
>JAEEGK010002646.1_pt1 | contig 44897 bp, 49 predicted proteins | sample 8958771 | NCBI WGS metagenome assembly JAEEGK01 (sample SAMN16246547, study PRJNA631951) | gut metagenome | biome: gut microbiome; feature: rumen; material: SC-attached | host: Bos | place: Iran: Karaj | collected 2018-10
ATCTGCACCAAGGCCGATCACCAGCGGATAAAGCTTGCTGGATGGCAGGATAGTAGCCTGACCGCCTGTCATAGCTACTGTGGAGTTGTCCAGGATAATCAGGGTGATAGGTGCATTTGCGGCAACTGCATTCACAAGGCCTGTAAGACCGGAGTGATAGAATGTGCTGTCGCCGATCACTGCCAGTGCAGGTTTAAGTCCTGCCTCTGCTGCTCCCTGGGCTGTTCCGATGGAAGCTCCCATGCAGATGATGGTCTCGATTGCGTTGTATGGCGGCAGAGCACCCAGTGAGTAGCAGCCGATGTCGGAAGCCACAATGTGCTGGGGATAATCCTTTACAGCCAGGTTGATAGCCTCGTAGGTGTCCACATGTGGGCAACCCTGGCACAGCTGCGGCGGCCGTCCCGGAAGACCTTCCACCTTCTTGGTTGCAATCTTCTCAAGGCCAAGAGCTGGTCTTACCACGTCTGGATCCAGCTCTCCTGTCATTGGAACCTTGCCGTCCAGCTTGCCCTCGATGGTGATATTCTGCGGCAGAATGCCCCGCAGCTTGGTCTCGATTACAGGATAACCCTCCTCGATGACCAGAATCTTGTCTACACTCTCTGCCAGCTTGCGGATCTTCTCCACAGGTGCAGGATAGAATCCGATGTGCAGGTGAGATGGCTTTACACCCATATCTGCCACATTCTCGTTGAAGTAGTTCTTGCCAAGACCTGTGGTGATGATTCCCACCTTCTTATAGTCAGGGTTGATGGTCAGGGTGTTGAATGGAGTTTTCTCGGAATAAGATGCAAACTCCTTGTTGGTCTCCAGAAGGTCGATCCACAGCTTCTGTGCGATTGCAGGAAGCAGTCTCCAGCCTCTTGTGTCCTCGGTCTTCTTCACAGGGTTCTGTGGTCTGATCTTATCCCATGGCTTGATCACAGCTCTTGAGTGAGCCAGTCTGGTCACCATCCTGATAAGCACCGGAACCTTCCATTTTTCTGAAAGGTCGAAGGCCTCTCTTGTCATCTCGTAGGCTTCCTGCTGGTTGGTAGGCTCGAAGCATGGAACCTTGGCAAAGTCGGCGAAGAAGCGGGAATCCTGTTCTCCCTGGGAGGAGTGCATACCCGGGTCATCTGCAACTACAATGACCAGACCGCCGTTGATTTTAAGGAGAGCAGAGTTCATGAATGGGTCAGCTGCCACGTTGAGACCAACATGCTTCATGGTCACAATGGCCCGCTTTCCTGCAAAGGATGTTCCCAGTGCCTCTTCGTAAGCAGTCTTCTCGTTGCTGCTCCAGGTGGCTCTGAATGCCTTTGTCTTCTCTGCCTCGTTTATAAGATATTCAAGGATTTCAGATGATGGTGTGCCGGGGTATCCATAAGCACCGGAAAGTCCGGCGTGGAGCGCTCCCAAGGCGACTGCCTCATCTCCCAATAATACAAGTTCAGACATTTTCATATCTCCTTTTTTATAGCCTTATATTGTTTTATAAATTTTTCACTGATCTCTTCCGCCATCCGGCCAAAACACATTATATCTTCTCCGGAAGCATTGTCTATATGGATGCCTATGCTGACAGAAACCGGTTCCCCTGTAGCAAGGCATATCTGCCGGGCAATGTTCCTGGCCAGCTCCTTATCTTTATGACCTGGCAGAGTCACATCCCAGGTGTCACAATGGGAAAGTTCTGCTGCATCTGCAGATGGGATTGCGGCCAAAGACACTCCTCCAAGATGAGGTTTCTCCCCGCCGGTCAGGAATACGACCAGTCCGTTTCCACCTGTTCCAAGCGCCCTGAGTCTTATACGGTACTTTCCTTCCCCAAGTGTCAGTTCAATCATTTCCTCTCCAGGGCTTCATTCTGTCATACTGAATCCCAAACTGCATAAGCACTTTTCCTATGACATGATGAATCTGGTCCTCCACTGTCTGTGCCTCATTATAAAATGTCAGCATTGGTGGAACAATTGTGCACCCATACTGGGTCGCCTGCTCCATGTTGTGCAGGTGGATTCTTCCAAAGGGCATTTCCCTGGGGCAAAGCACCACTCGCCTGTTCTCTTTAAGACAGACATCAGCAGCCCTGAGCATCAGGTTCTCTGCATAACCGCTTACAATACCATCCAGTTTCTTCATACTGCAGGGCAGAACAATCATCCCTTCAGTCACAAAAGTACCACTGGCAATAACAGCAGCCAGATCATCTTCGTCATAAACAGCATCGGCCAGCGCAGTCAACTCAGAAAATGGCTTTTCAGTCTCCCATTTCCATGTTGTCTTAGCAGCCCGGCTTGCAATCAAATGGGTCTCGCATCCTGGAACAGCCTTCAAAGCCTTAAGGAGGTGATAACTCATAATTACGCCGGAAGCGCCGGTCACGCCAACAATAATACGCATTTGTCCTCTCAGACTATCTCATATTTTCCAAGATCAACGTCCTGGAAAGCAACTTTCTTGTTCCGTGCCTCCTGCCCAGGCTTGACTGTGCAGTCAAAGCCGAACTTAGTTCCCACTCCGTAATCAGTAGCTGGATTCAGCTCATGGCAGGCAGCATGTTTGATAATCACCATATCCTCGGCCACATTGCAACGGGTTGTAATAGCCCGCATCACATCCTCGGAATCAAAGATATTCACATCTGAATTGACCACTGTGACCATGCTCATAGGTGGGAATGCGCTGAAAGCCGCCAATATTGCGTTTTTTCCCATTCCAGGCCGTGTGGGTTCCATCTGCAGCACACAGCCGAAAAAACCGCAGTTACCATGGGAAAGGTGCACATTCTTTACCCCGCCCACCATCTTTGACACAGCGGCCAGGATTGCAGCCTCGGCAGTGCAGCCTACAGAATTCCATACTTCTTTTCCAGGCAGCAGTGTAGACATCACAGGGTTCTTCCTGTTAGTCACAGCCAGCACCTCAACCACCCAGCGGTCATCCTGCTGTGCATAGAAGCCGCTTACCTCGCCGAATGGTCCCTCAGGTTCCCTGACCTTAGGAAGGATGCGTCCTTCAAGCACTACCTCTGCATCGGCCAGTCCTTCCACTTCCACAGTCTTGCTGCGGGAAAGCCGTACAGGTTCTCCGCCGTTCAGTGCAGTGGCAACACCAAGCTCATCATCGGAAATACTGGTGCCGGGATATGTGGCGCAGACATAAACTGCCGGATCCACACCATTGTTGATTGTGATCTCAAGAGGCTGTCCTTTGGCCTCTGCCCGCTCATAGTAGCTGCGCAGGTGACGGCCCACATCCATAAGCAATCCCAGCCTGTTTTTTCCGGTCACCATAAGACGGTGAATAGAAGTATTCCGCACACCGGTGTCAGGATCTTTTGCTATTACTACACAGTTGCTGAAATATGCGCCGCCGTCCTCAAGTGCCAATGTAGGTATTGTAAGATCATACAGATTTGGAGTCAGTGTCACCTCTTCCTGACAAGGTGGATTGTCTACAACCACAGGTGGAACCGGATGCTCCTGGAAGCTTTTCCCGGCAGCTGCGAATAAACCAGGAACCTCACCTGCGCTGACTCCGAACAGAGTGCCAATAATATCCCGGTTCCACCACAATCCGCAGACCACAGGATATTTTTGTCCTTTAACCCGGTCAAAAGCCACCACCTGTTCCTTGCCCTCAAACTTCTTGGCAATTCCAGCCAGTTCATGAACCGGATTCACTTCACTTTTTACATGGACAACTTTGCCCTTCTGCTCAAGCAGGGCAACAACACTCCGAAAATCCATAGTTACACTCCAAAAAAATCAGATTAAAGCCTTATATGCTCTTTCAAAGCCCTTTGCAGAGCCTTCGATTACAGAATCTGCCACGCAGAATGCGATGCGGAAGTAGCCAGGTGCGCCGAAGCCGCGGCCTGGAACCACCAGCACGTTCTCCTTCTGCAGTGTGTCCACAGCCTTCAGGTCGTCTCCGCCCGGTGCCTTGGGGAACAGATAGAATGCCCCTTCCGGCTTTACGAACTCATAGCCGATGTTGCCAAGAATCTCGCAGATGCGGTTCCTCTTCTTCTCGTAGAAGCTGATATCCACGCTCTTTCCAAGCATCTCGGCCACCACCTTCTGCATAACAGCAGGTGCGTTCACATAGCCCAGCACTCTGGTGCACAGCACGATTCCGTCAATCAGCAGACCTACATCCTCGGCCTTAGGGCTTACAACCACGTAGCCGATACGCTGGCCCGGAATAGAGAGGTCCTTTGAGAAGGATGTGCTGATTATTGAGTTCTCGTAGGCGGCGAATGTGCCTGGCACTGTGTTGCCGTCGAAGATTATCTTCTTGTACGGCTCATCGCTGATAAGATAGATGGCCCGGGAATTCTCCACGCTCTTCCTGCGGAGAAGCTCTGCCAGCTTGTTGATGGTCGCCTGTGGATATACCCGGCCCGACGGGTTGTTAGGTGAGTTGATGATCATAGCAGTGGTATGCTTGTCGATAGCCTTCTCCAGCCCCTCCAGGTTCAGGTCCAGGTCATCCTTGCATGGCACTGCAATGAGCTTTCCCCCATGGTTTGCGGCATAAGCGGTGTACTCTGCGAAGAAAGGTGCGCTCACCACCACGTTGTCCCCTGGGTTAAGGATAGTCTTGAGGACAGAGTTCATACCGCCTGCGGCGCCGCAGGACATGATAACGTTCTTAGCCGGAATCTTAACCTTCTCGATGCTTCCCACATAGTCTGCCACTTTCTGGCGCACATCCAGGTAGCCAGCGTTGGCCATGTAGCCGTATTTTCCCTTGGCCGGGGATTTTATATAGTCAATGAGAATCTGCTCAAACTCTGCAGGGGGTTCGATATTAGGGTTTCCAAGAGTAAAGTCAAAGACATTCTCTGCCCCATACTTTGCGGCAAGCTCTGCACCTGCCTCAAACATCTTGCGGATCCAGGATGAATTCTTCATGGATTCTACAATCTGAGATGAAACTGCCATAGATACCTCGATTCAATGATTTTTTATAATGCCATACTACCAAAAAAATGGCTCTTATTCAATAAAAATAACTTAATGTTATATATACTCTATTTATTGCCGATAAAGATGATGGAGGAATAATATGAAGATAGCTGTACTTTTCGGCGGACAGAGCTCAGAGCGTGATGTGTCCATTTCCAGCGCATCACAGGTTTACAAGGCACTTAAGGAACTGGGGCATGATGTAATAGCCATAGATACAGCCATGGGACTGATTAAACCGGAGGATGAGGCTGCGTTCATGAACAACAGCATAAAGCCGCTGCCACCGGATATAAACGGCCTTAAAATGATGAAGAACGGCCTGCTGCCACTGATCCAGAACGGTGCTCTTGAGGACAGGGAAGTATGTTTCCTGGCGCTCCACGGCGGAAACGGCGAGAATGGCATGATGCAGGGCTTTCTGGACATAATGGGAATACCCTACACCGGCCCCAACCATACCTCCAGCGCCTGCTGCATGGACAAGGATATAACCAAGACCCTGTTTGTACGCAACGGTGTCCCCACTCCGAAATGGATGATGATGCCTGTGACCGCAGAGAAAGCAGTTGCCGAACTGGGATTGCCCCTGGTTGTAAAGCCTAATAAGGAAGGCTCCACTGTAGGCCTTACTGTGGTCAAGGATATCAAGGATTTTGACAAAGCGGTGGAAACTGCTTATACTTATGATAACGAGGTGATGCTGGAGCAGTTCATCCCTGGACGGGAGTTCACCGTGGGTGTTCTGGACGGCCAGGCCCTGGCTGCCGGCGAGATCATCCCAAAGCTGTCGGAGATTTTCGACTATCAGAGCAAATACATGCCCGGAGGATCCGAGGAGATTTTCCCTGCCCCTATAAGCAAGGAGCTGTCGGACAGGATGAGGCAGATTGCACTGGATGCGGCAAAGGCTGCAAAGATAGAAAGCTACTGCCGTGTGGACTTCCGGCTGGACAAGGACGACAACCTGTTTGTGCTGGAAATCAACACATTGCCGGGAATGACCAGCGCAAGCCTCTTGCCAAAATCGGCAAAAGCTGTTGGAATGTCCTTTGGACAGCTGTGTGAGAAAATTTGCACCATGGCACTCAGGAGAAAGTGATGGCTAAAGAGAAGACACCCATTGTAGAACGCAAGAAGATTGTTACAATTGAATACACACTCAAGGATGAGCATGGAAAGGTCCTTGAGGAGAAGAACACATTGACATACCTCCACGGATTTAAGAATATAGTTAAAGGTCTGGAAGAGGCCCTGGAGGGAAAGAAGGTTGGCGACACCCTTTCTGTCGCAGTACCACCCGAGAAGGGATACGGACTCAGGGACGAGAACATGGTCTTCACACTGCCCAAGGAGAACTTCCTGAGCAAGATGGGAGATGATGAGGAGCTGAACGAGGTCCAGAAGGATGTGAAGGTGGGAATGGAGTTCGAGACTGCCATTGATGATGTTCCTTATATTCTTACCGTTATCAAAGTGGACAAGGACGGTGTCACTGTGGATGCCAACCATCCGCTGGCAGGAAAGGCCCTTTTCTTCGATGTGAAGGTGACCGACATCAAGGAGGCGCTGAGCGACGAGCTGGTCCAGGGCTTCCCTATGGCACCTGAGGAAAGATAAGGTTATAATAGAGTAAACATCGGGCTGTAGCGCAGTTGGTTAGCGTACAAGTCTGGGGGACTTGGGGTCACCGATTCGAGTTCGGTCAGCCCGACTGAATATGGTGCTGCTGTAAAAGGCAGCACCTTTTTTTTATCCTAAAGTATGATCAGAACTTCTTCTGGCCGTCCAGAATAAACATCTTGTCTGTCTTGGTCAGGATCTCTGGCTTGTGGACAGTATCCTCCCACTTCTCCGGAGCAACCTCCTCGAAAGAGATGGAGATAGCCTGAGGCGGGCAGCCCCACTCCTCCAGGAACACCTGGTTGATCCTTTCTGCTACTCTCTTCTTGATCTCCTTATCCTTTGGATAGGCTTTGATTGCAATGTATGGCATATATTCCTCCTTATTAATGCTTTCTGAATATCTCAACCGGATTGATGCGTCCTGCCCGCCGTGCCGGGAGCCAGGATGCAACCACGGCAAAAAGCACAGCCAGGGCCGCCGCCCCTGACAGCTTATACAGGCTCAGCTCCACCGGTATCTTCTCCAGGTAGTAGTCGGCGTCGAACAGGTCGAAGTGGAGCACTGCACTTATAAAATCGATGATCTCGTTTATGTTGATGGCAGCCGCTATACCGAAGGCAGTACCCAGGGCGGCGGCGCAGATGCCGATGAAAAGCCCGGTGAGGACGAAGATGCTGGATACATCCCTGTCAGAGGCTCCGGCACTCTTGAGCAGGGCTATGTCCTGCCGTTTGGAGATAACCATCATTATCATAGATGACGAGATATTCACCGATGCCACTCCCATGATAAGAATCATAATGAAGACCAGGAACTTCTTTGTGGTATTTAGGGATGCTACCAGGCTGTCGTTGAGCACATCCCAGGTAGCCACCCGGATGCCGTCGGAAAGGTACCGTATCTCGTCGGCAGCAGCAAAGAGCTCTCCTGTGTGGGGACTGGCCACTTTGACACCTATCATCCGGCTGGAGTCATCCTTGAAAAGACGCTCTCCATACTCCTGGGTGATGAATGCCGAAAGCATATCCAGCTCCTGATACCCTGAACTGTATATTCCCTTTACTTTAAACCGGGTTGGACGGAGCAGCATAGGGCGGCCAGGTATAACCTTGGCGGTCAGGAGCTTTATCTCCTCCCCCACACCGGCCTTGAGCCGTTGGGCAGTCTCGGTGCTTATTATAAGGCTGTCAGGCTCCGACAGGTCAAACTCCCCTTCCTTGACAGTGATGTACCGGCGGAAGCCCTCATCCTCCTTGAAGAGAGTGTCGGGAATACCCCGGACCGTTATGCCTGTCCGCCCTTTCTCTCCATAGAGTATTCCCCCTCCCTGAGTGTAAGGGAAGGCATAGGTAACCCCCTCTATATTGCCTATTTTCTCAAGGAGCTCCTCCTCTTTCTCAACTGCTTCGGAATCTGCCAGAGTCACCTGCATGTGGAAGCTGCTTATCTCCATATAACGGTCCACAATTCCCTGCATCATGCCATCAGAGATCTCCAGCACCACTACCAGAGGGATAATGCTTATGGCTGCCCCGATTATAGCTCCCCGGATATGCCGTAAAGCTCCGGAACCGCTCTTGCTGAAGAGAGTTTTGAATGCAAAGAAGAGGGAGAACCGCCGGATCATATTGTGACGAATTTCCCCTTCTCAAGCTTTACTTTTATATCCCCGTGGGATGCGATTGTGGGGTCATGGGTCACCAGGATAAGGGATGTCTTCCGCTCCTCCACAATCTGGAACAACAGTTTCTCCACCAACCTTGAATTGTCCTGGTCCAGGTTTCCGGTAGGCTCATCGGCCAGAAGCAGTACGGGATTGTTCACCAATGCCCTTGCCACAGCCACCCGCTGCCGCTCGCCGCCGGAAAGGCGGGATGGATAGAAGTCCTTACGGTGGGTCATCTTGACGCTCTCCAGGAGTTCTGCAGCCCTTTCTGAGGCCTCCTTCTTGGAAAGACCAGCCACCATGGCAGGAATCATCACATTCTCAAGGGCTGTAAGCTCCTTCAGAAGATAATGGAATTGGAATACAAAGCCTATGGTGCGGTTCCGGTACTGGCACAGCCCCTGGGCATCCAGCTGAGTTATGTCGGTGCCGTCCACTATTATCTGACCGCTGTCGCACTGATCCAGGGAACCCACTATGTTCAGGAATGTGGACTTGCCGCAGCCGCTTTCTCCGGTGATTACCATCCGTTTCCCCTTGGGCAAGGAGAAGTCCAGCCCCTTGATTATCTGAAGCTTTTCATCGCCGTTCTTATAGCTTTTATACAGATTTTTGACTTCCAGAATATCCATCATTCACACCTCAAAACTGTTGCCGGATTCTTCACATCCAGCTTTTTGACTGCCATATATGCAGAGACCAATGCAGCAAAAAATGCAAAGAAAAATGCAAACATAACCTCGCTGAACATAACCTGGACCGGCACCTCCTGTATGTAGAAATAGGCCGGAGAGAACAGCTGGAACTGCACTCCCGCAAAGTCGAACAGACCGCCGAAGAGCCTGGAGAAGACCTGCCCCGGCCAGGAGACTACCTTCCCTGCTATTGCAAAGATCGCATTCAGATTTATGGAGATCAGAAGCCCCAGGGCCACCCCCAGAGTGCCTCCGAAAAAGCCTACGAACGCCCCTTCCGTGATAAAGATACGCCGCACATCCTTCTCCTGGATGCCCAGGGAATAGAGTACTGCGATATCCTCAATCTTTTCGGATACCGAGCGGCGCATGAAGTTGTAAATATTGACTCCTATCACCACAAAGATAAGGCAGATCAGGAACATCATGGCATATTTCTCCATGCGGAGAGCCCCGAAGAAGGCTTTGTTATAATCACGCCAGGAGACTGCCTGGGCGCCGGTGATGGTGGAAAGCCGCTCCACCAGTGCCTTGTCCCGGTACAGGTTATTCAGTTTGATTCCCAGCTTGAAATCAGGTGGGCCGCTCTGAAGCATGGGAACGCTCTCCAGGGACATGATAGCAAGATTCCGGTCATATTCGTAGTAGCCTGTCTTGAAGATGCCTGTCACCTTGAAATCTACGTTCTTAGGCTTCAGGGTTTTAAAGGATTCTCCCGACATGGCCATTATAACAAAGCTGTCCCCCACCTTAAGCCGCAGGTAACGGGCCAGTTCGCTGCCCAGAATGACGCTGTTCTCCCCCTTAAGGCTGAAGGCGCCACCGGTTATCTTGAGATGCTGCATGAAACCGGCATCCCCAGCGGCGGCATCGGGGTCGACACACCGCACATTTATAGGGCTCATGCGGGAAAGAGAACCCTGGGAAAGCACCTGGATATCGGCAAAGCGTACGCAGCTCTTCACTCCCCGCTCATGGCGGACTGCATCCTCAAATTCGGCAGGGACATCCTGGGCATCGATACGGATATGGTAGGAACCTATCTCCAGTATCGAGGAGATATAGCCCATCTGAAGGCCGTTCATGACAGATATGACTGTGATAAGAGTAAGAACACCGGCAGCCAGACCAAGGGCCGACAGGATCTGAGTCACGTTCTTGCTGTCCCGCTCCCTTCCCCACAGATACCGGGAAGAGAGAAAGGTTATCCACCTATGCCTTGCTTTTCCCATTCTTCCTTTTTCACTTTCCTGTGCTTGATATAATAATTCCGCAGCACCGGCACGTTGTCTATGTAGGTGTCCACGGTGTAGTTCTCTGCCGAAGCGTATTCAATGACCCGGACAAGCTTTCCGTTCTTATACTGATCTTCCTGGACCATCTTGTCTCCCTGGTATCTGTACTTGCTCCGCTCAATCAGGTTGTCCTGCACATCGGTCTTGTCTATCAGGTGGGAATCCTTGTCGTAGAAGCAGAACATCTTGTGCACAACATCTGCTCCGACAGCATCCTCCTGATATGTGATGTTGCCTGCACTGTCATATTTTTTTGTGGTCTTCTCTCCTGTCCTGTTTGCATAGGCTACAGAGCCGGAAAGATATTTGCCGGTATACTCAAACTTCTCTTCCCCCACCTTGCGTCCCTCTTCCCATCTGGTGGTGTTGAGAAGGCATCCCTCCTGGTTGTAGCGCACCGATGTTCCAGTCTGGGAATCGATGCCGTGCCACTCCATGATAAGCCTGCCCCTGGAGAAGATATAATAGTTGGAAAAGGTCTCCTGGCCATAGGTGAAGTCTGCGCTGGAGATACGGCTGTTGGCATCCCTCTTAAGGGTAACTTTGTTCTTGATCTTGCCAGAGGCATCCTTCTCCTGTATCTCCCGGAGGAAGTTGCCGTCATAGACATAGGTGCTGATTCCTGTAACCTTGTCGCCGCTGTAAAAAGTCTCCTTCATGATCCTCTGGTTATCAAACTCAGAGATAGTCCTGGACTTCCCTTCTGTATAGACCTCCCGGATAACCGAGCCGTTTTCCTTGAAGATATCCCAGCGCTTCACCTCGCTTCCGGTGCGGTCGTACAAGGTCTTGACCACCTGGTCACCTGAGTCATCCACCCTTGCATACCATTCGTACTCCCCTGTCCTTACAGCGTGGATCTTCTCGAAAAGCATACCGCTGCTGTTGGAGATGAACCAGCTTTCGGCAGGAAGAGAGAATGCGGTAAGAAGGAAAAGGAGGAAACTAATCAGTCGCAAGCAGCCCTTCCAGATATTTCTTTTTATCAAAAGGTGCAAAATCGCCGTACTTTTCGCCGGTTCCCACAAAGGCCACCGGGATTCCCAGCTTGCCGGATATGGAAAGGAGTATGCCTCCCTTGGCTGCCGAGTCGTACTTGGAGAGTATAATTCCATCAAGGCTCAGTGCCTCGTTGAATATCTCTACCTGGGAAAGGCCGTTCTGTCCTGTGGTGGCATCTATGACAATGAACTTCTTATAGTTTTCCTTTGGAAGCTTGTTCAGGATGATCTTGTCGATTTTCTGAAGCTCCTTGATAAGGTTGGATTTATTGTGCATTCTGCCGGCTGTGTCAGCAAGGATAACATCCTCCCCTTTGGCCTTCACGCTGTCTATGGCATCAAATATAACTGCCCCGGGGTCAGAGCCGTTCTGCTGGTTCACAACTCTTATTCCCAGCCGCTCTCCATGGAGTGCAATCTGCTCGATAGCTGCAGCACGGAAGGTGTCGCCGGCCGCAAACACCACTTTCTTGTCAGTGTGGTCCTGCAGGTATTTACCCAGCTTGGCGATGGAGGTGGTCTTGCCCACTCCGTTCACACCGAGGAACAGGAACAGGTTGACACCATCGTTCAGCCTGAAGTCGTATTCCTTTATGCGGTTGTCCAGAATCTGGTACAAGGCCTCTTTCAGTGCCTCAAAGTCAGCTATCTTCTCCTTCTTGGCAACAGAGCGGAGCTCATCCACAATGGAAACTGCGGCAGCAGCCCCCACATCCCCCTCTATAAGGGCATCCTCTATATCTTCAAAAGCACTTTCATCAATGGTCTTGGTCTTGAAAATCGATTTAAGCAGATTTCCCAATGATCTCATTTTTTTCTCCTGTCGTTGTTATATGATTGTCCAGCAATGATGTAATCCTTAAGGTAGAACATGGCATTTGTAAACAGCGTCACAGATAGGAACAGAGCCCCGTAATAGCCGTACTGGCTGTAGTTTCTTATCCGGGCGGTGCGGTGGATCTCATGGCTGTCACCGGTTCCTTCGGCCCGGTCATGGAGATCGTCGTAGGCAAGGTAGTTGGCATAGGTGAAGAAAGCCACAGGGATGGAAAGGACGAACCAGGTCAGGTTCTTGTAGAAGTCGTTCCTCTTGTCCAGAAGGTAATCATCCTTGTTGAACACCTCTTTCTGCGGGAAGAAATCCAATGTGTTACCTTTGATCTCATCAAGGAAGACACGGCTGTTCTGATAACCCTCTTTGGATATGACCACCTCGCCCTTTGCCCCGTTAAGAATCATAGGGGTCTGTCCCTGCCATACAGAGTTGTAGTATACATCGGCTCCAGTCGGGAACGAGGAGATGGCAAAGAGCTTGGATTCCACAGGCTCAACCTTAAAGTCAATATCTGCCGACTGGTTCTCCTCCAGCATGATCTGCTTAACATCTTCGCTTTTATTGTTGCCGGTCGCCATAACTATGTGCTCTCCCGGCTCCAGTATGATGTTGGAAAGAGATCCTGCAGATACAAAGTTTCCATCCACAAAGACATCCACATCTTCGTCGTTCACTGCCACATTTATTTTAGACCAGGGCTTGCCCAGCATGTCGGAATAGAAGACATCAAGCTCTTTGTCCAGCTCGTGGTAGATAGTCTCAAGGTCGCCGGTTATCCTGGTGCTGGCAAGATCTTTCTTGAACAAGGCGCTGTAAAGGCTTATTTCGGCCACCACCACATCCTCCACCAGCTTCATTGTGCCCCATACTATATAGTCCAGGTTATCCTTCTTGGCCCTGGTGGCAAGCTCTATAGGTCCCCGGAGGACAGTATTCTTCTCCTCGGCCTCGTTCTGGAACACTATGTCCCGGTCCCGCTGCACATAGATCTTCTCAAGCTTTTTCCTGTTGGCCTTCCGGAGCATACGCTTATCCTTGGAGATAGTGGACTTCAGGTTGATTTTCCTGTTAAGGTCCTTATCCTGGAAAAGAAGGGCATCGTATTCCTGATAGCTTTTTGAAAGGGCCTTCTGGCATTCATCCACATATTCTGCCTTGATTGTCTCCCGGCGGGCTGCAATCTCTTCGTCGCTCATACGGTGCTTCTTTATGACCGAAAGGTTCCTGTATACTGCGCTGCTCAGGGTCTGGCTGATGTATGGAGCCTCTTCCTGGGAACTGTTGCAGATAAGATCGGTGACCAGAACATTCCATTCTGTGGAGGAGTCCCGCAGCATCTTGTCCTCTACACCGAAGGCGAAAAGCGGAATTAAAATGTAAGTGAGAAGAAGCAGCTTTCTAACCATTGCAGAATCAGCTGTTCTCCTTGTTCTGCCAAAGCATCTTAAGATATTCCTCTATGAAATAATCGATGTTTCCATCCATTACACTCTGGATATTTCCCACCTCGGCCTTGGTCCGGTGGTCCTTGACCATGGTGTAGGGCTGGAACACATAGGAACGGATCTGGCTTCCCCAGGCCATCTCTTTCTTCTCCTGGGCGTTCTTCTCCTTCTCCTCTTCCTGCTTTGCCTTGTAGTATTCGTACAGCCTGGAGCGGAGAACCTTCATGGCCATAGCCCGGTTCTTTATCTGGCTCCGTTCGTTCTGGCACTGCACTACAATGCCGGTCTCGAAGTGGGTTATGCGGACGGCGGAATCGGTCTTGTTGACATGCTGGCCGCCGGCACCGGAGGAGCGGTAGGTATCGATTCTTATGTCCTCGGGCTTTATGTCAATCTCTATGCTGTCGTCGATGACAGGTGATACATAGACAGATACGAAGGAGGTGTGCCGGCGGGCGTTGGCGTCAAAGGGCGATATGCGCACCAGGCGGTGTATGCCTGACTCGCACTTAAGGTATCCGTAAGCATAGTCGCCCTCCACCTGGATGGTGACTGATTTGATACCACCCTCGGCCTCCAGAAGGTCGGCAATCTCAACTTTGAAATCGTGCCGCTCGGCCCACCTGGTATACATGCGGTACAGCATGCTGGCCCAGTCGCAGGCCTCGGTTCCGCCGGCCCCGGCGTGTATGGTGACGAATGCGTTGCAGCCGTCGGTCTCCTCGCTGAACAGTGCCAGGGTGCGGAGCCGGCTGTATTCGCTTTTCATTTTCTCTATTGTGGATGCTATATCTGCCTCGAAGGACTCATCCTTCTCGGACATTGCCAGATCGTACAGGTCTACAGTATCTTCCAGAAGTCCCTTCAGTTCTTTCCATGGGTTAATGAGATCCTTCTTCCTCTTGATCTCTCCCATGACACGCTCGGCTTCCTCCCTGTTGTTCCAGAAGCCTTCCACAGCTGTCTTGGCCTCCAGGTCTGCTATCTCCTTCTCGATCCTTTCGGAGTCAAAGATGCCCCCAGGTCTCTAATATTTCATCTTTAAGCTGAGCAAGTTCCAGTTTATAATCTTCAAGCATATAAGCCTCCGATTATATATTACTGTAAAGATTAATATAAATCAATGATGTGAAATCTATTAATATAATATTATGTTGCAGTCACGGCCCGAAATGTCGGCCACTGCGTAGTGCCCTTCCCTCCAGGAGCCGGGGTTCACCACTGTAGTCTGTCCTATACTGAAGATGCCGGCCGCCTCGTGGATATGACCGCTGAGACACAGCACAGGGCTGTTCTTCCGAAGGTATTCTGCAAGCTTCTTGCTCCCCACATGCAGGGTCTTCATGACTGTGTCCCCGGCTCCGTATGGAGGCTGGTGGGATATTATGATATCGGGGGTCTCCTGGAAAGAACGGAGCACCTCCACCAGATCGTTCTCGGACCAGGTGTTGGGTGTGGGTCGCGGGGTGTGGAGGGAGCCTCCGATGCCAGCCAGCACATAGCGTTCTGAGCCCTTGCTGAAGGCAACGCTCCTGCCCTGGATAGAGAGTCCTTTTCCGGCAAGGATGCCATCTAGATCAGGGGTGTCGCAGTTGCCGCACACCATATAAGTGGCCGGATTCAGGGAAGCAAGTTTCTCTGCCACTCTAAGCCCCTCCTCTGTGGGGAGGAACATGGTGAAGTCCCCGGCGCAGAGAACCAGGTCGGCCTGGGCAATCTTATCTTTTATGGAATCAAAATTGTCGTTGCCATGGATATCGGAGATAAGGAAAAGCTTCATGCATCCTCCTGGTACAGCACAGAGTTCTTCTCGGTCTCGAACACCTCCACCCCTTTCATGCAGACACCAGCGGGAAGAAGGGATTTGAGGGAATCGAAGATGTAGCGGCTTATGTTCTCGGCACTGGGCTCCTGGTCTGCAAAGAATGGAGTGGCATTCAGGTCCTGGTGGTCCAGGTTCTCCAGCACACTCTTAAGGTGTTTCTTAAGGAGAGAGAAATCCATGAGCATTCCCCCCTCGTCCAGCTTTTTTCCAGACACATAAACCTTGACCCTGTAGTTGTGGCCATGGGGGTTCTCGCATTTGCCGTGATACTTCCTGAGGTAATGGGCCGCCGCAAACCAATCCTCCACGCAGACTGTATACATTATTCCCTCCGAACCTTGAAGATTTCTATTAATACTGATAACATATTATCTATGAAAAAACTATCGGATTTGCTGAAACATTGCAATATTGATGAGATAATTGGTTCTGCAGATGTTCCTGTTGCCGGAGTGACCTACGACTCCCGGCGTGCCGGCAGGGATTTTGCCTTCTTTGCCTTCGACGGCATCCACACCGACGGCAACAGATTCATAGGCTCTGCCATCGAGAACGGAGCCACTGTCATATTCTCTGCAAAAATGCCCCAGGAGAGAAAAGAAGGGGTCACCTACATAACCTGCAGCAATATCCGGAGAACTATGTCGGCCTTTGCCTGCGCCCTTTACGACGACCCGTCATCCAAGCTCAAGGTGATAGGCGTAACCGGCACCGACGGCAAGAGCTCCTCCATCTACTTCCTCTACCAGATGCTGAACATGCTTGGAGAGAAGACCGGGTTCCTCTCCACCGTAGCCTATTCCGACGGTGATGCAATAGCAAAGAACCCATACCGTCAGTCCACCCCGGAATCCTCCGAGGTCATGATGATCCTGGATGAGATGGTGCAGAAAGGATGTAAATATGCAGCCCTGGAATCCACATCCCATGGCCTGTCGGAGCGGACCATGCGCCTTATCGATGTGAAGTATCAGGCAGGAATCCTTACCAATATAACCCACGAGCATCTTGAGTTCCACGGCACTATAGAAAAATATGCCGATGACAAGGCCAATCTTTTCCGAAAGAGCAGCCTGTTCAACATTGTGAATGCTGCCGACAAGTTCGCGCCCCATTTCACAGAGGCTTCCAAGGTGCCTGTTTACCGATATGCCCTGGATCCAAAAGTACCCGACCTGGACATATATCCTGTCGATATCGAGGCAGACAACAGCGGTACCAGCTTCAAGCTGATGTACGAGGGAAAATCCTATCCATGCCGCATCAACATACCCGGATTATTCAATGTGGAGAACTTCATGGCCACCGCCCTGGCAGTGATAAAGATCACAGGAACCAGGCCGGAGAAAGTTTTTGCCCTCAGCAGCTCCATCAAATCGGTGAAAGGAAGGATGGAGGTGGTGGATATGGGACAGGACTTTGATGTGATTGTGGACTATGCCCACACACCAGGTGCCTTCACCAAGCTGTTCCCCATGATGAGAAATTCATGCAGGGGCCGCCTTATGGCTGTCTTCGGATCAGCCGGAGAGCGGGACACCGAGAAGCGCCCTATCCAGGGAGAGATCGCATCCAAGTACTGCGATATCCTTATCCTGGCGGACGAAGATCCCCGGGGCGAGACCAGCATGGGTGTAATCGATGACATCGCGGCAGGGGTTGTGCCGGAATTTGACAGGAGCAACCTTTACAAGATACCTGACCGTGTACAGGCAATAGAGAAAGCAATATCCCTGGCAAAGAAAGGGGACACTATCCTGCTGCTGGGCAAAGGACACGAGTCCACCATCATCTATAAGGATGGACCTATTCCCTGGGATGAGCGGACTGCCGCAGAGAATGCTCTGAAAAAGCTTAAATAATTCCCTTCCGGGAGTTGGTGAGCCGGGCTCTGAGCCTTATGATAGCCTTGGTATGGAGCTGGGAAACCCTTGACTCAGTGACATCAAGAACCCTGCCTATTTCCTTAAGTGTCAGCTCCTCGTAATAGTAGAGGACCAGCACCTTCTGTTCCTTTTCAGGAAGCTCCTTGATAGATTCTGCAATTATCCTCTTCATCTCCTCTTTCTCGACTATCACATCAGGGTTTAAGGAGGAAGGGGCCTCCAGGCTGTCCATCAGGGAGACCTTGTCATCCCCTTTTCTGTTGCTCCTGAGATCGTTAAGGGAGAGGATCGATGTGCAGCTGACCTTATATACAGATTCCCTGTACTCTTCGGTGGAGATTTTCAGACATGATGCAACCTCCTCGTCGGTGGCAGAACGGCCCAGCTTTTCCTCGGTTATGCGGACTGCCTCCTCAATCTCCCTGGCCTTCTGCCGCACAGAGCGGGGCACCCAGTCCAGAGTACGGAGCTCATCATAGATAGCGCCGCGGATACGGGTTATGGCATAGGTCTTGAACTTCACATTCTTGTCTGGCTCAAATTTCTCAACAGCATCCAGAAGACCTACAATACCGCAGTTCACCAGATCGCCGAAATCGACACTGGGAGGCATTCCTATGGAGAGCCGGCTAGCCACAAACTTAGCCAGAGGCGCATATTTGCTGACTATAATATTCCGCAGCTCAATAGATTTTGTTTTTTTATATTCAGCCCAGATTTTCTGTTCTTCTTCCAGGTTTTCTTCAACTGGTCGTTTAGATTTCATATTACCTCACTATACTGCATCAAAACCTTCAAGGAATTCAAGCACTCTCTCGCTTTTTGCACTCTCTATTCCAGAGGTCACCTTCTGTCCCACAGTTATATAGGCCAGGCTCTTTCCTGTCTGCTGAAGAGCGCTGATCACATTTCCTGCATGATATGTCTCGTCCATCTTTGTACAGATGACTGCATTGAAGTTCAACATGTTGAACTGTCCTATAATCTCAAACAGATCAGATGCCTTGGTGGTTGCACTTACTGCAAGAAGTTTCTCCACCTCACGCCCGCATCCGCCTAAAATATCGCCTATGCTTATCAGGCCCCTTGAATCCTTAGGATTGCGGCCCACTGTATCCACTATTATCCTGTCTGCCTTTGAGCTCCAGAACTCAATCTGCTGCCTCATTCCGGCAGGATTTCCCACAAAGACCACCGGGATGTTCATACCCGATGCCAACGCTGTGATCTGAGCCTCTGCCCCGATCTTATACTTGTCGGTGGAGATAATTCCCACCCGTTTTCCAGCCTTGAGCCATTTTGCCGCAAGCTTTGCCACCACGGTCGTCTTGCCTACCCCGGAAGGCCCTATAACTGCTGTTATGGCTGGAATAAAAAGGTTCCTGCTCTGATATGTGGCAATATCACCACATATTAAATCCCGGGTCTGCTTTATAACATAGCCCCAGCTTTTAAGGCTCTCCTCGCTGGAAGTCTTCTCCAGGGCAGATGTTATTCTCTTGATATAGGAAGCTGAGAAATCATTTTTCTCAAGCAGCGCTGAAAGCTTTTTCAAGGTCTCTGGAACAGTATCGGAAATCCGGTTCTGAAAAACTGAATCGCTGACATAGCCAGTAATGCACCATCCTTCTCTCTTGCCGAAACCCAGGATGCCGCCAAGCAGCACTTTCTTCCGGTTCATTATGTGGATATGCTGGCCATATTTCTGCCGGATACTCTCTAAAAGAGCATTGTAATCCAGCCCCGATTCCTCAAAATATTCCATCAGTTATCCTGTATCTCCACCTGTCCGTGGAATTCATTCTGGACACCCTCTGCAAGCTCCTGCACCGACATAACGCAGAGCTGAGGCACAGCCCTCTTCACCACAGGCCTTGACTGCTCCATGCACAGAAGCACAGGCTTAAAGCCCTTCGCCCTGACCTCTCCCGCCAGCTTTAAAGCTGCATCGGAAAGCTTTTTCTCAAAATTTATATCAAGGGTCTTTGAGTCAGAAATTATCTGCTCAAGTTCCGGTGACAGTGTGATCACGTGAAGCTTCCGGTCCTTGGAAAGCTCCGAAGCTGTAATCTGCCGGGCCAGCGCCTGCCGTGTCTTCTCGGTGAGGAAAGAGATATCCTTGGACTTAGGGGCAGCATCGCAAAGCGCCTCTAAAACAGTCACCAGATCCCGTACAGAGACCTGCTCCCTAAGCAGGTTCTGAATCACCTTGTGTATCTCGCCCAGGGAGAGAAGCCCCTTGACCTCATCCACCACTGCAGGGGCGCTCTTGGCCACCTCCTCCAGCATGGCAGAAAGCTCCTGCCGGCCCAGAAGTGTAGGGGCATTGAGTTTGACCACTTCGGTAAGATGGGTGATTATAAGGGATGGAACATCAGAGATAAAATAACCTTTTGCCTTGGCTGCTTCTCTCTCTTCCTCTGAAATCCAGTAGGAGCGGCTGCCTGACACAGGCTCTTTGACAGGCTCTCCATCCAGCTCCGGGCACACTCCCTCAAAATCCACAGCCAGATATTTTCCCATCCGCACTGAATAGCGGTCTGCCTCTATATCCCGTATTTTTATGCAGTATTCCATTCTGCCAAGGCTCAGATTATCCTTAATCCTGACTTTAGGGGCTGCAAATCCAAGCTCAAGAGCCACCTGATTCCTAAGTCCAGTTATCCTGTCAAGGAAATCATTCTTACCGCTCACCAAAGGAACTAATGCTGCGCCGAACTCCAGGGAGACAGGATCCACCTTCTGAACTGCAGGAATAGTTATGTTGCGGGCATGATCTGAATCAGGCACCGCCTCCCTTTCCGAAGTTTTCTCCTCCCGGGCAGAACCCATATCGCGCCACATGCGGAGCCCAGCCAGGAATGCAATTATTCCCAGGGGAATAAGCACATACCAGACACGGCGGAAACCTGGAAGAAGAGCGAGGAATATGGCGAAGAAGCCTGATATCATGAACACACCGGGCTCCTTGGCGAACTGGGAAGCAAACTCCTCTGCGAAGCTGTCATTGGAGACAGCCCGGGTAACAATCATGGCAGTTGCAGTGGAGATAAGAAGGGCTGGGAACTGAGTCACAAGACCATCACCTATTGTAAGGGTTGTATAGTTTCTTACTGCATCGGCAAAGAGCTCGTGCTTGAAGCAGATGCCCACCACAAGGCCTCCGAAGATATTCACCAATGTTATGAGTATTCCCACCTTCACGTTTCCAGAGACAAACTTGGAAGCACCATCCATGGCGGAATAGAAATCCACTTCCTGCCGCAGGGCAGCCCGGCGCCTCATTCCCTCTTCTGCGGTAATAGCACCGCTTGAGACCTGGGAATCGATGGAGAGGTTCTTCTGAACCATGCTGTCCAATGTGAAACGGGCTGCAACCTCTGCGGACCGGGTGGCACCGCGGGTGATAACCACAAGCTGAACCGCGATAAGGATGATGAAGATTATGACGCCGATAACAAGGGACTCGCCGCCGGCCCCGCCCACTACAAACCGGGAGAAGGCCCGGATGATACGGCCGTCAAAAGCAGCTCCGCGAAGCAGGATAAGCCGGGTGGATGAAATATTGAGCCCCAGTCCGAAGACTGTAGCTATGAGAAGCAGTGTGGGGAATATGGAGAATTCAGAGGGCTTTTTTGAATAGAGGACAATGAGGATGATGGCAAGGCTTCCCATAAGGTTCAGGGCCATGAGAGCGTCCAGAAGCGGCGTGGGCAGCGGTATAAGCATCATAGCTATGACTACAATGATTCCTATGGCTATGAAATAGTCTTTTCTGCTTTTATTATTGCTCTTCATCTTGTCTCCTCAACAGATCCTTCACAACAGGATCTCCGTTTTCCTGCTTTATCTCCTCGAGCACCTCACGCCGGGTCATCTTAAGTGATTCGGCATGGAAGATGCGCTCAAACATATATTCAACAATGGCCAGGGCCAGCAGTGCCAGAGCCACCTCTGCCAGCAGCTTGACCGCCATGGCGGCAAGTGTCTTGGCGCTCCCTTCCAGCTGGTTGTCCAGCATGGCACAGAGTTTAGGCAGCTCTGCTTTTATTCCGAAGAACAGCACCAGAGCCGCAGCTGCAGTCTTTATAAGGGCGTGCCCCAGCTGGAAGCCGGTACGCCGGCTGCTGTGCTGCCGCCGCAGACGGTCCCACCGGGGCCGCAGGGGTTTCCAGGAGAACTGGAAACCCACCTGGGCAAGCTCTGCCGCCAGGGAAGCTGCAAACACCACCAGAAGCAGAGGCAGCACTGCCTTGCAGAAGCTGCCCAGGGCGGCGGCAGCCAGTTTGGCATAGCTGCCCTCAGGCCCGGCTGCAAGCTCCACACACTGGCCTAAAAGCCATTTCAGCTCCGTAACCATATGTCTTCCCCAGAAGATCATAAACACCACTGCAGCCAGAACTGACACCACTGCAGTAAGCTCGCCGCTACGGGCAACACGCCCTTCCAGCCTGGCCTTCTTTATCTTGCCAGGGGTGGCCTTTTCTGTCCTGCCCTCATCCTCAGGAGCGTAGATGTCCATATCGGTCATGAGGCCCCTCCTGCTTTAAGAAGATCAGAAACAGTATAAAAGCCGTAATCCATGAACCGCCCCAGGCTGTCCATAAGCACAGGCAGCACCAGAGCCAGAATCAGCAGACCGACTCCCATAAACAGCGGCCAGGAGCCGGGGAAGAAGTTGATCTGCGGGGTCAGCCGTGCCAGAAGACCAAGAGCAAGAGTCATAATCAGAAGCACTCCCACCACCGGCAGTGCCATGACCACAGCCTGGGCAAACATATCGGCAAGCCCTGTCACCAGAAGCTTTGCCATTCCCTGCCTGCACTTCAGGATATCAAGGGCAGTCATAGACTTGAAGGAGGCCGCAACCCCCATATAGAACACCTTATAAAAGCCTGCCGCAGTCACAAATACTGCCATGGCAGCCACATTCATAAGGTTTTCTGTCTCAATCCTTATAGAGACCATGCCGGAGACAGCGACACAGGCTGCATAGATAATCTGCAGGAAGAACCCGATGACCACACCTATAAGAGCCTCTCCCAGCAGCATAGTCCAGAAGACAAGCCCTTCCAGATTGCTGTCATACCTCTCCACCATAGCAGGAGCCACCACATAAGCGGTAAGAAGAGCAAGGGCAGCCTTCACTGCCACCGGCAGGCTGCGGCTTCCTAGAAGGGGAGCCGAGAGAATGAGGGCAAATATCCGGGCAAACACCAGGAAATAAAGCTGCGGGTGCTCTCCGATCCAGGCCATTCTCTACCTCACCATCCTTGGGATAAGACGGAAAACTTCCAGGGCAAACTGCTGCATGGAACCGAACATCCACGAGCCGAAAACAAGCACCACAACAAGCACTATAAGAATCTTAGGGACAAAGGAGAGTGTCTGCTCCTGCACCGAAAAGGCAGCCTGGATAATAGAGATGACAAGCCCTACCAGAAGGCTTGCAAGGAGAATGGGAGCAGAGACAAGAAGCACCTGTCCCAGCGCTTGTCGCAACAAATATGCAGCAGTTCCTGTATCCATCGCCTACCCCTACATCACAAAGCTTGAAAGAAGCTGCCCCACAATGAGATTCCAGCCATCCACCAGCACAAAGAGAATAAGCTTGAAAGGGAGGGAAATCATTGCGGGAGGGACCATCACCATGCCCAAGGACATAAGGGCAGATGCCACAATCATATCTATGACAATGAACGGAATGAACAGCAGTATTCCGATCTTGAACGCTATAGTAAGCTCATTGAGGGCAAAGGCTGGCACCAGCACATAAGTGGGCACCTCTGACAGATTGGCAGGCTTCGGAAGCCCCCGCATGCTCATGAAAAGCCTTATGTTGTCGGGATGTGCCTTGAGCTGGTTATACATGAAAAGCCTCAAGGGCTGCTCCGCTCTTGAATACATCTCCTGGGCATCAATCTGTTCCTGGGAGAAGGGCTTGAAGGATTCGTTGTAGATAGTGTCAAATACAGGCCACATGACAAACAGTGTAAGGAATATAGCCAGCCCCAGGATAAGCTGATTGGGAGGGGTATTCTGAAGGGACAGGGAACGCTTTACAAAATCCAGCACCACAGCAATACGGATAAAGCAGGTTGTGAGAAGCAGCACCGATGGGGCAACTGCAATGACAGCCAGAAGCAGCAGAAGTTTTATGGAAGAGGCCATTTCCTTGTTGGAGCCCGATTCCTTGACATTTATCTCTATGGACGGGATAGAGACACCATCCTTTTTATCATTCTCCTGGGCCAGGGCAAAGGCAGGCATCAGAATAGCCAGGACCAGAATAAACAGAATTATTTTTCTCATTCTTTCTGCTCCTTCTTGTCCAGTTCAGCCAGAAGCTGTACAGAATGGTCGGCAATCCCCACCAGGAACCGGCGCCCCTCAACTTCTATGATCTGCACCATCCTTCCTGGAGCCAGCACCTTGGCAGCCTCCACTTTTATCTTCTTATCGTCTCCCTGGATCAGCTTTGGCTGCAGTTTCTTAAGCAGATGGAGCACCCCATAGACAGCACCGATCACCAGAGCCAGCACCAACAAAGTGCGGAAAAAATCCCAGAAACCGAAACCGCCGCTGGAAGAAACCCCTGGCGTACCGCTGTCGGGTATGACTAAATCCTGCTCTGCAGGGGCCGCAGACACAACTGCCGCGCATATCAAAAAGAGAGAAATAATAATCAGTATCGAAATGTTTTTCACGTCCCCTCCCAGAGATTTAAAACATATCTTGAATCAGAGCAGCTTCTTTATACGCACTCCTAATCTTTTGTCTATAACTATTACCTGTCCTTCGGCCTTAAGCTGGCCAGCCACCATAAGAGGCACCGGGCTCATCCTGGTACGGTCCAGAACCAGAAGATCCCCTGTGTCTAAGTTCAGAACTTCCTTCCAGTGGCGCTTGGCAGTACCAAGCAGGGCTGCAACCCCAGGTGTCCCTGTATCCTGCCCATCGTACCGGCATAAAATGCTGGCTGCCACCGATTCGCCCACTGCCCCGCTCTGCGCCAGGCAGAAAGCCTTTTTCCCGGCCCTGACCATAAGCCCGCCTTCAGGCGGTGCAACACAGACAACATCTCCTATTCCAAGCTGCCTGGCTTCCTCTATATCCAGGCTTGAACTGCCCATTTCCACCGACAGGGTCACATTCCCGTCTGCATCAAAGGCATTCTTAAGCACACTCTCCATCACATCCAGATCGGAATCTGGAATGCAGATGTACATCTTGCGCCAGTTCTTGTCCCAGCTGACATCAAGCACAGCCAGCAGCAGAGGTTCCTTGCCTGCCGGAAAACCGGACTCGGAAAAGTATTCTGCCATTTTATCCGATGCCAGATCCTTGTCGCTTCCCCAACGCCATATGCTGTTGAGACAATCTGCCAGCTTCTCCATAAAGGAGGCTGCCACTGCCTGCTCCACATCGGAGAAGGGCCGGTTTTCCACCGCCCCCTTTCCATCCCCACCTAAAAGGGTGTCCAGAACAGAAAAGGCAAGCTGCCGCTCCAGGACTACAGCCATAGTGCAGCCAGAGCCGTGCACAACTGCGGCAGGGGCTGTCAGCACTTCATCAGAAAGGTCAGAGGCGGGACAGGAAGATATCTCCTCCACCTGAAGAACCACCCGTTTCCTAAGGGCTCTGGTAAGCAGATCTGAGCAGGATGAGGCAAATGCATTAATGAAATCAGAAACTGCTGTCCGCATATTTGGTAAATATTTTATCAAATATAGAGTAAATTTGCAAACATTTTTATAAATTATTTATATAAGTGATCAGGCGAAGGCATCCAGCAGGCCGGAACTGGTCTCAGGGTACATGACCTTTAGCCACTTTTCCTTAAGCTCCGAGGTTACAGAGGGATGCTCCGGGCAGGGCTCCTCTTCTTCACCTACATGGATGTTCAGAGATGATATGATATAGTCGTTTTTCTTGAACCGGTACAGAAAATCGTAGAATTCGTCCTCGAAAAGATGCCGGATATGCTCGTTCGCCACCGAAACATCCACTGCCAGGCGGTTTCCGTCGAACTGCAGGTCCATTATCACCATCTCAAGGTTTTTACATCTGAAAGCCAGCTTCATGGTGTGGATCTTATCATCCCGCATGGCTATGTCCAAGATTTCCATCATATACTATTTTATCGTGCAGAAAAGCCTTTTTCTTTAGTTGTCAAAAGGGAACATTTATACTACATTTAGCCCAGGAGGAACAGATGGAGACCAAAGTCGCCCTTATCGCAATAATTGTCTCTGACAAGGAGGCAACAGCAAGGCTGAACGAAGTGCTTCATGAGTCAAGCGAATACATCATAGGCCGTATGGGAATCCCTTACAGAAAAGAGGGAATCTCCCTTATCAGCGTAGCAGTGGATGCCCCTATGGACAAGATCAATGCTATAACCGGCAAATTGGGTGCTATTGCCGGAGTGAGTGCAAAAACTGTCTATCCTCAGAAGAACCTCTGATTTTCTGGCCGTTTCTCTTTCTTCTTATGGCAAAGATACTGTAATCTATTGTTCCTTTCGGTATCCCAAGCACCTGGGCCAGATCCTGATGGCTCACCAAGCAGGATAATTTTGCCTTGATCTTCCTGGAGACCCGTTCTATCCTCAACCGCAGCCGGTGGATTTCTTCCTCAAGCCATATGCGCTTTTCGGAATCGGGCTCGTTCATAATCCTGCTCTGGATAACTAGAATCTGGAAATAATAGCCGTTCCTGGTCTCCCGCATGTGCTGCAGAGCATCCCTTTTCTCCTGAATCTTATCCTTGACGGCCAGGCAGGCACGGCTTATGCAGTCGGCGCTGTACCCGGTGATTTCAGAAACCTGGGCTATGAGATTGTCATCAAGACTATAGGGATTGGAAAGTGCTATGAACAGCAGCCTCTTCCTCATTCTGGCCTGGGTTATCCTGCTGCGGTAGGTCAGCTCCGGTTCTTTTATCTCATAATTGAATGTATCGTATATTTTATAAAAAGAGCCCTCATCCTCAAGGGCGCCGGAGGCACACATCCTGCAGAACAGGCTCTCCTTAAGCTCCTTCTCCTGCATCTTCCTGAGGAATGAGTTCATCTGATGCTTCAATGTCACATTAAGATAAGCTTCGAAGGGATAACCGGTGAAGACAAAGGAATCTGCCATCTTCTTGAGGCGGGGGTGGATGAACACAAAGAAATCACTGCAGCGGTCCTGGTCCCAATGTTTAGTCCGCCGCGGATAATCGTAGACATAGATACATATGTAGCCGGAGATAGCATCATAAGACACTTTCCCCTGTTGATAGCTTATGACCATGTCGGTCAATGACTGTTCGGATGGCTTTGGTTTCTCCTACAAAAAGATGTAATAAAACAGTAAAGCCGGGTATAGAAATTTGTCAACCTTTTTTTTCAATTTTCCGCCGCAGGGCATTGGCTATGATCTTAAGGATTCCAGGGTCCACGGCAGCACCCAGGTACATAATTCTGAGAACTTCCTTCTGAAGGGATGTATCGCACTTTTCCAGCACGCCGGAGCTCTTGTCATACCCAAGGCAGTGGAGCACCGGGGCTATGACTGTAGGGGGCTCATCCTTGACCAGATTATATAGAAAATCGCTTTCCAGATCCTTAAGGAAATCCAGAGATGTGGCCTCCTGTGCGAAGGGGGCATTCATAAGGGCTAAACGCCAGATATCATTCTTTTTCATATCATTCCTTGAACTTGTCGGGCATATGGAGAATTTCCCTGGGTTTGCTGCCATTCGGCGGGCCGATTATGCCCCTTGCCTCCATCTCTTCGATAAGGCGGGCAGCCCTGTTGTAGCCTATGGACAGGCGACGCTGCAAGTATGATGCAGAGGCTTTTCCAGTCTCGGCAACCACGGCAAGGGCTTTGTCCATAAGGTTTGCATCCCCTTCAAGGCTGCCGCCGTCACTGCCACCGCCGAATGAGAGATCCATATCCTCATCATCGTGGAAAATAATGTCATCAATATATTCAGGCTCCCCCATCTTCTTGACCTCGTCTACAAGACGCTCCACCTCCTCGTCGGAGAGGAATGCGCTCTGAATACGGGTCAGCACTGGAGTCCAGGAAGGCTTGAACAGCATGTCGCCCTTGCCCAGCAGCATCTCGGCGCCTGGTGCATCCAGGATAACCCGGGAATCGGTGACGCTTGACACCATGAATGCGATTCTGGATGGGATGTTTGCTTTGATAACACCGGTTATGACATCCACTGAAGGCCGCTGTGTAGCCAGAACCAGGTGGATTCCCACTGCCCTTGCCTTGGCGGTAAGCCGGGATACTGCCGGCTCCAGCTGCTTGCTAGAGGTGAGCATAAGGTCGGCGAACTCGTCTATTACAACCAGGATGTATGGCAAAGGATCTGCCAGATAATCGGTGGTCTTTATTGCCTTGTTATAGCCCTCTATGTTCCGGACCTTGAGCTGGTCCAGGAGAGAATAACGCCGCTCCATCTCATCTATGCAGTACTGCAGGGCCTGGAGCGCTTTCTTCGAATCGGTGATTACAGGAGTAAGGAGATGGGGCACGTCGTTGTAAATCTTAAGCTCAACCACCTTAGGGTCCACCAGTATCATCTTCACCTCGTCAGGCCGCTTTTTGTAAAGGATGGTGGAGATAAGGGAGTTCACGCACACTGATTTTCCACTTCCTGTGGTTCCTGCGATAAGGAGGTGGGGTGTCTTGGCAACATCCACCACCTGGGGGTCTCCTTCTATGTCCCGACCCAGTATGAATGGCACTGCTGCCTTGTCCAAATCTGGATTCTTGGCAGAGATAAGCTCCTTGAATCCTACTATATTCCGCTTCTGGTTAGGGATTTCCACACCCACTGCACGCTTGCCCGGGATAGGCGCCACTATACGGACACTCTGGGCTGCCAGGTTCAGGGCTATGTTGTCTGCCAGGTTTGCAATCTTGGAGACATTGACTCCAGATGCCGGCAGAATCTCGAACATAGTGATGACCGGCCCCTTCTTAATGCTGATTATCTGAGCCTCAATCTTAAATTCCTTGAGTGTCTCCAGCAGTATACGGGCATCCTCTTTGGTCTCTTCGGTAATTACAAAGTTTGAGGAATCTCCATGATCCTCAAGGACACTCTCTATCGGAATCTCATATTTAACAGATTTCTTCCGGGGTGCTGGAGAAGCTTTGCGGACCTGTTTCGGCGCAGGAGTCTCCTCCTCATCCTCCCCTTCTATCTCAATGCTGATCTCAGAATCATCATCTGTTTCTTCATCAGGCTCATCATCCAGCTCCTGCTCCGGTTCTTCCTCGATTTCAGGCTTAAACTCAATCACAGGCTCCTCTTCTTCATTATCATCAAGGCTGACCTGCTCATCAGGCTCGGAAAGACGGTTCAAGCCAAGGCTCAGGTATTCAGGAGTATAGACTCCATCTTCCTCTTCCGATTTCGCCTCGGCAGGCTCATCTTTGGCTCTTCTGACCTCATCAATTTCCCTAGCCTCGATTTCCTCATCCTCAAACTCTTCATCATCCTCGTCATCCCTTTTAAACGGGTTCAGATCGGCCAGGTTAAAGCGGGGCATCTTCCAGCTGAATGCGGGGAGCCTGAATCTGAAGCCTTTGAAGCCTGCAATAACAGCAATTCCGTAAAACTCAATCAGGATGGCCAGACCGATAAGGACTGCCACGAAATATTTCAGAGTGCGGGTCCACAGAAGGACACGGAGAAATGCTGCCAAGGTGAGGAACGGTGCGATGGTTGCCATAAGAACATAGATAACCTTGCGGCTGAAATGGGGAAGAAGGAGATATGTGGCACAGAAAAGAAGATATGCCGGGATATAATAGGAAGCCCACAGGAACCGGAGAAGAAACCATTCTCCCAGAGGGGCGAAAACAGGAACTGCGATTCCATGGCCGGCAAAGAACATGGCCAGTGCCAGAAGTATTCCAGCACAGTATAGAATGCTGGCAACAATAACAATAGATCTTGATTTAGTCACACTTCCTCCCAAAAGACTACTATATATGTCGGCAGAAATTGAGAGTTTTTTAGTGTCTATTAATAGGAATAATTAAAGTAGTGCCGGAAATGAGTTTGTCAGGGCTTTCCAGGTGGTTTTCGGCAGCAATGCGCTTGTACATATAAGGATCTTTGCAGAAATCCCTGGCCAGGGACCACAGAGTGTCGCCGTATTTTACAGTGTAACGTATATATTCCTGGGCCTGGGCTGGTGCCGGAGGTTGCGGAACTGGTGCTGGAACTGGTGGTGGTACCGGAGTCGGAGCTGGCGGTGGAACCGGCACAGGTGTCGGAGCCGGAGGGGGAGTTGGAACCGGAGGCTGCGGAGGCAGTTCCTGCCCCGGAATATCGGCAAACCCTGGAAGGTCTCGGACACAAGGAGCCGAAAGCATATTATAAAGCAGCATACCGGTGACAAAAGCCATCATAAGGATAAGTGCCACCATCATGATCTGGAGACTCCTTATTCCCTTCACCGCAACTGGAGCTGGCTTCGGGGTGCTCTCTTTGTGTTCCCTATGTATGCTCACAGGAGCAGCGGCAGGAACTATTCCAGGAAGTTCAGTCTCAAACTCATCCTTCCCCTCGCCCCTCAGGTCTGTGGCAACAGCCCGGATCCGCCTTCCATCGGTATCGATAAAAAGTTCGATCTCGGAATCGCCATTATCATCATAACCGATAGGATCAAGAAACAGCGACCCGATATGATACCCATCCTTTTCATCGGGAATGTTATATCTGAAGAGGTCAATTTTGGCTTTTTTCTGGTTCTTGTTGGCAGCCGACAGTACTACCCTTTTCTTCTCGGGACCATCGGAGCAGATTGAGAAAAATGTGCTGTCTGCCAGTCGTATTCCAATCATCTCTTTATATTTTACACCTAATATTTAATTTTAGCAATCTATTGTCAATCAGAGTACTTTTATATATCATCAAGATAATTCCAGGAGGAATATCCTATGATTAAAATCAATGAAAACTACAAGAAACTTCAGGCTTCATACCTTTTCTCTGACATTGCAAAGCGCGTTGCCGCATTCCAGAAAGAGAACCCGGACAAAGAGGTTATAAAGATGGGAATCGGAGATGTGACCCTCCCTCTGGCAGATGTCTGCATAAAAGCTTTCCACAAGGGTGTTGATGACCTGGCCAATAAAGCTACATTCAAGGGTTACGGACCGGAACAGGGATACGATTTCCTCCGCAGTGCCATTGCAGAACATGATTTCCAGAGCCGTGGCGCAGATATAAATGCTGACGAGGTATTTGTCAGCGACGGAGCAAAGTGCGACACCGGAAACTTCCAGGAGCTTTTCTCTTCCGACGCTGTTATTGCAGTTCCAGATCCGGTTTACCCGGTTTATGTTGACACCAATGTTATGGCCGGCCGCAGCGGCGACTGGAAGGACGGCAGATACAGCCGTTTCATCTACCTCGATTCCACCGAGGCAAACAACTATGTACCAGATCTGCCGGAAGCAAAGGCAGATGTCATCTATCTATGCTTCCCAAACAACCCAACCGGAGCCACAGCCACCAGGGAACAGCTTAAGAAATGGGTTGATTATGCAAAAGAGAACAAGTCTTTGATCCTCTTCGATGCAGCATACGAGTGCTTTATCCGCAACCCGGAACTGCCGAAGTCCATATTCGAGATTCCAGGAGCCGACCAGGTGGCTGTGGAGTTCCGCAGCTTCTCCAAGACTGCAGGATTCACCGGCGTGCGGTGCGGTTTCACAGTAGTGCCTAAAAAATGCACAGTATATGACGCAGAGGGTAATCCCGTTTCACTCCATGCCCTGTGGAACAGGCGGCACAGCACCAAGTTCAACGGTGCCTCCTACCCGGTGCAGTGCGCCGCAGCTGCCGTATTTACCCCCGAGGGACAGGCTCAGATCAAGGAGAAGACCGACTACTACCTGGGGAACGCAGCCCTTATCAAGAAGGCTATGGTGGAGCTGGGCTACAGCTGCACAGGCGGCGACAACTCCCCATATGTATGGGTGAACACCAAGACCGATTCCTGGGCCTTCTTCGACAAGCTGCTCCACGAATGCGGCATAGTCTGCACACCAGGCTCAGGCTTCGGCAGCTGCGGACAGGGCTATGTTCGGTTCAGCGCCTTCAACTCAAGGGAGAACACCCAGAAGGCCATGGAAAAGCTGGTGAAGTTCTTAAAATAACTTCTTATAAGACAAAAAAAATGGGCTCCCGTTCCGGGAGCCCTTTCTATTTAAACTTCAGACTTATTTCAGTCTTTTATCTATTAACCGTTGATAACCTCTGCCGGGCACAGGCGGTACATATCGTAGCTGTGCAACTGGCCTGCCTTCTGGATGAAGGAGCTGTTTACTGTGATGCTCTCGAGCACGCCGCATTCGTTGAACATCCGGTACATCTCGATAACGTTTGCTGTGTCGAATCCAGTCAGGTCAAGGCTTGTGAGAGCACGGCACTTCTGGAACATGCAGCTCATGTCAACTACAGATGCTGTGTTAAGGTTTGTGCAGTCGATGCTTACTGCCTTGGTGCAGCCGGAGAAGAAGAAGATCATGCTTGTGGGGGTCCAAGCTTTGCATGATTCATCGAAACTTGCTGTAAGGAATCCGGAAGATGCCCATGGAGCGCCCTTTACACCGTAACCCTTGGAACTTACTTCGTATACTGTACCTTCTGCATTGTGATCCTTGTCATCATAGTAGAATGTAAGATTTGTACCCCGGAGGACAGCCTGAGCTTTTACCTCTGCAACGCCTGCCTTTTCTGCTGGTTCCTGAACTTTGTTAGTTGCTGTTGGAGTTGCAGCCTGGGAGGTAGCTGCCTCGTATGAATCTGATCCACCAGCTGCATTGCATGAGCAGAGTGTTACTGCCATTACCAGGGCCATTGCCATCATCTTGATTGTCTGTCTGAAGTTTGTCATTTTTTTCTCCTTTTTTCAGTAACGTTTCACCAACGTTTCCGTTTACAATACCAACATTACTATACCGTTACTAATCTGTCAATAGTAACACAAGAGAAATTTTTCATTTTTTTGAAACTTTTTTCTATTTGCTTGTAGTATAAAGAGTTATCTTGAATAAAATTTTTCAGAAAAAGTATAAAAACAGGCAAAAACCAACAATGAATACCAACGTTGGTAGTGTTTTTCTATTTATTTTTTTAACATCTTCTCGCTTTTTGCCACAGTCAGGACTGCTATCAGAACGCCGAATACCCCACCTGGTGTTCCAAGCATATCAATAATCGGATCGATTCCCACTATAAGCCCCAGGGCCTCAATTGGGCAACCTGCCATTGTCAACAGCGATGACAGCAGGATAATACCCACCCCCGGTATTCCAGGCATAGCTATTACAAGAATAACTGTAGACAGTACCAGCGAAATAATCTTCAGGAACGGCATAGCAATACCATAAATGTTTGCTATTGAGCAGACAACAATCACTATATAAAGGCACAAAGTGCTTTTAAAAATAGTCATTCCTATCGGGATAGAGAACTTATACATTTTGGGGGATACACCCAGATTCTCAGCAGCCTGCATGGCATCCGGCATAGAGGCTATACTTGAAGCGGTTGTAAAGCTGGTCAACAGCATCTGCATCGATTTTTTAAGCACCATAAAAGGATTAAACCCAAGGAAAACAGTAATAAGACTATAAAGCAGGAAAAGCAGCAGATTGGCAATAATAGCAGTATAGAAAATTCCCAGGACAGAAAGCAGCACCTTGGATCCTGTCATAATCAGCATAGATGAAACAGAACAGAAGACAAACAGCGGAAGAAGATGTATGAAGAATCCGATAATCTTCATAAAAAGCCTGTTGACTTCATCAAAGATTGAAGAGACAATTTTTATCCTGCAGGCTCCACATGCCACTCCGATCAGAATTGCCAGAGCTATCAGCTGAATCATATTCCCTTCTGCAAAGGGTCTGATGATATTGTTCGGCACCACATCAACAAGAACATTCCTTATTGACAGCAGATTGCCCTGAACTGCATCGGAGCTCAAAGCGGCAGTCAGATGTATTCCGACTCCTGTTTTGAACAGCTTAACCACCAAGTACCCTAAGAATGAAGCAAAGACCATCAGAACAGAAAAAACAGCAAACAGCTTGAAAACAATCCTCTTTATTCCGGACAAACTGTCTGTCTGAGTAAAGCAGGTGACAATAGAAAAGAAGACAACCGGTACTGCACACAGCTTAAGACCGTTCATGAACAATGTGCTGAACGACTGGAAAATATTCTCATTAATGAAACCGCAGACCTGTTCCGGCAGGAAATATTTCATGGCAGTCCCTGTAATGATTGCCAGGATCATTGCTGTCAATATTAAATACAGATTGAAATACTGGGAGCGGAAAGCCTGGATCCGGACAGTATTATAATCACCTGAATGCCGGAAGCTTATCTTGTCGCCAAGGGATCGTAAAATAATGCTCTGTATGGCCTCTGCTGTCTCATCATCGTTCTCTATATCATCAAAATCAGGCTTGGGCAAAAATTCAAAATCATTTCCAGGAACCCGCATATCTATGCTGACATTGCCTAAAAATTTAATAATGTTGAGGGAAATATTTTTTTTCTTGGAAAAATCACCATGCTCGATCAGCCGCATCAGCACTTCTTCGCATGTCAGCTCTGCACGCAGTCTCTCTTTTGAATCAAGCTTAAAATCTTTAAGAGTCTGACGGTTAAAATCCAGAATCTCCTGAATTGTCTCTTGGCCTTTCATATCAAATCTTTTCTGCATTCCGTTGTCCCTTCTCTGCCCTTGATTATTGCAAGTTTCTTCTATAAAATCAACAGTATGAAAGATGTGACAAAGGATGCTTCCGGATTTGTCCTGCTATCTGACTATGTGCCAGACATCATACAGGAGATCCGCTATTACTCCACATACAACTTCATCGGTGACAGAATAGACGGCTACGAGGAGCCCTGTGCATTCCTTACCCGGGAGGCTGCCCGGGCACTCAAGGCTGTGAGCAAGGAGATGATGGTGTCTGGATACCGGCTCAAAGTGTTCGATGCTTACCGCCCTGCCACTGCAGTCAAGCATTTTATGCTGTGGGGCCTTGAGGATCAGGATATACGGATGAAGCAAATCTTTTACCCTTACCTGCAGAAGCAGGAGCTTTTCGAGAAAGGCTATATAGCAACTCAATCCAGCCACAGCCGTGGAAGCGCTGTGGATCTGACCCTGCTGGACATGAGCACCGGGAAGGAGCTGGACATGGGCAGCCCCTTCGATTTCTTCGGGCCTATCTCCCACCCCGATTACACCGGGATAACCGAGGAGCAGTTTACTAACAGGATGTTCCTGCAGAAGGTCATGATAAGGAACGGCTTCAAACCCCTGGACTGCGAATGGTGGCACTTCATGCTGGCTGACGAGCCCTACCCCGACACCTACTTCACATTCCCTGTGGCCTATGACATATTGAAATAGAGGGCAGCAATGAGGCGGTTTTCCCTTTTATTCTTTTTACCACTTCTCCTTATCTGCGGTTGCAGGAAAAATCAGGTGGAGATGCCCAACCCTATCGTGGAATCCTCCTTCGAGGAGATTCAGCAGAAGCTGGGGATAACCTTCGGCATCCCCAAGGATGCGGAGAATATCTACTATTCAATTATAGCAGGAAACCTGGCCCAGGCAGACTTCACCTGGCAGGGAGCTGATTGCACCGCCCGGATAAAGCCCAGCACATCCACGGAGCTTGAGGACATATCCGGCTTCTATTATAAATGGGAGAAAGAGGTGGAGCTGCCGGTGGGCTACAACACTGCAACAGCACGCTGGTTTGAGTCTGATGGCGAGACCACAGGAATTGTCATCTGGCAGGACATAGCGCCGGGTCTCACCTACTCTGTGAGCATGAAGCAGAACGCCACCCTGGAGAACCTGTTCATACTGGCAAACGCAGTGTTCATACCCCTTCAGGGGGACAGCTGAGAAAGTTTACCGCTGTAGCATTATTTGACACAGGTATATGGTATAATGAGTAAAAAAGGAGGTCAGATTTGATTGATTTTATCATGAGCAATCTATTCTGGTTATGGCTGGCAGTATTTGTCATCATGGTGATAATCGAGGCTATGACCATTGCCCTGGTTTCTGTGTGGTGTGCCATCAGCGCTTTCATCATGATATTTCTCTCAAGGACAGAGATGCCCTTCAAGTGGCAGCTTCTGATTTTTCTGCTGATAAGCGTGGTGCTTATACTGTTCACCCGCCCCTTCTTTGTCAAAAAGCTTAAGCTTGGTAAATACAAGATGAACGCCGATGCCATAGAGGGGACCAAGATGAAGGTCATGGATCCCATAAGCCAGTTCCAGAAAGGGACAGTCAAGGCACAGAACGGAGTTGTATGGAATGCGGAATCTGCAGACGAGGAACCTCTGAGTTCCGGAGACATCTGCATTGTAAAAAGTGTAAAGGGCAATACCCTTGTGGTTCAGAAAGTCAAGGAGGATTGACGTATGAGCGCTTCTTTAGGTTTTTTCTATGTATGGATAGCACTGCTTTTTGTAGCAATTATTTTAATCTTGACAAATATCAGGATTGTGCAGCAGTCCAATGCAGTTGTCATTGAGCGGCTGGGCACCTATCTGAAGACCTGGAACGTGGGAATCCATGTAAAGGTCCCCTTCATAGACAGCTGTCTGCCTGCCATCTCCCTTAAGGAGAAAGTGCTGGATTTCCCACCCCAGCCGGTTATCACCAGAGATAACGTGACAATGAAGATTGACACTGTGGTTTATTTCCAGATCTCTGATCCCAAGCTTTACACATATGGCGTGGAGCAGCCTATAAATGCGCTGGAGAACCTTTCTGCCACCACCCTGCGTAATATCATAGGTGAGCTGGAGCTGGACCAGACCCTTACCAGCCGGGATGTAATAAACAACAAGATGCGGAGCATACTGGACGAGGCCACCGATCCATGGGGAATCAAGGTTAACCGGGTGGAGGTGAAGAACATTATCCCACCAGATGCCATAAGCGATGCACTGGAAAAGCAGATGCGGGCCGAGCGTGAGCGCCGTGAGCAGATCCTTATAGCCGAAGGCCACAAGCAGAGTGCAATCCTGGAGGCCGAGGGAAAGAAGCAGGCCATGATTCTCCAGGCCGAGGCCGAGAAAGAGTCTATGATTCTGAATGCCGAAGCAGAGAAAGAGGCAGCTATCAGAAAAGCCGAAGGAGAAGCCAAGGCTATCCTGGAAGTCCAGAATGCAAAGGCAGAGGGAATCAAGATGCTCAAAGAGACACAGCTTGACGAAGCAGTCATAAAGCTCAGGAGCTTGGAGGCATTCGAGAAGGTGGCAGACGGCAAGTCCACCAAGATCATAATTCCTTCGGAGATCCAGAGCATGACTGGCCTGGTGTCCAGCCTTTCTGAGACAATAAAGAGCTGAAGGATTACCAGCTTTTATAATCTTTATAATGGAAGATTTTGTCCATGGCTTCTTCCTGAGTCATTCCTACTAATTCTGCCGCCAGATAGCCGTCACGCTGAGGCAGGAAAACCTCATAACCATAGCTTTCAAGAATGTTGGTGATCTTAAGGTTGTAGTCCTGCTCGCTCTGGTTGAACAGCGGTGCCGCAAAATATACTTTATTGTCTGCCTTTCCCTGGGCTACAGCTGGTATAGCAAGAGCCATAACCAAGGCCCCCAAGAGCACAATTCTAATTTTTTTCATATATTCACATTGCATTATTATTTTACATCATACCGGCTGATCACTGTATCAGCCACATATTCCTTCTTAAGCTCACCAAGAGCCTTGAAATGCTCAGTTTCCCAGTGCTGCTTAAGCACCTCTTCCGATGTCCACAACTCGATCAGGAGCAGTTCATTCTTATTGTCAGGGCTGTAGAAGTAATCGTATTTCTCGTTTCCTTTCTCTGCCCTTGATGCGGCGGCAATCCCACTTTCCATAATTGCACGGTAGAATTCCTCCCGCTTCCCGTCCTTAAGATAATAATGAACTTCTATGAACTGCTTCATGCTGATTCTCCTTCTTTACAGATGCATTCTACATCATTTCAGTATTGTTATCAAATAAAGAATTTTAAATTATTTTTGTTCCTGTAGCATTATTTGACACACCAACATATGTATATTATTTTTATACTTAAGAAAGGAGCTGCCTATGGCTGAAAATCATTGGCGCAAGGAACGGATTAAATCATCAATCGATATACTTTTCAACGGCAGATGCATGGAGCCTTGTCATGTCAAACACTGGCGGGAAGAGAACAGGTATGGTGTTGTCTCTGTAGTGAAAGGTATTGCCACCGACCACTGGGATGTTGTAACCGAAGATGGCACTATTGAAAAATATTTGTCAGTGGAAGATCTGGTTGCTGCAGGTTGGGTCGTTGATTGAAAAGGTAGGTACAATATGAAAATTCCATACAAAGGTGCAGGTGTTGCACTGTTCAAAAAAGCAGATGGTGAATATCAGGTTCTGCTGGGCAATCGGAAATATAAGCCGCAGGCAGGCAAATGGTCCATTCCAGGCGGTGGTTATGAATTAAAGGACTTAACCTTATTTACGGCTGCAGGGCGGGAATTGAAGGAAGAAACCGGATTAGACCTGTGTAGCGATGTAAAAGCAGTGCAGATTGGAGAAACTGTCACAGACTATATAAGATTACCATTTTTTAAATGGAAAACTTATATGTATGAGGTTCCTTCTGATTTTCCAGTGCCCACAGAGATTAGGGAATTCTCCGAGATGAAGTTTATCCCTCTGAGCAAAATTGGTGACTATAAACTCGCCTTTGGAGTGAAGCGGGAAATCAAGAAATTTTTAAAAAATTATAAGTGATCACCACAAGGGAGCCGCCAGCATATATCATTGAGCCCGCCGGCCACTTTCTCCAGATCCTTGTTGTCCAGTTCCATGTTAGCCATCTCGGCAAGATATGCCTCTGCCTCGTCCTTTGTTATATCGTAGCCTTCTGCTTTTGCCAGTGCAATCAGTTCATCTGCTGTCTTGCACTCCAGGGCCTTTGAAAGCTGTTCCTTGGTAAGTTCACTTCTATTAATCTTTGCCATTATTACCGCCCGGTTTTAATTTAATACAGGTTGTTTCTGCCGTCAAGAAAAAATTAATTGATAAATCACACAATATATAGTAAAATTTTTTACGTTTTATTTTATCTATGGGGGATTTTTTATGAAAAGAATCATTACTGTGGCTCTTATCCTGACACTGGCTCTGCTCTGCCTTGCAGGATGCAAGTCAAACGAGAAAAAGGATTACATCCTGGCAACAGGCGGTACATCCGGCACCTACTATCCATTCGGCGGTGCTATTGCCAACATCTGGAACACAAAGGTGGCAAACATGAACGTGACAGCTCAGGCAACTGGTGCATCTGCAGAGAATCTGCGGCTTATCAACAAGGGCGATGCTGAATTCGCAATTGTCCAGAACGATGTAATGGACTATGCATACAACGGAACTGACCTGTTCGCTGGAGAAAAGCTTGCCAATATCCAGACTATCGGAACTCTCTATCCGGAAGTTGTCCAGATCGCTGTATCAAAGACAAGCGGCATCCAGTCTATAACAGCCATGGGCGGTAAGAGAATATCTGTAGGCGATGCAGGAAGCGGCGTAGAGTTCAATGCAAAACAGATTCTTGAAGGCTATGGAATCACATTCAACGACATCAAGAAGAACAACCTTTCATTCAAGGAATCTTCCGATGGCATCCAGAACGGAACCTTGGACGGTTGCTTCATAACAGCAGGTGTTCCTAACGCAGCTCTCCAGGAGCTTGCCTTCACAGCAGGACTCCAGCTTGTTCCTGTTTCCGGAGCCGAGGCTGATAAGATCATAGCTAAATACAATTATTATACACTCACCACAATCCCTGGCGGAACCTACAAGGGAACTGACAAGGACACACCAGCACTGGCAATAAAGGCAACTCTGGCTGTAAACGCAAAGCTTGACACCGATACAGTTTACGAGATGACAAAGGCTCTGTTCTCCAACCTTCCTGAGCTGGCAACAGCACATGCAAAGGGCAAGGAAGTATCTGCTGAGAAAGCAGTCACCGGTGTTTCTGTTCCATTCCATCCAGGTGCTGTAAAGTACTTCAAGGAATTAGGACTGATGAAATAACATCTGATGAAGAAAAAAGCTCTGCTTTTTATTTCATTTCTTATTCTGGCGGGAATTCTTATGATGATTCCCGCCAAACCTGTTCTTGTGATCTCTGACAGGACAGACAGCACTAAATGCTACTACTCTGCTTCCGGTTACAGGAACGGGTTCACCATCTCTTATACCCATTCGGTCAACAAGGGCCGGGTGCACGACTTCTACAGGAGCGCAAAGGACAATGAGCTTGAGCTGTATCAGACTCAGTTTGTATCTTACGGAGCCGGCATCCCTGAGCCTGTGGAGACCGAAGGAGCAGTTTTTTCTGCAGATGATAACTGCTACACCATAAGCAACCTGCACAGAATACTTCCGCAGCTGAATATGGCTGTGGGCCTGGTTGCAAACCATTCAATAAGTTTTGGAAACACCGAGATTCCTCTTACCGATTTCTTCCCTGCACAGACCGGAATAACTCTGCAGTTCAAGAGGGTCAATCTCGCAGATTATATTTGGAGACATTACCATGGCTGAAGATATGGATAATAAAGTTGACAGCATTCTTCCGACAACAAACGAAGAAGAGATAAAGCAGCTTATGAAGGAGCTGGACCGGGAACAGGCCTACAGGGAACACACCTGCTGGCGGCAATATATTACTGTTGTCATCTCTGTTTTCTTTGTCCTATTCCAGCTGTATGCAACTCTTACGGGCCACATAACCGCCCAGATCCTGCGGGCAACTCACCTGGCCTTTGTTCAGCTTCTTGCATTCCTTCTGTTCCCTGCATCAAAGAAAATGCGCAAAGACACCCTCCCCTGGTATGATGTGGTGCTGGCCCTTATAGGAGCCGCCTGCTGGATGTACATTGTCATCAACTTCAACACCCTGGTGCGCAGGTCCGGCAACAATACCGTGCTGGATGTAATAATCGGAATAGTCGGAATTATTATCCTGTTTGAAAGCTGCCGCCGCATAGTAGGTCTCCCTATCATGATTATCGCAGGTTGTTTTGTATTCTATGCATTCGTAGGAAAATATCTGCCTGGTTTCATGCACCACCGTGGCTACTCGCTGCAGCGGGTGGTATGCCATCTGTTCTACAATACCGAGGGAATAATGGGCACCCCTATCGGGGCCTGCTCCACCTTCATATTTCTGTTCATACTGTTCGGTGCCCTGCTGGAGAAGACCGGCATAGGCCAGTTCTTCATTGACGTGTGCAATGCAATCGCCGGAGGTGCCAGCGGTGGGCCTGCCAAGGTTGCAGTACTCTCCTCTGCCCTCCTGGGCACAGTATCAGGCTCCTCTGTATCAAATACTGTAGGATCGGGATCCTTTACCATTCCTATGATGAAGCGGCTGGGCTACAAAGGAGAGTTTGCGGGAGCAGTAGAAGCAGCAGCATCCACCGGCGGCCAGCTTATGCCACCTATCATGGGAGCAGCAGCATTCCTTATGGCTGAAAGCCTTGGAATGCCTTACATCACTATTGTCAAGGCTGCAATAATCCCTGCTATACTCTACTTTACAGGAATATTCATCACTGTGCACCTGGAGGCAAAGAAGCTGAACCTGAAAGGTCTGCCAAAGGATCAGCTGCCAAAGTTCATGCCCCTTTTCCTGGGCAAAGGCTTTATGATGCTGCCTCTCATTGTGATCATATACTTCCTTTGCGCCGGCAAGACTGCTGTGTTTGCCGCACTCATGGGAATAGTCAGCTGCCTTATCATAGGCTTTGCCATATCGCTGATTGACCTGGCAAATGGAAGGCGACCTACCTTCAATGTAAAAGATATCGTGGATGTAATGTGCGCAGCTTCCAGGAACATTATTTCTGTGGCAATTGCCTGCGGTATGGCTGGAATAATAATCGGAATTGTCACCCTTACAGGCCTGGGGCTCAAGATGGGTGCAGGCCTTGTCACCCTGGCTCATGGACAGCTTTTCCTCACACTGGTATTCACAATGATCGCATCAATCATCTTAGGTATGGGAGCTCCTACAACGGCAAACTACCTTATTACATCAACCATCACTGCAGGAGCAATCATACAGCTTAATGTACTGCCTCTTGCAGCCCACATGTTTGCATTCTACTTTGGAATCATAGCTGACGTGACACCACCGGTAGCCTTGGCTGCCCTGGCAGGTGCGGCGATAGCAAAGGCCAAGCCTATGCGGACTGCGGTCAACGCCACCAAACTGGCGATAGGTGCTTTCATCATCCCTTATATGTTCGTGTTCAACTCCCAGATGCTCATGATAGATGCCAATGCAATCCAGCTCATCTATATCCTGGCCACTGCCCTGATCGGTATGTTCGGGATAAGTGTGGCACTGGAGGGTTACGGCTTCGGCTTCACAAGCAATATAGCTGAGCGTATCCTGTTTGCAGCCGGTGGTCTTCTGTGTGTAATACCGGAAAGAACGACTGATATAATCGGCTTAAGCATGCTGGCAGTGCTGTGCGCATTCCAGATCATACGCCGCAGGTTGAGGAAAAAGAGAGAAGCCTGATTCTGAGCACTACTTCTTCAGCATCCTGCCGTCGCTGTCCAGATATGCATTTATGCTCCAGGAGTTGATGTCCTTGATGATCCTGGCCTTCTCCTCAGGGTTTGCCAGGCGGGTATAAACCTCATGCTGGATTGCAGGAATAATATAGTATTCCATGTTGCCGTCAGCATGGAGCCGCACTTCGAATAAAGCAGTATCTACAGTATCAGCGTTGAAAATAAAATTGCCCAGGTTATAAATAATGGGCTTATCTTTATAGAACTCCACCCCCTGGAGCATGTGGGCATGGTGCCCCACCACCATATCGGCGCCGCTGTCTATATAGAGCCGTGCACTCTCCACCTGCTCCTTCTCAAGGTCATGAGAAAGCTCTTTTCCGAAGTGGATCACGGCTATGACGATATCGTTATCTTCCTTTGCTTTCCTGATGGCATTGACCATGTTTGTTGTGTCATAGCACAGGAATATTCCCGGCTCAGAGGCAGTAGCCCCTGGAGTGAGCCTGTATTTCTCGGCCCTGGAACCATTGATTATCGCAACCTTGAATCCATTGATCACCACATTATAAGGCTTCATGGCCTCTTCCAGATTATGCCCTGCCCCGATATATGGGATTCCCACTGAATCAAAGGCATCGAACATATCCAGGAAAGCTTCTTTTCCATAATCATAGACATGATTGTTTGCCAGAAGGGCCAGATCCACTCCCATCTCATGATAGATATTCAACCTCTCCGGCTTGGCACGGAATGTGTACTTCTTTCCCTCGACAGGCTTTCCGCGGTTGCTGACAGCAAATTCGGAGTTCACCACCATAAGATCGCTCCGGGTCATGATATCAACAACATCCTTTGAGAGGATGCCCAGCACCTTCTTTTTCCGTGCATCATACCGCCAGCCCACAGCCCAGTTGTCTGCCAGGGAGACATCGCCCACAAAATCAATAGTTACATATTTCTCAGGCTCCGCCATAACTGGGACTGATATAAGAACACTCATTATAAGAAAGAAAAGCTTTTTAATCATACTTTTACATTATATATTATTTTTTTCGACAGTGTCATTATTTGAGACACCATATATGTTATATTGTGAATATGGCAAGAAGACTTTTCTGTGACATCAACAAGACCTGCTACAGGATATCGGTCATAAAAGAGACCCTGCTCCGCAATCTTAAAGACCTGCTGAGCGGGGAGAAGATAGCGCATGCAAAGTCTGACACAGCACTGCCCGTCATTGTAAAAAGCCATGCCTCAATACTTCTCAGGAAGCTTCATGGTGTTGATCCTCAGCTTCAGAAGAACAAGATAACCAATATAGAAAAAGCAGGTGCAAAGATAAATGGTGTCATCATCAGGCCGGGAGAGACTTTCTCTTTCTGGAGCCTGATAGGGAATCCGTCGAGAAAAGCAGGCTATAAAGAGGGTCTTGTAATCAGCAGGAAAGGGCTGACAAAAGGGTATGGCGGCGGGATGTGCCAGCTGGCCAACATGATTCACTGGCTGGTGCTGAATAGTCCGCTGACAGTGACAGAACTCCATCATCATTCAGATGCACTGTTCCCTGACGACAGGCGGAGAGTTCCCTTCGGCACCGGTACTTCCGTAGCATATAAATATGTGGATTACCGATTCAAGAACACCACCGACCAGGATGTCCAGATCCTTGTATGGTGCGAGGATGGGGAACTATGCGGGGAACTCCGTTGCAGAAAGGAGTTCCCGCTCAGGTATAAGCTGGTGGAGGAAAATCATCATTTCCACAAAGAGAATGGCAGATATTACCGGATAAGCCAAATATATAAAATAGCTGTAGAGAGAGCCTCTGGCCAGGAAATCTGGAAAAAACTGGTGCTGGACAATCATTCCGAGGTCATGTACGACTACAGCCTGATTCCAGAGGATCAGATAAGATGAAGTCACTGGTGCTTGATAAAATAGCAGAAGCAGTCAAAAAGAATCCTCATCGGACAGCATATAAGAACAATGGAGAAAGCATCACATACAAGGAACTGTGGGAAAAAGCAAGTTTCAATGCCCAGATTCTGGCAAGGGAAAGCAGGAAGCCTGTAATCATCCGAAGCTCCAAGAAGCCGGAGACTTTAATAGAAATAATCTCCTGCCTGATTGCAGGAAGAGCCTATGTACCAGTGGATTCCAACCTTCCTGGCCAGCGTAAAAACGAAATAATGGAATCCGTAGGCACCGGCCTGGATACCGGGGACCTTGCATATATCATGTTCACATCCGGTAGCACAGGGAAACCAAAGGGAGTGCTCCAGGAATATGGAAAAATCAAACTGAACCAGGCATCCCTTGAACGTTGTCCTGGAGATCTGATTAATGCACAGACCTGCATGGCTCAGGCGGCTCCGCTCAACTTTATAGCCGCTGTCAAAATCTTCCTGAACGCGCTGTATTCTGGAATGCATCTGGTAATTTTATCCACTGAAACTGCAAGGAATCCGGTTCGCCTGAATGAACAGTTCAATCGTTATCAGGTGAATCTGGCTTTCCTCTCGCCTTCCATTCTTCGTGTCATGTCCGAAGGCCTCGCGACCAGCTTGAAAACACTTGTCACAGGCAGTGAGGCTGCCAACGGCGTCTGGTTCGAAGGAGTGCGACTGATTAACAACTATGGAATGAGCGAGGCCGGGTTCCATGTGGCTCAGTTTGAAATTGACCGGCGGTATGACGTCACGCCCATCGGGAAGCCGGTCTTTGAAGATATCCGCATCCGGCTGCTCGATGAAAACGGACAGGAAGTATCAGAGGGGCAGCCGGGAGAAATCTGCTTTGATAATCCATTCTTCCGGGGATACATTCATCTGCCTGAAGAAACTGCCCGAGTGCTTCGGGACGGTGTATTCCATTCCGGCGATATGGGCAAGCGGCTGCCGGATGGAAACATCGTGGTTACCGGACGGTTGAATACGATGATCAAAATCAACGGAAATCGCGTAGAGCCCGGAGAAATCGAAGCCGCCATGCGCCGAATCCAAG
>JAEEGK010002649.1_pt1 | contig 44872 bp, 25 predicted proteins | sample 8958771 | NCBI WGS metagenome assembly JAEEGK01 (sample SAMN16246547, study PRJNA631951) | gut metagenome | biome: gut microbiome; feature: rumen; material: SC-attached | host: Bos | place: Iran: Karaj | collected 2018-10
AGGCTGAATGCTTCGCGTAATGCTCAGGCTTATTTCAAAAAGTATGGCAAGGCAAAGACTGCGATTCACGAAAAGACTGCGCAGCTTGCTGAGGCTGATGCGGACATAGAGTATCTGGAGTCGGTAAAGAGCTTTGCGGAGAGAGCGGAGAGCATAGAGGAAACCGAAGCGCTTCGCGATGAGCTGGTGAGCGGCGGATATCTGTCTCGCAGGAAGAATGCTTACGCGCCGCGGAAGGTAAAGCAAAAGCCGCTGGAGTACCGTACCAAAACGGGCTATCGCGTGCTGGTCGGCAGAAATAATGTGGAAAATGATGTTCTGACATTCAAGACGGCGGGCAGCAGGGATATATGGATGCACACAAAGGACATCCACGGATCGCACGTAATTTTGTTTGCGGAAGGGCTGTCAGCGGAGGAGCTGGGCGAGGAGACGATATATGAAGCTGCGGCGATTGCGGCTTATCACAGCAAGGCTCGCAGCGGCGAAAACGTGCCTGTGGATTATGTTCCGGTAAAGCTTGTGAAAAAGCCTGCGGGTGCGAAGCCGGGCATGGTGATCTTTACGGGGAACAGGACGGTTTGGGTTAATCCGGGACTGCCGAAACTATCGAAGGGGGAAAAGAATCGGGGATAGAGCGGGAATGGTGCCCGGATAATGCCGGGGCAGAACCGGATAATAATTGTAGAAAATTGAATTAAAAATACAGAAAAGTAGCCGATTATTACATTTAATCGGCTTTTTTTGACATTTTAGCAAATTATATATTGCAAAAAACGGCGTTCCGGAATTATCTTAATGATATGAAATCGGCAGTGCTTTGAATCCTACCGGGAAAGAAGAGGAGCACATGAGATATTGTAGGATATGTAGGAACAGTTATAACCTGATACAGTTTGGAGAAAACCACATTTGCAAGGATTGTCTGAATTATATTAAAGCGTTTCCTTTATTGCAGACAAAAATCAGCATCGAGCATTTTTAACACTGGTACGAAATTGGACGGAAAGATTCAAACATTGCCGAGACAGACAAAATCCGCCTGTGATATAATCAGCTTGTGCTTGCCGCTTCAGTGTCGGCCGGAAGAGGAAATACTAATGGACGAAAGCAAAGCAAGGACAAACAATACTAACATTTTCGGAGAATATTGCTTGGTAAAGACAAGGGCGGAGGTAAAGCGTCTGCTGCTTGCGAATATACTGTTTATTGAGCAAAGCGGCAGGAAACTTTACTTTCACACAGTTCATGACGTAAAGGATATCGTAATGTATGAAAAGCTGTCTTATGCAATTCCATACCTTAACGATAATTTCATTGTGGTAGGAAAAGCGGCACTGAATGCCAGTCACATACACTCGGTTTCGGCAGGCGGTGCTGTAAAATTTTTTAACGGGAGCGTTTACAATCTCAGCGCTAAGCAGTGCGGGAGCTTCCGTAGGGAATATGTGCGACTTAGCGAGGAAAGGCGCAAAAAAGTGCTTTAAAAAGCAGGACTAACAATTATTTACCTATTTCTTAAAAAGTTGTGTATGGACCGGTACTGAAGCGGCAAAATTGAAGCGCAATTTGAATCACAATTTGAATCACGAATATAGCAAAAAAAGCTTGCAACCGCAAGCTTTTTGTAGTATCATTGATGTTGGCGTTATGCGCCGATAATAAATTTATTTCTATTCTGCACACCGCGCCGGCCCCGAAAACGGTGCCCTACAGGGTTTTTTCGGTGGAAGCAAGCGGTGCAAGAAAAAAACCGGAGGTATTAAAAAAATGGCAGTAATTTCAATGAAGCAATTACTCGAAGCAGGTGTTCACTTTGGACACCAGACCAGAAGATGGAACCCAAAGATGGCTCCTTACATCTTCACAGAAAGAAACGGAATCTACATCATCGACTTACAGAAGACTGTAAAGAAGATTGACGAAGCTTACGAATTCATGAAGGAAGCAGCATCCACAGGACGCCCAATCCTCTTCGTAGGTACAAAGAAGCAGGCTCAGGCTGCTATCGAAGACGAAGCAAAGAGATGCGGACAGTTCTTCGTATCCGAGAGATGGCTCGGCGGTATGCTCACAAACCACAAGACTATCGCTACCAGAATCAAGAGACTCAACGAGATCAAGACTATGCAGGAAGACGGCACATTTGACAAGCTGTCAAAGAAGGAAGTTACAAAGCTTCAGCTGGAGCTTGAAAAGCTCGAAAAGTATCTCGGCGGTATCAAGGACATGAAGGGAATGCCTGGCGCACTCTTCATCGTAGACCCAAAGAAGGAAAGAATCGCTGTTAAGGAAGCTCGCATCCTCGGCATTCCAATCATCGGTATCGTAGATACAAACTGCGACCCTGACGATGTTGACTATGTAATTCCTGCAAACGATGACGCAATCAGAGCCGTAAAGCTGATCGCAGGCCGCATGGCAGATGCTGTTATCGAAGCTAACCAGGGCGAAAGCTTTGACGAAGGAACTCCTGCTGAAGAAGCTGCAGAAGAAACAGTAGAGGAAGGAACAACTGAGGCTTAATCCTTGGATTAGGCATTTATGGAGGGTATATATATGGCAAACGTAACAGCCGGTATGGTAAAGGAACTGCGTGAAAGAACAGGCGCAGGCATGATGGATTGCAAAAAGGCTCTGGTTGAAGTAGATGGCGATATGGACAAGGCTATCGAATTCCTCAAGGAAAAGGGTCTCGCAAAGGCTGCAAAGAAGGCAGGCAGAACTGCTGCAGAGGGTCTGGTAAGAATCGCATTCTCTGACGATGCAAAGACTGCTGCTGTAGTAGAGGTTAACATCGAAACAGACTTCGCAGCAAAGAACGAAGAGTTCGTAGCTTTCGTAGAAGGTCTCGCAAAGCTCGCACTCACTGCTGAAAGCGACGATATCGAAAAGTTCAAGGCTATGCCTTATGAAGGTTCCACAGTAGGCGAAACTCTCACAGCAAAGATTGCAAAGATCGGTGAGAACATGTCCCTCAGAAGAATCGCAAAGGTTTCCGGCGACGTGCTTACTTCTTACATTCACGGTGGCGGCAGAATCGGCGTTATCGTAGTAGGTAAGGGCGAAGCAAGCGATGCAAACAAGGAAGCACTCACAAACGTTGCAATGCAGGTTGCTGCAATGAATCCTCAGTATGTATCCAGAGATGAAATCTCCGCTGAAGAACTCGCAAGCATCAAGAACATCACTCTTGAGAGCGCATTAAACGATCCGTTCACACTTCCAAAGCCAATCTTAAACGAGCTCCTCGACAAGGCGGTAGCAGGCGTTTGGGGTGCTGAAGACACTGCAGTTCTGAATGAAAAGAGAGCAGACAAGGGCTTTAACTTTAACTATCTTCCTAACTTCATCTCCGATGAAGGCAAGGCAAAGCTTGCAGAGCTCGCAGTTGCTGACAAGGCAAACATCTCCGGCAACAAGATCTTTACAGGACTTGTTGAAGGCCGTGTTTCCAAGCAGCTCAAGGACATCTGCCTCCTCGACCAGACTTATGTAAGAGCTGAAGACGGAAAGCAGACTGTAGGCCAGTACATCGCAACTGTTGACAAGGGCCTCTCCATTCCTCAGGTAATTCGTTTCGAAGTAGGCGAAGGTATCGAAAAGAAGGAAGAGAACTTTGCAGAGGAAGTTGCAAAGCAGATGGGCGGAAACTAAAATACGCACAAATTACGCACAAATAAAGCAATCAAGCGGACCCGATTTCGGGTTCGCTTTTTTATTTGCACCCTCAGTCTCATTGTGTTAAAATTCAAAAATAAAGGGATAAAAAACTATACGAGGTGAAATATGATTATTCGTAAAAGTACTTGCAAAATCGCAGTAATCCAGGGCGCACCGGTCATGTTCGACAAGGATGCCTGCGTAAAAAAGACGATAAAGCTGATAAACGAATGCGCATCAAAGGGCGCTGAGCTCATCGTATTTCCGGAGCTTTTCATACCGTGCTATCCGTACGGAATGACATTTGGCTTTACGGTAGGCGCGCGCACATCTGACGGCAGAAAGGACTGGAAGCTTTATTACGACAATTCCATACTGGCAGACGGGCCTGAAATGGCTGAAATTGTTAAAGCGGCAAAGGATAACAAGGTCTACGTCAGCATCGGATATTCTGAAGTCGATCCGGTCACAGCCACACTATACAATTCAAATATGATGATTTCGCCGGAGGGCGAAAAGATGAACCACCGCAAGCTGAAGCCGACCGGCAGCGAGCGCGTGGTATTCGGCGACGCCGACAGAGACTATTTCCCGGTTATGGACACTCCTTGGGGGCCAATGGGCTGTCTGATCTGCTGGGAAAGCTATATGCCGCTGGCGCGAGTAGCGCTGTATCAGAAGGGCATAAGCCTCTATATTTCCGCAAATACCAACGACAACGCCGAGTGGCAGGACACTGTTCGCCACATCGCAATCGAAGGCCACTGCTACTTCATCAACTGTGATATGTTCTTCACAAAAGACATGTATCCGCAAGGTTTAAGCGAGCCTTCAAAGGCAGAGATTGCAAAGCTTCCGGACATCGTATGCCGCGGCGGCAGCAATATTATCGATCCGTTTGGCCATGTTGTGGGCGAAACGATATGGGACAAGGAAGGCATCATCTTTGCCGAGCTTGATATGGAAAAGGTCCCTGCAAGCCGAATGGAACACGATGTCTGCGGCCACTACGCCCGTCCCGACGCACTAAAGCTCACCATCGACGACCGCTAATTTGGGGACAGGCACCAAATTGGAAAAAAGGCGAATTTGGGGACAGGCACCAAATTGGAAAAAAGGCGAATTTGGTGCCTGTCCCCAGATTCGCCTTTAGAATGTGAGGTAAGGAAAATGAAACCGGAAATTATAAATGCTCTGGAATTACCGGAAAGGCTCCTGCCTTTCTTTGAGGATTACCACAGGTTTTTGATGGAAAAAGACCCGCAGCTCAGAAAGTTTCTAATCATGCAAAGCTTTGACGACGAGACCGAGCATTTGCACGAAAAATACGGTGAAGGCGGCATATACATTGTTAATGTAGATGGTAAAGATGTCGGCTGCATCGCATTTAAAAAGCTCGATGAAACGACCTGCGAGGTAAAACGGGTTTTCCTGTATGATGAATACAGGGGTCTTGGCATAGGCCGCAGTATGATGGACAGAATAATAACGGATGCGAGAGCAAAGGGATATAAAACAATGCTTCTTGATACTCTTCCGAATTTAACGGATGCGCTCGGACTCTACGAGAAAATCGGATTTAAACCCACAGAAAAATACAATGATAATCCTCTCGATTACGCAATTTTCCTGAAGCTGGAGCTTTAAAACAAACCAAAAGCAAATTAATACAAAATATATTTCAGTATGTCAAAGAATTAACAGAATAATATTGCACAAAAATTGTTTCGATGATATAATAAAAGAACAAAATATTTTGTAAAAAAAGGAGAGTATATCTTATGAACAGCAATTTCCCAAATTATGCTGAGCGTATGGACAACTTAAATGCGTCCGCGATCAGAGAAATCTTAAAGCTTGCTGCAGGCGGAAACATTATTTCCTTCGCCGGTGGTCTGCCTTCACCTGAATCGTTCCCACTCGAGGACATCAAAAAGGCAATCGACATCGTAATGAAGGAAGAGGGACCACAGGCACTCCAGTATTGCTCCACAGAAGGACATCCGGGCCTCAGAGAAAAGCTCTTAAAGAGAATGGCTGAGCACAACGGAATCAAGGGCCAGACTATGGACAACATCATTCTGGTTAACGGTTCCCAGCAGGGCCTCGACCTCGCAGGAAAGATCTTCCTCAACAAGGGCGATGTAGTATTCGTAGAAGAGCCTACTTACCTCGCAGCTATCAATGCTTTCAAGGCTTACCAGGCAACAGTTATCGGTGTTCCTACAGATGAAGACGGTATCATCCCTGAGGAACTCGAAAAGATGCTCAAAAAGTATCCTAATGCAAAGCTTCTCTATGTAATTCCTGATTTCCAGAACCCTACAGGAAAGACTATGACATTCGAGAGAAGAAAGGGCCTCATCGAAGTAGTTAACAAGTATCCTATCGTAGTTCTCGAAGATAACCCTTACGGCGAACTCAGATACACAGGCGAAATGGTTCCTTCCATCAAGACTCTCGATACTATGGACAAGGTTGTGTACATGTGCACATTCTCCAAGGTTCTCGCTCCTGGATTCCGTCTTGGCTGGATGACAGGAAAGAAGGAAATCATCACAAAGATCGCAGTTGCAAAGCAGGCTACTGACCTCCAGTCAGGTACTTTCGCACAGCACGTTTGCAACAAGTATCTCGAACTCTTCGACCTCGATGCACACATCAAGGAAGTTATGGAAATCTACGGACACAGAAGAGCAGTTATGCTCGAAGCACTCAAGAAAGAGATGCCTGAAGGTGTATCCTGGGTTGTTCCTGAAGGCGGCCTCTTCCTGTGGCTCCAGCTTCCTGAAGGCATTGATGCCGGCGAAGCTCTCAAGGAATGCATCAAGAACGGCGTAGCATACGTTCCTGGCGCTCCATTCTATGCATCAGAAGAAACAGCAAAGGTTAACACAGCTCGTTTCAACTTCTCATTCGTAGATGATGATACACTCCGCAAGGGTGTAAAGGCTTGTGCAGACACACTTAAGACGTTCTTAAAGTAATACCGGATTAAAATCCGATTGGGAAAGCGTTAATAAAACTTAGATATCTTACACCGACGCCGGATAGCAATATTCGGCGTCATTTTCTTTTTAAAAAACAAAAGCCCCTGCGTCTGCAGGGACTAAAAAATTACAAATTGCTGTGAATCCAAATAATCTGCGCTTCGGTTTTCGCCGGATTAATCCAGCGTTCCAGCTCTGCGGCCCGGAACGAAATTGAATCGCCCTTTTTTACGCGATACTCGGAGAGGTCATTAAGCGTGAAGAGGACTTCTCCCTTCACCACAAAGACCACATCAGCGCCTGACTTTTGATGCTGCAAGCCTTCAGCCATGCCGCCGCCCGGCTTTACATGCACCTCCGCCACTTTGAAGTAGGGACTTTCAGCACCGTCAAGCAAGCGATAATCGCACCCCGCCGACTCCGCCGAAACTACCCGGCCCTGCCCCTTTTTCACAAGCGCCGCAGCAGTGGCCACAACCTCTGACGCTTCCTCGCCGTAGAATGCAGTGAGCTTTTGCAGCGCATCCCGCGTGATGTTGCATTTCCCCTGCTCCATGCGGCTCAAGTAAGACGGCGAAATCCCAATTTCTCTGCTTACCTCTGTCAGCGTCAGACCTCTGCTGACTCTGAGGCTGTGAAGCTTGTTGCTGTAATCACCCGTGCCGACGCGCCTTTTCTCGGACACGAGCTTTTTTATGAAGGAAATGCTCATACCCTCGGAAGAGTAGGAAACGATTTTCCGCAAAAGCTCTATATCATCCGAATCAAAATAGCGATAGTTGTTTTCGGAGCGTTTGGATGTAAACAGACCTGCCCGCTCCCAGTTCCTGATGGTAGCGGGAACGACACCGACAGCATCGGCTGCTTCTTTAATATTGAAACGGATATAATCCATATTTTTCATAATGCTTACCCCATTTTCAGGTTCTGTCTGCTGCTGTTTCCGATTTCGAAAAATATTTTAGCATACTTTTCACATAAAAGACACATTAATTACACCAAAACAAACGAATTAGTATTATAATATTAGGGTATTAATATTAGAGTATTAAAAGAAAAATTTTGGATAATATATCCAAACTTATTTAAACTAAGGGGGAATTAAAAATGGATAACGAAAACCAAAATTATCAGAGTACCGATCAGGGGCCGCAGTACGGAGGCTTTCAGTCAACCTACTCGGGCGAAATGCCAAAAAGCGAAATCGGAGATATGGCAGAAGAGATGCCAAAAAAGGTAAAGCATGCATTCAGGGAGGGGACGCTTGCACGTAAAATAGCAGTACTGCTCGTTGCGGCGCTGCTCTTCGGCGGCATATCCGGTGCAGCATTTTCCGTTTCAAGCCACTACGTAAAGCAGCACTACGGCGATGACAACCTTGCAATCAGCACTGTCACACCGGTTTCCGGCGGTGGCAGCGGCGGCGAGGCGAGCGTTGCGGATGTTGTTAAAAACGCGATGCCGTCGGTAGTTGCAATTACAAACAAGGGGGTAACGGAGCTTCGCACATTTTTCGGAACCTTCCAGCAGGAAAGTGAGTCAAGCGGTTCGGGCGTAATCATCGGCCAGAGCGACGAGCAGATTTATATCGTTACAAATTACCACGTCGTTTCGGGCAGCAATCAGCTGACTGTAGTCTTTGACTATGACGGAACTCAGGCAGACATGGGCGAAGCAGTCCCGGCACCTGCAGTTATAAAGGGCTATGATTCCTCACGCGATGTGGCCGTAATCGCTGTAAACATCAGCGACGTAAAGAAAGACACTCTTGAAAACATAAAGGTTGCAACGCTCGGTGAGTCATCGGATATTGTGCTCGGCCAGCAGGTTGTTGCAATCGGCAACGCCCTCGGATACGGCCAGTCCGTCACCGTAGGCTATATAAGCACACTGCCAAGGACCCGCACGCTTTCGGGTACCGACGGCACAACAGTTACGGGCAAGTACCTGCAGACAGATGCAGCCATCAACCCGGGCAACTCCGGCGGCGCACTGCTCAACATGAACGGCCAGCTGATAGGCATCAATTCGGGAAAGGTTGAAGCCGTCGAAGCGGAAGCTGTCGGCTATGCCATCCCAATCGATGAGGCGGCGCCGATAATAGAAAGCATACTTGAACACTCGCAGCGAGAAGAAGTTCCGGCGCAGGAAAGAGGCTACCTCGGAATAACGGGGCAGACGGTAACTGCCGATGCGCAGGCTGCTTACGGCATGCCTAAAGGCGTGTATGTCAGTGAAGTTGCAAAGGGTGCCGGCGCTGAAAAGGCAGGCATCGTAAAGGGCAACATCATTTCGGCGGTAGATGGCTATGCTGTGGAGGATATGACGTCCCTTCAGAGCATGCTGGCTTACTACAAAAACGGCGAAAAGGTCGAAGTTACCGTATATGAACTCGGTATGGACGGCTACGCTTCAAAGACCGTGGAGGTTACCCTGTCAAACGCAAAGGCGGCAGGAATTACAGAAGCGGCAAATTAAACAAAATTAAACAATCGGAGAAAAATTTAACACATGAAACTTCAGCGCTGGCAGACAAATCTATATACACTCTGGGTTACGCAGATTTTTTCAATGGTAGGCTTTGGGCTGGGCGTTCCGTTCATTCCTTTCTACCTTCAGGAGCTCGGTGTAACAGATACGGTGGAGCTCAATTTCCTCGTCGGACTTTCGAGCACTCTGCCGGCAGCGACCATGGCAATAGTTTCACCTATATGGGGAAAGCTTTCGGACCTCTACGGGCGAAAGATGATGCTGATGCGTGCCATGGCAGGAGCGACAGTCATACTTACGGGCTACGGACTTTGCAAATCCGTAGTTCTGTTTATGGTGCTTCGGACGCTCCACGGCGTTTTTACGGGAACCGTCAGCGCTGCAATGACCTTTGTCTCGGCAAACACACCTTCGCATAAAATGTCCTATGCCCTGGGCTTTCTCACCAGCTCGAACTTCCTCGGCTATGCAATCGGGCCCGCGCTCGGCGGCATGATTGTCGAATACGTGGGATACAGCAACTGCTTCTTCATAGGCGCAGGCGTTATGTTCACCGGCTGCATGCTGGTGCTGCTCCTCGTAAAGGAAGATCCAGCGACATACGGCAGAGAAGCCATTGCCAGAGCTGAGGCTGCTGTTTCCGGCAGCGCAAAGCAGAAAAAGAGCAAGACGCGCATCATCACCACCGCAGTTGTGGCCGCTTTCGCAGTTCTCTTTTTCGTAAGGGTGACAAGGAGCGTATTCTCGCCTTTCGTGGCACTTTTTGTACAGGGCAGAATCGGCATAGTTCCGGCGGCAGCGCGCTATACGGGCTTTATAAACGGAGCAAGCGGCGTAGGCACCGCTCTTGCGGCAGTCACACTTTCACGCCTCGGCGACAAGCACGACAAGTACAAGGTAGTACTCTTCTTCACCGCAATGTCGTTCTTTGTGTCACTTTTGCTGCTGCCGAGATATTCACTTACGATATTCTGCGGAATGTATCTGATATACTTCTTTGTCTGCGGTGCGGTGGAACCGATACTGACCAGCCTCATTTCGGAAAACACGGATGCGCAGCACAGAGGCACGCTGTTTGGACTGATGGGAACGCTGAACTCCGTCGGAATGATGACAGCTCCGATGATCGGAACAGGCGTATCAAGCATATTCTCATACGAGGCGATACTTTACTGCATACCTCTCTTTACAATGGTTCAGGGAGGACTGCTGCTCGCAGGTAAAAAGAAGCTGCATGCAGGCAGCGGAGCAAAGGCAGTAAAGGAAGCAAATGCAGTTAAGGAAACGGGCAAAGAAATGAAAAATGATTATGTTTACAAAGCGGTTTCTCCTACGGGGACACTTATTGTAAAACCGCTGTCGGTAACGGATGTGGGCGCAGCGTCAAAGCTTTATTGCGACCGGCTCATAACGGGCGAGAATTACGAAAAAAGGCTTGGCATCAGCGACTGTGATGACTGCTACAGCTTTGGCGGGAAGTATGAACGCTTTGCGCCGGAGGACTTTGCAAAGATGGTGCTGAGTGATGAATGGATAGTGCTTGGCGCTTACGCCGGTGGCAGCGCCGACGGGGCAGAAAGCGAAAGGCTGGTCGGCGCGATCTGGGCTTGTCTTTCACGCGGCCGGTTCGTCGATATGTCGCTCTTCCACTTCAAAAAGGAGTATGCGGGAGCGGCACGAATCTGGGAGAGATTCCTTGACGGTGCGGGGATTGCGATGAGCCTTGAGTCGGTGTGCAGTGCGCCTGAGGAGTTTCCGAGCGCGCTTGCTGTAATGAACTATGCGATGGCGGATTTGTGCCTTTCTCGCGGCGTGCAGGTTTCTGTGAGCCTTCTCTACAAAAACACTGCCTGCGAGACGCCGGAGGGCAGGAGGGGGCTGGATACCTTTAACTACAGCGCGTACAATGCTTACAAGATGCTCGGCTTTGAGCATGTCGGCTATCTGTCGGAGCGGAGAATACCTATCGAGGGCGGTGAAATCACCGCAATCGTGGAGCCTCAGCTGATTGCGGGGCTGGATCTGGAGCTTCAGAAAAATGTCATTGCTAAAATCCTTCGCGATAATGAAATTGAGATTGAGCTTGCAAGCAAAATTTGATATAATTATTTTGTTAAGGCTTAATTGAAATAGGGCCAGGATTATTAAGGAGAACATACGGTATGAAAGCCAAATACAAGAGAATCGTACTAAAGATCAGCGGCGAAGCTTTGGCAGGTGAAACAAAGTTCGGGCTTTCCGAAAAAATGCTCAAGGAGGTTGCCACTCAGGTAAAGGAAGTTTACGACATGGGCGTTGAAATTGCAATAGTCGTAGGCGGCGGCAATTTCTGGAGAGGCAGACAGAGCAAGGACATGGACAGACCGACTGCGGACTATATGGGAATGCTCGCAACGGTCATTAATTCACTTGCGCTTCAGTCGGCATTTGAGGCCATCGGCATTCCGACCAGAGTGCAGACAGCCATAGAGATGAAGGAAATCGCAGAGCCTTACATAAAGCGCAGAGCGGTATCGGAGCTCGATGAAAAGAATGTTGTAATTTTCGGCGCGGGCACAGGCAATCCTTTCTTCTCGACAGATACGGCAGCGGCCTTGAGAGCAGCCGAAATCGAAGCAGAGGTTATCCTCCTTGCAAAAAAAGTTGATGCCGTTTACTCGGACGACCCGGCAGAAAATCCGGATGCAATCAGATATGACGAGCTGACGCACAGTCAGGTGCTCGAACAGAACCTGAAGGTAATGGACAGCACGGCAGCTTCACTTTGCAGGGATAATAATATAGCTATTCACGTATTTGCGCTTGCTGAATATGGCAATTTGCTAAAGGCAGTATGCGGCGAAAAGATAGGCACTATTATCAGATGAGATAAGGAGAAAAGACATGGCAGACATAAAGAAAACTCTTGAAGAAAAAATCGCCAAAACAGAGCAGGTTCTGAAAGAAGAACTTAACACCGTCAGGGCGGGCAGAGCAAATCCTGCGCTTCTCGACAAAGTCATGGTAGAATACTATGGCACACCGACACCGTTAAAGAGCCTTGCCAATGTTAGCACACCTGACCCACGCACGCTGATGATTTCACCGTTTGATGCAAAGTCAATCGGAGACATCGAAAAGGCCATTAATATTGCCAATATCGGTATCAATCCGACAAACGACGGCAAGTGCGTGAGACTCGTGATTCCGCCGGTTACGGAGGAACGCCGTAAGGAACTTACAAAGACCGTTAAAAAGATGGGTGAAGACGCAAAGGTTGCAGTCAGAAACATCCGTCGCGACGCAAACGACGATCTCAAAAAGCAGGAAAAGGGCGGCGAGCTGACAGAGGACGATCTGAAGAAGGCACTCGACGATGTACAAAAGACAACAGACAAGGCCATGAAAGACATCGATGCTATCTGCGGTCAGAAGGAAAAGGAAATCATGGAAGTTTAGTTTCTTTAACGTAAACGAGCATAAGAGGGTGGGCGCAAAACTCACCCTCGTTCTAATTGAGGCGAATTTGGGGACAGGCACCAAATTCGCCAAAAATCCAATTTAGGGACAGGCACCAAATTCGCCTTTTTTCCAATTTGGTGCCTGTCCCCAGATTCGCCAAAATTCTAAAAAAGGGACAGGTTGAAATGTTAGACAAAGACAGAATACCTCGCCATGTGGCGGTCATAATGGACGGAAACGGCCGCTGGGCGACAAAAAGAAATCTGCCAAAGATGTCCGGCCACAACGCCGGCATGCAGGCAATGAAAGAGATAGTAAAGCGTGCGAGCACGCTTGGCATAGAGCATCTGACAGTCTACGCTTTCTCGACAGAGAACTGGAAACGCAGCGTGGAGGAAATAAACGGCATATTCAGCCTGATTGTTGTATATGTAGCAAAGGAGCTTAAGGAGCTCGACGAAAACAACGTAAAGGTCAAGGTACTCGGCGATTACAGCATGCTCCCCGAAAAATCGGTGGAGAGCCTCGAAAAGGCACTCAAAACCACAGAAAACAACACAGGTCTGCAGTTTAACATTGCGCTCAATTACGGTGGGCGCGATGATATTCGCAGGGCTGTGACAGATATAGCAAAGCTCGCCGCTGCCGGCAGGATAAGCCCGGATGATATAGACGAGCAGCTGATTTCGGACTACCTCTGGACCGGTGTGCACCACGCAAACGTGCCCGATCCGGAGCTCATTATCAGAACCAGCGGAGAGATGAGACTTTCGAACTATCTGCTGTGGCAGTGCGCTTACAGCGAATTCGTTATAACAAATACACTCTGGCCCGACTTTACTCCGGAGGAGTTTGAGAAGTGCATTGAAGAATTTCAGGGAAGGGACAGAAGATTTGGGGGTAGAAATAAGTGAAGACGAGAATAATCAGCGCGTGCATAATGCTGCCGCTGCTGCTTTTGGTGTATTTTGGCGGAATTCCGCTTGCGCTGGCGTGCCTGGCAATAGGGCTTATCGGCGCACATGAGTTTGTAAAGGGCTATGAGGAGCTTGATGTGCATGCAAACTACGGCTTGGTGGCAGTCTGCACACTGGCGCTGTATGCGCTGGGCTTGGCCGGCAGATTCGGCGGCGCGCAGGTGCAGAGCCTCTACGCATTCTGGCTGTTCCTTGTGGTGATTTTATCACTGCTGACACTGTTTTGCCCAAAGCATGAAAAGCTCGAAGATGCGATGGTTACAATGCTTTCGTGCTTTTACATAGTGTTCTTTTCGTATCATGTGTTCCTCGTGGACGGCATATCCGAGTACAGAATCCTGATCTGGCTGATATTCATCACAGCCTTCGGCACGGACATTTTTGCCTACTTCACAGGCTATGCCATCGGCAAGCACAAGCTTTGCCCGACCATCAGTCCTAAAAAGACCATCGAAGGCGCAGTCGGCGGGGCGCTGGGAAGCGTGATTCTCTGCGCGATTTTCGCAGTGGCGCTGGTACCAAGCCTGCTGCCGCACTGCATCGCAATCGGCGTGCTCGGCGGCGTCCTGTCGCAGTTTGGCGACCTCACCGCATCGATATTCAAGCGCAAGATGGGCATAAAGGACTACGGCAAGCTGATTCCGGGCCACGGCGGCATAATGGACCGCTTTGATAGCATACTCTTTACCGCACCGCTGGTATATTACTATATAACGTTCATTTTACTTTAAAGGCCCACACTAAAGGCCCACACTTCAAGCAGGCCTCATTTCAAAGGATTATATTTCAAAGGATTATATTTCAGATTATATTCGGACCTGTCCCCAAATTAGAAAAAATTCCAATTTGGTGCCTGTCCCCAGATTAGAATTATGAAAAATATTGCGATATTAGGCTCGACCGGTTCAATCGGTACACAGAGCCTTGACATAATAAGACGCAGCCCGGACGAGTACCGGGTTGTCGCACTATCCTGCGCACGCAGAGTTATGGAAATGGCAGACCAGATTGCGGAGTTTAGTCCCGAGCTGGCTGTAACGGCAGACGCAGAGGGCGCTGAGACTCTTTCAAAGGTCCTCGCCACGCGCGGCATCAAAGGCACGGAAATCGAATACGGCGCTGAGGGCCTGACGCACATAGCGGAGCTGGAAAGCGCAGACACCGTCATAAACTCACTGATGGGAATGCGCGGGCTGGTCCCGACCTGCAGGGCAATTCAGGCGGGCAAAGAGCTCGCTTTCGCAAACAAGGAAACCCTCGTCGTCGGCGGCGAGCTGGTCATGAAGAGCGTAAAGGAAAAGGGCGTGGCCCTGCTTCCGATTGACAGCGAGCACAGCGCAATTTTCCAGTGCATTCAGGGAAACAGCGAAAACCCGATAAAGACCATACTTCTGACAGGCTCCGGCGGGCCGTTTCGAGGCTACAGGCGCAGCGAGCTCGAACACGTCACAAAGGAGCAAGCCCTGCACCACCCGCGATGGAGCATGGGCCCGAAGATTACGATAGATTCAGCCACACTGATGAACAAGGGGCTCGAGGTCATCGAGGCCAAATGGCTTTTCGATGTAAGCCCCGACCAAATAAAGGTTCTGATCCACCCGCAGAGCATCATTCACTCGGCGGTTGAGTTCGAAGACCACAGCATTATCGCGCAGCTGGGAAATCCCGACATGCGCATTCCGATAAGCTATGCGCTCAGCTACCCGCGCCGCATACCTAACGACCTTGCCTCGCTCGACTTCTTTTCGCTCGAGGGCGGGCTGACATTCGAAAAGCCTGACACAGAGACCTTCAGGCCGCTGCAGTACGCCTTTGACGTGCTAAAGGCAGGCGGAAGCGCACCTGTTGCGCTGAATGCCGCAAACGAAGAACTGGTGCAGGCATTTCTCGAGGGGCGTATCGGCTTTACGGCCATTTCCGAGGGCATAGGCCGCATTCTGGAAGAGCACGAGGTCAGCTACAATCAGAGCCTCGAAGACATTCTGGAGACCGACAGGGCGGTCCGTGAAAAGACACAAAATCTGATTAGGGAGTATTAGAGATGCATGTTATATTTACAATTCTGGCAACAGTACTGATTTTTCTGCTTCTGATTTTCGTCCATGAGTTTGGACATTTCATAGTTGCAAAGGCATTTAAAACGAGAGTTGACGAGTTTTCGCTCGGCATGGGCCCGCTGATCTGGCAAAAGCAGCGCGGTGAGACGATGTATTCGCTTAGGGGACTTCCAATCGGCGGATACTGCATGCTCGGAGGCGAGGACGAAGAGACGGGAAAAGAGGGAGATTTTGTCACAAAACCGTGGTGGCAAAAGATCTGCGTTCTCGTAGCGGGCGCGATGATGAATTTCATACTCTGCATCCTTTTGATGGCGATGATTGCGCTGATCGCAGGAACCGTCGGGAACACGCTTTCAAGCGTTATTGCAGACTCTCCTGCCGCATCGGCAGGCATCGAGGCAGGCGATAAAATCATCAGCATAGACGGCGTTAAGACAAGCGACTGGGCTGACATCACAACCACCCTCGCCGAACGCTCAAAGGCAGACACTGCGCTTGACGTGCAAGTCCTTCGCGGCGGCGAAAGGCTGAGCTTTTCAGTCGTTCCACAGTTTAACGAGGACGAGCAGCGTTACATGATCGGCATCACGCCAAAGGCAGAGCACAGACCGCTATACTCACTCTATTTGGGAGTCAGGGGAACGTGGAATCTGGGCGGCCTGATGCTCGATTCGCTGGGAAATCTCGTAACGGGTCACGGCTCGGCAAGCGACCTTTCAGGCCCTGTGGGCATAGTTCAGGTAATAGAAATGTCGGTTAGCCGGGGCATAGTATATGTGGCTTATATAGCAGCATTTATCAGTCTGAACCTGGGCATAATCAACCTTTTGCCTTTCCCTGCACTCGACGGCGGCAGAATTTTTTTCGTCATCATCAGAAAGCTGACCGGAAAGGCTATAACGGACTCAATCGAAAGCAAGTTCCATTTTGCAGGCATGATGCTTTTGGTGGTGCTTTTGATATTTGTAACATACCATGATATAGGAAGATTATTGGGCTAAAGGATATCAGTATGAACGAACACAGAAAAACTCACAAGGTAATGTGCGGCGATGTGGCAATAGGCGGCACAGCGCCGATTTCCATACAATCCATGTGTAATGTCGACACGAGAGACAGCAGGGCATGCGTAGAGCAGATAAAGCGTCTCTCCGAGGCCGGCTGCGAGATAATCAGACTCGCGGTGCCGGACAGCGAAGCTGCGGATGCGCTGGGCGTGACAATCCGGGAGCTAAGGAAAAACGGGCTGACCATACCCGTTGTTGCCGACATCCACTTTGATTACCGTCTCGCACTTGCGGCAATAAAAAACGGCGCAGACAAGATTCGCATAAATCCGGGTAACATCGGGGACACAGACAGAGTAAGAGCAGTGGTAGACGCTGCAAAGGAAAGACATATACCTATTCGCATCGGCGTAAACGGCGGTTCGCTCGAAAAGGATATACTGGCCCGCGAGGGCGGAGTTACCGCAAGAGGCCTTGCTGAAAGCGCGCTCAGAAATGCAAAGCTGGTCGAAGACATGGACTTTGGCGACATCGTCATATCCATGAAGTCATCCGATGTTCGCATGAACTTTGAAGCTTGCAGGCTGGTTTCCGAAAATACCGATCACCCGCTCCACATCGGAGTGACCGAAGCGGGAACGCTTTCAATGGGAAAAATCAAGAGCGCAGCCGGAATAGGAGCGCTGCTGCTTTGCGGAATCGGAGACACAATGCGGGTTTCTCTGACGGCAGACCCGATTGAAGAAATCTATGCCGCAAAGGCAATATTAAAGTCGATAGGGCTCAGAAAGACAGGCATAGACCTCGTTTCGTGCCCTACCTGCGGACGCACGAGGGTAGACCTGGTGCGTATCGCTTCGGATGTGGAAAGAGCGCTCGCACCGTTTGATGAAATGCTGGCGGCGGCAGGGAAGAACCTTAAGGTAGCCGTCATGGGCTGCGCCGTAAACGGTCCCGGAGAAGCCAAAGAGGCAGATCTCGGAGTTGCGGGCGGAGACGGCAAGGGCCTGATTTTCGCAAAGGGCGAAATAATTAAAGCCGTTTCGGAGGACAAAATCACCGAAGAACTGACCGAAATGGTAAAGAAAAGGATACTAAAGGATACTGATTAATGATAAGCCTGATTGAAAACGCAATAAGCTGGGATAAAATCGGAAACTATGACAGGGAAAAGCTGCGCTGCAAGGTGCGCTCAGCAGTACTCCTGACGGAAAAGAGCTGCTTTGAATTAAAGCTGGAGCTCAATTTTATCATGCCGCTCGAGGACGAGAAAAAGCTAAAGGCTCAGCTTACCTGCGGAGTTCCGGGGCTAAAGAGCGTTAACATAAAATACATATACAAGGACCCGGTTTTGAATAAATCCGATATCCTGCGGCTGGCACTGCCACGTGCGATCGCAGAGATAAACGGCGATTTTTCACCGCTTACGCGGACAATTCACTGCGACAGCGCAAAAATCGACGAGGCGGAGGGCAAAATAACAATAAAGGCAGTCGGTGAAACGGTAGTCGGCAGACTGAATGCAGAGGTCGCTTACCGCTTTCAGGAAATCCTCAGCCGCGACTTTGGCATAACGCAAAAAATCGTTTTCATAAACGACGAAGAATATACCAGAAAGAGTGAAGAGGCGAGAGAAGCCGCATACGCCGCAGAGCTTGCCGCAGCCGCAAAGCTGGCGCAGGAGGCAGCAAGCGATCCAAACAGGGTATACGGCGGCAGCGCTGCCAAGGCTTCAGGCGAGGGCAAAAACGGATACAGAGGAAAGGCCGAGGGCCGCACCGGAGAAAACGTAAGACCACAGGGCGGATGGCGCAAAAAGGATAAATACCAGCCTGTAGAGGGCAATCTGATTATGGGAAAGCCTATAGGAGACGATGCGGCATTTACCGACATGCGCACCGTTACAGCCGAGACGGGCATGGTAAACCTACGCGGCATACTCTTTGAAAAGAGCGAAAGAGACGTTCAAAACGGCACGAAAAAGCTTGTCAGCCTGGCCATCACGGACGGAAAGACGAGCGTGGGCTTAAAATGCTTTTGCCTGCCGCAAAAATGGGACGATATAAATAATAACCTCCAGGAGGGCGACTATGTAAAGGTTCACGGCGAAATGAAGTACGACGAGTACGAAAAAGCGCTCATCGCCATGATAGATTCAATAGAAAAGGGCGAACGCCCTGTCGGCAGAAAGGATACCTGCGAGGAAAAGAGAGTGGAGCTTCATGCGCATACTCAGATGAGTGCGATGGACGGATTAAACCCTGTCAAAAACCTCGTTCACACAGCTGCCATGTGGGGGCAGCCGGCAGTCGCAGTCACCGACCACGGAGTGGTACAGGCATTCCCCGATGCGCACAGCCAGGCGCAGGATGAAACAAAGGCAGGCAGGCCGATAAAGATTATCTACGGCATGGAAGGCTACCTGGTGGAATCCGAGGGATACACCGATGACGATGGCAAAATCGAGTACAAAACTCAGCGCTCGTACCACATTATAATCATCGCAAAAAACCAGACGGGGCTCAAAAACCTCTACAAGCTGGTTTCATATTCGCATCTTAATTATTTCTATAAAAAACCGAGGCTCCCGCGCTCCGTCATCGAGGCGCACAGAGAGGGCCTGATACTGGGCTCCGCCTGCTCTGCGGGCGAGCTTTACGAGGCAATCCTCGAAGGAAAGGACGAATCCGAAATCGAGAAAGTCGCATCCTTTTACGACTACCTTGAGATTCAGCCTCTGATAAACAACCGCTTCCTGACGGAAGACACGGTTACGGCAAAGGGCGAGCACAGGAGCCGCCGCGTGCAGGACATCGAAGGTCTGCGCGACATAAACCGCCGCATAGTGGCACTCGCCGACAAGCTCGGAAAGCCCGTCTGTGCGACGACCGACTCACACTATGCCGAGCCTGACGATGCGATTTATCGCAACATACTGATGGCGGGCATGGGCTACAAGGATGCGGAAGACGGCGAAGGCCTCTACATGCGCACCACCGATGAAATGCTCGAAGAGTTCGCATATCTCGGCGGAGAAACAGCGCGCCGCGTGGTTATCGAAAACACGCAGGCTATCATGAACATGACGGAAGAGATTCTGCCTGTGCCAAAGGGCAAGTATCCTCCGAAAATCGACGGTGCAGTAGAAACACTGAAAAAGACCTGCTACGACAGGGCCCACAAAATATACGGCGATCCGCTGCCGCCGTTCATTCAGGACAGACTCGACAGAGAGGTAAACTCGGTCTGCGACAACGGCTATGCCGTGATGTATGTTTCGGCACAGATGCTTGTAAAAAAATCGAATGACGACGGATATCTGGTAGGCTCGCGTGGTTCCGTAGGTTCATCCTTTGCGGCTACCATGGCCGGGATTACGGAGGTTAATCCGCTGCCTGTTCACTATATCTGTCCCGCCTGCAAAAAGCTCGAATGGGGCGACGACATTTACGGGGCGGGAGAATATGACTGCGGAAACGATATGCCTCCGCGCAAATGTCCCGAATGCGGCACAATGATGAAGAGGGACGGCTTTACCATTCCTTTTGAAACCTTCCTCGGATTCGAAGGCGACAAGGAGCCTGATATCGACCTTAATTTCGCGGGTGAATATCAGCCGATTGCACATAAATACGTAGGCGAAATCTTCGGTGAAAAGAACGTATTCAAAGCCGGAACCGTAGGCACGGTAGCGGATAAAACCGCCTACGGCTATGTAATGAAATATCATGAGGAAAGAGGTATTCCGGTAAACAAATTCGAGGCAGACAGGCTGGCAAAGGGCTGCACGGGCGTAAAACGCACGACAGGTCAGCACCCGGGCGGCATGGTAATCTGCCCGGACGATCATGAAATCTATGAATTCTGTCCGGTGCAGCATCCTGCAAACGATGTCAAATCCGATATGATAACGACACATTTTGATTATCACAAGATTGACGAGAACCTGTTAAAGCTCGATATACTAGGTCATGATGTGCCTTCGCAGATCAGACAGCTTCAGGAATTAACGGGTATTGACCCTCAGGATACAGACCTTTCCGACAAAGACGTATTAAAGATATTTAACGGCATAGAGTCGCTCTCGATAGAGGACCCGGATTACAAATTCACTCACGGCAGCTATGCTATTCCTGAGTTTGGAACATCCTTTGTACGCGGCATGCTCGACGATACAAAGCCTGACAAGTTTGCCGACTTGGTTCGCCTTTCCGGCTTTTCCCACGGAACCGGCGTGTGGCTCGGCAACGCAAAGGAATTCATAAAGAGCGGCGAAGCCACAATGAAGGAAGTAATATCCACCCGTGACGACATTATGAACTACCTGATTCTGAAGGGTCTGCCAAACAAGACAGCCTTCAAAATTATGGAGAATGTCCGAAAGGGAAAGGTTGCAAAGGGAAAGTGCAAGGAATGGGATGAATGGAAGGCTCTGATGCAGGAAAACGATGTCCCCGACTGGTATATCGAATCCTGCCAAAGAATCGAGTACATGTTCCCGCGCGCCCATGCGGTGGCATATGTAATGATGTCATTCAGACTCGCATGGTTCAAGGTACATTTCCCTGCAGCATTTTATGCAGTTTATTTCACCACTAAAATAGACAATTTCAATTCAGAGGTTATCCTTCGCGGCAAAAATGCCGTGCTAAAGGAAATGGAACTGATAGAGGCAAAGGGCAAAGAGGCTTCACAAAAGGAAGGCGACGAATACCTCGTTTACGAGGTTGCATACGAAATGTTTGCGAGGGGCTTTGAGTTCGAGCCCGCATCGTTTGAGCTTTCCGATGCGACAAAGTTCAAAATCCACTACCCGGAAAGCGCAACCGCAGACGAAAAGGACTATGGCAAGGCAGGCGAAGCCGAGCATGGAAAGGCCCGCGTGCTGCTTCCTTTCCTGGCACTGACGGGAATGGGCGAAACAGCGGCAAACGCACTTGTTCGCGGCTACAGAGAGCGCCCTTACGAAACTGTCGAGGATGTACGAATCCGCGGCGGTCAGAACAAATCCGCTATTGAAGTGCTTCGGGCAAACGGTCTGTTAAACGGCCTGCCCGAAACCGACCAGCTTTCGCTTTTTTAACTACAGGAGACGGCAAAATGAAAAAAGGATTAAATCTGCTACTGATTATCTGTACGGCCCTGTGCATGATATTTGCCTCCGCAGGCGCATGCTTTGCGGCGACTTTTGTCAGTGCACCGACCGCACCGGGCAGCGTCTATGTGGATGCAAACGGAAATACCTATGCGTCTGACACAAACGATAATAACATCGTAATGCTGCCAAAGGGACAAAGCACATGGGTGCTTTTTTCAGGCAAAACCCTGAGCGATGATATTTACGGTGAAGCAGCCGGCGGCATTTTAAACGGCGCTGCCGAATACGCACTTTATTCAAAGCCGAGCGGCATTGCACCGTTTCTCGAGGGCTTTGCAATTACAGATTCAAAAAACAATGTCATCAGATACATCGCCGGCGGCGCGGTTCAGACCATTTCGGGAAGCGGCGAAGCGGCTCTTTCCGACGGCTCGGGCGCAGGTACCGCATTTAACAGTCCCACAGGTATAGTAAGCGACGGGCAGGGCAACATCTACATCGCAGACACCGGCAATAACGCTGTACGCATGATGAACTCCGAAGGTGTTGTCAGCACAATCATTCAAAAGCTTAGCGGTCCGACAGGCCTTGCTTTCGGTGACGGAACCCTCTTTATCGCGGACACCGGCAACCACCGAATAATAAAGTACGTTCCGGACGAGCAAAAGGTTTACCTCGTTGCAGGCGACAGCTCGTACTACTATGATATGGGCGAAAAGGAAGAGCCTGTGATTGCGGGCGGCTACAAGAACGGAAATCCCGTACTGGCCCGCTTTGACAGTCCAAAAGGACTTGCTTACGATGCCGAACGCGACATTCTCTTTATAGGCGACTGCGGAAACAACGCAATCCGCATGCTTGCGGGCGGCCGCATCAGCACACTTTTCGAAGCGAACCCTACGCTTCAGGATGCTTATCCTGCAGAGCCTGTCAGCATGTACTACGCAAAGAGCACGCTCTATGTGGCAGACAGCACGGAAGGAATATATACCTACGACCTTTCGAGACTGAACATTTCAGCTACTTCGGATCAGATTTTCACAGATATATATAAAACCGCATGGTACAAAGACGCAGTAACCTATGCATATTCGCACGGACTTTTCTCGGGCACGACCGCAACGACCTTTGAGCCTCAAAAGGCAATGACACGCGCTATGTTCGTGACGGTCCTCGGCAGGCTCCACCATGAAACCTTTGGGGGCGACATAATCGGCGGCGACAGCAAATTCAGCGATGTTCCTGCAGGTAAATACTATTCCGGCGCTACCGCATGGGCAGCTGACAGCGGCATAGTAAAGGGCATCGGAGCGGGCACCTTTGCGCCAAACGATAATGTCACACGCCAGCAGATGGCGGTGATGCTTTACAGCTACATCGGCATGATAGGCGGAAACACGGAAATAACCGACGAGGCCAGAGCAAAGCTGAGCGCAATGCCTGATGCAGGCTCTGTTGCAGGCTGGGCTTCAGATGCAGTGGCCTGGGCTTTCGGAAACGGAATACTCAGCGGAAAGGACGGAAAGATAGCTCCAGCAGCAAACGCAACCAGAGCAGAGGTTGCGCAGATACTTTACAACTGTTCAAAATCACCGATTGCCGTTATTTAAAGAAAGGAGGCGCAATATGAAAAAATTAATAACACTTTTACTGGCGCTGACTTTCATGATGGCAATGAGCACGGTCAGCATATACGCTGCCGATAAAGCGGTAGCGACGACCATGAAGATGGCAGGCGTCGAAGGCTCCATCAGCGTTGTAAACGCATCGGGAAAGGACGTAAACGTTAAAAACGACATGCGCCTGCTTTCGGACTATACCATCAAGACGGGTGCGGCTTCCTATGCCTACATCTCTCTCGACGATTCAAAGGCGGTAAAGCTGGACCAGAACACAAAGGTAACAGTAGAAAAAACAGGCAAAAAGATAGAGCTTACAATAAAATCGGGACAGATATTCTTTGACGTCGATAAAAAGCTTTCGGGCAACGAATCAATGAATATAAAGACCGGAAACATGACCACCGGTGTCAGAGGTACAGCGGGCGTCATCGGCGTCAGCACGGAGAGAGTGGCGTCCACGGATGACAGCGTGGGCAAGCAGATCGTAAACACCGACATCGTGCTGCTGTCGGGTGAGCTTGGCGTAAAGCAGACCGGCGCAGGCGACGCAGCTGTCACTTCAGCGCTTACTGCGGGCAACAAGCTCAGTCTTGTGGGCGAAGCAAGCATCGGCACCTCGGGCGGCACAGCTTCCGGGGGCGAGGCAGTAGTGACTCCGACTCAGCCTCCTGCGATGTCGGCAATCGGCGAAAACGATGTATCGGCGTTCGCAACGGTAGCCATCATCGAAAACGCAGCGAGCAAGCAGGGCGTAGACCTTTTAAACAGTGACGGTACGAAAAAGGACGTTTTAGCGCTCCTCACCGAAGTAAACGTTAATAACATTAACATTTCAAAGGAAATTATAAATACCGTCGAGAAAAAGGCAGAGGTTGCCGAACAGGAAATAAAGGCCAAAGAAGAGCAGGCAAAGCAGGAAGAAATCCAAAAGGAAGAGGCCATTAAAAACGAGCTGCAGAATTTCGAAAATGTAATGAGCAGCATAAACGAGCAGATGGGCTTCCTGTTTGACAGCATTGCCATGTTCGAGTTTAAAGCCGTAGAGGTAACCGACAATTTCGGTATTATGGCGGACATGAACCTGATGACAGAGGATGGCTACAATGCTCAGTTCTTTGATCCAAACGGCATGGGCTATATCGATAACGGCGGCGGTGGCGGATATAGTGCACCACCTCCACTGCCTTTTGCGATAGGTTATGCGGATATGTACGACGGTGAGTACCACGATCCTCTGCAGTTTAATTATCTGCCTCAGGGGGAAAGCCCGGATACGTACTACACCTATTATCTCTTTGAAGGCGAGAATCCTGAAATTGCAAAGGATTTCGTGCGCGATGCAAGCGAGATACTGGCTCTCGGAAATGAGCAGCAGGGATTTGATGCTGCGGCGTTTGAAGAGGCTCTGCGGCCTACCTACGGAGCTTTCAAATACACATCTGCAAAGCGTGTAAAGAATGTAAGCGAATCCGGCTTGCGCACCTATGCGGTGATCAGAGAAGGCGAAACCCCGGTAGTCATCAGCGGAACGACATTTGTGGATGTAATTCCGTACATGGTATATCCTTCATGGACAATTGACGGCGACGAAGCCTGGGGCGGTAAGGTAACATTCTCGACAGCATCTGCTGTTGCAACTGTACCGGCGTTTGTAATGGGTGACTACTTTACCTTCAGCTTTGATTCGGAAAATCCTACCGGGCCGGGAACCTGGCATGCCACAGCAACTATGTCGGGCATAGATACGGACAACTGCATTATGCCTGAAGAGATGGGAATTGAGTGGATGGTAGTCGAAAAGCCGGTTCTTGAGTTTGTGACCTACAGCGGCGTATATGACGGGCAGTATCACATTTCCATGCAGCCTACAGCGGCGCTGCAGCAGCAGATTGAAACCTACGGATACTACGAGCTTTACTATTTCCCTTCAGAGCGCGATATGAGTAAGTTCTTTGATATTCTCGAAAACGAAGGTGCAGATATCACCGACGAGGTCAGCATATCAAATACTCTTGCAAATTACAGCGGAGCCTTCAATGAATACAGACAGCTGCCGCGCGTGCGTGATGTGCCTGAAGAAGGCGGCGACGGTATGTCATATTACTACGCTTCGGTTCCTGTTTATTCAAAGGTGGGCACCTCTTCGGGGCTTCACAGCTTTACGGGCTCTGCCATTTATCACATAAGCCCGAAGGCAATCACTGCTTCGTGGATGCGTGGCGGGCAGGTGCAGTCGGGCCCGATTGAAATCACATATACGGGAGATGATATTCATCCTGTAACAGCGCAGCTTGTTGGCATATGTCCGGGTGATGAAGAATATGTGACAGCGAATATAATCTGGCCTGAAGAATGCGCAAATAACGGAACCTATACGGCAACTCTTGCAGGCGTAGCAGCATCATTGCCGTTCTACACTCCTGATACTCATGAAGGTGCGGGCAGCAGAAACTACTGCGTGGCAGGCGATGGTGCAGTCTTTACATGGACTGTTACGGGAGGGCCGAGTGTCATAACCGCAACCTTTACCTGGGCGAATGCGGAAAACAGCTTTGAAACGGACAGCACTGCCGTAAGCGAAGGCGGCTATGAGACGTCGTATTCCGCAGAAGCGCTGGCTCAGCTTATTAATGAAAACAATACGTTAAAGACTATAAACATTGTCGCTTCTTCGAGCGATGCACCACTTGAAATTGACTTTGGAGCTGCACTCGATCTTTCCTGCGGCCAGTCGAGAACAATCACCTTTGAAGGCGATAATTCCTGCACCTTCAAGTTTAACGGCATAGATGTCGGAACGACCGGAAGCGGCCTGCAAAAGCTGATAAACAGCGGCACGCTCGCATCCACGCAGGATATTAATGTTGGTGATAAAGGCAGATTTATAAATGAATCCGGTGCTAAAGTTCAAATTACAGGCGATCACGGAATTAACATTATAGGTGATTTGAGCGATATGAGCTCTGCAGGCGGCGTGCTTACAAATGCAGGTATAATTTCATCGGGCAGATGGGCCACATGCGGCGCAGTCAGCGTTAACATGGGATCGTTTGCCAATTTGCAGGGAGCAGAGCTGAGCCGAACCGAAGCCACTAAATCGATACCGGCATATACATTCTATCCGGTTGTGGGGCATGGCGATAATTGGGCTCCTGACAAGTGCAGCCTCAGTCTTTCGGGTACTGTAAAGAGTGTTTCTCCTTCACAGGCCGTACTCTCTGATACCGCAAGACAGCTGAAATATCTTTTCGGCGAGGAAGCGATATGCATGCCAAACGGGTACAACCCTACTTCAAGTCTTGAGCAGATAGGCATCAAGCTCCGCACTGACATTATGACGCAGACTGAAATAGTTGAGGTCATCACGCGCGGCGCAATATCGACAGCATCAGCAGATAACAGCTTTAGTGTTTGCCTTGACAGCGCTGAAATAATAAGCACTTACGATTCAACGGCGCCGATGGATAGCGACATGATACTTTACAGCTATAATTCCGAAACAGGCCTCTACAGCACTTCGTACAGAGTGACACAATTTACGGAGCAGGGCGAGCAGCATATAAATGCACAGGGACTTATGATTTCGCCGCAGGTACTGACTGAAAAGATTAATAAAGCCTATGCTCGTGGGCTTTACAACATCACCAATACAGTTATTCAGACACCGGATGATGCAGAAATCGATCTGTCCGGTTACTGGCTTAATTTCGGAGGAGGGAACGGCCGAGTGACATTCCTCGGAGGTAATTTCACTCTTGACAGTGTGAATGTATCGGGTGAAATGCAAACCAATGTGGCATTAAATATTTCATCGACTGCGGCTCTTCGCCTCAATAGCTTTAGAGCAGAGCAGAACGCCGAATATCCTTCCTCGGGTCTTAATGTTGTCAATATGGGTCTGATTTACATGGTGGATGCCGATTCCGAATCCTGCTTTGAAATAGGCTGCGGCACATTCACAAACACCGGAACCATAATGGCTCATGTTCCTGTTTTAATTAACGGCGGCGCATTTGCAAACACCGGAGCGGTAATGCTCTTTGCCGTACCTTCGCAAAACGGGGAGGGCGCAGTAAATGTCGAAAGCGGAACACTGATTCAGAGCGGAGATGAGGATGCTGAGGATGCTTATATAAAGCTCGGAACCGCGCTTCAGGTATTTGCGGACAATCCTGTTATCAGCATCGGTGAGAATGCGACTGTTTCTGTTTTAAGAGGCAGGATTATAAAGACCTATAATGCACAAAATCCTATTCCGGAGGCTGATGCAGCGAACTATCTCTTTGGCGGAAATACAGGAGTCTACGAGATAGGCGAGATTTTGCAGACTGACGAGAATGGAGAGTATATAGTCTGCACGGGACGTATAACGAAATATTAAGGCATTAAAGCAGGCAAAATAATTTGGCACAATCCACTTTGGGAATTACTCCCAAAGTGGATTTTTTATACTTTTCAATTAATTTGTTTTATATTATAATAATAAATTGGATTGGTGTATCAATTCCCGGGGCGGCAAACGGGATTATTGGCGCTCCGGCAGGTAATATAATAATGAAATGGAGAAAATACTATGAAAAGACTTTTGGCGTGCCTTATGGCAGCGGTAATGGTATTTGCAATGGGTGTTCCTGCATTTGCAGCGGACGAAGATGAAACAGGCGTTACGTTCAAGGAAGTAACGGGCATCTACGTTGATGCGGCAGGCGATATCTATGCGGTCGACCACCTTTCAAATCTCATTATGAAAGAGGCAAAGGGCAGCAGTGAGTGGACCGACTTTGCGGGCAAGCTCCTTCCTGAGGACATGCTCGGCGAAGCGGCAGGCGGTTTCCTTGACAGCGAAAACGCAAAGGCACTCTTTAACCGTCCGACCGACATCGAAGGCTTCATGAACGGCCTTGCGGTGAGCGACACTGCAAACAACCTCCTTCGCTACATCGAGGGCGGCAGTGTAAAGACGCTGCTCGGTAAAGAAGCAAAGCTCTCACTTCCGACTGCTCTTGCAAGCGACGGTAAAGGCACACTCTACATTGCAGACACAGGCAATGACAGAGTTCTGTCTCTCACAAAGGACGGAAAGGTAGCTACAATCGTCAGCGGTCTTTCCGCACCAAAGGGCCTCGCATGGGACGGTAAAAATTTATATATAGCAGACACGGGCAATCACAGAGTATTGAAATACGACGGCAAAGCTCTTTCCATCATAGCAGGTGCATCTGCAGACGGCGGATATATTGACGGAATCGGCAGCAAGGCGCTTTTCCTCAATCCGACAGGTCTTGCATACGACAAGGCTTCAAACAAGCTCTATGTCGGCGACTGCGGAAACAATGCAATCCGTGTGATTGAGGACGGCACGGTTTCCACCTTCGTAAAGGCTGATGCAAAGGCGCTCGATACATTCCCGGCTGACCCGGCAGATATGGCTATCTCGGATGGCAAGCTCTATGTGGCTGACAGCGATGCGGGAGTTGTAGTTCTGGACCTTTCGGCTGCGGCAAAGTCGGTCTCCGACTTCTACGATGTGCCGGCAAAGGCTTGGTACTATGATGCGGTAAGCTATGCTTACACGGAAGGCCTCTTTAACGGCACCGCAAAGGGTATGTTCTCGCCTCAGGCAAGCATGACTCGCGGCATGTTCGTGACAGTCATCGGCAGGCTTTATGAAAAGACCTACGCAGGCGAAATCATAGGCGGCGACAGTAAGTTCAGCGACGTGGCAGACAGTGCTTACTATGCGGGCCCGGCTGCATGGGCTGCTGACAATGGCCTGGTAAACGGCATAGGCGGCGGACTTTTCGCACCAAATGACAATGTTACACGCGGTCAGATGGCAGCAATCATATACTCCTATGCAAAGCTGATGAAGATGGATACTACGCTCAGCAGTGCAGCAAAGGAAAGCTTTAACGCCATGCCTGATGCGGACAAGGCTCCGTCATGGGCAAAGGATGCTCTGATCTGGGCAGTCGGAAAGGGCGTAATAAAGGGTAAAGACGGAAAGCTGGCTGCAGGCGACACGGCAACCAGAGCAGAGGTAGCGCAGATTCTCAAGAACCTTTCGGATGTAAAGTAAGTTTGGAGAACAGACAATGAAAAGGATAGTAAGTTTAGTATTAATACTTGCTCTCGTGTTCACATTCGGCGCAGGCTACGCATTTGCTGCAGGAGAGACTGCGGGAAGCACAACTGCGACTGTGATGAAGATTGCGGGCTTTGAGGGAAAAGTCAGCATCACGACCGAAAAGGGCAAGGACGTAAACGTCAGCGACGGTACAAAGCTCCTTTCGGGCTATACCGTAAAGACGGGTGCGGCTTCGTATTGCTACATCAGTCTCGATGATGCAAAAGCGTTAAAGCTCGACCAGAATACGAAGGTAAAGATAGAAAAGTCGGGAAAGAAAATAGAAATAAATGTCAAAAGCGGACAGCTGTTCTTTGATGTAGACAAAAAGCTTTCGGGCAACGAGTCTATGAACATCAAAACGAGCAACCTCACAACCGGTGTCCGCGGAACGAGCGGCACAATAAGGGTTGTCCTTGAAAAGGTGCTTGAGGCTATACAGCGCGCAGGCTCGCAGAGATCGCAGCTGGCAAATGTGCTGATGCCAAAGACTTCGATGCAGCTCTTTTCGGGATTTACCGATGTAAAGACAGGCATGGGTAATGCCATGTCCACCGGCCTTTCGGCAGGTCAGCAGCTTGCCGTAAACAAAGCAGCGGAAACCACGGGAGCCGGGCAGACTCTTGTAAAGGGAGATCTCGTTGTCGACAACTTTGGTGCGAGAGCCATCATCGAAAATGCCGCAATCAAAAATGGTATGTCTGTGGGCGCAGCATTACAGGCTTCGACGGAAAAGATTGTGGAGCAGGTGGGCACAGCGGTGCTTGATACGCTTAATGTGGCGGACAGTGCAAAGCAGCAGGTTACCGAAATGGCAGGCAATCCGCAGGCACTGGATAAAGCAATTGCCGAGGAGCAGCAGCAGGCTGTACAGCAGACCGAAGCAGCGGCACAGACAATTGAAGGCGCAAAGACAGACGCAGGCAGCGGTAATGCGGGCGGCGCAGCCTCCGAGCAGGTTTTCGAAAAGGTGGAGGTTTCCCAAAATGCCACAATTGACGCCGGAAAGGTAAGCTTCGAAGGCGGCAGCGTGACTGTAGAGGGCACTGCAGCGCAGACTTCGGGCAGCCACAGTGGCGGCAGCTCGAGCGCAAGCGAAAACGGCATTCCTGAGTCGGGTTATCTCACCGGATATACGGGAACGTACGACTATCTTTCAGATGATGCTCGTTACATATTCAGAGAAACTCCGAGTGCAAAGTTTAATGAAAGTGATATTTTTGTTTTTGAAAGCGTAGCTGAATACACGAGCTTTACAGCAATTCTCGCAAGTGCAAAGGAAAACTATGAGGAAGTCAGGGCGAGCATGGCGGCGGCAGGCGAGCCTGAACCTGATTACTATAGAATGGTAGTGCAGCAGGGTCTCATGTCTAATCCGGAGATTGCGCTCAGATATTGCAATAACGACGAGCTTGGTGACAGCAACCGCGAGATAGGCGAAGTATTGTATGCATCAGACAGCGGAGATTACCCTTACTTTGCGATAGGGCATACAGCGCCTTTCACGGAGAGGACCGGAACGCTCCATGTCAGGATTGCAAAGCAGGAGCTTTCGGTAAAGTGGATTTATACAAACGGAAACGATGCTCCGAATCCGGGGACATTTGAAGCGGGTACAAATCCTATTCCGGTAGAGGCTATTTTTGGAGGCACGGATCGCCGTGGTGATTTTTACCAGATCGAATATGACCCGGAAAATGCTGATGGCGGAAATGAAACAATTAATCCTGCTATAAGGCGAAACACCGGTACGACTTCAGGCAGCTTCAGCATAGTTGGAATATTGGTTGGCAATTCAAATGAGCCGGTAAGCGAAACTTCGAATTTCAGATACAGCGGTAATTCGACATATAATTACACGCTGACAGGCTCTACGGGAGCAGTGAATCCTGCAGCAGAGCCTCGGCTTGATGAGGCAGGTGTGATTACGGGCTTTGCGGATGGATATCCGCAGGTAGCTTGCAGAGCAGATGGCTTTGATATAACACTAAAGCTTGCAGGCGACTACGGGCTTTACGAAATAGCAGAGGATACGGAGGTTTACGGAATATTTGTAGGAAAACGAGGTAATGGCTACCCTGATTCCTATGATGTGCTTCACGGGCATTCAAACTATGTAAATCAGGCAAGTGCACTTGTCTACGGGCGTATAGATTCGGCAGACGAAGAAACGATAAGTATAGGCTTTAATGAGTGGCAGGATGCTGACTCCGGCGCATTCTTTGCGTTTATCCTAAAGCAGGGTAATGTAATTTCAAGTGAGCCTGTTTTTGTGGCGGCCAATCCGCAATCACTCGGGCTGCACATTACAGGCACTGAGAACGCTCGAGACACTGTAGAACCTCGCATTTTATCGGCATTCTTGCATGGCGCGAGAAATAAAATTGTTGTCGAAATGAGCGAAGACGTAGCTGTGCCGACTAACGGAGAGGGCTTTGCCATAACGGGCGGAACAGGTACAATCAGCTCTGTAAGCGTTTCGACAACCGCTGCAGTAAGCGGCAGAACGCGCTACTTTATGGAGCTTGGCGTGGAGAACCTTGAAGGCATGAATATGGGCCTTACCTATAACGGAACTGCCGTTGCAGATACGAGCGGAAATACTATGGCCGCAATAACGGAAGCACATGCTATCCCTATTCAGGATTCGGCAGTTAATATAGACAGCGTGGCCGCATCGGAGGACAGGAGCCTCATCAGAGTCGACCTCACAGGAAGGCTTTTGGATCCGACTACCAACGGCACTTATATGATTAAGTACGGAACCAGCTGGGATAACTCAACTCAGGTACAAGGCTCGGATATGGACTGGACCTACGAGCTCAGATGGAACGACAGCCATACACAGCAGCTTGGGACTACCTTCTTCCATATTGATGAAGATTGGGTGCCGAGTGAGGTGCCTGAGGGCAGGTTCTTTGTGAGACTTAACAGTGGCAGCAAGAATATGGCACTCCAGACAATAGAACTCAATTCAGTGGAGGTTGAATCTACAACCACATTAGAGGCTACCGAGGTGCCTAGCCCTTCGGCAGTATATGACCGTTCCGACGCAACCCTCACCCTTACATTTGAAGAGGGCTCAATGCTCGAAGCGGACAGCAGCATAGTCGGCGGTGCGGTGAACTGCAGATTCTATATCATTGACGGCGATGGAAATCTCTTCAGACTCAGAGGAAACTATACGGACAGAGGCGTTCACTCGCTTGTATTTGACAATACAGGTGAATATGGAATGAGCGGCTTTGGATTCGACCCTGATGAGGTAAACTGGGAGGACGCAACTCTCGGATATACAAGTGAAATTCATGAAGATGATGTCGGCTACTTTGACGAGTTGCTCGCAGCAGACGGCACGATTATCACCGAGCTTGCGGATATTCCGATTACGGTAGTTCCATAAAAACATGCGTTTTTTCATAAAACCACTCTATCTGCAGATAGAGTGGTTTTCGTCTATTTTTTGCGTTTTTGCTTTCATATTATTTCAGCTTGTTGTATAATAAACTGTCTAATTTTAATTAAGTAGATAAAGGTAATATAAAGGTAATATAAAGAAGGTAACGCGCATGAGAAAAATATTTAGTTTGATCCTGACACTGGCACTCGTGCTCACATTCGGCGCAGCCTCTGCTTTTGCGGCAGACTCTGCAGGTGATGCGAGTGCAACGGTCATGAAAATTGCGGGCACCAGCGGCACCGTAAAGATTGCGACCGAGAAAGGAAAGGACGTAACACCGTCTGACGGCACGAAGCTCCTTACGGGATATACTGTAAAGACCGCAGCAGCTTCGTATTGCTACATCAGCCTTGATGACGCAAAGGCTATAAAGCTCGACCAGAACACAAAGGTAAAGATTGAAAAGTCGGGTAAAAAGATTGAAATTACTCTAAAGAGCGGGCAGCTCTATTTTGACGTTGAAAAAAAGCTTTCGGGCAATGAGTCGATGAACATCAAAACGAGCAACCTCACCACCGGTATCCGCGGAACGAGTGGTACAATGCAGCTGCTCATACCGCGTGCGATTACCGAGGAACTTAGGAACAAAGTCTTAGGTGACCTCTCAGCTTTAAGGACGAGGCCGGTAACCACCATGCAGCTTTTCTCCGGACAGACTGAAATAAAGCCGGGCATCGGAATAGGTCCATCAGCCAAACTCTCTGCCGGCGAGCAGCTTACTTTCGCATTAACTCCGGGAATTCCGAGTATTCCGGGCACTCCGGGTTTACTGACCCCTTCGTTACCGGCGCCTGAGCAGCTCATCCAAAAGTCCGAGCTTGAGATTGACAACTTCGGCGCGAGAGCAATCATCGAAAATGCCGCAATCAAAAATGGTATGCCTGTGGGCGAAGCATTACAGGCTTCGACGGAAAAGATTGTGGAGCAGGCCGGCGCAGCTCTGGAAACTCTGCAGGTTGCGGATAATGCGCTGCAGCAGATTAGCGATGCAGTCTCCGACCCACAGCTTCTCGATGAAAAGATAGCCGGCGAAGAGCAGCAGGCTGTACAGCAGACCGAAGCAGCGGCACAGACAATTGAAGGCGCAAAGACAGACGCAGGCAGCGGTAGCGCAGAAGGCGCAGCTTCCGAGCAGGTTTTCGAAAATGTCAGCGTGCAGCAAAGCGCAGGCATTGACGCAGGCAAGGCCGTATTCGATGGCAATGCTGTGACAGTGGAGGATACTCCGGCTACGCGTCCTTCTACGGGCGGCAGCAGCAGTTCAGGCGGCCAGCAGGAGGAAGCTTGGCTTACCGGCTATACGGGCACATATGACTGCCAAAGCCATGCGATAGCGACAAACCTTTCAGCAAGGCTTGCTGATTACGATATATGGTTTTTCAATGATCCGGATAGATATAATGAATTGGTTACGCTTTACAGCCGTGTGGAAAGCGAGTATGCCGAGGTAAGCGAGAGTATGGCGGGAACTTCCGACGGTGTGCCGGCGTTCGGTGTTTATCTGAGAAACTACTGGAGTGACCAACTCGCTCAGTTTGACAGTAATCTGGCAACTTCGGACAGCCAAACAGTAGAAAATGTGGCTGACAGCGGCGTATATTACTATTTCGCAATCGAAAAGGGCGATGCAGCCGGCAGCAGGTATGGCGATGTTCGGGTCTTAATTGGCAGGGCAGAGATTTCGATAAAGTGGTATGACCGCGAAACAAATGAGGAAGTAGCGCAGAATGCCGTTTTCCCTGCAGGTACGGAGCAGATTCCTGTGGAGCCGGTAATAGGCGTATACAGAACTCCGCAGGATTTCGTGATATTCGGTGCGGATGATGATTACAGAGCAGCTGATACCATCAGCTCCGGAGGAATCAATGTCACTTTCAGGCCGGTTGTGGCAGGCGATGCTCCTCAGGGCCGTGCAGGCGAATATACCGTGCGGCTCGCATCCTACATACAAGATGACGCCGGTACTAATTACACCGGCAGAACTCAAACCGACAATTACTTCTTGTCGGGGCAAAATACGCAGTATACCTACAGAGTAGCGGCGCCTCCTGTTGGAAGCGTTGTTACCGATCAGGATTTCTTCAGCGCAGCAAACCGTGCAACCTGGGGTGACTATACGACATACGATCTCGCATTTATTGCGGAAAGTGACGGAAATGAGAGCACTTACACAAAGTATGCGAGGGTGAACGGTCCGGGAACGCAGAGCGAAGTAACGACAGAAGTTGATGTAAGCGAAGTTCTTGCGGCGCTGGGTTCTTCCTCAAACACCTACAATACAATTCTGTGGGATACCGGCAGGACTGCGCAGTATCTCTCACCTAGCGTGCTGAGCGAAGCGCCGGCCATGGCAGCTACAGCTTCAAACCGCGCAATTTACATTTCCGGCGCAGGAATCGACTGCGGGAATGAAACAAACGGTACGATAAGCATGGTATCCGGCGGTGCGCTGTTGGTTGTAAAGATAGGTGATGGTGCGGGGCTTACGGCAAGTGATGAAGGAACGAGATTCAGGGTTCCGAATTTGAATGTAGGCGCAAATACTTATGTTACAAACAACGGTACAGTCACACTGATGAACAGCATGACTGTTTCGGGCGATTTTGTAAACTACCGAAATCTCACAATGCATGAAAATGCAGCGGGGCCGATATATCTGAGGGGCGGCTTCCTGACACAGGAGAGCGGTACAATATGGGACAAGAGGCAGACACTGCTTAATTCGGAAGCGCCGGAGCAGAATCAACATCCGATGTTCAATATTATGGGTGGCGGAAATGTCAATATCTACGGCGGCAGCCTGAAGCGCGATTTGAATGTGGCTACGGGATATACGCTTCCTGCGGATTATGTAAAGACGCTCGTATACGCAATGTTTGGAAACAATATGACCATGCATGCTATGGACAGCGGCAGGGCATTTACATATACCGCACCTGACGGAACACAGGCAAGAGCGTACAAGTTCTATTATACAGCTGCGGGCGGAAATAATATCGCAGGCTCGTTTATAAATAACGGTGTGACGACGCTTTCAACGGCGACGGACAGTAATCCTATGGGTTCAACCACGCACAAAAATATTTGGGCGACAGAGCTCAATACAACTTTTGGCGCAGCAAGCTATCCAAACGCAGCTTATGCACAGATCACCTTCCCTATCGCAGGATCTGATGCTTCGTTTACGGAATATGTGGCACCTACTCAGCCTTCGGGGCTTGTTGTAACAAACGGAGTCTTTGATGAGTCAAACCGCGCAAACTGGAGCGATTATACAAAGTATGATGTTGCGCTCATTGCAGGAGAAGTTAATGAGCACGGCATCAGGGAATATCAATTCTACAGGCACGGTGAATTCGCCAATGAACCAATTGGCTTTGACACGATAAGTGACTGGCTTAAAGACGTATTCGCGACTTACAGCAGTATCTACTGGGAACCTACCCCTGCGGATGCGGCAGAGCTCTATAATCCGCTGAATGTAGCTGCAGGTAACAATCCTGTCTTTGACGGAAACTTGGAAATAGCTGCAACCACCACAAACAAAGCTGTATTTATCAGCGGCCCGGGAATCGCGACCGCAGGCTATACAACCCTTAGCGCAGTCGGCAGCAACAAGCTCTTTGTAAGAGTAGGCGATGGTTCTGCGGCAGCTGCAGGAACCTCACAGACTGCAATTGAATCAGCGAATTTCAGTGTAGGCAGCGGTGTCGAACTCATAAACAGCGGCAGGCTTACAAGCCTGAGCAGCATAACTGTCACATCGGGCGCAGAACTTATAAATGAAGGTCTGGTGAAGTTCAAAGACAGCGGCATGAGCAATGCTTATTTAGATGGCGATGGTACATTCAAAAATGCTGCAGCCGGAAAAATCGCAGCCGGATTGGAATCGCCTACAGTTATTAACGGCACCGGCGCGCTTATCAACGAAGGGCATATGGTAATCCCGTGCGGACTGTGGATAACAGAAGGTACAACGCTTCTTAACAGAGGCCAAATTGACCTTTCGGAGACACACGAGGATTATTTGGATATTCACGGCGGCACATTCACACAGGAGGTTCCGACAGGTGTAAATCCTGATAATGTATATGTGCGGGATTATCAAACTTCAGCGTTTGATTCTGAAGGGAATTATACAGGAGCAGGTAACGGTAACCACCCAACATTTAGTTTCCGTGCTGCAGGTGATTCAGGGACCATAAACTTAAACGGCGGAAGTGTTCAAAGGATAATAACAAACAATGTTCCGGTAAATGCGACTGCAGATCATCTGAGGCTCGAAACAATTGCAAAATCAATTTTTGGTAGTAATTTGACCTGTGAAACTGTTAATTATACATCGCAAAACGGCGCTGGTGCAGTAGAAGCCATCAAATGTACAGAAACCGGTACGAATAGTTCTGCCGGCACGATAAACGGTTCTGTTGTATCGGGCGGCAGCGTAGCTGCTACAAGCGGCTACTTCTACGTAACAAGCGATGCACAGAGCACCCCGGGCGCAGCAGTCTTCAACAAGATTTCCTTCCCGGCACCTGCAGGCACTTATGAAGTGGCTACCAACCCGACAGGGCTTACTATCGTAAGCGGCGCTGCTGCAAACAGCTGGTTGGCGGGATATACGGGAACGTATGATACGCAAAATCATCTTGCAATCAGCCCGACTGCTATTCAGCAGGAGGACTACTACATTTGGCTCTTTGGACCGGAAGAAACCGAGTCGTTTAACACAGTAAAGTCTTCTGCATCGGCGCTTCTTGGCGAATGCACGCCGGCACAGGCGACCGATACCATGGCAGCCTCTCTTTCGGCTATCAAGGACCAATTAAACGCTATTAGTATCGACAATGCTACGGGATTCGTAGACCAGCATGAATACAGTAGCGAGGTATGGCAATCCTTGGATGCACTCCGTGCAAAGAATGTTGTAGATTCCGGCTCGTGGAAGTATGTGGCAATTCCGAAGACTGCACAGAATAATGCTTATGCCGGCAATTTTGAGGTAGATATCACAAAGGCAGCGATTGCGACCAAGTGGTATTACGAGTACGAGCCGGACGAAGAGTTTTCGGACGGAACAACCATATCTATATCTGAAGTACCTGATCTCCATTTGGGAACGCCGAAAATCGGAATAATTGTGGATGGTGAGTTTGTCGAAATCACTCAAGATTACATAATTGAAGAAGATAGTGCCCAGCTTTCGGAAAGCAGGATTAACATCAGCCTTGGCTATCCGGAAAGAGACCCTTATACGGAGGCGGGAACATACTACGCAACTACTTCGGGTATCACATACACATATAATGGCAATACCGTAAGCGGCAAGAAGGAAACGGCAAATCTCTACGCCACAGACGGGGCTTTGTCAATCAGCTTCGTGGTAGTTGGCACAACTGACCCTACGGGAACTCATATCAATATCGTAAGCGGTGCCGGAACTGAAGCTGACGGTTGGCTCACAGGATACAGCGCAGCTTATGATGGCGCTGTTCATGAGCCGGTAGTGTTAAACACAGTCCAGCAAAACGATTACTGGGTTTGGGTATTTAACGACGATGACTTCAATGATGATAATCCGACAGGGATTGACTATGCACCTTTTGTGGCTTCAATGAGTGCTGTTTTGGAAAGCGATGATTTTGAGGCAACTGATGAAAATCTTGCACAGGTTAAGTCCCGTGTCGGAGATTCTCAGCTTCCGGCTGTCACTAACAGAGCACTTTCATATAACGACTATTACCTCTGTGGAAGGAGCACACTTGCAGATGATATAGGCGTTGTTGACGTTATGCAAAGCGGCAATTACTACTACTTTGCACTTCCGAAATATCCGACGGGCAGCGCATTTACAGGCACCTTCACAATAGATATCACTCGTGCTGCAGTCGGCGTAAAGTGGTTTACGGTACATCCGGATGTGCCTAATGCTTTAGACATTGAGGATCTTCCTGAGCCGGAAATCGTACCGGCGGAAAGCCTTGCGGCCTCAGGAGCGGCTTATCCATACACAACCGACGTTCCGGTTGTTCCGTACATTGTGAGTGGTCCGGCAGTTTCCGGTTCCTACTACATGCCGACGGATGGGTGGTATGAACTCAATCGGGAGGATTTCGGCTATTATAAACTGATTACGACTCATTCCGCAGTAAGCGGTGCCGGAACATATTGCGTGACAGTAACAGGCATTGAGTGCTATGTCGACGCCGAGGCGGAAAATCCTATAGCTACACCGCAAATGTACGTAGATAATTACTACATCGATCCGGCGACAGCAACATACACTTATACTCTGCAGCCGGAGGGCATAGGTGACATCACTACATTTGTGCAGTCGCTTGACGGCAAGACCGGCACGGAGCTCTACGGCATGTTCGATGTGGCATATGTTGCAAGAGATAATGGCAGTGCATACAGCGACTACACAAAATACATAAACGGTGAAGCGCAGGAAACAGCGGCAACTCAGGCAGAAATGCTGGGAGCACTGGCATCGACCACATCCTATTCGTCAGTCTATGTAGATACCGGCAGCAGACAACAACAGATTCAGGGTTCTGAAAATGAATTGGATATCAAGACCGACGGATTCAACAAGGTTGTAATCATTGATGGTGGCGGCTTTGCACTGGCAGAATCCGGCGAGTCAACAGTCAGTCTTCGCAATGTTAACTCACTTGAGCAGGACTACGATTCCGAAGAGTGCAAGCTCTATGTAAAGCTCATGGGCACCAGGAACAGCGCGCAATTGGTAACACATAATCTTGAAATCGCGGGAAATACTCAGCTGGTAAATCAGGATTCAAATATCACAATTGTAAGTAATGCAGCGATTAAAGGCAGCCTGTACAATGAATATGTAATAAATATTGCAGAGGCAGCAACAGGCAGCATCCTTATTGATGGCGGCGGGCTTTACCTGAAGGGAACGGATGCCATGATAGTAGACAATCGTATTGCAACGATAGCTGCTATTGACGGTGAGCTTATCGTAACTACTGTAGCTGTCATGTTCCAATTTGACCAAAGCGATAACGAACAGCCGGCGGTGCTTGACATCAGTGAAGGCTCGGCTGACGGAGGGATTCGCCACGCTGTTGTAGTTGAAGATAGTGCCGAGGCATTGGTAGGAGACCTCGAAAAGGCCAGCACTGCATATCTGGCTGTACTGTTTGGTGAGAATAATATAACTTTTGGCGAAAATCCTGATCCAATCCCAGATACAAGCGAGTATATATTTGAGGATTCCTTCACACAGAGTAACGGTGGAGGCGGAGAAACAATCCGATTCCTCGAGTGTAAATATCTAGGATATGGCAAGATAATTGGATCACATTATACGACGGGAGGCGAAATTGAACCGGAAGATGGCGAAGACTACCAGTTCTTCGTATCGGCAGACAACCTTTATGTGGATGGCGGCACACCAAGCATGATTTGCCTGTCTTATCCAATCCACTAATATCACAAAACAAAAATCCACCCAGGGACAACCCGGAGTGGATTTTTATACGGAATCCTTGCAAAGAATCGCTAATTGAATTAAAATACAATTAAAGAAACGTTGCTATTAGTTTTTTGGAGGAAACACTTATGCCAACAATCAGTATGTTTTACGGAATCTTGATTCGTATGTATTGGCAGGATAATGACAAACACAAAGCACCTCATTTTCATGCGTATTATGGAGAAAAAGAAGCCACTTTCGGATTTGATGGTGAAATTATTGCGGGCGATTTCCCCAAAAAGCAAGCGGCATTTATAAAGGCATGGGCATTGCTACATGAAGAGGAATTGTTAGCGGATTGGAAACTTGCAGAAAGTGGAGAGGAAACGTTTAGGATAGACCCTCTAAAGTAAGGAGGTGGTAAAATGTTACACGGAAAAGAACAGTTACTGCCAAGAGTTAAAACTGTAGAAATAGTGAAGGATTATGTTCTCTTACTCACTTTTAACAATGGCGAGAGAAAAACTTTTGATGTGGCACCACTAATGGAACTGCCGGCATATAAACCTTTAACCGACAGATTTAATGCTGCACATGTCGAGTTCGGCACTGTTGTATGGCCGGGCGATATCGATATCAGTCCCGACAAGCTTTATTTGCAGGGCACACCGCTTTAAATCGTTTAATCAAAAATCCACCTTAGGGTAACCTAAGGTGGATTTGGTTTTGGCGATAAAGAGAAAAACTGCCATAAAATACTTGAAAAAAAAGATTGGTTGCCTCCAAACGCAGAATTCGCATTTGGAGGCAACCAATCTTTGCGAAATAGGTGGAAATAAAGCTTTGAAATTCAATAATCAGTCAGCAAAGGGGAAATTTAACAGTAATAAAATATCAAAAATAACAAATAAAGGCAGCAGATAGCGTTTTCAAACGCAAAATATTGAAAATCGGTTGCCTCCAAACACAAAAATCGCATTTGGAGGCAACCGGTCCGCTTTTTTAAAGCTCCCAAACTGTGACCTCAAAGATGAAGATGGGTAGCAGGATATTATGAATAGCGATTTTGCTTTTTATTCGGACTTGCTGTATAATTATCGTAATTGGGGTGCACTCTGTTAACGGAGGATTTTACAATGAGAAAACTATTATGTCTAATGCTTACGTTGGCACTGGTGTTTACTTTCGGCGCAGGCTCCGCTTTTGCGGCGGGCTCTGCAGGCACCGGTGAAGCTGCGAGCGCGACTGTAATGAAAATTGCGGGCGTGAGCGGCACAGTAAAGATCACGACCGAGAAGGGCAAAGATATTACACCGAGCGATGGCACAAAGCTTCTTTCAGGCTATACCGTAAAGACTGCGGCAGCTTCGTATTGCTACATCAGCCTCGATGATGCGAAAGCCATAAAGCTCGGCCAGAGCACAAAGGTTAAAATCGAAAAATCTGGCAAAAAGATTGAAATAAACATAAAAAGCGGTGAAGTCTTTTTTGATGTCGATAAAAAGCTCAGCGGGAGCGAATCGATGAACATGAAGACGAGCAACCTGACAACCGGAATCCGCGGAACCAGCGGCGATATCAAGGTTCAGCATCAAAAGTCCGGTGGGGATTCCGTGTATTTAGTGTCCAGTGACACAACAACAACTATTTTTAATCTTTACTCCGGCGTGACTGAGACGAAGATGAGCTCAGCTCGTACTGCGACCGAAAGAGTTAGCGCAGGCAGCAGCCTTTCAGTCAGCGGAGCGCCGAAACCGGCACAGCTGCTTGGGCTTGGAATCGAAAATACAAGTAGTACGCCAGTTATACCGCAGATTGGAGATGGCACAGCCGGCGCGCAGGTTATCATTAAAGGTGCAGCGGAGCTTAATGCATTCGCAGCCAGAGCAATTCTCGAAAACGCTGCAATCAAGAGTGGCGTTTCGGTAGGAGAAGCGCTTACTGCACCGACGGAGCAGATCGTTGCGGCGGCAGGCGATAATATTGCAAGCCTCGGCGTTGCCGATACCGTAAAGGAACAGCTTACTGCACAAGTCTCTGACGTGCAGGCACTTGATGCGCAAATTGCAAACGAAGAGCAGCAGGCCGTGCAGCAGACCGAAGCAGCGGCACAGACAATCGAAGGCGCAAAGACCGATGCTGGCAGCGGTAACGTGGGCGGCGCAGCTTCCGCGAGCGTATTTGATAATGTAAGCGTGCAAGCAGGCGGCAGCATAGATGCAGGCCGCGTCACATTTGAGGGCGGCGGCGTTACAGTAAGCGACACACCTTCGGGCAGCTCCGGCGGCAGCAGCTCCGGTGGCGGCAATTCGGGCGGCACATCACAGCAGGAGGGCTGGCTTAGAGGATATACGGGCGTGTATGACGGAGACGAGCATGATGTTTTAGAGAGTGCACCTCGTACGCAGCTTGAGCAGTATGCTATCTGGGTATTCAGCGCAAGCGATTCAAACGATATGGAGGTTTATGAAAGCCTCAGATCGGAATACAACGCGGCGGTGGATTCATTATCTGAGGGTGACTACAGTGATGATGAGGCTCTGGGAATTGTCATGGAGGCCATAGGACAAATAGAAACCGGTCGCATGAACGATGACCTGATGACAGGGCATGAGGTTATGAATGTAAGTGACAGCGGGACATATTATTACTTTGCGGTAAAGAATGACAATTATACCGATAGACACGAGGGCGACTTTAACGTGTCAATCACGCGCGCGCCTCTTGAGGTTGTATGGTATGTGAGCGGCGGAGGCCATGACATGCCTGAAGTGGCTACACCGGGTGCAAGCTATGTCAGCACGGCAGCAATTTTCAGGCAGGGTCCGGCAAGACCTTCATTCTGTACGACAATGGGCGGGACATATCAGGAAGTTTGCAGTGATACAGCAATTGGCTACGGTACTGAGCCTGTTGTGTTCATGCCGTACGGAGCATTTTTGAACAGCGGCCCTGTGCAGACGCAGACCGGGTATTCGCTGCTTGTTGAGGGGATCAGACTTAGCGTGAGCGGGCAGGACAACCAACCGGTAGTAAGCCAGACCGACAATTTCTATTATCCGGGCGGATACAGATATGAATATACCTTGATAGATGATTCGCAGGGCAATACGGGCGGGAATACGGAGCCGGTGGGCATTCTTTCCGGACCGGATTGGAACGATTACACAAAATACGATGTGGCATATATAAAGCCGAGCAACTCCGATAATTATAGCGAGTACAGGAGGGGCGTACTTCAGGGCGAAGAGGGTACCGTGCCGGTTACTTACGTATTAGAGGCACTGCAGAATACGGGCAATATAGGTAGCGAACCTTACTTTGAATCGATTTACTGGGACATGGGCAGTACTGCATTAGACTTTAATGGATTTGATTCCAGAGATATCAGTATATTCGCCGGCACAACGGATAAAGCCGTACTTATTTCCGGCGGCGGAATTACGAATGTAGGAACACTTAATATCGCAAAAACGGGAGCCGGAAAAGTTTCTGTGAGGACAGATAATGGCGCAACCAGCACATTAATGCAAATCAATTGCGATAACATTACCGTTGACCGGGGTACGGAGTTTGACAATTACGGCAATTTGACCTACACCAACGCGTTCAGCATTTACGGAACGGTTGATAATTTCAGGCATGTCAGCAATACCGGTGACCAGCCGGCAGGAATAGCGGTTATCGGCGGTAAGTATATGCAGCATCAGATTGGTACGGTTACCTCGTATACCCAAGATATACGTACCGATTCGAGCAGCTGCCCGATGTTCATAATGCAAAATCGCGGAGAGGTTCACATGTACGGAGGACAACTTCAGCGTAAGCACACAGAGGTAAGCAGCGACCTGACAGGAATCTCGAAGCTTTCGCAGGGACTTTCAATCATATTCGGATCGAGAATATACGGTGACGGCTCACCTATGCAGACCACAGAATATGCGATCAGAGTAAACGATAGCACAAAGTATGCATTGAAATGTCAATACGATACAGAAGATGGCAGCATTTCGGGTGAGTACCAAGACAGCCAAGGCAGTACGTTATATGCGGGATATCTGTGGATAACAGAGGAAAACTACGCTATTGAGTATGTATCGGGCGCTGAGGTACGCGGCACAGCATATCTGACATTCCCAACGGATAATGTCTATCTGGCACAGGAAATTCAACAAAACCCTTGACATTTCAACGAAGCTGGGATACAATGATATAGGCGAATAAGGTAAGACTTAAGAGTGGACATCAGTCCACTCTTTCAATTTGCACCACGCTGGGACCTGTCCCCAAACTTCCCAAAAGGCGAATTTAGGGACGTGCCCCAAATTGGAAAAAAGGCTAATTTGGTGCCTGTCCCCAAATTGGAAAAAAGGCGAATTTGGTGCCTGTCCCCAGATTGGAAAAGGAGGAAATGATGGCGAAAGCAGATATTGCGGAGCTGATTGCGGATATCCTGAAGGAGTTCCTGCCGGCAAACGGGCACGAGCTCT
>JAEEGK010002650.1_pt1 | contig 44866 bp, 37 predicted proteins | sample 8958771 | NCBI WGS metagenome assembly JAEEGK01 (sample SAMN16246547, study PRJNA631951) | gut metagenome | biome: gut microbiome; feature: rumen; material: SC-attached | host: Bos | place: Iran: Karaj | collected 2018-10
ACCGGGGTACCCGAAAACAGTATCCGTACCCTGCTCTAACAAGGTCTCGATAACGATCTCTGCTCCTGTCATCTTCATCAGGCGTCACACTCCTTTACGATCTTCGGGGCAAAAAAAAATCTCTTCTGCCCCATTCATCTTAGGCAAAAGAGACGAAATATAATTCCGCGGTACCACTCTTATTGGTCTTCGATCAAAGACCCGCTCTGTGCATGTCTATCAACACGCTTTACTGTAACGGGTAAGCCCGGCCTGAGTTAATGACTCTTGCAAGCTTTCACTTCAGGCAGCTCCGGGAGGACTCATCATTGCAACTGCTGTACCGGCTTCCCACCGCCGCCGGCTCTCTGGGACAACAAACGCTGCATCTTTTTTCCCTTCAACGCTGTTAAAGTTCATTAAAGCACGGGCTAAGCCCGGTTGTCAACCTTTTGACTTATCAGAATGTCGCTGCGATGGCGTCTGCGAGCTTGATAACGGAGTCGTATGTATCCTTGCCGGGAGCGGACTTTATGGTCACTCCGTCTTCCAGGACGGTCATTCCCGGAAGCTTACCGAGCAGTTCTCTCATTATCTTGCCGGACTGCGGTGCCCACGATCCGTTCTCGATGACGGCACATGTGCGGTTCCTGATCCCGTGCGCTGCAAGTTCCGTAAGAACGTGCTCTACGGGCGAATAGACATTCATGTTGTACGTAGGTGCGGCAACGACGATGTGGCTGTATCTGAACGCTGCGGCAATGAATTCCGAAGCAGGCTTTACCGATGCATCGTATATGACAGACTCGATCCCGCGCGAATCCAGTTCGGTCGCCAGGACCTCGCAGGCATTTGCGGTATTGCCGTAGATGGAGCCTTCGATGATGAGCACGCCGCTCTTCTCGGGTGTATACGATCCCCATGTCTGATAGCAGGAGATGATCTTATCCAGGTCCTTCCTCCAGACATATGAGTGCAGCGGGCAGATCATCCTTATATCAAGATCTGCTGTCTTCTTCAGAGCTGCGACAGTCTGCATTCCGTACTTGCCGACGATGTTTGTATAGTAACGGCGCGCCTCGCTCTTGAGATCGCTCTCGAAGTCGTGCATGTCCGCGAAGATCGATCCGTCTATCGCACCGTATGAACCGAAAGCATCTGCAGAGAACAGCGTGCCGGATGTCGTGTCAAAGCTGAACATTACCTCGGGCCAGTGGACCATGGGCGCGAACAGGAATTTGAATTCATGCGAGCCTATCTCCAGAGTATCCCCGTCCTTTACGAGTGTCGTTCTTGCTGACAGATCGAGTTCCGGGAAGAACTGGGAGATTATCTGCGCAGTCTTGGCATTGCAAACTACCTGAGTCTCCGTGTGGTGATGGAGGAGGTCTATGAGAGTAGCCGAGTGGTCGGGCTCCATGTGATGGACGATGACATAGTCCAGGGGCCTTCCTGCGAGGCAGTATTCAAGATTGGAGAAGAACTGCTTAGCCACTGCCTTGTCGGCCGTATCCATCAGTACCGTCTTGCCAAAGTCTCCGAAGTAGGAGTTATAGCTCATTCCCGAGCCTAATCCGTAGACACCTTCGAACTTCTCGATCCTACGGTCATTGGCTCCGACCCAGACGAGATCTTCCGTAAGTTTTCTTATGTTATGCATGTTATCTGTCCTCTCTGTAATAGTTGCGCCCGATCGCGGCCGGCTCTCCGCTTGAACTGTTCTTCCTCATGGAACTCAGTATGAGCACTATGAGCGTGATGATGAACGGCAGCGCCGAGAAGAAATGCGCAGGGATCTTGTTGAGCCATCCGAGCGCTCCGGGGAATGTCGTTGCAAACGCAACATTATATACTCTCAATGAATTGAACAGTCCGAATACGACTGTTCCGACGATGGCTCTTGCCGGGCTCCAGTTTGCAAAGATAACGAGTGCGATGGCGATCCAGCCGTAGCCGTTGATCCAACAGTTGGATCCTTCGAACGTACCGCCCATGTTGAGTCCCATGTACAGTCCGCCGATGCCCATGATGCCTGATCCGAGCATGATGTGGATGTACTTGTAGAGCGTTACGTTGATGCCGAGAGAATCTGCCGCACCCGGGTTCTCTCCGATGGAACGGAGCTTGAGGCCGGGGACTGTTTTCGCGAAGTAGAGCCACATCAGGACTGCGATGACGACCGCCAGGTAGACCAGGATGTTATGCGAGAAGAGAACCTTGCCGATAACGGGGATCTTAGACAGCAACGGGATCTCTATTCCGGCAAACTGCGCTGCAAGCGTCGTGTCACCTAACATGGGCCAGCCGCCCGCGCTGTTCGACAGACCGTTGCCGAGGAAGAAATAGAATGCCACGCCGAAGGTGGTTATCGTAAGTCCTGTTACGTTCTGGTTCGCCTGCAATGTTACCGTGAAGAACGCGAAAGCCGCGCCGACGACGGCAGCCGCCAGGAATGCGACAAGCACGCCGACAAACAGGCTGTTCGTCCTGCAGGCCACGACATAACCCGTGACTGCGCCGATAGCCATGGTACCTTCCACGCCCAGATTAAGGCTTCCGGACTTCTCTATCATTATCTCGCCCGCAGTTCCGTAGAGCAGCGGGATGCTGTACACGATAACGCTGAAGAGGAACAAGGTGATAACTTCTAACTCAGCCATTGGATGCCTCCTCCCTCTTTGCGATCCTGAACGTCGCGGCAAAGTCTGCCACAAGTACCGAGAACAGGATTATTCCCTGAAGTATGTCCGCGAAATTCTGGTCTATCGCAGGATACTGCGTCGCCGCAGCACGGCAGCCGTACTGGAGGACTGATATCAGGATGGATGTGACGAATATCGCAGGTATCGACAGCTTGGAAAGCCATGCCACGATGATGCCCGTCCAGCCGACGTTGTTGGTGATGGAATCGGATACTGTGCCTGCCGTAGAGGTTGCAAGACCTGCGGCAAGACCTATAAGGGAAGCGGATATGAACATGGTGCGCAGGACGATCCAGCTGACGTTCATGCCGGCATATTTGGCGGTGGCAGCGCTGTCGCCCACGACGGATATCTCATATCCCTGCTTGGTCTTCTTGATGTAGAAGTAGATAAGTACCGTTAAGATGACCGCGACGATAAGAGAATACTGCAGAGTGAAGAATCCTATAGTGATGCCGCCCATCTCGGCATTCTCCGGGAACTCGCCGAAGATGGGTCTGTCAGAGTCTTCCCTTAAGAAGAAGTTCCAGTCAGCCTTGGTGTCTCCCAGATACTTGATGACATAGAGCATGATGTAGTTGAGCATCAGTGTCATGAGCGTCTCGTTGGTGTTGAACTTTACCTTCAGTGCGGCTACCGCAAGTCCGATGAGACCTGCAGACAGCATTGCAGCGATGCACATGAGGAGCACGGTCAGGAACGAATTCATGCCCTTGCTGTTGAATGCGATGACCGAAGCACAGATGGCACCCGCCAGGAATTCGCCTTCGCCTCCGATGTTCCAGAATCTCATCTTGAACGCGAGACCGAGAGCAAGTGATGTGATGAGAAGCGGAACGAATATCTTGATGAGGCTCTCGACATTCTTATAAGCAAACTTGTTGCCGATAAGACCCATAGACAGCATTCTCGAATAGTATTCGATAGGATTGATGTTAAGGCTCATGAGCAGGATCGCGCCGATACTAAGCGAGATCAGGATCCCTATGAGATAGTAGATGATGACTCTTTTGATGGAATAGTCTGCTCGCCTTACAAGATGGAAATTACCCATTGGCATCCTCCTTCTTATCTTCAAAGGCGGAATCTGCCGCAATACCGTCGGTCTTGCCTTCCTTATTTACGATGTTGAGGGCACCGGTCATCATGAGGCCGATGTCTTCTTTTGTGGTATTGGTGCTGTTAACGACGCCCTGGAGCCTGCCGTGGCACATTACCATTATCTTGTCGCACAGTGCGAGCATTACATCCAGGTCCTCGCCGACAAAGAGAATGCCTACGCCCTTCTGCTTCTGCTGATTCAGGATGTCGTAGATCATGTACGATGAATTGATGTCGAGTCCCCTTACGGGATACGCGGTGACAAGGACATTAGGACCGGACTTGATCTCACGGCCGAGAAGGACCTTCTGGACGTTGCCGCCCGAGAGCTTCCTTACGGGAGTCTCTGTGGAAGGCGTAACTATCTCTAACTTGTCTATCGCTTCCTTCGCCTCTTCCCTGGCAGCTTTCCTGTCAACGAAGATGCCCTTGGCCTCATTGTAGTTCTTGAGGATCATGTTGTCCGTGATGGACAGTGAAGGCGCAAGACCCATGCCGAGTCTGTCTTCGGGGATAAAGCTCATCGATATTCCGTGATCTAATATCTTCTTCGGAGACATGCCGACGATACTCTCACCTTCGTGGAGCATCTGGCCCCTCTCGATCGGTCTTAATCCTGCTATTGCCTCACAAAGCTCCTTCTGTCCGGAACCTGCGATGCCCGCGACGCCCAGCATCTCTCCGCCTCTTATGTAGAAGTTCATTCCGTCGACGGCTATGGCGCCTTCGTCATTCCTGACGGTAAGGTCTCTTATCTCGAGCAGCGGATGCGTCTTCTCCATTACGGGGCGCTCGATGTTGAGGCTTATCCTTCTGCCTACCATGAGTTCGGTCAGTTCCTTCTCATTGGTCCCGCTCGTCTTAACGCTTCCGATGTATTCGCCGTGACGCAGTACCGCGACGCGGTCGGAGATCTCCATGACCTCGTTCAGCTTGTGCGTGATGATTATTATCGAATGTCCGTCCTGCTTCATCTTCCTCATGACATCGAAGAGCTTGTCTATCTCCTGTACGGTAAGTACAGCCGTAGGTTCATCGAGGATGATGATGTTCGCGCCGTAGCAGATGACCTTCAATATCTCGAGGGTCTGCTTCTCGGACACCGACATGTTGCAGACGAGCTTGTCCGGATCTATCTCGAAACCGAACTTTGCCGCCGTATCTTCTATATACTTGCGGGTATCCTTGCCAAGAAGGAACTTACCGCCTGTTTTCAAACCTAATCTGATATTCTCAAGCGCAGTAAAACGCTCGACCAGCTTGAAGTGCTGGTGTACCATCCCTATTCCCAGTTTTGCCGACTGTTCGGGTGAATTGATGCTTACCTTCTTACCGTCGACAAAAATAGAACCGCTGTCGGGCATGTAAATGCCCGACAGCATGTTCATAAGTGTTGTCTTGCCGGAACCGTTCTCTCCGAGAAGAGCCAATATCTCACCCTTCTCAACGGTCAGGTTGATATTCTTGTTCGCCGCTACGGAACCAAAGCTTTTGGATATGCCTCTCAGTTCTATCGCATTGCCCATAATATCCCCCTGATTATTCAGCGCTGTTGACCTGTGTTACGCCTTCGACGTAGTAGTTCATGGAACCCTGGATAACGCCGTCGTCAACGGAAGCTCCGCCTGCAGCAACGATGACTGCACCGGTGTTGTCAACGAGATCAGCATCAGCCTGAGCCATTGTAACGGCACCCTTCTCACCTGAGAAAGAGAGCTTAACGCCGGAGAATACATCCCAGTTGCCTGACTTCATGAGGTCAGTAGCGAGGTCGATCGCTTCCTGTGCTTCAGGCTCGTTGTTTGCCGAGAGCTCGGATACGCCTACGAGACCTGCATTGAGACCTTCATAGTAGTTGCCAACCTTTGTCATGAATGTTGTGTGGTCTTCCATTGCTGCCTTGATGGCTGTTGCATAGTAAACATCCCAGTTCCAAACGGGAGCGCAGAGATGAGACTCAGGTGCTTCCTTTGTCATGTCGGAGTTGTATCCGCATCCGAATACGCCCTTCTCGTTTGCAACGATCTGAGGCTGAGCGCTGTCGCAGTGCTGAGCGATAACGCAGCATCCGTATGTGTCGATGAGGATCTCAGCTGCCTGTCTCTCCTTCTCCTGGTCGCCCCATGTGTAGATCTCATATACGTTTACATGAGCATCAGGGTTAACGGACTGTGCACCGAGTGCGAAAGCATTGATGCCTGAGCATGTCTCGGCATACTCTGTACCCCAAGCGGATACATAGCCGATCTCGTTGTTGCCGAGAGCAAGGGACTTATATCCTGCTGCGATACCTGCGAGGTAACGAGCCTGATAGATCCTGCCGAAATAGTTGTTGAAGTTGCTGTCGTTGGACAGATAGCCTGTAGCATGTGAGAACACGATGTCAGCATACTCGGGCTTCTTTGCAGCCTCATCAAATGCGTTGAGGTAGCCGAAGCTGATGCCGAAAATGATGTTGCATCCGTCACCTGCGAGCTGGTCGATTGCCTGGGATACCTTCTCGTCATCCTCAGGAACGTTGTCTACGATGTAGAGATCCTTCTCGGGATCAAGACCGCACTGCTTCATAGCCTCGGTGATACCCTTGTGGTGAGCATAGGTATAACCTGCGGTGTCGTTCTTACTGTTGATGTAGATCGCACCGACCTTGAAAGACGAAGCAGCCTCTCCGCCTGCATTTCCGCTGCATCCGGTGAATGCGAGAACGGAAGCAACTGCCATCACTGCCGTGAGAACAATTGAAATAAGCTTTCTCATAACTTGCCTCCAAAAAGTTTTTATATGAATGCCTTGCGGCAATACATATCGTAATCAGGACCTGAACGTAAGCGAGTCATCGCTCATCGATTCGATTATCGCGAGAGACTCGACCCTGATGCCCTGTCTGCGGAGCTCGTCTCCGCCGCCCTGGAATCCCTTCTCAATGGCGATCGCCGCACCTGCGAGCTTCGCACCGGCCTTGTCTGTTATCTCGATAAGGCCCTTGAGCGCATTGCCCTTGGCAAGGAAATCGTCAACGATGAGCACGGTATCATCCTTCGATACATAATCACTGCTCACCACGATGTCATATGTCTTCTGATGTGTGTAGGAATAGACCTTGGATGTAAGCACGTCATCCGACAGGTTGATCGACGCATGCTTCTTCGCGAAAACAACAGGCACGTTCATCTTGCAGCCTGCAGCAAACGCCACGGCTATGCCCGATGATTCTATCGTAAGTATCTTGGTAACTCCGGCATCCTTGTAAAGAGATGCTATCTCTTCGCCCATCTCCATGAGCAGTTCAGGATCGATCTGTTGGTTAAGGAAATCTCCGACCTTCAGGATCTCTCCGGGCAGGACTTTGCCCTCCGCAAGAATTCTATCTTCCAAAGCGCGAATAAGAACCACCCCCCGAAGCCGGATAAGAAATACCTTTAGATATTATAATTATTACAAACGTGTGTCAAACAAATCCGCCCCACAGATTAAACAAAAAAACAGGGACTGCATGAGGCAGTCCCTGTCCGTCATAGTTTTACTTCAGATCTTACTCTTCGGAAGTATTGCCTTCCTCAGACTCGGCAGGAGCGGGAGTCTCAGTCTCAGCCGGAACTGCAGCGGGTGCTGCAACGGCAAAAGCGAGGTCCAGGTTGCCGTTCGCCATGTAGATCTTCTCAAAGTCAGGACCGTCAACGGTAAGCTTCTCGATAAGTCTTGAAGCAAGACCTTCAACGACCGCCTTCTTCTCGAGAAGGATCTTCTTTGTCTCCTCGTAGCATTCGTCGATTATGTTCTTGATCTCTTCGTCGATCTCGGCAGCGGTCTGGTCAGAATAGCTCTGTACCTGGCCCATGGAATAACCGAGGAATACCTCGTCGTTATCCTCACCGAAGACCATGTTCTTGAACTTCTTGGAAAGTCCGAAACGCTTGATCATGTTCTTGGCGATACGGTTGCACTGCTGCAGATCGGAAGCCGCGCCCGTAGAGATCTCACCTAAGAAGATCTCTTCAGCGGCTCTTCCGCCGAGGCTCATCTTGATGGTATCAAGGAGCATCTTCTCAGTATAGAAGTCAGTATCTTCGATCGGCTTATAAGCGGTGAATCCGCCTGCACGTCCAACCGGGATGATCGTAACTCTGTCGACCTTCTCGAACTCCGATGTCGCACGGAGTACGACTGCGTGGCCGGCTTCGTGATAAGCCGTAAGCTTCTTGACCTTATCGGACAGCTTCTTCGAATTCTTCTGGGGACCCATCTGGACTCTGAAAGTAGCATCCGTGATCTCTTCCATGGTGATCTTCTTCTTGTTGTGACGGGCAGTCATGAGAGCTGCTTCGTTAAGAAGGTTCTCGAGGTCTGCACCGGTGAATCCGACCGTGGAGAGAGCGACCTCTCTGAGATCGACATCATCAGCAAGCGGCTTGCCCTTCGCGTGGATCTTAAGGATGGCTTCACGCTCGTCAGCATCAGGCTCGTTGACCATGATGCGTCGGTCGAATCTTCCGGGTCTCAGGAGAGCCGGGTCGAGGACATCGACTCTGTTGGTAGCTGCCATGACGATAACGTTCGTATTGTTCTCGAATCCGTCCATCTCAACGAGGATCTGGTTAAGTGTCTGCTCACGCTCGTCCTGTCCGCCGCCAAGGCCTGCGCCTCTCTTACGGCCTACCGCATCGATCTCGTCGATGAAGACTACGGAAGGAGCTTCTCTCTTGGCATCGGCAAAGAGAGATCTTACACGTGAAGCACCGACACCAACGAGCATCTCGACGAAGTCGGAACCTGAGATATAGAAGAACTTAACGCCTGCTTCGCCTGCAACTGCACGGGCAAGGAGTGTCTTACCTGTACCCGGAGCTCCGTAGAGCAGAACTCCCTTCGGGATCTTGGCGCCAAGCTGCTGATACTTCTTGGGGTCCTTGAGGAAGTCGACGATCTCGGAGAGCTCCTCCTTCTCCTCTATGGAACCTGCAACATCAGCAAAAGTAACCTTGTCCTTCTTGTTCGGATCCATGACCCTGGCACGGTTGTTACCGAAGCTGAAGAGTCCGTTGGAATCCTTGCCCTGTCTCGACATGGACAGGAAGATGAATACTACGAGGACCACGGAACCGAGCATTACGATCACCTGGATGAGCGTACCCCAGTCGAAGGGTTCCACATATGTGTAGTCTTTGATCTGTCCTGCAGCCTTTGCCTTCTCGAGTTTCGCGATGAGGTCATCTACATATTCGTAAGGGACCTGCTGTGTCATCTCGGACTCGTACTGCGCTCCGGATGCCTTGTACTTGACCGTTACGGTCGTACCGTTGACCTCAACCATAGAGACATCGTTGTCCTCACTGTCGATGGTCTGCAGCACATCGGAAAGCGTGTTCTGTTCACGCGTTCCGTAATTGCTTCCCCAGAATACACTGGCAAGCACTACGAGCACCACGAGCATAAGACCGTAAAACAACAGTCCGCTGCTCGGACGTCTCGTCTCATTCTTATTAGCCATCAGCTATTCTTCCTCTCTTTCCTTATTCCTGTTTTACGACGCGGATATCGTCGTAATTTCTATATTCCCCGTCGAGGTCCAGGCCGTAACCGACGATGAACTTATCGGGGATGGTAATGCCGTTATAATCGGGAACCAGCTCGGTAACGCGTCTGTCGGGCTTGTCAAAAGCCGTACAGATCTTGAGCGAAGCCGGGCCGCGCTTCAAGAGCTGCTCCTTGAGCAGAGCGAGCGTCCTGCCCGTATCGATGATGTCTTCGACGATGAGGACATCCTTGCCTGCGATATCGTAGCTCATATCCTTCTTAATCTTGAGGTTGCCCGTGGATATCTCGCCCACATAACTCGATACCTGCATAAAATCAACGATTACAGGCATCTCGAGCCTTCTGACGAGATCGGAGCAGAAGATGAACGCGCCCGTAAGTATACCTACGACCACAAGCGGCCTGCCCGCATAATCACGATTGAGTTCGGCAGCTAACCTGTCCAACATTTCCTGTATCTGCTCATGTGTGATAAGCACTTCAGATGTGTCGATCATTGTGATACCTGCCTTTCCAGTGTTATCTTCAGAAGCCTGCCGGCGGTTCTTCCGCTGCCTTCGAACTTCTCTTTGCTCTGCTTGCCGGTAAACCCTTCAGCATGACCTGCGCCCGGGATCCAGAGCACTCTGTCCCCCTGTCTTACGAAGATCACCGAGTCCCTGGCATCAGCCGGAATCTTCAGATCCGTAAAGAATCTTCTGAGTTCCTTGCCTGATCCGGAACCGGCTCTGGTGAACTTGAACTTAAGTCCGCCGGCTCTTCCGCAAGTCAACGCGACCCTGCCTTCCGTAAGGATGTCTTCGGGGCAAAACCACGAATAGTTATTATACTCTAACTCGTTATTATTCTCAATTATCAGAGCCTTAAGGGAAATGTCAGAATCAGGTAAATTCATGGCAATCCCCGGCCTTATCTCCACATCCAAAGCCCCTGCGCATGTAAGAAGTCCCATCTTCTCCGCGATAAGGCAGAATAATCTCTCCGAATCGTCCCCGCTGCCCATGAAGCACAGATAATCCTCATATCTTACCGCCTTCCTCGCGAAAGGCATGTCCAGAACGGTCGCACCGCCCTGAGCATCAGCACCTGCAAGAGCGATGCATGCTTCCAGATTGACCTGCTCAAAATCCGTCAGGTTCCCGAAAGTCTCCAGCCACAGCCTTCTTATAAGCCTCGAGCAGATCGCGGGATGCAGTGCGTTCAGGGCACTGACAGACAATGCCTTATACTGCCCGACTGTGACTGTGCTCACGGCATAGGCCTCTTCTGCGGCCCTGTTGATATAATCCAGGTCTTCCGCGAGCAGGCCGTATGTGCGGTTAAGCGCTTCGACGGGGTTCCTGCCGGTCTCCTTCTCTATATCCGGGAAGATGACATTACGCCATTCGTTCCTCGTGCAGCAGGCCTCGCTGTTGGTGTAATCAGTTGCATATGGGATGCCCTTGCCGTCAAGGTACGAGATGAGCTCGGACTTCCTGCAGGACAGCAGCGGCCTTACGACCCGTCCCGAGCGCGGTGCAGGGCTGACAAGGCCTTCAAGCCCGCTCCCCCTGAACATGTTCATCATCATCGTCTCCGCCACATCATCCTTATGGTGTGCAACGGCGATCCTGACGTCAGCAAGACCTTCTTCGGATGCGATCCTGTCCGCGGTCTCATCGAAAGCCTTATACCGGAGCTTCCTTCCCTCGGTCTCCTCCGATATTCCGTCACTTGCCGCAAGCGATGCCACGTCGAAGCTGTATGACACAAACGGGATATCCCTCTCTCTGCAGTAATCACTTACAAGAGCCTCATCCCTGTCACAGTCGCCGGGCCTCAGGTTATGGTTGATGTGAACACAGTAAAGCCTGATCCCCGCCTCATGGAGAATATCAAGGAGTGCCATGGAATCAGGTCCGCCGGAGCATCCGGCGATAACAGCATCGCAACCGAGCAGATCGTATCTGCCGGCAAATTCCAAAACTCTGTCACTTAATTCCATCTCAGGTCAGAATGTATCGGGGAAGTCGCTGTTGACGTCATCAAACATCCTGTCTTCATCAGGGTTGTAATCTGACGTCTCGTTATCCTGGGGTTCTTCAGGTTCGGCAGGTTCTGTCCCGCTCCTGTCGAACTCATAATTCTGCGCAGAAGCATCCTTATCCTTGGTTTTTTTGAAAGGAGAGGCCTGACTCTCTTCTGCGACATAGTCATCGGGTTCATAGAAGAGCGTTCTCTTGGCGATCCAGCAGACCTTGACCCTCTTGGTCGCGCCGTGTCTGTTCTTCTCGAGATAGATGTATGCATCCTCTACGATGTCCGAATTCCTGTCGGGTGCTTCCGATCCCTCTTCCTTCTTCTTGTAGTAATCGGGACGGTCTATGAACATAACGGTATCGGCATCCTGCTCGATGGAGCCGGATTCACGGAGATCCGACAGCTGAGGTGTGTGATCGTCTCTCTGCGCCGCGCCTCTCGACAGCTGCGACAGGGCAAGTATCGGTACGCCGAAATCCTTAGCCAGGATCTTCAGATCTCTGGATATCGCCGATACTTCTTCGTTCCTCGACTTTTTGTTGTATCCGGGCAGGGTAATGAGCTGGAGATAGTCGATCACTATGAGTCCGGGCTTTGTCTCGGGATCAGCGCAAAGCTCGGTGAGCTTCGTCTTCATGGTCACCGGGTTGGTGTTCGAATTGTCATCTACGACGATGGGGAAGTCCGACAGCTTAAGCAGGGCCGCATCGATCTGATTCTTATCCCTCTCGCTTAACTTCTTGGCGAAGAGGATCTGGTTGACGGGCTTGTCCATGCAGGAAGAGAGCAGTCTGTTGCCGAGCTCTTCCTTCGACATCTCGAGCGAGAATATCGCTACCGGAATTCCGTTCGCAGCCACATTGGATGCGATGTTTACGGCAAGCGCAGTCTTACCCATACCGGGTCTTGCCGCAAGTATGTTAAGCGTACCGGGTCTTAAGCCGCCAAGCATGTTGTCGAGCTTCTTGAAGCCCGTCTTCACCTTGCCGCCGTCACCGGCCGCCTCGATCTCTGTGTTGATGTTAATGACCGATCTCTTAAGGATAGTCTTAAGAGACTCGAATCCCTTAAGATTCTCGCTGCGCTTGAGCTTTGCCATCTCTTCAATGGCGTAGTCCACGGCTTTGCCGGTCTCGAGCTTGCCGCTCAGCAGCCTGCTCCTTACATCGTCGACCGTATTGAGGAGCTTACGCCTCTCACTTCTCTCCCTTATCGAAGAGATGTATGTATCACGGTTGGATGATACGGCAACTTCGTCGGCAACGCTGTAGAGATACATCAGTCCGCCGGCCTTATCGAGCACTCCGGTCTTCTCGAGGAAATCGGATACGGAGAATCTGTCGACCTTGCGGTTCTCATAGAACAGCGCGATTATCGCGTTATAGATATATGCATTACGGGGATCGGAGAAATCCGAGCTGTCGAGTCCGTTGCCTGCGATCTCGAGGACTGACTGTTCATTCCTCATACAGAGCGCAAGGAGTGCCTTCTCGACACCGACGTCACGGGTGACATCGTTCTCCTGATCGATCAGATTATCCCTGTAATCGTAATTATCGGACATATTACTGCTCCGAAGATACTTCAATGTTGATGTCGCAGGATACCTTGGGGTGGAGCTTAACTCTTACCTTGAATACTCCTACATTCTTGATGGGGCTGTCGATAACGACCTTCTTCTTGTCGATCTTATAGCCGGCCTTGGCAAGGCACTCTGCGATATCGGCAGTCGTAACTGCACCGTAGAGCTTGCCGTCTCTGCCGCCCTTGGCTACTACATTGAATGTCTGGCCGCCGAGCTTGCCCGAAGTCTCCTGGGCTTCGATAAGTGCACGGCGTTCATGTTCAGCCTTGGCTCCGGCCTGAAGCTTTGCGTCGTTGAGACTGACGGAATTGGCTTCCTTCGCAAGCCCCTTTTTCATGAGGAAATTCCTTGCGTAACCGTCGCTGACATCAACGACTTCACCTTTCTTTCCGACTTTCTTTACATCTTCGAGCAATACTACCTTCATTTGCTGCCTCCGCTGAAAAAATAAAAACCGGGCATGTGCGCTGAACATATTATATGCCAGCACATGCCCGGTATTAAGCACATCTGTTCAGATTTGCCTTATCCTATCCTCACATTACTGAACTGTGTAAGGGAGAAGGGCGATCTGGCGAGCGCGCTTGATCGCTGTGGTGAGCTCGCGCTGGTGAATGGCACATGTACCTGTCATTCTCTTGGGAAGGATCTTTCCGTTCTCGGAAATGAACTTCTTCAGAAGCGCATCATCCATAAAATCAATGCTCTCTACCTTGTTAGCGCAGAAATAGCATACCTTCCTGCGGCTGTGTCTCTGTCTCATGTTACCGGAAAATTTCCCTTCACCGGTCTTGGGGGCTCTATTCTCAGCCATTTCTTTGTTCTCCTTAATAATTAAAGCTCGAACGGAAGACTAACTGAATCACCGGGGCCGAACGCACTGTCGCCGGCATCATCGTCTATCTTGGTCATAGGTGCCGTAGGAGCAGCTGCTGCTGCGGTACCCTGTGCGGGAGGAGCAAAAGAATCCGAGGGCTTCGAAGCGGGCTTTGAATAATTCGCGCTGCTTCCGCCTTCTGAACTGCCCTTGCTGTCAACGAATTCAGCTTCGTCTACAACAACTTCGGTCACGAAGACCTTCTGGCCGTTCTGATTATCGTAGCTCCTGGTCTGGATGCTTCCGCAGACTCCGATCTTGCTGCCCTTGTGGAAATACTTGCCGATAAAGTTAGCGGTCTGTCTCCATGCGACGCAGTTGATAAAGTCTGCCTGCCTCTCGCCGTTCTGATCCTTGAACTTACGGTCAACGGCAACTGTAAAGTTGCAGTAAGCCGTCTGACTTGTGGTCATCTTGACCTCGGGATCCTTAGTGATTCTTCCTACCAATTCTACTCTGTTCATTGTCTACCTTCCTTGAACATGCAAGTGAGATTACTCACCGACACGGACAACGATAAAGCGGATAACGCCGTCGGTAATCTTGAGAACACGCTCAAGTTCCTTAGGGAAATCACTATCGGCAGTAAAATTAGCCTGTACGTAGTAACCGTTCTTCTGACCTTCAATCTCATAAGCGAGTTCCTTGATACCGAGAGTATCAAGAGAATTCAGAGTAGCTCCGGATTCAACCTTTGCCTTGATTGTGTCAGTAAGAGAAGCTGCACCCTCATCACCTAATGCGGCGCTGAGTACTACGACCAAACGATAAGTGTTTGCCATATCATTCACCTCCTTCTGGACTATTCGGTCCGGCACGTCTGTGCCGAACAAGGATGCCGCCGTCTGATTAAAAGCGGCAACGAGAAGAATAACACAGCAGACCCCTTAAAGTCAAGTAATTCGAGCCTTTTATACTGCTTTTATCGTCCGTGTCCAAAACCAAATTTCTTACGTGTTCATTCTATTACAGGCAGGACCAAAAGTCCATCACGATTCAAACATTCGTTTGGTTTTTCCTGAAGATTGAGACTTTTGGGTCAAAGACGTTTGATCAGCACCTCTCGATGCCGAGCCACTTGAGTATGTAAGGGAACAAAAGTCTCAGATATGCCTGGAGTGCCTTTGCCGTGTGATCGTATGTCGCATCGTTCTCGCCTGCGGGATCGGGGATCGAGAACGAGATAACCTTGCCGTCATCGCTCTTGAACACGAGACCGTTGGCTGCCGCAAAGGTCGACAGGGAATATACCTTGTCCTTGATCTCGGGAAACGCGCTCACTATCTCAAAAGCCTGTTCATCCCTGACCGTGAGGATCAGATCGTTCGAATCATATACCGAAGGCTCGGTGCGGACAGCCTTGTAAGAGGACATTGTCCTTCCGCAGAGCGTTTTTATCCTGTCCGCCATCTTCGTGTCGGAGCTCTGGCCGGGAGTGGCAAAGAGTCCCGCAGACTCGCAGTAGATCTCACAGCCGATGTCCTTCCTGCCTTCCACCATGTAAGGAGCCTGTTCTTCCAGCATGGCCCTCATCAGGGCTTCACACGCCGGCGACATGCACCTGTTGTCGTCACAGACAAAGAGGACCGAAGCGGTATAGGTATCCTTAAAATGATCCAGGGGAAGCTGCCGTCTCGCAGGTCTTGCGGGGCCGGGCATTCCCGGAGCCAGTTCCCCGGTCCCTCCCGCAGCCTTGGACAGGCGGTTCATGTATGCTTTCGACAGGCCTGTGCCACCGAAGCCCTGGCAGAAGATAACGTCGACTTCCTGCATGTCCAGATGTCTCAGTCCTCCGAACAGGTGGTGTGATGCCGCCCTGACGTCAGTGCTCCTTCCGTATACATAGAAGTTGACGTGCTTGAGGAGCATCTCGTCACCGAGCTTCGCGAAGAGCTGCCTTACCTCCGCTCCGCAGTAGAGGCCTGCGCGGGCAAAGGGATTGTCCTTGATCAGTTCCTGCACGCCGAAGATAAACGGTGCGGCGATATCCACCAGTGCCTGCTTGGCATCGTCGTCCATCTGCTTGAAATCGATCTCTTCGGTTATCTCTTCCGGCTTTGAAGTTATGTCGCCGTCGTAATCGTCGTTTACTATCACGGCCGCATCGGGCATCTGCATTATCTCCACCTTCGCAACGGGAGCATAGTGGCGGTATTTCATGCCGGGTGCCTTGGGGGTGGCACCGGCTTCAAGACTTCCGGCTTCCGCAGGTGCGGAGGATGCAGCCATCTCTATCGCAGCTTCGGTGACCGCGCCGGGTCTTAATATGACCGGAGTCTCACCGGTAGCATCGACCACCGTGGATTCGAGGCCGAAGACCGAATCGCCGCCGTCAAGCACAGCGTAGATGTAGCCGTCCATATCCTCCATGACCGACTGCGCATCCGTGGGTGAAGGAGAGCCGGACAGGTTTGCAGAAGGTGCGGCAACGGGAACGCCGCATGCCTTAAGGAAAGCGTTTGCCGTCGGATCTGAAGGCATCCTGACGCCGACCGTATCAAGACCTGCCGTAACATTGGCGGGGATCTTGTCTGACTTACGCATAATTATCGTGATCGGGCCGGGCATGAAAGCATCGATTAGTTTTCTTGCCAGAGGCGTGACCTCTGATACGATGTCTTCTATCTGGGACTTGTCTGCGATATGGCAGATGAGCGGGTTATCTCCCGGACGGCCCTTCGCCCTGAATATCTTCTCTACAGCTTCGCTGTCATAAGCATTGGCACCGAGACCGTATACCGTCTCAGTGGGGAATGCCACGACCTCACCGGACTTCAGATGTTCTGCCAGGTCCCTGATGCCGTCCTCATCTCCTGAGGATATGAGCAAAGTCTCGTCGTATTCTTTAATCCGTTCCATTCTTTTCCTCTTCTGCCGCCTTGGCCAAAGTAAGTGCGTCCACTATCTCATCGAGATCACCTGCGAGGATCTCCTCGAGCCTGTAGAGCGTAAGCCCTATCCTGTGATCGGTTACCCTTCCCTGATGGTAATTGTATGTCCTGATCCTCTCGGATCTGTCGCCCGTTCCGACCTGAGACCGTCTCTCGGAATTCTCGGCATCGAGATCACCCTGATTTGCGATCGCCCACAGACGGCTCTGCAGCACTGCCATCGCCTTCTCTTTATTCTGGTGCTGCGATCTCTCATCCTGACAGGTTACGACAAGTCCTGACGGGATGTGCGTGATCCTTATCGCGGATGAAGTCTTGTTGATATGCTGTCCGCCCGCACCTGAAGATCTGAAAATATCTATCCTCAGATCCTTGGGATCGATGCGGACCTCTGTCGCATCGGCTTCGGGAAGCACCGCGACAGTCGCAGTGGATGTATGCACCCTTCCGCCCGATTCCGTCACGGGAACTCTCTGAACGCGGTGGACACCGCTCTCGAACTTGAGCCTGCTGTATGCGTTCGCGCCGTCGACTTCCACGACGACTTTCTGATATCCGCCCAGCTCTGTGGGATTTGATTCGATGTCAGTCACCGTCCATCCGTATCTTGCGGCATAACTCTTGTACATCTTGAGAAGGTCTCCGGCAAAGAGAGCCGACTCCTCGCCGCCCGCTCCTGCTCTTATCTCGAGCACGACGGATCTGGAATCCCTGGGATCCTTCGGTGCGAGATAGATCATCAGCTCCTTCTCGAGGATCTCGAGATTTGATTTGGCATCGGCAAGGTCTCTAACCGCCATCTCCTTCATCTCGGGGTCATGCTGGACGTCCGGTGAATCCAGGAGTTCGAGAAGATCGTCTATCTCCCCGGCGCAGGCTTCGTACCTCTCTATCGCCTCTACCTGGGGCGTGAGCTGTGCGAGTTCCTTGGAATACTTTGCATATGTGGAAGGATCCGATGCGACCGCCGGGTCGGCAAGCGTACCCGTCAGTTCCTCGTATCTCTCTTTGATCCTGTTTGTCTTACTCTTATCTATTGCCATGATCCGTATAACCTATCACATCTCAGGTTCTGATTCCAATTGCGACGGCTCTTCCTGAACGCTGTCTGAAGGCAGTTCTTCCGTCTGCACCTCAGTCTGCGCTTCCGTCTGCGAAGACTCCTCTGCGGGTTCGTATGCATAGAACAGCGAATAGACATAGTCGCACAGGTTAAGGGCGAAAGCATCTTTGCCCTCGGCTATCGCAGAGTTGTCCAGGACATGATCCTTATAACCCGTACCGAGCAGATAGTAGAACGAATCGTTCTCTTCAAAGTCGCCGGGAGTATACATCAGGATATCCCTTGTAATGGAGATGGAACTCCTGCCTATGGCCAGCACCGGCACATTGTTGTCCACGATGCAGTTGGAGATGATGTCCTTCTGTTCATCCGATACGAAGCTCACATTGTATAAGACGAGGAGCATGTTATCCTTGTAATCCCTGGGCGTCTCATCCTTGACCAGATTGCCGTCAGCGTCATATGCCGTGACCTTGAATTCGACGGACTTGACCGGCATCGTATCTTCGGAGATCTGATCGGGAGATATCACGGTGACTACAGGTGCTATCCCGCCCAGTTCGGCAGGGAAGTCTCCCACCCAGTAGATCATGAGGTCTTCCTTGGCCGCGAGCTTTTCCGAAGCATAAGCGACCTGATTTGCCAGATTGATGTTCTGTTTCTTAAGTGAAGCGGCATTGTACATCAAGCCGACAAACAGCAGCATCAGTGCTGCCGCCGCGACTATTACTACCAAATAACCCCTCTTACGTTCCATCAGTTGCTGCCTTCACCCGCAAAAGGCTTTACGCCCTTTATTACCTGCTGTGAGAAGTCTTCCTTGGAAGACACGACAAGCGCATCCATACCGTCGAGGTACGGTTTTACAAAGTTCCTCAGCGTCTCCGTCTGGTACTTAAGCTCATCGCCTTCGAGTTCGGTCTCGATGATGATCATCCATCGGAGGACCTCTGTATGATTCTCCTTGAGTAATCTTACCCAGATCCTCTTTACCGAAGGAGCATCGAGAAGGTATTCCTCGAGCTTGTCCTTAAGCTGCTCGGGATAGTGGTCAGGTTCTCCGACCTTTGCCGTATCGTCGCCTCCGATGTCCATCTGCTGCGCGATCATCTTCAGCATGTCCTTGCCGAATAATATGTTCTCGACTCCGGGGTTGATGACGAATCCGTCGAGCCCCATGTTGGGAGCCATGACGACATCCAGTATGTCTGCAAATCCCGCGGTAACGCCCTTCTGCTTGTAGGGCTTGCCTTCGAAAGCAACCTCGTAGCTGTCCGAGTCGGAATACACGACCATGTACTTCTTGCCTTCAGCTCCTGCCACGGCATGGAAGCTGTAGCTGCCTTCGTCGCCGTCAACAGGCACGAGAAGCGTCGCGCCGGCCACCTGCCTGAGGAGCTCTATCATGTTCTCCTCGGTGCCGGACTGTCTGACCCTGCCCATCACTTCAACAAGTTCGGTGTTCTCTATTCTGTCTATCTCCATCTGTGTCACCTCAAAAATATATCTTCGTAAGTCCTGTCCACAGCAGCAGCGTCGCCATCATGAACACCATGGAAAGGGCGACAGTCCTCGCGCAGAATTCAGGCGATGTATTATACTTCTCCGAATACATTACGTTCATGCTTCCGCACGGAAGCGCACACATCAGTACGGTAACGCACTTGACCTCATGCGAGAGCGGGATGACGTTCGATACCGCCCATACCGCCAGCATGACAAGCCCGGGCAAGAGCAGGAGCCTCACAAAAGATACCGCATACTGCTTGGGATCCGCAAAGAGCTTCTTCGGGTTGATCGCAGCGAGCATCGAGCCCATTACTATCATCGCCAAAGGTACGGTCATGTCTCCTACAAGGCTTATCGTCTCAAGTATGAACGCAGGCATCCTCCACGGCACCGCGAAAAGGATCAGCGCGAGTATCGACGCGATGGACACCGTGCTCGTGAACATCTCCGACACCTTGAAGTGCGGCTGGTTCGACAGCAGGTGCGCGCCGTATGTATAGAAGAACATGTTGTATACGAGATTGAATATCGCTGCGAGAAGAAGCCCGTAATCGCCGTAGAGCGATTCCATCAGGGGAAAGCCGATGAATCCGGTATTGGCAAATACCATGCATGTGGTCATTATGCGGCTGTCCGCCTCGGGGATCTTTGTTCTCGATAAGATCAGCCTGATTATGACAAGCGACAGTGCATAGTAAGCCATGCCCATCAGACCCACGGCTATGATCCCCGCCTGGGCTTCGACCGAATAAGTGAACTGGCTTGAAGCTACGATCGAGAACGGCAGTACGGCCTTCAGGAGGATCTCCGTGAGAGTCTTCTCGGCGCGCATGTCTATTACCCTGGTCTTATTGAGGATAAAACCAAGCAGCATGAAGATGAATATCTTAAAAAAGACGATATATACCTGGACCATCTATGCTCCCTAGTCGTTGCCCGATACAAGTGTGGCACGGACGGCATTCCTGTAACCGTCCATCAGGGATGCCACCTCAAATGCAGACATTGAAGGATCGTATGTCCTGCCTGCTTCATAGAATCTTCCGGTATCCTCTATGGATCCGAAGATGCCGCTCGTGATCCCTGCGGCAAGACCTGCTCCCTTCGCCGTCATCTCGTCGCTCAATGCGCGGGTTATGGTGACACCGAGAAGATCCGACTGGAGCTGCATGAGGAACGAGCTCGCGCAGACGCCGCCGTCGACCTTCATCTGCTTTGCCTTGATGCCTGTATCGTCAGTCATGAGATTAACAAGTTCGGTAACCTGATATGCGATGGACTCGACTCCTGCGCGGATTATCTGCGCTTTGCCGGTGCCTCTCGTAAGACCTGTGAGAACGCCTCTCGCATCAGGCTTCCAGTAAGGAGCGCCGAGGCCGGTAAACGCCGGAACGAGATATACTCCTCCGGTATCTTCTATGGACTCGCAGAATCTATCGCAGTCAGAAGGTGACTCTATCATCTGCATCTCGTCCTTGAGCCAGCTGATGACGGAGCCTGCCTGGAAGATGCTTCCTTCCAGGGCATATGTGGTAACTCCCTTGTACGACCATGCGCAGGAAGTAAGAAGTCCGTTCTTTGAGAACACAGGTGCCGTGCCCAGGTTCATGAGAGTAAAGCTTCCCGTGCCGTAAGTTGTTTTCGACTCGCCTTCGTGAATAGCGTTCTGTCCCAGGAGCGCTGCCGGCTGGTCGCCGATAACGCCCGTGATATGAACGCCGTTCAGGCTCAGGAGGTTTGCCCTGTCTTCTTCGCCGAGTCCCGCCTCTTCAATGTCTGCTTCGCTGATGGCGATGGCGCCGTAATCAGAGCATGACTCCTGAGGCTTTGCCAGTGCGATCCTCGGGATGCCGAAGAGCTCCAGCAGGTGCTCGTCGTAGTCTTTCTTTGCTATGTCGAAGAGCATCGTCCTCGAGCAGTTGGAATAGTCTGACGCAAAAGATGCGCCTGCCGTCAGCCTGCATACAAGGAAGCCGTCGATGGTGGACAGATATACCTCGCCTGCTTCGGCGCGCGGCTTGAGACCTTCATTGTTCTCGAAGAGCCAGAGCATTTTCGTTGCAGAGAAGTAAGGGTCCACCTTGAGGCCCGTGACCTCGCTGATGTATCTGTCTTCGCCTCTTATCTCAGGTCTTCTGCAGATGTCCGAAGTCCTTCTGCACTGCCAGACGATCGCCTCCGTGACGGGCTTTCCTTCCTTTGTGAAGGCAAGTGTGGTCTCTCTCTGGTTTGTAAGGCCCATGGCCCTGATGTGACCTTTTGCTTCCGGGTGCTCTCTTAATACGCCTGCTACGGCACAGAGCACGGAAGAATAGATCTCCTCTGCATCGTGGGACACCCATCCCGGCTGGGGATAGTGCTGCGCGAACTCCTTGTGGAATCCCTTGGTAAGGACACCTTCCTGATCAAGCAGGAAAGCTTTGGTCGACGTTGTGCCCTGATCGATGCAAAGAATGTAATCCATGGCCATCACCTGTAATAGAGTCTGTTAAGATTCCTGTACCATTCGTTATCTATTGAATCAAGATCTTCCTTCGTGAACCTGACCGCCCAGTTGCCCGTCGGAGTGCCCGGAGTATTCATCCTGGTGTCTCCGCCGTAGCCCAGCATATCCTGGATGGGGATGATCGCGACTGCGGCATGGCTCATCCAGAGCGTCTTGATTATCGCGCGGCATGAAGCGCTCCTCGTACCGCCGTCGCCCCAGTTGTCGCCGGTGAATCCGCAGTACTCCAGACAGAAGTTACGGACATTCTCCGGGCTGTCCCAGAGCCAGCCTAAGAGCGTATTGTTATCGTGAGTGCCCGTGTAGGCAACGCAGTCCCTGTTGAAATTATGCGGCATGAACGAGCTGTCGTCGCCGGGATAGAAAGCGAACTCCATGACGCGCATGCCGGGGATGTTCACCTTGCTCATAAACTCTGCCAGATCGGGCGTGACTTCACCCAGGTCCTCCGCGATGAGCCTCGACCTGTCGATGCCCTTCTTATCCATCGCGTCAAAGAATTCCAGACCCGGACCCTTGCACCACTCGCCGAACTTTGCAGTCTCGGCATCGGCATCGACTTCCCAGTAGGAAGAGAATGCCCTGAAGTGATCGATCCTCAGATAATCGTAGAGCATGAAGTTCATCTCGATGCGCTTCATCCACCAGTCATAACCGTCTGCCTTCATCTTCTTCCAGTCGTAGATGGGGTTGCCCCAGAGCTGTCCGTCTGCCGTGAAATAATCCGGCGGAACGCCTGCGACCTTATCGAAAACAAGTGCTTCCGGCTTCGGCTTGGAAGGTTCCTTGGGCAGATCTTCTGTCTTGCCTTCAGACTTCTTGATCTCCTTCTGGTACTTCGCCATCGCCTTCTCATAGTCGGACAGAAGCTTGTTGACCTTAGCTGCAGAAGCCATCTTGAACATGTCTCTCGACGCCCAGACATCTGCCGAGTCACCGGAGACATAGATGGGCATGTCGCCTATGATGGCTATGCCGAGATCGTTGATCTCCTTTTTTACCTCCGCCCACTCAGTGACGAACAGGTACTGTACGAAGGCATGATACTTATAGTTCACGCTGCCCTTGAGCTCGGACACCGCCTTGCGGTCGTAATTCTTGAGACGGTCATCTGACCAGTCCCACCAGGGCTTACCGAAATTATCGTCCTTTACCGTCTGATATGCTGCGACATCCGCTGCCCAGGCATTCTCTTCAAGGAACTTGTCGACTTCCTTGAGCGTCTTGGCATCGCATCTGTCAAAAGCCTTCCTGAGCATCTCGTCTCTCGATGTCCTCAGGTAATCGTAATCTATCCTCCATTTGTTCTGCGAATACTCCGCATCAACAACTTCGTTCGGCGTGAGCAGTCCCCTCTTCATAAGCCTTCTCGGGTCTATGAACAGCCAGTTCCCGGCAAACGCCGAGAAGCTCTGATAAGGAGAATTACCCATTCCCGGAAACGAGAAAGGAAGCACCTGCCAGTATCTCATTCCCTGTCCGGCAAGCTGCTTCGCGAATGCTATTGCCTCCTCGCCAAATACTCCGATCCCGAACGGACCGGGAAGCGAACTGATATGCATAAGCACTCCACCACCGCGTCTCATTTGTATTCCCTCTCATTCTTATATATAATTATTTGGCTTTTCCAAGTCAGATAACATTATACATTATCGAGGTTAGAAATGAACGACCAGAGCGAGATCAGAAGACGCCGTACATTCGCCATAATATCGCACCCTGACGCCGGTAAAACGACGATCACGGAGAAGCTCCTCCTCTACGGCGGAGCCATCCATCAGGCGGGCTCCGTAAAGGCAAGGAAGGCCGCACGTCATGCGACCTCCGACTGGATGGAGATCGAGAAGAAGCGTGGTATCTCAGTTACGTCTTCAGTAATGCAGTTCGAATTCGAGGGTTGCCACATCAATATCCTCGATACCCCCGGACACCAGGACTTCTCCGAGGATACATACCGTACCCTCTGCGCAGCCGATGCCGCAGTCATGGTACTGGACGGCGCGAAAGGTGTCGAGGCACAGACGATCAAGCTCTTCCAGGTCTGCCGCAGACGCGGTATCCCGATATTCACATTCATAAACAAGATGGACCGTGCCACCAAGAATCCGTTCGACCTCATGGACGAACTCGAGAAGGTGCTCGGCATCAGGTCCGTCCCCATCAACTGGCCTATCGGAACGGACGGTGATTTCGAGGGCGTGTATGAGAGGGAGACGAGGAGCGTAATGCTTTTCGACAAGGAGAACAACGACCACGGTGCGTCCATGGTAACCGAGACAGTATCGGGCATCGACGATCCCGCGCTGGACAGCATGCTCATGCCGGGCCATCTGGAGATCTTAAGATCCGATATCGAGCTTCTCGATATGGCAGGCGACGAGCTCGACATGGACAAGGTCCTTGCAGGTCAGCTCACACCCGTTTTCTTCGGTTCTGCCATAACGAACTTCGGCGTGGAGCCGTTCCTGAGGCACTTCCTCAAGATGGCGCCTTCGCCCTGCCCGCATCACACGACGGACGGCATTATCGAGCCCGACGACGAGATGTTCTCAGGCTTCGTGTTCAAGATCCAGGCCAACATGGATCCTTCGCACAGAGACAGGATGGCTTTCATAAGGATCTGCTCGGGACACTATGAGAAGAACATGTCGGTCAACCTCATGCGTACCGGCAAGAAGATAACACTGGCCCAGCCCCAGCAGTTCATGGCACAGGACAGAGCTATCGCGGAAGACGCTTACGCCGGAGACATCATCGGTATCTTCGATCCGGGCAACTTCCGTATCGGCGACACCATGATCTCCACCAACCGCAAGTTCGAGTTCGACCCCATCCCGGTGTTCGCACCTGAGAATTTCGCACGCGTGGAGCCTAAGGATTCCATGAAGAGGAAGCAGTTCCTCAAGGGCATAGAGCAGCTCTCGCAGGAGGGCGCAGTCCAGCTCTACAAGCAGCCCGGCATCGGCACCGAGACTTACGTCATGGGCGTTGTCGGCATCCTGCAGTTCGATGTTCTCGAGTACAGACTGAAGTCCGAATACAACGTCGATATCGTCAGGACCGCTCTTCCCTACCGCCTCGCGCGCTGGGTGAAGTCCGATGTGGCCGGATTCGATGCCAAGGACATGACGCTGACTTCAACTTCGCTCCTTGTCCTCGACAGAGACGACGAGCCTGTAGTGCTCTTTGAATCGGAGTGGGCCGTCGACTGGGCAGTGGATCACAACAAGGATTACGAACTGAGGTTCGACAACATCCACGATAAGAACAACTGACAGATATTCTTCCGATAATAACAAGGCCCCCCGATCACTCAGGGGTCCTTTTGTTTGTGATGTAATTACGGATCAGATCGTAAGTACTGCAGACTTCTTGCCCGTGAGCGCCTCTGTCCTGGCATCCGGCTGGCCGAAGCCTACGTAGAGTTTGATCTCGCCTTCGGGGAGAACGCGGCTGCCGTCCTGCCTTACCACTCTGATGTTCTCGGAAGGAATGTCGATGACGATATCAACGCTCTTGCCGGCTTCGCATGTGACCCTTGCAAATCCTGCGAGCTTGCCGTTCCTTGCCTCGTCTACATCATCAGACTTTGCATAGACCTGAACGACTTCTGCAGCCGTCATGCTGCTGTCGTTCCTGACGGTTACGCTGATCTTCGCACCTGATGTGCGGTCGCCTTCGATCCTTGCCTCGTCGATGGAGACATCGCTGTATGTAAGGCCGTATCCGAACGGATAGAGAGGCTCCGTCTCGATGAACCTGTATGTCCTGCCCTTCATCGAGTAATCCTCGAAGTCCGGGAGGTCATCCGTGTTCCTGTAGAACGTAACGGGGAGCTTGCCTGAAGGATTGACCTTGCCGAAGATGATATCACCTATCGAACGGCCTCCTCTGGCACCCGGATACCATGCCTGCATGATCGCGGAAGAATGCTCGGACAGGAGCGTAAGATCCATGGCAGAACCCGTCATGACGACAGTGATGAAAGGCTTGCCTGACTTGATGACCGTATCGATGAGTTTCTGCTGCGGCTTCGGGAATGCGAGATCCGGCTTGTCGCCTGAAGCATAGTGGTTGCCCTCGTCTCCCTCTTCGCCCTCGAGCGTCTCGTTGAGGCCTATTACGAGTATGACCAGATCGGATCTCTCCATGACGGCTTCTGCCTCTGCGATGCAGTTATACTCCCTTGAGAGCGGATCGGGCTTCTTCCTGCTTAAGTCGCAGCCCTCGGAATAGAGGATCCTCGTATTCTCGCCGGCTGCCTCCCTGATGCCTTCGATTGCCGTTATGTATTCTGAAGATGTGCCGTAATAGTTGCCGATGAGAGGACGTCTGCTGTCAGCGTTTGGTCCTATGACCGCGATAATCTGGTTCTTGTCCTTATCGAGCGGCAGTATGCCGTCGTTCTTAAGGAGAACGATACTCTCGTCGGAAGCCCTCTTGGCAACTGCGATATGCTCCTTGGTCTCGACGTCGAGATAGTTAAGTCCGTCGTATTCAGTCTCATCGAACATGCCGAGGAGGAACCTGGTGGTAAACAACCGGATCGCAGCCTGCCTGATCGTCTCTTCGGTAACAAGGCCCTTGTTGTAGGCCTTCATGAGATGTACATATGTGCATCCGCAGTTGAGATCGCACCCCTTGTTAAGAGCGAGCGCAGCACTCTCCTCGTTGCTCTTCGTTACCTTATGCTTCTCGTGGAAATCTCTTACCGCCCAGCAGTCTGATACAAAATGACCCTTGAATCCCCACTTGTCCTTGATTATCGACTGGATATAGGAGTGACCGCAGCAGACCTCGCCGTTGGTCCTGTTGTATGCGCCCATGACGGACTCTACTCCTGCTTCCGTAACGCACGCTTCGAAAGCAGGCAGGTATGTCTCCCACAGATCCTTCTCACTCGCAGTGGCATTGAACTCATGCCTTAACGCTTCGGGTCCCGAATGCACCGCGAAATGCTTTGCGCATGCTGCGCCCTTCATGTACTCACCGTCACCCTGGATACCCTTGATGAAGGGAACTGCAAGCCTTGAGATAAGGTAAGGATCCTCGCCGTAAGTCTCCTGGCCTCTTCCCCACCTCGGGTCTCTGAAGAGGTTTACGTTAGGTGACCAGAAAGTAAGTCCCTTGTATATGTCACGGTCGCCGTGGCTTGAGTATTCGTTGTATTTCGCGCGGCCCTCTGTAGCGATGACCTCGCCGATCTCCCCCATGAGCTCCGTATCGAAAGCGGCACCCAGACCTATGGCCTGAGGGAAGCTCGTAGCGGTTCCTGCCCTTGCCACGCCGTGCAGGGCTTCGCACCACCAGTTGTATTCGGGGATATTAAGTCTCGGGATAGCCGGAGCGTCGTAGCGGAGCTGTGAACAAGCCTCCTCGACAGTCATCTGATTAACCAGTTCTTCGGCTCTCTCTCTTGCCTTCTCTCTATTCATAGCGCACCTCTCAAGGTTGTGATTAGTAATTCCTATCTTAACTTATTCTGTACTAATATTGCTATTGAATAGTGCGGATTATTTCTCGCTTTTTGCTACATTTTACGGACTGTTAACTTGAATTTGTCGAATCTTGCTTTAAAATCTTTCTTGAAAATAGCAATATAGGAGGGTTGATCTGCAATGCACCTCAACGATAACACGGTTCCGGGCAATTACCAGCAGCCTATCAAGAATTTTACCGGGCGAATCGTCAGCAATAATGTTGAAGAGATCGATTTTGCCCCCAATTCCAATGTCAGGATCTGGTATAACAACAGAGCCGAGGACTATCCCCTGCATAAGCACTCGATACTTGAGATAGCCATCCCCACCGACGGAAGCTACTCTTATGTGTTCGAAGACCGTACCATCGTGCTGAACGAGAAGGATATCCTCATCGTTCCGCCGGATACGCTCCACAAGATATCCGGCACGAGGGCAGGCATAAGGATCATCTTCCTGTTCAATATCGATTTTATGAAGGGTTTCTTTGATTATGCCGAGCTCAAGGCGCTTCTGTCCGAGCCTATCGTTATCAACGAGACCACTTATCCCGATCTCTATAACCCCATCTATTCCAAGCTCATAGCGATCAGTGATCTGTATTTCTTCTATACATCGTCGATCAAGGAGATCCCCATCTTCTCCAATCTTCTCGCAGTGTTCGGAATGCTGCTGAAGACTGAGTATGAGCAGGATATCCTGGTATCCCAGAACGACAAGCAGAGAGACATCTATATCAAGTTCAAAGGACTCACAGAGAGATTGTCCCTGCACTATGCCGATAACATCTCCATGGAGGAGGCTGCAAACTATGTCGGCTACTCTAAGTTCCATTTCGCAAGACTGTTCAAAGAGTATTCCGGGATGACTTATTACGATTACCAGACTTCCCTTAAGATCAAGGCCGTCGTCGAGATGCTGTCCGAGACGGACCTTCAGATAAGCGAGATCGCCTTAAGGTGCGGCTTCAACAACCTTACTTCCCTCAGCCGTAACTTCAAGAAGCAGTATGGCTGCTCGCCTTCCACTTACAGGCACAAGCTCAGAAGAAAGAAAGATCTTTGATCTGATAATAAAAAAACAATAAAGAAGCCGGAGATGAACTCCGGCTTCTCTTGTTTGAATACAAACCTTGATCTTGTGGTATCAGCCCTTAGTACCGCCGAGTGCGACACCCTCAACGATGTACTTCGAAAGGAAGATGTAAACAACGATGAGAGGGAGAACCGTGATAGACAATCCGAGGTAAACTGAACCGTACTCTGTCTTATAGATATCACCCTTAAGGAGAGATACAACGATAGGCAGAGTGTACTTCGACTTATCTGTAAGGAGGATCAACGGCATGAAGAGGTTGTTCCAGCTTGATACGTAAGTGAAGATTGCCTGTGTAGCAATAGCCGGCTTCATGAGAGGGAGAACGATCTGGTTGAATGTTCTGAACTCGCTTGCGCCGTCGATTCTTGCAGATTCAACGATCGAGAGTGAAAGTGAACCTTCAAGATACTGCTTCATGAAGTAAACCATCATAGGTGATGCGATCGCAGGGATAATAAGCATCTCAAGCCTATTTGTCATGTGGATCTTATATACCATCTGATAGAAACCGATCATGGTTACCGTACCGGGGATCATCATGATACCCATGATGAGACCATTAAGTATCTTCTTACCCTTCCACTCATAAGCCTGGATTGAATAAGCTGTGAGTGAAGAGAAGTAGAGAGCAAGGATCGTAACACTTGTCGAGATGATGAATGAGTTAACAAAACCAGTCTCGGGGTGGAAGTCCTTACCATTGAATACTGCCCAGTTCTTAGCGAGGTTCTGGAACGGATGAGGTGAGAACAATGAGATAGCATGCTGCTGGATCTCATATGTTCCTCTCGTAGCGTTTACGAACATGATGTAGAACGGTGCAAGTGAAAGAATAGCGAAGATTACACAAATCACGTACTCGAAGATCTTGAAACCAACGGATTCTTTATGCAGTTTATTTTCATTAGCCATTTAAAAATCCCTCCTCTCAAGTTCTTGCTGCAGCAGCCTTACGCTCCTGCCTTCTAATCTTCGCGAGCTTAGCTTCGTCTCTGTCTCTCATGAAATAGAGAAGAATCAAGCAAAGGATCAAAATGATTATGAACATGATCACGCTTGCCGCAGCAGCTCTAGCATAGAGGTAGCTGCCGAGGAAGGCCTGATTACGGATGTACATATTTGTTGTCAAACCTGCATTGTTGCAGTTCTTACCGATGAACATTTCAGGAATATCGAACATGTTGAGACCACCGATGAGTGATGTAACAAGTACATAAACAAGGATGGATCTGATACAAGGAATAGTAACCAGGAAGAACGTCTGAGCCTTGCTGGCACCATCGAGCTCTGCAGCTTCGAAGATCTCAGGGTTAATACCGATAACGCCTGCAATGAGGTTAACCATCGTGTAGCCGTACCACATCCAGAACTGGATGAAAGCGATGATTCCTCTAACTGTTGAAGCACTTGCTGTGAAGTTGACAGCCTTCTTAGAGATACCGAGAGCCATAATGATATCGTTCATAGGTCCCTTAGGATATCCGAACAGTGCAAGGAAGAGAATAGCTACTGTAGCAGAAGTGATGATATTCGGTAAGTAGAAAAGGATCTTGAATATGCCCTGACCCTTAAGCTTTGTACGTCTGTCTGTGAACCAAGCGGTGAACAGGAGAGCAAAAGCCATCTGAGGGATAAAGTTAACGATCCAGATCCTTACGGTGTTCGTGAAAGCCTTCTGGAACGAACCGGATGTAATAACATCAGTAAAGTTCTGGAAGAGCGGCTTTCCGACCGAAGGGAGGAATTTTAACTCTGTCTGACCGGCTCCGTGGAGATCGGTAAAACCAATTGTAAAGGTGTAGACAATCGGGTAAAGGGTGAAAATTAAAAATGTTAAAACGAACGGTATAGCGAAGATATAGCCATACTTGGAATAACTAACAAGCTTCTTATTGTTCATTACTCCCTAACCTCCTATGGAATTTTTGAAAAAACGGCAGGGTAAACCTGGAATTTACCCTGCCGTCGTAAGGCAACTTAAAATCCTAAGTTACATTAGAAAACGAGGTTATCGTTAACGTTTTCAGCGAACTGTGCAATAGCTGCATCCTTGTCGCCGTAGAACTCACCCTCAGGGAGAGCATACTGTCTGACTGCATCACGGAAGAAGCTGTTGATTGTCTCGTCATACTGAGTCATGTTAGCGCCTGTTGCGTTAGCGTTACCAGCGATGAATGCAGGGAACATATCCTGACCACCGAGGAAGTCGAGAGTACCATCAGAAATAGCCATAACTGTTCCTGAAGCTACGCAGTCCTTTGTGCCGCCTTCGCCGTTGAATGTGCCGTTAGCCCAGAGATACTGGAGACCTGTCTCAGAACAATCAAGAGTTACCCACTCGATGAACTCAGCAACGCCTTCCTTCTGCTCTGTGTCCTTGTTAGCGAGGAGCCATGTGCCGCCCCAGAAGAAGCCTACCGGCGGAGCGCAAACTCTCCAGTCACCAAATGTGTTGCCCTGTGTGAAGTCGCCGTCTGCAGGTGCAGCGTCGCCACCAACGTTACCAGCCATGACATAGTTGATGAGCCAAGCAGGTCCGAAGAAGCAGAATACAGGCTTCTCACCGATACCCTGCATGTCTGCGTACCAACCCTCTGTCCAGTCAGATGTGTTGTTTGACCAACCATTCTCTGTGAGGTCATAGGAGATATCGAAGAGATCGAATCTGCCTGTGTCCATGTTCAGAGCGCCGTCCTTGATCCATGCATCGTTAGCATTCTCAACAGAGTGCCATACGTCACCGTCACCGGAAACGATTGCGTAACCCTTAGCGGAGAGGTCCTCAGCTGCATCCCAGAACTTATCCCAGTTACCGGAACCAGCACCAACGATTTCCTCGATCTCAGCCGGGTCATCTGTGCCCCAAGTATCAAGAGCGATGGAGCTTCTGTAGATCATAGCACCACCAGTAGCCTGATAACCAAGAGCAACTACTTCGCCGTCACGTGAACCGATGTCAATTGTGTACGGAGCGATGTCAGCTGCTTCGATCTCTGCGTCTACATCGATACCGAGATCCTTGTAAGTAGCTGCATAGCTTGCCATGTCACCCTGAGTATACTTCAGGATGAATGCTGCCTCTGCTGTGTAGATATCAGGAGCATCCTCACCGCCGTTAACGAGAGCAGCGTCGAGTGCAGGCTGATAAGCACCATCAGTTGTAGCAATGATTGTTACCTTAACAGTGTAGGTCTCACCGAACTCAGGGTGGAGCTCGATGTACTTACCGATCATGTTAGGAACTTCGTTAGTGAATGACCAAAGGTTGATTACTTCAGAACCAGTACCGAAAGACATTGTCTCAGCGGTTGTTTCATCGCCCTCACCTTCACCTTCGCCAGCGTCGCCTTCGTCACCAGCGTCAGCATCATCACCAGCGTCAGCTGCACTAGCATCAGGTGTAGCTTCATCGCCGCCAGTAGCTGTACCAGCGTCAGGCTGAGCGCATCCTGCTGCCATTGCTGCAACCATTGCTACAGAGAGCAGGCTAGCAATAACTTTTTTCATAAAATTTCCTCCTTCGTGTTTTGAATGATGAACCGAGTCTCGGTTCTCACGTATTGATATTTTAACCAAAAGCCCCCGAGTATTCTTTGCTCATATTGCTACAATTTGTGCTGTTTTTGCTCCTTTTATACACATATTGCTATTTTCGGACCTCTATTGTCATTAGTTTGCACAGATTGCTATAATTATGCCTGTAATTCTATACATATTATAAAAACCGGAGTCAAAAATGGCATCATTCTTCAGTCAAAAACACCCTGCAACCATATTCCTTACGGCGGTCTGCAACCTTATATTCGTTAATTTCTGCTTTGTCATAACCTGTATCCCCATCATAACCATAGGTGCTTCGCTCACTGCCATGAACAGGATCACCATCAAGATCCTGCTGGGAGAGAATCCCCCGGTCTTCAGCGAATACTTCAGATCATTCAAGAACAACTTCAAGCAGTCAACGGTCATCTGGCTTATTCTGGCCGCCATTACCGGATTCTTTGTATGGGAGATATACCTTATCAATACGGCTCTTCCGCCGGAGTACACATGGACGCAGTATCCTATCTACTTCCTGCTCCTTGCCGTATTCTCCTGTATGGCATATGCTTTCCCGATAATCGCCTGGTTCGACGAGAATAATAAGCAGGTCATCAAGAATTCCCTGCTGCTGTCGCTCGCAAATATACCTTCAACCATATTCTTTGCGATCATCACACTCGCGCTCGGTCTTGTTACTTACGTCTATCCTGTACTTGTCCTAAGCCTTATGTGCTTCATGGGCTTTGCTCTCGTTGCCTTTATGGAGTCAGTGTTCCTGAAGAGGATTTTCGAGAAGGCCGGAGCCAAGCTGACCTCGGATGATGACGAGGAGGGCGACGTGCTCGACGAAGAGTATCAGCTTGATGAGGCCGAGAAGGATTCCGAAGAAGATGAAGATGAGACGGAAGCAGCAGAGGATGAAGGCAGTTCCGACGGCAAGGAGCCCGAAGAGGCTGAATAATAGTTATAGTAATTAATTTTAAAATAAGAAGCCCGGCGCGATCGCACCGGGCTTCATTGTTGTTAACTGCTCTGATATCAGTTGAAAGGATTCTCCTTTGGATATCTGTCGCCTGCAGGCTTGTTGTAGCCGATGTCGCAAGGGCAGATGCCGAGGTATGTGAAGAGGTTGTAGAGAGCCTTTCCATAGTGACCGAATGCAACAGCACCGTGGTGAGGGAAGTTCTTCTCGATAAGGAAGTATCTGTAGAATCTGCCCATCTCCTTGATGGCGAATACACCGATGGAACCGAAGGATCTTGTAGCAACAGGGAGAACCTCACCCTGAGCAACATAAGCTCTGATCTGGCCGTCGGATGTGGACTGCAGTCTGTAGAATGTGATGTCGCCCGGAGCGATATCGCCCTCGAGAGTACCGTTTGTAACCTCTACAGGGAGAGCTCTTGCCATGATCATCTGGTTCTTCATCTCGCAGAAAGCAAGCTTCTTGGAGCATGTGTTACCGCAGTGGAAGCCCATGAATGTATCAGTGAACTTGTAGTCGAACTTGCCTGCGATGGACTCGTCGTACATATCGTGAGGTACGGAGTTGTTGATGTCGAGGAGTGTAACTGCGTCTTCGGAGATTACATATCCGAGGTACTCAGACAGAGCACCGTAGATATCAACTTCGCAGGATACGGGGATGCCCATGCCTGTGAGACGGCTGTTTACATAGCAGGGAACGAACTTGAACTGTGTCTGGAATGCGGGCCAGCACTTGCCTGCGATGGCAACATACTTCTTGGAACCCTTGTGTCCTTCTACCCAGTCAAGGAGAGTGAGCTCATACTGAGCGAGCTTCTCTAAGATCTCAGGCTTCTTGTTGCCTGCGCCGAGCTCTGCTTCCATCTCTGCAACCTTAGCGGGGATCCTCTCGTCACCCTCGTGGTTCTTGAAGGCCTCGAACAGGTCGAGCTCAGAGTTCTCTTCGATCTCTACGCCCATTCTGTACAGAGGCTCGATGGGAGCGTTGCATGCGAAGAAGTTCTGCGGACGGGGTCCGAAGGAGATGATCTTGAGGTTCTTCATAGCGTCGAGAGCTCTTGCTACGGGAACGAACTCATTGATCATGTCAGCGCACTCTTCTGCGTTTCCTACAGGATACTCAGGGATGTAAGCGTTTACACCGCGGATCTTGAGGTTGTAGGATGCGTTGAGCATACCGCAGTAAGCATCGCCTCTGCCGCCGATAAGGTTGTCCTGTGTCTCTTCTGCTGCTGCGCAGAACATAACGGGACCGCCCCACTGCTGAGCGAGCATTGTCTCGGAGATCTCAGGTCCGAAGTTGCCGAGGTAAACACAAAGAGCGTTACAACCTGCAGCCTTGATGTCTGCCAATGCCTGCTGCATGTGGATCTCAGACTCAACGATGCAGATAGGGCACTCATAGATATCTGATGCATCATACTTTGCGCCGTATGCTGCGATAAGAGCCTTCCTTCTGTTTACGGAGAGCTCTTCCGGGAAACAGTCACGGGAGACTGCTACGATACCGATCTTGACATCGGGCGCATTAAATAATTTCTTAGCCATAATTACAATTCCTCCAGCTGATTTTTCTTAATATCTACTTTGATATTAGAACCTACTAAACCGGGGAAGTGTCCTTCTTCGCCCTTGGCGCCCGGATGGCAGATAAGCCACTTGTTCTTTGCGGTAAGGAGCTTGTCTTCATCGTCTGAATCTGCCAGACAGTCGATGTGCTCTTCTTCGAGGTCGAAGTTCGTTCCGTAAGGAAGTACTACGCCTACCATGAATCCGCTTCCTTCGATTCCGCAAGGTGCGTAATGAAGTGTTGTTGCGAAGAGCTCTACCGCTGTACCCTTGCGGATGCGGAAAGCCTCTATCTTGGATGTGTCATATTCAAAATCGTCCGTGACGTCTGCTCTCTGACCGAGGAGCAGGATGCAGTCTGTAGCTGCGATGTTGATCTCTGAAGATCTGTGATACTCGACTGCATTGAGATACTGGTTGTGACCTGCGCAGTAACCTGTCTCGAGCTTGAGCTCGCCGCCGAAGATCCTGGTCAGATCAACGCTCGCGGAAGCCTTCTCAAGAGAATCTACCGTAGGCTTGTACTCGACACCGTTCTCAGGGATCGGGATATTGTTCAGCGCATCGATGACCGGCGCTACATCAATGTTCTTGATAACGCGGCCGTACTTGCGGAAACGCTCGGAATACTGTTCGTAAATTACCATAATCCAGCCTCCTTAAATGTCGGATAAATCTTAGAGAATTCCTTGTATCTCTCTTCATAGCGTGCCGTGATCTCAGGATCCGGTACTTCGGATACATGCTTGATAACAATGGAGTTGCATGCTTCCTCAACGCTCTTATACTCACCGCATGCTACTGCGGCAAGGATAGCGGCACCCATTGCAGGGCCTTCGTCGTTGACTGTCTGTGTGAGCTCGATGCCTAATACGTTGGCAACGATCTGACGCCAGAGCTTGGACTTCGCACCGCCGCCGCAGATGGAAGAGCTTGTGATCTCAAGACCCATCTTCTTAGCGCACTCGAAAGAATCACGGAGTGCAAATGCAACGCCTTCGAGGACAGCCTGTGTCATGTCAAGACGTGTGGTATCCATGGACATGCCTACGAACATCGCACGGCAGTTGGGGTTGTTCAGAGGTGATCTCTCGCCCATGAGGTAAGGCAGGAAGAAGATCTTGTTCTCGCCAAGGACCTCGATGCCTCTCTGCTCTCTGTCGTAGTCTTCGGTATCGAGGATGTCTGATACCCACCACTTGTTGCAGGAAGCAGCACTCAGCATGCAGCCCATGAGATGGAATCCGCCGTCAGCATGGTCAAATGCGTGCAGTGAGTTCTGCGAGTCGTTCTTGAACTTGTCGGATGAGATAAAGATGGTTCCGCTCGTACCCAGCGAGATGTTGCATCCGCCGTTGCCTATAATACCCATACCTACGGCCGCTGCAGCGTTGTCACCGGCACCTGCTGCGATGATGCAGTCCTTGTTGATGCCGAGCTCGTCTGCAACTTCGGGAAGGATCTTGCCGATCACTTCATAGCTCTCATAAACCTCAGGCAGCCACTCCTTCTTCATGCTGAGAACTTCGATCATGGCATCAGACCACTTCCTGTTCTCGCAATCGAAATACAGTGTGCCGGAAGCATCAGATACGTCCGTGGCGAAAACGCCGCTCAGACGATATGCAAGATAATCCTTCGGGAGAAGGATCTTGGCGATCTTTGCAAAATTCTCGGGCTCGTTCTTCTTTACCCAGAGAACCTTAGGTGCCGTAAAGCCGGCAAATGAGATATTGCCTGTATGCTTGGAGAGGAACTCCTTGCCGACCTCGTTGTTCAGATAGTCGGACTCGACCTGTGATCTGCCGTCATTCCAAAGGATCGCCGGGCGGATAACATCGCCGTTAGCATCCAGAAGTGTAAGACCGTGCATCTGTCCGCCGAAGCTGATTCCGCCGACTTCGCTGCCGTCGAATCCTTCAAGGATCCTCTTAATACCCTTGACTGTTCCTTCGAACCAGTCAACAGGATTCTGTTCTGACCAACCCGTCTGCGGGAAATGCACCGGATAACTCTCAGATACAGTCTTCAGAACTCTGCCGCCGTCCTTCATGAGAAGTATCTTTACGGCAGAAGTACCCAGATCAATACCAATGTAAAGCATGAATACCTCCGATAATAAAACGTTACTACTAATACTAATGGAGATTAGAGCAAAAATGTATCTTCTAAAATGAAGAGATTAGTGCCTGTCATTTGTGCGATACGGAAAAAATCAACGAATATTGCTAATTCTCGAATGCGCTTGTATCGGGGTGTGCAAGCGGTTGCCGTAACCCTTGTTATTGCTCGATTTTCCCAAAAAGAACGCGCCGGAAATCCAAATTCCCGGCGCGAACGCTATTCACATTTTGCTATTATTTGATGTCAGCTACCGCAAATATGCCTCACTTGATCTCGGCATGGAAATCCTGGAGAGCCTTAACCTCAAAGGAATGCTCCCTGGCTGCCTTGATGCCTTCTGCAGAAGCCTTTGCCGCAGCCATGGTCGTGATGTACGGAACATGCTGCTTGATGGCATCCTTACGGATGTAAGAGTCATCGTGCGCAGAAGTCTTGCCTGCAGGAGTATTGATGACGAGATCTATGTCTCCGTTAGTGATCATATCGCCGATGTTGGGTCTGCCCTCATAGAGCTTCTTGACCTTCTCGGCCTTGATGCCTGCCTCGGAGATCATCTGATATGTTCCGCCGGTAGCGAGGATCCTGTAGCCGAGATCGCTGAATGCCTTTGCTACGTCGATGAGGTCGACCTTGTCGAGGTCGGATACTGACAGGAGAACGGTGCCCTCGAGCGGGAGCTCTGTTTTCGTTGCTTCCTGAGCCTTGAAGTATGCCTCGCCGAAGTGGCTCGCAAGACCTAATACCTCTCCCGTGGAACGCATCTCGGGTCCCAAGACAGGGTCTACTTCCTGGAACATGTTGAACGGGAAGACTGCTTCCTTGACGCCGTAGTGCGGGATGATCTTGTCGTGAAGATCCGTAACGGGTGACGGACGGCCTGTAAGACCCATGGTCATGATATCCGTAGCTACCCTTACCATGTTGGTTCCGGTTACCTTGGATACGAGCGGTACCGTACGGGATGCTCTCGGGTTAGCCTCGATGACATATACGATGCCGTCCTCGATCGCATACTGCATGTTCATGAGACCTACTACGTTCATCTCGACTGCGATCTTCCTTGTGTATTCCTTGATCGTTGCGACCTGTTCTTCAGTAAGGTTCAGTGAAGGCAGGATGCACGCAGAGTCACCGGAGTGGATACCTGCAAGCTCGATGTGCTCCATGACAGCGGGAACATAACAGTTGGTGCCGTCAGAGATGGCATCTGCCTCACACTCAGTAGCGTGATGCAGGAAACGGTCGATGAGGATCGGTCTGTCGGGTGTAACGCCGACTGCCGCATTCATATAGACTCTGAGCATCTCGTCGTCGTGAACGACTTCCATTCCTCTTCCGCCGAGGACGAAGGACGGACGTACCATGACGGGGTAGCCGATCTTGCTTGCGATGGCGATGGCCTCGTCTGCATTGACTGCCATACCTGCCTCAGGCATGGGGATGCCCAGACGCTTCATCATTGCCCTGAAGTGGTCACGGTCCTCAGCGAGATCGATGGTCTCCGGAGTAGTACCGAGGATGTTGACGCCGTTGGCCTTGAGGGAAGCTGCGAGGTTCAGAGGTGTCTGTCCGCCGAACTGTGCGATAACGCCGATAGGCTTCTCCTTCTCATAGATGGCAAGAACGTCCTCGAGTGTGAGAGGCTCGAAGTAGAGCTTGTCCGAAGTATCGTAGTCTGTGGATACCGTCTCAGGGTTGCAGTTTACTATGATGGACTCGAAGCCGAGCTTCTTGAGTGCGAGCGCAGCATGTACGCAGCAGTAGTCGAACTCGATTCCCTGTCCGATCCTGTTAGGGCCGCCACCCAGGATCATGATCTTCTTGTTCTCGGAAGAAGGCGACTTATCCTCAGCGATGTGGTAGGAAGAATAGTAATAAGCAGCATCCTTTGTGCCGGATACATGAACTCCTTCCCATGCTTCCTTGATGCCGAACTCATAGCGAGCCTTACGGATGAGGTCTTCGGATACGCCTAAGATCTGTGACAGATACTTATCCGAGAAGCCGTCGAGCTTAGCCTGTCTGAGGACGGATTCTTCAGGGATCCTGCCTGCGAGCTTGATGAGTTCTTCCTCCTCGTCAACGAGTTCCTTCATCTGCTCGATGAACCACTTCTTGATCTTCGTTGCTTCGAAGAGCTCGTCAACGGTAGCACCCTTCCTCAAAGCCTCATACATGATGAACTGGCGCTCGGAAGTGGGAGCAGTCAGCTTCAGCATGAGCTCTTCCTTGGAAAGCTTGTTGAAATCCTTTGCGAAGCCTAAGCCGTAGCGGTCCTTCTCGAGGGAACGGATGGCCTTCTGGAATGCTTCCTTGTAGGTCTTACCGATGCTCATGACCTCACCTACAGCACGCATCTGCGTACCGAGCTTGTCCTGAGCGCCGTGGAACTTCTCGAAAGCCCATCTCGCGAACTTGATAACGACATAGTCGCCGTCCGGATAGTACTTATCGAGGGTGCCGTACTTGCCGCAGGGGATCTCGTCAAGCGTGAGACCGCATGCGAGCATCGCGGATACGAATGCTATGGGGAATCCCGTCGCCTTGGAAGCAAGAGCGGAGGATCTGGATGTACGGGGGTTGATCTCGATAACGACTGTTCTGTCCGTTACCGGATCGTGAGCGAACTGGCAGTTGCAGCCGCCGATGACTTCGATAGCCTTGACTATCTTATATGAATAATCCTGGAGCTTGTCCTGGACTTCCTGGGATATCGTGAGCATGGGGGCCGAGCAGAAAGAGTCGCCCGTGTGCACGCCGATAGGGTCGATATTCTCGATGAAGCAGACAGTGATGACGTTGTCCTTGCTGTCTCTTACGACTTCAAGCTCGAGCTCTTCCCAGCCTGCGATGGATTCTTCTACGAGGACCTGGCCGATCATGGAAGCCGCGAGGCCTCTCTCGACTACGGTCTTGAGTTCGTCGACATTGTATACGAGGCCGCCGCCTGCGCCGCCCATCGTGTATGCCGGTCTGATAACTACGGGGTAGTGGAGCTCTTCTGCGATCTTAAGTGCTTCGTCAACTGAATAAGCTTCGTGAGACCTCGGCATCTCGATACCAAGTGAGTTCATGGTCTCCTTGAACTCGATCCTGTCCTCACCACGCTCGATGGCATCAACCTGTACGCCGATTACCTTGACATCGTACTTATCGAGGATGCCTGCCTGTGACAGCTCGGAGCAGAGGTTAAGACCTGACTGTCCGCCGAGGTTAGGAAGCAGAGCATCAGGACGCTCCTTGGCGATGATCTGCTCGAGGCGCTTAACGTTCAGCGGCTCGATATATGTACGGTCGGCAACATCCGGATCTGTCATTATCGTAGCCGGATTGGAATTTACAAGAACGATCTCATATCCGAGATTCCTAAGAGCCTTACATGCCTGTGTGCCGGAGTAATCGAACTCGCAGGCCTGGCCGATGATGATAGGGCCCGAACCGATGATAAGGATCTTGTTGATGTCGTCTCTTTTTGGCATTGTGTCCACCCCCGCGAAAATTTACTGTTATGAATTCTATCACAGATTTATCGCAAGAAATATTACGGATGCTCCAAACTTAAAAAGAAAAAATCCCTTTCATATGTAATGGTTTATAATGAGACCTATGTTCAATGGTAAAAGCAAATATCTGACACTTATCCTGCCGGCTGTACTGACGGTCACTGCCCTTGCCGGATGTGATCTGTATGCCGGCTATGAGTTGGAAGCGGACTATCTTGGCAGCCAGACAGAGGCTGCCGCAGATGATCCCGGTTATGATGCAGATGATTTCGACCTCGAGATAGAGGCGGACACTTCCCTTCTTAACGAATGCGAATTCGGCAGGGTCGTCGACGGCGATACGATCATCTGCTATGACAAGGACGGCAACAAGCTCAGGGTAAGACTTACCGGCATTAATGCTCCGGAGTCTGTTCATCCCGACGAGGAGATGAACACCGAAGAAGGCAGACAGGCATCCGAGTTCCTCAAGGGCCTTCTCGAGGACACCGAGTATGTCTACCTCGAATATGACGTCGAACAGTTCGACCAGTATGACAGGACTCTGGCCTATGTTTGGATAGAAGAAGACGGCGAATACCTGATGCTCAACGAGATCATGTTATCCGAAGGCTACGCCGAGCCCGTGTTCATCAAACCAAACCTTAAGTACGCGGATACATTTGAGCAATACGGAGATTGATATTTATGAGCGGACACCCAAACCCGCCTACAGCAGATATTTCTTCTGTAATGTCAGAGAACCTCAAAGGTATTGCCTTGATTCTTTTGATGTGGCATCACCTGTTCGGGGCTAAGTTTCTTGATAACTGGCTGTCACCATTCAAGGATATTGAGTATGTTACCGGTGTGTCAGCCAAAATATGTCTGGCGATATTCTTATTCTGTTCAGGATATGGTCTTTATAGGTCTTATATTAATAGGCCGGACAAAAGCATGACTTACATTCTCAAAAAAATAGTCAGTACGCTGATACCCTATTGGATAATCATGGTAATAGCGATAATCGTGCTCATTATTCTTGGCAAATTCGAACCTTTATATATTCCAATCAACCTCTTTGCCTGGGTGCACGATGACAATGTTCTCTATGTCAGCTTCAGTTGGTATATTAAACTTCATATTCTTCTGCTTGCAGGTCTGCCGTTGGTCAGGTTGGTCGAGAGGAAATGGAAGAAAAACCCTGTGATCGATATTCTAATCTATGTCTTAATACCATTCGTGATCTACTATGTTTTCCGCTATTACAAGACCGAGGAACGTATAACTAGCATCCCCCAGACTCTCATAAGTTCATTGCTCTTGGTTATCTTTTGGTTTCCTCTCTTTGCAATTGGCATTCTCTTTGCAAAATACAATATATACAGCAAGATTCGCTTCTTTGTTGATAGATTCCCTGCTTGGGTGGTAATAACACTGTCCGTGTTCGTTTGTGGAAGCATCTTCTTCCTGCGTTATAGTCTCTATTACTATTGCATCGCAGATGTTATCTATGCGCCACTCTTTATTATGTCATGCCTATTTATAATGGATAGATTGAAATCCACTACCAGAATTGTACTCCCGTTCCTTGGAAAGAAATCTTTGTATTATTGGCTTTTGAGCGGTATGTTTTTTCTAAACACCCAAGAACTGATTCCAATCATCACATGGCCTCAGTTTCCGCTCTGCATTCTGCTCTGGTCGTTTGTCCTGCTAACTCCCTTTGTCTTCATGACAGATTGGGTATCGAATAGGATTCTTGGCCTGATTCTAAGAGAAAAGTAATTCTCACTGCTTAGGCACCGCTGCGAAGAATACAAGATCCTCCGTACCGTTATTGATGAGACTGTGCGAATGTCCTTCGGGGCAGTAGAGGCACTGCTCGGGAGATACTTCGAACTCCTCGTCATCCTGAATGAGCTTACCCTTGCCGCTTACGATGAAGATGATCTCGCAGGTGCCCTCATGCTTATGGTAACCGATAGAACAGCCGGGCTTAAGGCAGCCCTTCATCATCTTGTTCGTGCCGTCATCGTACATCTTGTTGTTGAAAGAACCCTCTCCTCCCTTGAAGCCGGGGTTCTCCTTCCATTCAACCGCATTGTAATCAATTATCATTACTCAAAACCGTCCTTTTTCATTCTCTCGTAGTCTTCGTCATCATAATCCACATGGCTCTCGCGGTTAAGTGCCGCATCTATCAGGGACTCATCGTACACCTGCGCCTTCTCGAAAGCGTTCATCTTCTCTTCCTCGGGCTTATCCATGGCCTCGGGGGCGGGATACTGCGATACCGAAGGAGCGGCCTGCCTTTGAGAATTCTTGAACGATTCTGCCTTGGCCTTTGTCACTTCCGGATCTTCCTTCAGTTTGTTTGCTTTCCTGATACGCTTGATCACAGATATTATTCCGATCACGATCATCATGTTCCAGATAAAGCCCATGATCAGGACTACAGGAAGCTTGCTGCTGCCGCTTGTAAGATCATCTATTCCCTGAACCAGCAGCTTGATACCGACCATGATAAAAGGCACAAAGAAAATTGCCACAGCTGCCATCGCGATCGCACCCGCCGACTTCTGCTGCTTCGGATTTGCAAGCGGAGTGTACTCCTTGATCACGGGTTCATCCGTATCTTCGATCGGGTTGCCGTTCTCATCGACCCTCTCGTATTTACGGGTATACTGAACGAGCGTGAGACCCATAGCTGCAATGAAGATGATGATGACAAAGATCATCACGGAAGGAACACCCTTGTCTCCGGAATCTGCGGGAGCAGCCATGATGTAATCTAATGAATCCTCGAATGTCTCGGTCAGAGCCAATCCGGGCTCCGTTCCGCTCTCGAGCTTCTTCTGAAGAGCTTTGCCGAACTTCTCGACTTTGCTGTCAGTCAGGATGTCATCTGTATCGTCGCCTATCATCGACTCCCAATACCAGTCACCTGCATCCTCGGGGTCGATCGAATAAACGATCATAAAGTGCTCTTCGTCATCATAGTTATCAACATAAAGATCATAGGCATAATCCTCAAGATCTTTGTAGTCTTCCCAGTCCTCGTTATAGACTGCATAGACGACGGGGCAGACTCCCGTAAGATCCTCGAAATCCTCCAGTGCCTCCTCGAGATCTTCCGTATTATCCAGATACTCATAGCCTTCTATATGGCTGTCCGGAGAAACATAAGATCCTTTGAGTTTTTCGGGCGCAATCTTGTCTGAGAGCATTATCGCTACCAGAGAGAAACCGAGCAGACCGATGACCGCGCAGAACGTGATCACTATCGTGATTATCTCCGCCTTGCCCGGAGCCTGCCTCATGTAGACATAATCATACTGACCGTTGCCTTTCCTGTAACGGTATCTCTTTGCACCCGGAAAATATGTATGTGAAATGGTGTTGCGTCCGCTTCCCGAACCGCCGTGCGAACCTCCGTGGAATCCGCCTCCGGCAGATCCGCCGCCTCCTCCGTGTGGCATAATATCAAATCTCCTTTACTATCCCTTATATCTTTCCAAAAAGTATGCCGGTATGAACCGGCATAACTAATATACTACATTGTCAGTGAAATATCAGACTACCTGATCCTTCAATACATCAAAGGCTGCCTTTGCCGTAAGTCTGACATTCGGATCAGAATCGCCGAATGCGAGCTTCTTAACGTACTCGAGGCAATGCTTTGCATTAATATCAGCTGCAGCTGTTGCTGCAGAAGCTCTAACCATAGGTGAAGGGTCGCGCATGAGCGGGATCAGAGCCATGCCGCTCTCATAAGTGGGAATCTGGCCCATTGCAATCGCGACAGCTATGCGAACATCATCGTCAGGATCGTTCGACAGCTTAATAAGTCCGTCGAGTTTACCCTTCGACGCGTATTTGCTTATCTTTGCTCTGAGAGAATCGATTCTAGCCATTACTATTCACTCCTTGCGATAATTCTAACACCGATTTGACAAAATGAATAGTAAATAAAAAATGAAATCAGAAAATCAAATGTATGCACAAACTTGCTCGAAAAAAAATATACAATTTGACATCTGGGGTTAAAAGCCGGATTTTTGTTTCAAATCCATAATTATCAGAAATATGCAGAAAAAAACAACAAAAAAGACCTGAAGAAAACCTTCAGGTCTTTCTGGCTCCCCAAGCAGGACTCGAACCTGCGACATTTCGGTTAACAGCCGAACGCTCTACCGGCTGAGCTATTGAGGAATAAGATCCGGCAGCAACCTATCTTCCCGGGCCGTTGCCAGCCGAGTATTGTCGGCACCAGCGAGCTTAACTTCTGTGTTCGGGATGGGAACAGGTGTGGCCTCGCGGTAATAACCACCGGAATGGATGAGAGCTTTTGTGCCCTCAAGACTACATAGAAAACTAAGTAAAAGACTCTGAGAAGTTCGAGTTGTAAGAATCCTCTCACACACTTGCTGTGTCTTGAACTTTGACTTGTTATAGAAATTGAACATAACTTGTGGTCAAGTCTTCGGGCATTAGTACCGGTAAGCTGAATGGCTCTCACCACTTACACGCCCGGCCTATCAACTGGTAGTCTTCCAGTGCCCTTATCAAAAGAGGGAAATCTCATCTCGGAGCTGGCTTCACACTTAGATGCTTTCAGCGTTTATCCAATCCCAACATAGCTACCCAGCTGTGTACTTGGCAGTACAACTGGTACACCAGAGGTTAGTCCATCCCGGTCCTCTCGTACTAAGGACAGCACTCCTCAAATTTCCTACGCCCACGATAGATAGAGACCGAACTGTCTCACGACGTTCTGAACCCAGCTCGCGTACCACTTTAATCGGCGAACAGC
>JAEEGK010002652.1_pt1 | contig 44835 bp, 36 predicted proteins | sample 8958771 | NCBI WGS metagenome assembly JAEEGK01 (sample SAMN16246547, study PRJNA631951) | gut metagenome | biome: gut microbiome; feature: rumen; material: SC-attached | host: Bos | place: Iran: Karaj | collected 2018-10
TAAGCCCGTTTAACTTTCCTTTGTATCTTTCTCTCGTGGTGGTTGCCGCGGCGATAGGCGGCGGAAACACGGTGGTTTTGAAGACCAGTTCAAAGACCGGTGCCACTACGGAAGCACTTAAGAAATTGCTGTCGGAGCTGTATCCGAGTGAATATGTAACCGTCATCGACGGCGGTCACGATGTGGCCGATATGTGCCTTGAAGAGCGCTTTGACAAGATCTTTTATACGGGCTCTCCCAAGGTTGCAAAGCACATAATGGAGATGGCTTCAAAGAACTTAACACCCGTTGCGCTGGAGCTGGGAGGCGAGACAGGCAACTGGTGCGTCATAAGAAAAGATGCAGACTTTAGAGACGCTGCAAGAAAAATTGCATTTTTCAAGCTGCTTAACAGCGGTCAGATATGCGTGAACATCAATCAGGTGGCTGTAGCCAAGGAAATAGCCGATGATTTCGTGGAAGAATTAAAGAAAGATTTCCGCTCTCAGATAGGCGAAAAAGCCGCGGACAATCCCGAATACCCGCATCTTATAAGTGAGGGCGCCTACGACAAATGCGCCGAGGAAGCAGCGCTTTATAAAGACCGTATAGTATACGGCGGTACGGGAAACAGGGAGAACCTTAAATATGAACCTACGATAATCTATCCCGTATCCTGCGACGAACCCATCGTAAAACACGAACTGTTTTGTCCGTTGCTTCCCATCGTAACCTACGAAGATGAGAAGATTGACGAGCTGCTTGATACGATAGCTAAAAGAGAGCACGGCCTCGCCTTCTATGTATTCTCGAAAGATAAAAAGTGGGCCAAACGCGTGATGCAAAGCCAGCAGTTCGGTGGTGGTTGCATAAACGAAGTGTTCGTGCATCTTGCCGTTCCGGGCGTTCCCTTTAACGGCACCGGCCACTCGGGAATGGGCTCGTACCACGGCGTTTGGGGATTTCGCGAATTTACTCATCCCGTCACCGTTCTTTTCGGAAAGAACAAACTAAACCTTTCGGTCCGCGAACACCCTTATACAGGGCCTGAAGGCGAGAAGAAAAAGAAGATGCTAAGCATGCTTTAACAGCAATAAAAAAGGAGCCCTCGCAATTGCGGGAGCTCCTGATTTTTTTATATTAGTTTACTTTGAAGAACGATACGTTTTCTTTCAACTGCTTTGAAATATCATCAAGCTGCTCTGCCTCGTTTACGACGTCTGTCATGTTGGCTGTAAGCTGAGTGATGGAAGCGTTTGTTTCTTCGGTTGAAGCTGCGTACTCTTCGGAGATACTTGAAAGTGATTCAACAGAGTTGAGGATCTTTTCTTTTCCTGCGCTCATGTCCTGAACAAGAGATGCGATCTCTTTGTTGCCTTCTTCGGTCTCGTTGAGCATCTGAAGCATCTTGTCGAATGCAACGCTCATATCTTCCAAAGCTGCCGCTTCGCTTACGGTAGCATCCTTTATGCTGTTCGTAAGTGTACGGTTGTTGTTGGAGTAAGAAGTGATGGTTGAAAGCATTTCGGTGATCTCGCCTGCCATCTGGTTCGATTCTTCGGCAAGATTCTTGATGTTATCTGCAACAACCGCAAATCCCTTACCTGCTTCGCCTGCTCTTGCTGCCTCGATGGAAGCGTTAAGTGCAAGGAGGTTGGTCTGGCTTGCGATATTGATGATGCCTTCTGCAGCAGTGCTGATCTGCTCAACAACTTCTGCAGTCTTGCTGACTGAATCCGCAACCTGGCCTGCTTTCTCGTTTGTAGCTTCGTCTGCAGTCTTGATCTGAAGGAGCTGCTTCTGAAGGGCGATGGATTCTTTGTAAAGGGCGGTAACCTTTTCAAGGTTGCTCTCTGCTGCACCCGAAACTTTATCGATGCTCTCACCGATCTCACCTGTGATGGTAGCGGTAAGCTGAACGTCTTCTGCCATTGACATAGCGCCCTTTGAAAGCTCGTCAACTGCGATGGAGATGTTTCCTGTGTTCTCTTCGGAAGAAGCGATGCTTTCACGTGCATTGCTTGCCTTGTCGGTAACAAGGTCGGCACAGTTAACAACATCCAGGAGTGAATCCTGAAGACGCGCTCTCATGTCTTCCATAGATCCTTCTACAGTGTAGAATTCGTTGAAAGCGCTTTCTTTCTCCACTTCTGTCACAAAGTCGCCTTCGGCAACGTTGTTAACGGCTTTAACCATGTATGCAATGCTCTTACGCATCTTGTCGAGAACGATGACGCAAAGAACAAGGATCACGATAGTGATGACACCGAAAACGACGATGCTGTTAAGGATACGCTGCTGGATCTGTTTCTGGCGAACCAGTTTCTCACTTGTAGCCCAAGCTTCGGTAATATCCGTCATTTCCGAAAGGGAAGCACGTGCGGTGTCGAAGTTCTGGATGAACAATGTGTAATCACCGGTGTTGGTGGCTACCTCATAGCAGGTGTCCCATGTGTTGTAGTTTGCAATGAACTCGTTGTAGAGTTCTTCAAATGTCTTTGTGTCGATAACCGTCTTTTTATACAGATTGTTTTCTTTCTTCGCAATGTCATTTGACTGATTTACGCGGTCAAGAACCTGCTGCTTGTTGTCTTCGTAATCTGCATAATACTGATCGAGAAGATCTTTTAGTATTTCCGGAGGTATATCCATGGGAGCCATCGAAACATCATGATATTGGAGGGCTGCGATCATGGACTGATAGTAGTCACGGTCCGCGTTGATAAGCTTCTCACTTATAGAATAGAGATGATCGAAGTAAAGTTCCTCATCATCCTTTGTAACCCTCTGTAACTGCTTGCCGAAGTAAACGATGCTCGATACGATCATGCATACCAAAACCACGCCGGAAATGATCAATGATACCACAATACTAAGTTTTTTCTTTTTTTCCATGCTGATACTCCCTTCAATCGGTTGTGACAACTGTAAGTGTAAAAATCATAGCATTTAAGCGGTTTTCAAACAATACGATGAACGCATTATTAATCATATATTAACGGTGTTTGGTGGGGCTTACGGTGCTGCCGGGTGATGCTGAATCGAAAAAGTCAAAAAAAGATGCGATTTTTACAACATGAACTTGTTCGTATGAAGTAAAGTAGAATATATGGAGGGTTACACATGAGACTTGGAACATCATCACCGCTAAAACACACATCCCCCGAGGAGTGGGCACAAAATCAGAAAAAACTCGGCTGCGCGACCGTCAATTTTCCCCTAAACGCGCTTGATCCCGAAGAAAAGATAATCGCATACAAAGAGGCTGCCGACAAGGCGGGTCTTACGATCGCCGAGGTAGGCATCTGGCGAAATGCCTTGGCTTCGGACCCCGGCGAGCGCGAGGCGAACATTGACTACAGCGTACGCCAGCTTGAACTTGCGGATTTTCTTGGCGCACGATGTGCCGTTAACGTTGCCGGTGCCTTCGGCCCCAAATGGGACGGAGGGTACAAAGAAAACTTTACGGCAACTGCGTGGAAAGAAACCGTTAAGATGGTGCAGACCATTATCGACCGTGCGGATGTGAAGAATACATATTTCACTCTGGAGCCGATGCCGTGGATGATCCCCACGGGGCCGAAGGAATATTTGAAACTCATCGATATGGTGGCAAGAGACCGTTTTGCCGTGCATCTTGATATAATAAACATGATAAATTCCGCAGATCGGTATTTCGGTGCCGATGAATTTATTGAAGAGTGCATAGATCTTCTCGGTCTGAAGATCAAAAGCTGCCACATAAAGGATGTTCATTTAAGCGAAAGCTACACCATAAGGCTTGAAGAATGCGGGCCCGGCGACGGAGAATTCCCACTTAGGCATTACGTGGAGAAGCTTGATGCGCTGGATCCCGATATGCCGGTAATATTGGAACATCTAAATACAGACGAAGAGTATCGTAAATATCTTGGATATTTGAAGGAGGAGTTACATGGCTTATACAAGACTTTCTGACGCAAATGAGATAAACGAGCGCTACATGGATTCGATCCTTATAAAGGAGCGTCTCATCGATTCCGTAAATGCCGACGTTAAGATGACACTTCTTGGTGAGACCTTCGACACGCCGGTGCTGACACCCGCTTTTTCGCATCTTGGATGCTTTAACGGACGTGCCGATAACGGTCTGGTGGAGTATTCCCTTGCCGCGAAAGAGTGTAACGCTCTTAATTTTGTGGGCATGATGGAAAATGACAAGTTTAAAGAAATCGTCGACACGGGGGCAAAGACCGTAAGAATCGTTAAGCCTTATAAGGACAACGGCAAGGTTCGCGACCAGTTTGCATTCGCAAAAGAGGTGGGAGCTTTCGGTATCGGAATGGACATCGACCATATCTTCGGATCCACCGGTTACGATATCGTTGTGGGTGAGGAGATGACTTTCCAGACCGAAGACATGTTAAGATCCTACGTGGAGACTTACGGACTTCCTTTCGTGGTTAAAGGAGTTTTAAGCGTCGAAGATGCGGTAAAGAGCGCTAAAGTCGGCGCAAAAGCCGTCATCGTAAGCCATCATCACGGCCGCCTTCCCTACGCCGTTCCGCCAATGATGATCCTTCCCGACATTAAAGCCGCTCTCGCCGGTACCGGCGTTGAGATCTACGTTGATTGCGGTATCGCATCCGGCGCAGACGTATACAAGGCTCTCGCTCTCGGCGCAGACGCCGTCGCCGTCGGCCGCTCCATGATGCCTTCTCTCGAAAAAGAAGGCACTCCCGGTGTCGTTAAGTTCATTGACGATGTCACAAAAGAACTTCGCTTCATCATGAGCTCCACCGGATTTTCTTCAATAAAAGAAATCGACGACTCCGCGATTGTGATATAGAAGTAATACTTGCTTTACGCGTAAAGGTGATATATACTAAAATTACGGAAGCAAAGGAGGCGGAAGAGATGGCTACAAAAGTTATCAACTTTAAGATGGAAGAAGATGACATTATCGAAATGAAGAATGTGGCAGATGTGTTTAATCTGTCTGTTACTGACTTTATCAAAAATGCGATCAACGAATATGAGGAGTCACTAAAGTCCGATCCTTTTTATCGCCTTAGCGCATATGTGAAAGAAGCCTCTGCATCGGAAAGCAAAGAGATCCTTTCATCTCTTGAAAAGATGAGTGATGACGATCTTAAGATCGTTTCCAAAAAGAGATTTACAGTGTAACGGGGGCGGTACATGGGAAGCAAAAAAGGGTTCAGTTACGAAATAGAATATACAAAAGCAGCAGAAAAATTCTTTGTAAAACATGAGAATATCAGGGAAAAATATGAAGACTCCATCAAAGAATTTTTGACAGGAGATAATCCACAGAAGGTTGATATTAAGCGTATCAAAGGTAAAAGGAGCGAATACTACAGGATAAGATTGGGAGAGTATCGGGTTGTTTTTGCAATCATCAACAAGATTATCGTTGTAGTGACTACTTTGGCTGCAGGGTCCAGAGGAGATATCTATAAGAAAATGGATGGCATAAAGTAGATTTATGGACGAAGTTAAACTTGATATTTCCGGAGTAATGGAAAAAGAAGGCAAAAGAATAGCGTATGTGAGGTTTTCCCGCGGTGAAGATTATGCCGAGGGTTACATTCCCGATTGCGTTTTTACGAAGGTTAACGGGTTCAGTGAAGAAGAGACTTCGCAGTTAAAAGATTATCTTCTTAATAATCTTTCGGATCTGAAGCGCCGTGCAGCATCCATCGATCCGCTAAAGGCTTTTATGGGTAAGACCGGGAAATGATATTGAAAGAATGGAAGACAGCTTAAGTTATGGAGATAAATAAGAGTACAACAAAAGAAGGGTCAAATATTCGCCGCGCGATAATACATTTATTGTTCGCGGCACTCTTTTTTTCCTTAATGACGTTTTTTGTAAGATTGTCGGGTGATCTGCCAACCATGCAAAAGGCATTTTTCAGGAACTTTTTTGCACTCATAATAGCTACCGTGGCTATATTTAAAAACAAAGTCGGATTTTCGATACGTAAGGGCAACGGCATATCGGTGCTCTGTCGCTGCGTGTTCGGTACAAGCGGTATGATAGCCAATTTCTGGGCTATAGACAGGCTTGGCATTGCAGATGCAAATATGTTAAACAAGCTTTCTCCGTTCTTCGCGATAATAGTAAGCTTTTTTATTATGAGCGAGATTCCCACAAGATTGGACATTTTATGCGTCCTGATGGCATTCGGAGGTTCGCTCTTTATCATTAAACCCTCGACCGGCATCGCAGTCATCCCCGCATTGGTGGGACTTTACGGAGGCTTCGGCGCCGGTGCCGCATATGCTTTCGTTCACAAGATGGGGAAGACCGGACAGCCCGGCAAAACGATAGTGTTTTATTTCTCCCTTTTTTCCTGTCTTGTCACCGGTCCATTCATGGTGTTCAACTGGCATCCCATGACCGTTTCTCAATGGGCCTGTCTTGTCGCAGCCGGCGTTTGCGCAAGCGGCGGCCAGTTCAACATAACCGCAGCCTATCAGAATGCGCCCGCCAAAGATATTTCCGTCTTCGATTACACCCAGGTTATTTTCGCCGCCATCCTCGGCATGCTCTTTTTAAGCGAATTCCCCGATGTTTACAGCCTCATCGGCTATGTTATAATAATCTCTGCTGCGTTTATCAAGTGGCATAAAGCCAAGAAGCAACCGTAAGTTCGCTCTTGTTTTTTTGTAATATTGTTGATATTTTCTATTTAAGATATTCTGTGCTGCGCTTAGAGCGCATCTCGATATTTCAGTTTGAATTTTTGTTTTGAAACCCCACAAAAAATCTGATTTTTACACTACTATTAATTATTTCAATTTATTCATCTCTATTTTTATCCCTATCGTAGTGCTTTTTCCCTTGTTGGTGCGTTTTAACACTACCCCTTTCGGTACCTTTATTTAACGGTGTAGTGCCCAAACAAGCTTTTCTTCTATTTGGCACTACGAAAATCCCTTTGAGGAGCCGGAAAAACTGGCCGGCGTAGGATTAAAAACCTGATTTCATGAATTCCATACTACGATAAGCCACCGGGAGCGTCCACCCGGAGGCGGAAAATGGAGAAACGTAGTATCAAAACAAGCTTTTCAGGAATTTAATACTACGATAAGCATCGCAGAGGGGCGGGAAAAACGAGAAGTGTAGGATTAAAAACCTGATTTCATGAATTCTATACTACGATAAGCCACCGGGAGCGTCCACCCGGAGGCGGAAAAGCGGGGAAACGTAGTGTCAAAACAAGCTTTTTTGGAATTTGGCACTACGAAAATCCCCTTGAGGAGCCGGAAAAACTGGCCGGCGTAGTGTCAAAACCCTGATTTCATGAATTCTATACTACGATTTGCGACGAAGAGCGTCCACCCGGAGGCGGAAAAGCGGGGAAACGTAGTGTCAAAACAAGCTTTTTGGAATTTGGCACTACGATCGGCTTCAAAGAAGGGCGGAAAAAACGAAAAGCGTAGTGTCAAAACAAGCTTTTTTAGAATTGGACACTACGATCGGCTTCGAAGAGGGCGGAAAAACAGAAAATGTCATGTCACATCAATCAAATGCAAAGGAGGAAAAATGTATTCGATCAACACAATACTTGAAGAACTCAAAGAAAGAAAAGCTTTTTTGGAGAAAGGCTTAAAAGAAGTGAACAAAAGCATGGCGGGGTTACCGGAGGGGAAATTGAGGACTATACGGCAACGTAATCTTTTCAGATACTATGAAGTTACCGACCCGACGGATCGTGTCGGTAAGTATATTCATGTTGCCAACATAGGGAAGGCAAAAAAACTTGCACAAAAAGATTATTGCGTGAGACTTAAAAATCAGATCAATGCTGAATTGGATTTGATCGAAAAGACTTTGCAAAGCTACGATAAAGGGATTCTAGCGAACAAAGGAATGGTTTATACGGCGGAAAATGTGTACTCGAACTTGTCAGAAGCAAGAAAGATCCTTGTTTCGCCGTTAGCCGTAAGTGACGAAGAGTACGCAAATATATGGCAAAAAACGAGCTATAACGGAAATGCGTTTCGAGAAGAAGAAAAGATATACGGCACCAAAAAGGAAGAGATGGTTCGCTCAAAGTCGGAAGTTTTGCTCGCCGATATGTTTTACGATTTGGGTATTCCGTATCGTTACGAGTGCGAATTGAACTTAAGGAATGGGAAAAGACTCTTTCCCGATTTCACACTTTTAAAGAAAAGTACAAGAGAAGAAATCTATCATGAGCACCTAGGAATGCTGGATGAAGAAGATTATCTTAATCACAATCTGGCCAAGATAGAAGAGTACAGGAAAAACGGCATCTTTATTGGCAAAAATCTTATTCTCACTTTTGAATCCGCATCCTGCCCTCTAAATATCGGTGATATCAGAAAAAGCATGAAAGAGCTCTTTTGCCGGTGATAACTTTGGATAAAGGCTCCAAAGAGCCTGATGATCCTTGCTTGGGCTTGTCAATTCTTTTAATCTGTCGAGACTGATTGTCAAGGCTGCAAAAGCACCGCTATGCGGCTACGGCCTTGACAATTCAGTCACGACAGATTTTATTGGGTTATCAAGCCAAGCAAGGATAATTGTGCAACCGAAAGTTGCAGAGTTAACTTGAATTGAAAAATGGTTTGTCGCATTATAGAAGAAGAATATTTCTTTATATATGATTTGACGTAGTATAACAGGGTGTGACAATGATGGATAAAAAAGGGAAAAAGCCTATGAAAACGATCATATTGATAGTGGCACTTGTGGTTTTGGCTGTGGCGGGGTGCATTATTGTGGTAAAAATATTACAAGACCGCGGAGTGCAACAGATTACGAAACCGAGTCACATCTCGGGCGGAACCACAAGAAAGAACGACCCTACGGCACCTAAAGAAATAAAGTCGAAGAATATCACTGAATTTTCGGCACATTTTCTTCTTGGAGGCGAGTGGTCCGTAGGAAACGACACTTGCTTTTATTCCTTTGATATACAGGCTGACGAGGCAGGAAATGTGACGGTTACGGAGTCAACGACCGGCGCGAGCATGCCTGCGGACAACGAGATACTTACGGTAGTACAGGGAGTTATCGACAAATATAAGCTTGTTGGGCTTAACGGCGAGTACGAAGTTACGGCCGGGCTTCCGCCTGAATACCAGACATGTTATCTAAGCGCCGTATATGATTCCGGTGAAAAACTTAATTTCACTCACAATAACAATCCTAATGCCGAGTGGGCAAAAGAGATGTATTTGACATTTGCGGATTGGTTCTCAAAGAACGGAAACGATGCGTTGGCGCTTCCGACTTTTGCGATAAACGTGACGCATATGCAGATGTTTATCAAGCAGGATAAATCTTCCGGTAAAGTGATCAACTTTTTCATGGGGGAGGGCGACGACGGAGTGTTCTATCTTGAACGCATGAATTCCGGCAAAATAGATAAAGCGCCGATTGAAGACAAAGAAGCCTTCCTTAACGACATCACGAAAATCGTCGCAAAATACGATCTTCGTCCTTACGATCGCAGATCCGCTCTTTACGGATATGAGAAAACAGATGAAGATAAACAAGATCCCTTCAATACAGATTTTGCTCTTACTTTCTGGTATGGCGATAATGAGCAACTGTTCATAAACACCAGCGCTCCCGAAGCAATTGAAAAGCTTATGCCGATAGCTAACGAGCTTATTGAATATTTAAGTTCATATTTTTAAAACAATAGAGCCGAAAACCCTTAATGGAAAGAGAGTTTTCGGCTCATTTTTTCTTACCGTAGTGCCAAACAAACAAAAAGCTTGTTTTGATACTACGTTTCCCCGCTTTTCCGCCTCTGGGTGGACGCTCCCGGTGGCTTATCGTAGTATTAAATTCATGAAATCAAGAATTTAATCCTACGTTTTTCGTTTTTCCCGCCTCTCCGAGATGCTTATCGTAGTATTAAATTCCTGAAAAGCTTGTTTTGATACTACGTTTCCCCGCTTTTCCGCCTCCGGGGGGACGCTCTTCGTCACAAATCGTAGTATAGAATTCATGAAATCTTGTTTTTGGCACTACGCCGGCCAGTTTTTCCGGCTCCTCAAAGGGATTATCGTAGTGTCAAATGTATAAAAAGCAAGTTTTGATACTACACCGCCAAATAAAGACACCGAAGGGGTAGTGCCAAAATGCGAGAACAAGTGAAATGACACTACGCCGGGGCGACCGGGAGGTCTTATTCCGCCTTACGGCAGACCGATTTATCGCACCCCACACATTCCCCGCAATCTCCGCAGGAGCAAGCTCCGCCGGCGCGGCCTTTAACAATGTGGATTACCGCCGAGGCTACGGCGGCGATAAGAAGCAGAGTTATCAAAATATCAAATATGTTCATAGATCCGCCTCCTTACATAAACAAGCTGCCCACAAGGTGCACCAGGAACGCTGCAATCCAGGCAACGGCACATTGCCAGAGTACTACGTAGATCGCCCACTTACGGCCGAGTTCGCGACGGATTGCCGCGATGGCTGCAACGCAGGGTGTATAAAGAAGACTGAACACCAAAAGCGAGAAAGCTGAAAGGGAGCTCAGTGCCGCTTCGACTCCGCCTTCCGCGCCAAAGAGCACTTCCATAACGGATACGACGCTTTCTTTTGCCATAAATCCGCTCACAAGTGAGGTAACTATTCGCCAGTCTCCAAGCCCAAGGGGAGCGAAAACGGGAGCGATAAGTCCCGAAACCGTGGCAAGTATGCTGTCGTGGGAGTTATCGACGAGGTTGAAGGTAAAGTTGAAGCTTTGTAAAAACCAGACAACGATCGTTGCGATCAGGATGACCGAGAACGCGCGCTGGAGGAAATCCTTGGCCTTTTCCCAAAGAAGCTGGGCCGTGTTTTTCATGCTGGGGAGCCTGTAGTTGGGAAGTTCCATTACGAAAGGAACGGCCTCGCCTTTAAACAAAGTCTTTTTATAAACAAACGCCACGAGAATTCCGATCACGATGGATGCCACGTAAAGGCCGATCATGATGAGGGCCTTGTATTCCGCGAAGAACGCATTTACGAAAAATGCGTAGATGGGAAGCTTTGCGGTACAGCTCATGAAGGGTGTTAAAAGTATGGTCATTTTACGGTCTCGCTGGCTTGGAAGAGTACGGGTGGACATTACCGCGGGAACGGTGCAGCCAAATCCGATAAGAAGCGGCACGATGCTTCGTCCCGAGAGACCAAGCTTTCTTAAAAGCTTGTCCATCACGAAAGCGACGCGGGCGATATATCCGCTGTCTTCAAGCAGTGAGAGAAAAAGAAACATCACCACGATTATCGGCAGGAACGAAAGAACGCTTCCGACGCCTTGGAAAATGCCGTCAACGATGAGCCCGTGAAGTATCTCGTTTACACCGACTGAGGTAAGTCCCCTGTCAACGATCGCGGTCAGCGAGTCGATCGCCGTCTCCAAAAGGTTTTGAAGGAATGCACCGATCACGTTAAACGATAAAAAGAAAACGAGTCCCATAACGCAGATAAACAGCGGGATGGCAGTGTATTTCCCGGTGAGCACCTTGTCGATCTTTCGGCTTCTTGCGTGTTCTTTGCTCTCTTTTGGCTTTTTGACGCAGGAAGCGCAAACCTTTTTAATATATGAAAAACGCATGTCGGCGATGGCAGCGCTTCTGTCAAGGCCGCGCTCTTTCTCCATCTGGAGAGTTATATGTTCTAGTGTTTCAAGCTCGTTTTCATCAAGCCCCAATCTGTCGATTATGAGCTTGTCGCCTTCAACGGCTTTGCATGCTGCGAAACGAACGGGAAGACCTGCGGCTTTGGCGTGATCCTCGATAAGGTGGATGATGGCGTGGAGGCAGCGGTGTACCGCTCCGCCGTAGTCGTTTTCGTCGCAGAAGTCCTGCTTTTGCGGTTTTTCCTGATATTTTGCAACGTGGATCGCATGGTCCACAAGCTCGTGAACACCTTCGTTTTTGGCTGCAGAGATGGGAACCACGGGAACGCCCAGCATGGCTTCCATTGAGTTTACGTCTACGGAGCCGCCGTTGCCGGTCATCTCGTCCATCATGTTAAGGGCAACAACCACGGGGATGTCCATTTCAAGTAACTGCATCGTAAGATACAGATTTCGCTCGATGTTGGTGACATCGACTATGTTTATCATTCCTTTGGGCTTTTCGTCCAACACGAAGTTTCTTGAGACGATCTCTTCACTTGTGTAAGGCGACATTGAATAGATGCCCGGAAGGTCGGTTATGAGGGTTTCTTTGTGACCCAGTATGGCACCGTCTTTTCTGTCGACGGTGACCCCGGGGAAGTTACCCACATGCTGGTTGGAGCCGGTAAGCTGGTTGAAGAGCGTAGTTTTTCCGCAGTTCTGGTTGCCCACCAAGGCAAAGGATATAAGGGAGCCATCGGGCAGCGGATTGCCGCTTCCTTTGGGATGGAAACGTCCGTCTTCACCAAGTCCCAAGTGTTCCAAAGAAACCTTCACCGGTTTTAAATCTTCGGGAGCGCTCTCTGTAACGGATTCAACTTCGATCTTGTCGGCGTCATCAAGTCTTAATGTAAGCTCGTAGCCGTGAAGGGTGATCTCAACGGGATCCCCCATGGGAGCGAACTTTACGACTTTGATCACGGTACCGGGAATGATGCCCATGTCAAGGAAGTGCTGCCTTAGCGCACCGCTTCCGCCTACTGTGCAAACGCGCACAAACTGCCCTTCTTTTATCTCTTTAAGTGTCATTTAAATGCCTCGTTATATAACTTTCTCTCTATAAAAAATAGTAGCCTTGCGCGCAAAACCTGTCAACAAATCCACGGATAAGAATTTGATAAGAATTTGATAGTTTTTTGGTAAAGATGATTTTTTCTTTGTGCCTTATAGTCAGAGTGTAAGATGACAAAAATCCGGAAAGGAAAAATATATGAACGCGATCTTAAAGACTGAAAAACTTTGCAAGTCCTTTTCAAATGAAGGCAACATGCAGCACGTAATAAAGAACATGGATCTCACGATCATGGAAGGCGATTTCACCGTCATCATGGGAGCTTCGGGTTCGGGCAAATCCACACTTTTGTACGCACTTTCGGGAATGGACAAGCCCACACTTGGAAAAGTGTTCTTCGGCGGCGAGGACATTTCCGATTACAGTAACGACAAACTGGCGCTTTTTAGAAGAAACAACTGCGGATTCGTGTTCCAGAGCATCTATCTTCTTGAGAACATGAACGTACTGGACAATATCCTTACGGGAGCACTGGTGGCAAAGAAAAATTCTCCCGAGCTTGTAAAGAAGGCAAAGGACCTGTTATCAAGCGTCGGCATAGACGAAAAAATGTGGAAGAAATATCCCAACCAGCTCTCCGGCGGCGAGTGCCAGAGAGTCGGCATCGTAAGAGCTGTCATCAACGATCCGAAAGTGCTCTTTGCCGACGAGCCTACGGGTTCTCTTAACTCATCTTCCGGGCAGGACGTGCTCGGCATTTTCACAAAGCTTCACGAGAGCGGCCAGAGCATCGTGATGGTAACTCACGACATAAAGACAGCACTTCGCGGCAATCGCGTTATCTACTTAAAAGACGGAAACGTAGTGGGAGAGCTTAAGATGGAGCGATTCGGCACCGACGACGAGAAGCTTCGTCGCGAGAAACTTCAGAATTTCCTTAACGAGATGGGATGGTAGAGATGAACAGGATAATGAGACTATCGCTTGCAAAGATAAAAGCGAACAAAAAAGAATCGATACTTTTGGGCATTCTGGTAATGATATGCGTAGTGCTTTTTTCTTCGTCCGTTACCGCACTTTCGGGAATAGGGAAGATTACGCCTAAGCTGGTGAGTGAGAGCGGATGCTACGAAAACACGGTCATCATCTCACAGAAACTTTACACGGACATGTTCCTTATGTTCCTTGAAGAGGATGAGAGAGTCGAGAAATACGATCATTTCCCGGTGGCTTCTTATGACGGGCTGGCGACTGTGAAAAAAGGGGATGAAGAAACTACTTTAACCTTATCGTTCGTTACCGAGAGCGCCGAGCGGTCTTTTGAGAATTTCGAGGTTGAGACAGAGCTTTGCGACGAAGAGATAAGCAAAATGGCGCACCCTGTATATCTTGAGAGGATAAGCGTAAGAAAGCTTAACCTTAAAGAGGGGGATGAGATAACGGTCGAGACCAACGAAAAGTCCTTTACTTTCACTGTTGCCGGATTTTATAACGCCGGAATATGGCCGCTTGGTTCGAAAGCAATCATAACGCCGGATGATTACTCGCAGATCGAAGGATACATATCAAGAGACGAAGTGATCGCGATCAACTTAAAAGAAGGTGTCGATGAGACGGCGTTCTTTAAGGAGTTTAAGGCTTACTGCAAGGAAGTGTCGAAAAACGACATTTCAAATGGATATATAGATTTCACATATGAAGTGTGCAAGCAGAGCAATTCGATCAACATGTCGCTTATGAGCATAATTGTCGTATGTATGGCGGGACTTACCGTTATATCGATAATGGTCATGATCAGGTTCAGGATCGTCGGCGACATAAAAGACCAGATAGTGTCGATAGGTGTGCTGGAGGCTCTTGGTTACACGTCGTCGCAGATCGCTTCTTCGTACGTGATCGAGTATATGCTAATCGCGGCAGCGGCAGTGATATTGGGTGTTGTGCCGGGTGCACTCACCGCAAAGGCACTGCTTAAAAACGCAGCGGTGACCGTAAACTACGGCGGAAACATCAGTATCGATGTTGCTTTGTTTGTGATCTCGATACTTGCGATACTTTTGTTCATCGCTTTTACAGCCTACTCAAAGGCAAGATCGGTCCGCAAATATCCGCCTGTAAAGGCATTCAGGAAGGGGATCGAGACACATCATTTTAAGAAGAGTGTTCTTCCTCTCGAAAGGACGAAGTCGAGCGTTCACAATCGCCTCGCCCTCAGAGGATTTTTGGATAACATAAGAGGAAACATCGGGCTTTGCGTCTGCATAAGCGTTGCGTCGATCGCCGTTTTGATAGGTGTGATACTCGCCGGTGCTTTTGGTAACAGCCAAAAGGTTCTTATGACAGTTTGCGGCCACCAGCTGGCTGACATCAAGATCACGACCGTCGGTGCGGTCGCACCCGAAGATTTTGCAGGGGAGCTTGAAAGTTATGGTGAGGTGAAGCGTGTTCTTCTTACCGCTGAGGCGGCAGGCGTTGAGATCGTTGACAGGAATTCGACTGTTTCGCTCGATGTTTACGACGATTACGCTTACACCGATTCGATCGTGGTGACTTCGGGGCGCCTTCCCGAGCACGACAATGAGATCGCGATGACCACGGGGGCGGCGGGCATCACGAAGGCGAAGGTCGGCGAGACGCTGACGATCGAGTACAACAAAGTGCGCATGGACTACATCGTGACCGGTTTCGTGAACTCGGTCGTGAACGCGAACACGGCGTACATGACGAGCGCGGGACTTAAGCGGATAAGCCCCACATACAGGCCCGATTCGTTCGAGATCTACCTTGAAGACGGCGTCGACGCAAAAGATTTTGCAGAGCGGCTCGAAGAAAAGTACGGCAAAACGGTCGTCGACTTAAGTAAGAGCGAAGTGACCGGAGAGACGCTTGAGGAGCGCATTCGCTCGGCTGCCGAGATAAAGATGGCAAAGGCGATGCTTGAAAGCGGCGTTAGCTACATGGAATACGCGATCACGATCGGCGATACGACGATCGAGTCGAGCACAAGCCTTATGAAGATCGAATCCGTTTCTTTCGTGAAGGCGGATTACATGGAGATGCTCGATCAGTTTTGCGTGATATTTAAGGTGCTTTCGGTCGTACTTTCGATCGTGTGCGCGATCGTTGTGATGATAATTCTTTCGATACTTATGGAATCGACGATAAGAAAACAGTACAGAGAGCTCGGCATCATGAAGGGCATCGGCTACACGTCGAAGGAGCTCATGTACCAAATGGCGATGAGGATCGTTCCGACGGCGATCGTCGCGGTTGCGATCGGGTCGTTCGTTTCGGTAGCGCTTGCCGGCGCGATCGAGATGGTGCTTGCGAAGATTGCGGTTTCAATTGCGACGGTGCTCATCACCGACGCGGCGATACTGGCATTTACGTTCTTTGCGGCATACCGCGGAGCAAAGAAGATAAAGAACATTTCGGTTTACGAACTTATGACGGAATAGTGAACGGGGAGAATATATGAAGAAAACTGTTTTGAAATCATTAATGTTTTTGGCGGCGGCCGTGCTCTTTGCAATCTCGCCTTTGAGCACATTCGCCGATGGAGACGCACATTACTTAAATATCGGTTCCGTCAGCAAGATGTACGCCGTGACTGCTGTAATGCAGCTTGCGGATGAAGGAAAAGTCGACCTCGACGCTTCGGTTTGCGAGTACATCGACGACTTCACGATGGCCGACGAGCGATACAAAGACATCACGGTAAAGATGCTCATGGACCACACATCGGGGCTTATGGGAAGCGTTTACGCTGATGCCGAGCGGTTCGGAAACGTGAGCAGCGATTACCACGATAACTTTCTGAAAGTATTAAGCGGCGAGCGCTTAAAGGCCGATCCCGGCACATACAACTGCTATTGCAACGACGGTTTTACGCTCCTTGAGATAATAACCGAGCGCGTTTCGGGCATGAGCTTTTCGGAATATATTGAAAAGAACATCGCTTCAAAGATCGGCGCAAGCTCCACTTGCACGATCTTTACGGCAAAAGACATGAACGATCAGGCACCCTACTTCATAAAGGACGGTGTGACCATGGCTCCCGAGTGTCTGCAGCTCGTCGGAGCGGGTGGTGTGATGTCCGCAGCCCGCGATGTTGCTGCATTTGGAAGCACGTTTTTTACAGGTGACAAGACACTTCTTTCTGAGAGCGCAAAACGCATGATGTCGGAGAATCATAAGGCAAATGAATACAGTTCCGATTACGGCTTTGGCTGGGACAGTGTTCTTTATACCGATTATGAGAATGAGGGCGTGAAGGTAGTCACAAAGGGCGGCGACACATCGTTTCAGCACGCGTTTCTGGCTGTGGCGCCCGAAGAAAAGATAAGCGTTGCGGTCGTTGGCTCGAACGGCTCGAGCGAAGATTGCATGGATGTGGCTTTTGAACTGATGGACATCGCGCTCGAAGAAAAAGGCATCACGGTGTCGCATCCCAAGAGGACAAGACAGACAGTCGATACCGTTCCCGAGTCTTACTTGAAGTATGCCGGCATCTACGGCTACTCGACGGGCGTGGCGAAGTTGTCTTTCCCCGAAAATAAGCTTTTGATGATCAAGACGCTCACCGACGATTCGAGGCAGTGCGTGCAGTATATGTACACGACGGACGGCGATTTCGTGAACGTGACCGGCGATGTTCTGTCCGGTAACGCTATCGTTTCAACACCGCTCGATGTCGTGACGTTCGCCGAAGAAGACGGCAAAGTGTTCATTGTCGAGAACGACATTGCGGGATTACAAAAGTACGAAGAACCCACCGTCTCAGATGCGGCGGTTTCTGCATGGGAGGCACGCAACGGAAGATCGTATTTCCTTGCAGGTTCAAACTATTCGGACATAGCTTACATTGCGTCGCCGAAGATCTCGATTCATACAGATCCAGAGGCGAGAGGATTTGTAAACGGCTGTGTGATTGCAGATGAAGATCACGCCGTAAATATGCTCAATGCTCCTTCGGATATCTCAAGAGACATCACGGACTTTGAGATCATACACAAAGACGGATGCGAGTACCTTTCACAGACGGACATCGGCACTTTGTACTTAAGCGAAGAAAACATCGGGGACTTTACAAAAGATATCACCGAAGTTACATTAAATAATGAGACTAAGTGGTATAAGTTAAACGGTCTTTTGAATGAAAAGATCACGGTTGATATAAAGGGAAACGCCATGGTGAGTGTTTTCGACAAGTACGGTGATCTTAAGTATTCGAGCTTTATGAAGGACTACGGCAATACCGTTCCTCTTCCTAACGACGGCATGATAGTGTTTGCGGGAGAGAGCGGCAGCAGCGTAAAGATACAACGATAGCTAAGAGGAATTTGCATGGAATACAAGTGCCTTGTCATCGATGATGATGTGACGATCGCCGAGAATACGGCAGAGTACTTTAACATGTTTGACATTAAAACGGCGTATGTCATCGCTTATGACGACGCTGTGGAGTTTTTGGAGAAGAACGAGACGAACCTCGTTCTTCTTGACATTAATTTGGGCGAGAAATCCGGTTTTGAACTTTGCAAGCGCATAAGGAAAGAATACGACATGCCCATACTTTTCATCTCGGCCCGTAAAAGCGACGACGATGTGCTGACGGCGCTTAACATCGGCGGGGACGACTACATAGCAAAACCCTTTACGCTAAACATTCTTCTTGCAAAGGTAAAGGCGATTCTTGGCCGTTACGAAAAGGCAAGAGAGGCAGTATCCGTCGCCAACGCGGATGTACCAAGCTGCGAAAAGAGCGAAGGCTCAAAGATCGTCATCACCGACGATATTTATCTTGATACCTCCACGTATAAACTTGTAAAGAACGGCGAGAGCATCACCCTTAAAGTCATGGAATACAAGATGCTTTCCTATCTTTTGGAAAATAAAGGGCGCGTCATCACAAAAGACGAGCTTTTAAAAACAGTCTGGGAAGACGAGTACATCGGCGAAGGAACACTTGCCGTTCATGCCCGTCATCTTCGCGAAAAACTCGAGGATGATCCCAAGGAACCGACAATCATCAAGACCGTTTGGGGAGTGGGGTACATCGTCGAATAATGAGCGGATTTAGGAGATTTTTCTTTATAACGGCGGCAACGCTTGTAATAATTCTGACCTTGCTTACGGCTGCAGTTTTTTCCTTTAAGGACAAAACTTTGGATGCCGTGGCGGTTAACGACCTGGTTGAGACCATAAAGGAAAACCGGGACGATCTTTCTGTACTCCAAAATAAAGATTCCGAGTTTGAATATTGTATTATAAACAGCGAAAACCAATCCGAGTTTTCCACAAAGGGCGGCGACTTTTCGGATATCAAAAATCCCACGGATGCCGCTTCCAAAGGCTTTATCTGTGTGCCCGTTACCCAAAACGGCAGTTTTCTGGGCACTCTTATCATTAAAAATCCCGTTAAAAACGAATATGCGAAAATGCGTCGAAATATCGTGATTCTGGCCGCTTTGTCGGCTGTGGCGCTGATTGCTTTCGGTGAGTCCTTCCTATGTTATGTAAACAAGAATGTAACGATCCCGTTTATGAAGATGAAACAGTTTGCTACAACCATCGCAAGAGGCGATCTGGATGAGCCTCTGCTCATCGAAAAGAACAATCTCTTCGGAGCCTTCACGGAAAGCTTCGACATCATGCGCGAAGAGTTAAAGGCCGCAAAAAACCGCGAGACCGCTCTTAAAATGAGGGAGAAAGAACTCGTTGCGTCATTAAGCCACGATCTCAAAACCCCCGTCACAGGCATAAAAGTCATATGCGAACTTTTGCAGGTAAAGGTCGAAGACGAATACGTCAAAGGAAAGATCTCCAACATCGAGCAAAAGACTAAGGAGATCGACACTCTCGTAAGCGACCTTTTATCCTCGGCCCTTGACGACCTGGGGCAGATGAACGTTTCATTAAGCGACGTTCCTTCTTCGGTAATTAACGAGATAGTGACAGAGCACGACCTTCGCAAAAAGGTTTCTTTGTGCCCCATTCCCGAATGTATGGTAAAGATCGATCGCAACCGCTTCTCCCAGGTCATCGGAAACATCATCACCAATTCGTACAAATACGCGGACACCGACATCGACTTATCCTACAGCTTCGAAGGAAGCTTCCTTAAGATGACTGTTGCCGATCACGGCCCGGGGGTCGACCCTTCCGAGATCGAGCTTATCACAAACAAATTTTATAGAGGCACAAAGAACACTGCCGGCAAAGAAGGCAGCGGCCTCGGCCTCTACATCTCAAGCGAGCTCATGAAGAAAATGGGCGGCCGCCTTATATGCGACTCCTCCCCCGACGGCTTCGAGGTCTCGCTACTCATCGCCTTATCTTGACCCTAGGGGACGGTGGTGTTGGGTCAAAATTGGTGTATAATAGGTGAGACAGTCTAATAGTAAAAGTGGGAGAACCAATGAAAAAGGAAAAGAAAATCAAAGAGAAAAAGCCGAGAAGTTTTAAAAGATTTTTGAAGAAACTGGGCAAATTTGCACTTGTTGTGTTTATTTTGCTTTTTGCTTTGAACATATTCTTATTCTTCTGGCTGGACCCTTCGAAAAAGCCGAACAAGAGAAGTATATGGGAAACGAGAAACTATGATCTGGATTTCTCAAAGCTTCCGGCGTGGGACGTTATAGAGAATATTGATGTTTCAAGTATAACAAACAACGATGACGGAACGGTCACCTTCATCGCGAAGGGACCCAAGGGACAGGATGTCCGCTTTAAGGGTTGGGACATCGAGGTCAGTGAAGGAAAGATCGTTTTTTCCAGGAACTGCTCCCTTGTCATGTTGGACAGCATAGGACGTCTCTATTCCGTTGCTCCCCAACTCGAAAGAGGCTGCTATTGGTGGGACGAATTTTTGACCACCGCAGGCTTCAGTTTGGAGAAAAACGCCCATCCCGAGAGTGTGGAGGATATTACCTTCGGCCTGGGAATGCATTATTTTGCCGGCAGATGTAAAAAGGATCCGATCAGATCGGCCAATTACAGAGCTTATTTCGGTTTTGCGGATATGCAGCCCAATTTCTTCGCGGTGGGAACGGCACTTCCCAGCGAGCTTGACAGATGGCCCAATAAAGAAGAGATGGTTGCAAAAAAACTCATGGTCAGATATGAAGATGACGATGAACTGACGGGATTTAAAAAGATTTTCTTTAGTCCCATGTGGTATCCGGTATATCTTGACGGTGAGAAGTACGATCCCTCCCTTGAGGTATACAATCCCGATGAAGGTGTATTTACGTTTTTGGTAGAGGGACTTCCCGAACTTAAGCATGCGTATTTCCCTTATGAAGATGAAGAAGTGGCCAAAAAGCTCGATTCAGGTAATTTCTGGCCCATAGTTGAGTTTTCTGAAAATCGCATACCGGAAGTGCTCAATATAAAAGATACCGACGGAAATGTGCATGATAAGAACAATACTGTCGTACGAGAAGGTTATACGGCCTCCGTTAAACTTTCCGACGGTTTTGTTGCCGATGTTCCTTTTACCATGATCAAAAGCATGCACGGCGCGCAGACCATGCATGACCTTGTTCCTTACGCTCATCCCGAGGCCAAAGGAGAACTTAAGGCGCTGGTTATCCCCATCGCATGGGAGGATCAGCCCGAGAATGCCACGGAGGAAGTACTTGAGAGATTTAAGACCGAACTTGGACGGGTTATCCAACCCGACGGAACGGTTAAGGACTATTCGGACCGAATGGAGGAAGGCAGATTCTCTTTAAGCGATTACTTTGACGAGGCTTCATACGGAGAACTTAAAGTGTCATCCTATGTGACCGACTGGTACGACGGCGGATCCTTCGAGAAAAACAGAAAGAACAACGTTGACATGAAGTACTTTAAAAAGGTACTTAAATGGCTTTACAAGAATTATCCCGATCTTGACTATGAATCCTTCGACAGAGACAAGAACGGATATTTTGATGCCGTGATATTCATAAATGCCGGAGACACCCACGATGACGGCTTTGATATCATTTCCTTTGAGGGAGCGATACAGTACAGGGAGACTTACGGAAACGAGTATGCCGGCACACCCGATAAACCCACCATCAACTGTGCGGTAAACATAAACGCATCGCGTTCTGACAACAATACGCTGCTTCACGAATTCAGCCATATGTTCGGACTTATCGATTACTATGATGTAACCTACAGCGGAACATCTGCTCTTGGCGGATATGACATGCAGGATTCAAGCGCAGGCGACTGGAATGCATATTCCAAATATTCCGTCGGCTGGGGCAATCCGCAGATCATTAAAGATCTTAAACCCGGGGAATCCAAGACCGTAACCATAGGATCCATGTCCGAAACCGGAGATTATCTTATAATACCGGGCGTCGATTCCTATTTCGACGGACCTTTCTGTGAATATATGATGGTTGACCTCTTATCTGCATGCGGTGCGAATAAATATGACGCAGAGGAAGTTCTTCTGGGAGAAATTGATGCGGGAGTTCGTATTTATCACGTCGACGCCATTATGGAGAAGCGCGATTATGTAAGCGATAAATTCCCCAAAATGGAGCCTTGCCCCATAGGAACCATCCATTATCCCAACTCTTACTCAGAGAGCGGATTTTACAATATCGAGCTTATTCAGGCCGGAAAAGACAATACCTTCACGGACATTGAATGTAACGAGTTCAGACCTTGGATCGAGCCCCGAGATCTGTTCCAAAAGGGCGACGTGTTCACCCTTTCGGACTATTCGGACTTCTTTAATAACGGTACTCTCGACGATGCAACCGATTTCGGATATTCCATCGAAGTGCTTAACATCACGGGAAGCGGAAGCAACGCGAAGGCCGAGATCAAGATAACAAGACAGTAAAAAGGTGAGAAGATATGTTTTACGTACCTGACGGCACTTTAAAGGCCGGTGTATATGAATGCATCACAGGCGGCGATTACGAATGGATTTAGGGGTGCGCATTTTTGAATAAAGAGAAGAAAGAAAAAATAAGTAAATATGCGCTTTTGGCGCTCCTTGTGGCGATGACGTTTCTGTTCATCGGACGAGGCGTCGATTTCTCCGATTCGGGATACAACGTTTCAAACTTCGTGAACTTCCCGAATGTGAACAGAACCTGGATGCTCTCTACGGTGCTTTCCATGGCCATCGGCAAGGTGCTCACATTTCTGCCCTTCGGCCACACCCTTCTTGGCATAAAGATTTACTGCGCGCTTATAGTGGCCGCTTTCGCCGGCGCCTTTTACATGACGCTTTCAAAAGTGTTCAGTCCTGTGTTTGTTTTCGCGGGAGAGGCGATGGCATTTTTGGTGGCCTGGTGCCCGTACGTGATACTTTATCATTATCTCAGCTATTTCTTCTTCGCGGCAGCGGGACTTTTGCTCGCCAAGGGCCTGTCGGAAGATAACAACTTAAAGATTGCACTTTCCGGCGCACTTCTTGCGCTTAACGTCTTCATTTGTTTTCCCAACATCTGCGAGGCAGCTCTTAGCATCCTCATTATCATTGATATGGCGGTACAAAGAAAAAATCGCGCAAAAGAGATCGGTATCTTCGCAGGAGCCTACCTTTTCGTACTTATCGTCGGCGTCGGTATTAACACGCTTATATTCGGAAAAGATGCATATCCCGATATGATAGAAGGTCTTTTCTCCATATCGAAAGATGCCCCCTCATATTCGCCCCTTAATATGGTGCTCACCATACTTGACGGCTACAGATGGGACATTTGGTATTTTGTGGCCATCGCGGTGGTAACGATCCCGGGCGCTATGCTCTATGTAAAGTATAAAGGGAAGAAACTTGCACCGGTGATAACTGTACTCGTGACCTGCTTTACCCTTGGAATCCTCAGAATAATGCGCTATTACGGCCGCATAACCTTCGAGTATAAAGAGTATTCGTGCTACTATGCCGTAGGCATACTTCTTGTGATGTTTTCCATAGTTATCGGAGTGGCATGCGTGTTCAATAAGAAGTTAAGCGTTTATGAAAGGCTTCTTGCAGCCCTCGTTCCCATCATCATTTTTATTACCCCCATCGGTTCAAACAACGGAATGTACACGATATACTGTGCGCTTTTCCCGGTATTTCCCATATTGTTCGGTCTTATCTTTAAAAGCGAGAACAGGGTATTTTCCGCAGCCCCGGTTAAGGCAAGCGTTGCGGTTATCGCCCTTTTACTCATCCTTCAGGGAGTGCTTTTCAGAGTAAACTTTGTATTCAGAGATCTGTCCGAATCCTATGTGATGCTTACAAAAGAAGACAGCAAAGTGCTTGCGGGCAACAGAACGTCACCCGAAAAGAAAGCCTATATCGCAGAGTTTGACCGCTTCTTAGAGGACAACGACCTTAAGGGCAAGGACACCATCATCTTCGGTCATATTCCCATGACATCCTTTGCCTTTAACCTGCCCAACGCCATTTCCCACATCTGGCCTTCGCTGGATTCATATACTTACGAAGAACTTGAAAGAGAACTCTCAGAATTAAAAGATACTCCTTTATTCGTATATCATTCGGACTACGGCGATCTTCTTACGAAAGATCTCGACGAATGTTACACAAAGAAAGAAGTATTGCTGGCAACTTATTTAAGAGAAAACAATTACAGGGTGGTATTCAGAAACGAATACTTCACCCTGTGTGATGACTAAGACTTTTTCGATGCCGCTTTCTTTATACCGTTAAAGAGAAGTATTCTTAAGTAATCGACGGCGGTTCCGATCAAATACATGCATATGACTGCCAAAAGTACTTTTCCGAGAAGCACGTAAAGCGGGCTTTGGAGGGAACCCTGCAGTTTGAACCAGGGTTGCCAGCGATAGCGAAGCGTCTGATTTTCCTGGAAAAGATATACACCAAGCGCCATGGGAGAAAGAAAACAAACGACTTTCCCGGGCGCTTCTTTCATGTCTTTAAAGTGGACAAATGCGGCGAAGATTCCCAAAGCCGCGGTGAGTACAAAGAAGTTGTTGTACTCGTAAGCAAGACCGGCAAGTTCCTCCAGGTGTCCGAAATTCTTTATGATGTATCCGATGGTAAAATGCTCTGCAAGAATGAACAGGCAGGATACGAAGTAAAGCAAAAGTCCTTTTGCCGGCGTATTCAAAATCTTAAATCCGTAAAGCTTTAAGTACGCTCCCACAAGGAACACGATAAGGTACCATATGAAGGAATAACCGTGTTCGTCGGTATACATTCTGAAGGGAAGAAAGCTCTTAAAAGCACATTCGTATACAAGAAGTATTATGAGCATTGTTCCCAGCTGCTTTTGAGTTATTCTGTGAACGCCTTCCGTGATTATGGGAAGTAAAGCGTAAAGAACTACGTAAGAGGTGATGAACCAGAACACCTTCATATGTATGGGAAGTATGTAGTTTAACATCCAGTACACATCGGTCTCACCTTTGTTTATACCCAGGGCGTAGCAAACAATAAATGCACCCAGTGTATAGAATATCGTCTGTCCGATAAGCTCAAAAAATCTTGAGAGCTTAAATTTTGAATCTATAAGGAAATATCCCGATATCAGCATGAAAATGTTGACTGCGGAGATGGAAAGAGCTTCGAGTCCCCACGCAACCCACGTGTTTACGCCGGGGTTGTCGACTATGTTCACCAAAAGACCGCCCTTGTCCAGTGCATGCAGCATGGTGACCATGATCATGGAGATGATCCTGAGTAATTCTATATTTGCATTTCTTTTTGATTTGTTATTAGTAAGCGCCATTTGTTCGCTCCCCTTTGGATTATCAGTTAAATTGTATATTCAAAGGCATTCAAAAGCAAGATTTCCCTTTTTAAGAAAGCCTTAAAAAATTGCATATTGACAAAACCGATCAATGTGATATCATAATGATATCAAAAGGAGGTAGTCAATTATGACTGAAAAAATTTACACAACCAAAAAGAATGGAATGTTGGCACTGTTCGGAACATTCGCATTACTTATCTTCGGAGTATGGTGCATAATAGCGGGAGCCGTTTTCTTTGGCCCGTTATCCGCTCTCGGCATCCTGATATTAGTGTTCGGATGGATCCCTCTCTGCGGACTTAAGGTTTTGAAACCTCAGGAAGCTTTGGTGCTTACCCTTTTCGGAAAATATAAAGGCACCTTAAGAGAAGCCGGTTTCTACTTTGTAAATCCTTTTTGTTCCGCAGTTAACCCCGCAGCAAGCACAAAACTTGCACAGAGCGGCGAGATCTCTCAGGCTCCCGCAGTTAAGGTCAATGCAAACGGTACGGCAGTTTCTGCCGAGGCTTATACAAAGAGGATATCTCTTAAAGCCATGACCCTTAACAACGGCAGACAGAAGATCAACGATTGCCTCGGTAACCCCGTAGACATCGGTATCGCCGTTATCTGGAGAGTGGTCGATACGGCAAAGGCGGTATTCAACGTAGACAACTACAAAGAATATCTTTCCCTTCAGTGTGACTCCGCACTTCGTAACATCGTAAGGATATATCCTTATGACGTGGCTTTAAATGTCGATACGACAGGCGACGGACATGCCGATGAAGGAAGCCTTCGCGGTTCCGCAGAGGTAGTCGCAGAACGTATCAAGAACGAGATCCAGAGCAAGGTTAACGACGCAGGTCTTGAGATACTCGACGCAAGGATCACATATCTTGCATATGCTCCCGAGATCGCTTCGGTAATGCTTCAAAGACAGCAGGCATCGGCAATAATCGACGCCCGCAAGATGATCGTCGACGGTGCTGTAGGCATGGTTGAGATGGCACTTGAAAGACTTAACGAGAATCAGACCGTTGTGCTCGACGAAGAAAGAAAAGCCGCAATGGTTTCAAACCTGCTCGTGGTATTGTGCGGCAATCACGATGCACAGCCTGTAGTTAATTCGGGAAGCCTCTACTGATGGGCGAGAAGAAACAGGTACCGCTTCGTCTTTCGGAAAAGCTTTACGACGATATAGCAAAATGGGCGGAAGATGACTTTAGGTCCGTCAACGGACAGATAGAATATCTGCTTTCCGAGTGCGTAAGGCAAAGAAAGAAGAACGGCAAATATGTCGGTGAAGAGATCGACAAGCCGCCGGAATTCGATCTTCACTGAAAATTATACGCAGGCCGAGTTGATTCGGTCTGCGTTTTCTTTGTACCAAAAGGCATTTGGTGGTATGATGGAAAAAACACTTTAGGATGATCATATGGCAAAAGCAATAGTCGGAATGTCGGGCGGCGTGGACAGCGCGGTTACGGCATATCTTTTAAAAGAAGCGGGTTACGACGTGATCGGCGTGACTCTTAAGATATGGATGAACGAAGAAAACAAGCCGAGCAAGTGCTGCGAGATCGACGATGCGAGAGCGGTGGCGGCACATCTCGACATCCCTTATTATGCGGTAAGCTGCGTTTCGGAGTTTAACACCTGCGTCATCAATCCCTTTGTTGAGGCCTATCTTAAGGGCCTTACCCCCAATCCCTGCGTTGAGTGCAACAGATTTTTGAAGTGGGAGAGGATGCTGGACGCGGCGAAGGTTTACGGAGCGGATTACGTTGCCACCGGACATTACGCGAATATCATAAAGCTGGACAACGGCAGATATACGGTCAAGAAAGCACTGTATGCGGCAAAAGACCAGACGTACATGCTCTATAAGCTTTCCCAGGATCAGCTGGCATCGACTTTGATGCCCCTTGGCACACTTTCGAAAGATTCTGTTCGCGCCATCGCCGAAAGGGCGGGACTTCCCGTAGCTTCAAAGCCCGATTCCCAGGATATCTGCTTTGTTACTGACGATTCGTATGCCGACTTCATAGAAGATCATGCGAAGAGCCCGATTCCGCCCGAAGGCAATTTCGTGGACGAACAGGGCAACGTGCTTGGAAGACATAAGGGAATCATTCACTACACCATCGGTCAGCGAAAAGGCCTGGGAATAGCTTTCGGAACGCCGATCTACGTTAAAGAGATAAGGCCCGAGACCAACGAAGTCGTTCTTTCCGCCGAGGAAGCGATCTTTAACGATACGGTATATGTTAAGGATCTCAATTTCCTAAGCATCGAAGGCTTGAAAGAAGGCGAGAAGATTAATTGTAATGCGAAGATCAGGTACCGCCACAACGCGGAGCCGGCTTATATAGAAGGTATGAAGGACGGTCTTGTGAAGATCGTGTTTGAAAAGCCAGTAAGGGCCGCCACGCCCGGTCAGTCGGCGGTGTTCTACGACAGCGACGAATGTGTTATCGGCGGCGGAATCATAGTGAAGATGTAGCCTTTTTGGCGGGAGGTTGCTTTGTCCAGAGGAGTTAATCAAAAGTACAAGTTTTCATATCTGATGAAGATCATGCTCGAGAAGACCGACGACGAACACGGTCTCACCATGCCCGAGATTCTCGAGGAGCTTGAAAAGTACGGTGTTACTGCAGAAAGAAAAAGCATTTATGCCGATTTTCAGGATATGAGCGATAAATTCGGTATCGATATCATCAAGGAGAACGTGGGCCGGGAGACGAAATATCATGTGGGTTCAAGAGAGTTTGAGCTTGCGGAGGTCAAACTGCTCATCGACGCCATCCAGTCTTCGAAGTTCATCACAAAGAACAAATCAAGAGAGCTCATCGCCAAAGTCAAGACGCTTGTGAGCGAGCATCAGGCGAAGCAGCTTCAAAGACAGGTCTTCATAAACGACCGCGTTAAGACGATGAACGAAAGCGTTTATTACAACGTGGACGATATTCATAACGCCATCAACCAGAATAAGAAGATTAAGTTCAAATACTATAAATGGGATATTTCCAAGAAACTGGTGCCCCGTCACAATGACGAGTGGTTTGTATTAAGTCCCTGGGCACTGACCTGGGCGGAAGAAAATTATTATCTTCTTGCCTACGATGAGTGGTCGGGAACGATCAAAAACTACCGCGTCGACAAGATGATGAAGATATCTTTGGTGGACGAAGCCAGAGAAGGCAAGGAACTTTTCGATAAGATCGACATGGCAAAGTACTCTGCGGCGACCTTCGGAATGTACAACGGAGAGTCAAAAAAAGTCAAACTTCGCATCGAAAATTCCAAGTGCGGAATATTTTTGGACAGATATGGTAAAGATATTTCGTTTATACCTGTTGACAAAGAGCACAGTGAATTGTATGTTGATGTTAACGTTAGTCCACAGTTCTTCGGTTGGCTTTTCAGTCTTGGCACCGGAGTTAAACTGATAGGACCCGAAGACGTTGTAAATGAGCTTAAAAAAGCAATAAAACAGTTTGAAAATGTTGGCGCACCTGATTGAAAGAGTGTGTAGACATAGCACAAGGGAAGAAAAGCGGCCGTTTTATACGGTCGCTTTTCTTTTATCTATTATTCATTACCATTCTCTGCTTCAGCGGGTTTTTCCACCAAAGGGAAGGAAAGTATCGCCTTAAAGAGATCTCCGTCGAGAGCCAGTCTTAACTGCCCGTTCTGAAGTTCCGCCAGGCTTCTTGCTATGGAGAGCCCCAGTCCGTTTCCTTCGGTATGTCTTGAGGAATCGCCTCTTGTGAATCGCTCCATAAGTTCTTCTTCGGTCATGTCCAGGGGTTCCTTTGACGTGTTCTTAAAAGTGATAAGAGCACGGTCGGAAAATCTTTCAAGGGAAAGATAAACTCTGGTGCCGGGAAGGGCATATTTGCATATGTTGTTCATGAGGTTATCGAATATCCTCCACATACGTCTTCCGTCGGCCATGATATAAAGCTCTTCGGGGCTTTCTTTAGTTACAAGAGTAAGATCCGTTTTTTTTAACTTTTCTTCGTACTCACCCGATGCCTGTGAGATGAATATCGACGCATCGCAGGGAGCGAGAGCAACGTCCAAGTTGCCCGAAGAAGCCTTTGACGCTTCCACAAGGTCTTCGATAAGTCTCTTTAAACTTTCAGACTGGCGTACCAGCACTTCGGAATACTCGGAAAGCTTCTCGTCATCTTTATCTTTAAGTTCGTTTCCGATCAAAGATGCATAGTTGATTATGGAAGTAAGAGGCGTCTTTATGTCGTGAGAGACATTGGTAATGAGCTCCGTCTTCATTCGCTCGCTCTTAAGGCGCGCCTCCACGGCCCTTGTCATGCCGGATGCGATACTGTTAAGGTTTTCACCGTGGTTCTTAAGATCTAAGATCATGCCCTTCGTATCGGTCTTGTAAGCAAGATTTCCGTTTGCGAGAGCTTTTCCGCCGGTTTCCAGCTTCTTAAGCATATAAGCGATATATAAAACGATGGGAATGACGACCAGCTTAAGGAAGAACCAGCATATCGCAAATGTTTCCTGATTTCCGTCACTTAAGACGATTATAAAGAATTCCCATGCGGCGATCACTGCAACGCCGAGAGTCGTCTTCCAGATAAGAGGTATCTTCTCGATACCGCTCCATATCTTTTTGAGCACCACCCATATGAAATGGCAGATCTTATAGATAAGGAGGTTTTTTATGAACATTTTTCTTTTTACATTTGTGGCGGAAATCATGCATACGAATACGGCACAAATTATTCCGGCCACGTAGATAGCGATACCGACAAATATAAGTTCAAGTCTGTTTAAGTATAGATCTGCCGCATAGATTGCACACACAAAGCCTATGCAAAGTGCCCCAAGCAAAAGATCGAAGGGGAACTTGCAAAGAGGCGCCACCACGATCTCCTCGGTCTTGTTTCTTCGTCCCGCGGAATCAATCAACCCGATAAAGGTCAGGATCATCACTGCCAGTGCAGCAAGCGCTATGCCATAAATGGCGTATCTGAGTTCGTATGCAATACTTCCAAAAAGCGATGCTCTTTCCAACTCTGTGAAAGCCGCACTTTGAGGCTTTGGGACCAGCGATACACTGTAATAAGGTATGGCGTCATCTTTCTTTGTCAAAGGTGAGTGGTAGAAAAAGTCTGTAATCTCACCCTGCTTTGTCCTCAAAATTCCGAAATCCGCCGTATACTTCTTTTCGGTGATTGATCTGAAACCGGGTGTTTCCGCAATGACTTTTCCGTATTCGTCGGTTACCCAGTATTCGAAATCATCTTCGATATCGAAATTCAAGAATTCTTTTAACATTACGTCATTAGCGAAACCTTCGACCACTTTACCGGTCATTTTTTCAATGCAGGCTTCTTTCGAGGAATTGTACCACTCTGCGCTCCAACTCGATTCTGAATCATTGTAAAAATATACACCTGCGATACATGCTGTAAGAGTAAGCACGGAAACGATAAAGAAAAAGAACATTATTATCTTTCCGGCTATCGAACGAATGAATCGTTTCATTTTTTTCTTTCTCCTTCAATTTTATACCCCTGTCCGAAAACAACTTTTATATAACGCGGGTCCGCGGGATCGATCTCGATCTTCTCACGAAGATGTCTGATGTGCACCGCCACCGTGTTGTCCGAACCGAACGGTTTCTCTTTCCAGACCGTGGAATAGATCTCTTTGGGAGAAAAAACACGGTCCGTATTGGTCATCAACAACTTAAGAATGTCATATTCCTTGGGAGTGAGATTGACCGGTTCGCCGTCCAGGAAAACTTCTTTCGAGCGATCGTTTATTTCAAGACCGCGGATGGAAAGAGTTCCCGAAACTTCGGTGCCGCCACCCAGTTTAAGAAAGCGTCTTAACTGCGAGCGGACTCTTGCGGTCACCTCCAAAGGATTGAAGGGCTTCGTAATGTAGTCGTCCGCGCCTACGTTCAAACCGAGTATCTTGTCGGTGTCCTCGCTCTTGGCCGTAAGCACGATTATCGGCACATTGGAAAATTCCCTTATCTTTGCCATGGCTGTAATTCCGTCCATAACGGGCATCATGATGTCCATTAAGACAAGCTGTATATCATTGCTTTGCAAAACTTTAAGTGCTTCCTGTCCGTTATAGGCTTCATAGAGCGTATAATCCGGATCGGACAGATAGATCTTTAACGCGTTTACGATATCTTTTTCATCATCACATATTAATATGTTAGGCATGCATTTTCTTCCTCCCGACAGGTTTAATTATAGTATGAACGGGTTTTAAGTTGGAATACGTAATCGCATTAAGATTTGATGAAGATAGTAATTTTGCGATGTGACAAAAGTCATATTCAAAACATAACTTATCTCACTACAAAGACGCCCCTTGCATCTGTAAGATGGTACTGTACAAAGAAACCGAACGCGAAAACGTGATAATAAAGGAGATAACATGGCAGCAATTCTTAAAACAAAGGATCTTACAAAGAAATACGGAAACAAGATCGTGGTGGACAATTTAAACCTCGAGATCGAAGAGGGCGAAGTGTTCGGGCTTCTGGGTCCCAACGGCGCAGGCAAGAGTACCACCATGAATATGATATGCGGGATCGTGAAACCTACGCTCGGAGAAGTCGAGTTCATGGGTAAGGATTTTAAAAAGAACAGAAAAGAGCTTTGCAGAGAACTTGGGTACATTCCGCAGCAGCTCGCCATCCACGGCAATTTAAAGGCATGGGAGAACGTGGAACTCTTCACTTCGCTTTACGGCATAAAGGGAAAGGAACTTACAAAGGTGATCGATGAGTCGCTTGAGTACGTGGGACTTCTCGATAAGAGAAACGAGTATGCAAAGACATTCTCGGGCGGCATGAAGAGAAGACTCAACATCGCCTGTGCCATCGGCCACGATCCGAAGCTTCTCATTTTCGACGAGCCTACGGTCGGTATCGATCCACAGTCTCGAAACTTCATACTCGAGAGGATAAAAGAGTCCAACGAAAAGGGTGCGACGATCATCTACACAAGCCATTACATGGAAGAAGTCGAGGCGATCTGCACCAGGATAGCGATAATGGACAACGGAAAAGTGATCGCCATCGGAACGAGCGAAGAGTTAAAGAAAATGGTAGTGAGCGACCCTTCGACGATCACTCTCGAAGAAGTGTTCCTGACGCTTACCGGAAAGAAATTGCGAGACATTTAAGAAAGAGGCATAAAATGATACGTTACGTCATAAAAAACAACATTAAGCTGATGGGCAGAAGTCCCATAAACATTTTTCTTTATATAGTGATGCCTCTCATTCTCATAGCCGTTCTTTCAAGCTCGTTTGACGATCTTATGAAAAAGTACGAAGGAAACGAGACTTTAAAGGCGGGGTACAGGATAGAGGACAGCGGTACTTCGAAAGAGCTGATCGATGCGCTTAAGGATATAGCGAAAGACAACGATATCGAACTTACGGAGTACGAAACCGGCGAGATAGGCGACATCGTAAAAAACGAAGAACTAAGCGGATTTGTGGTGTTTGACGGCGATTCCTATACGGTGTACGAGACCGAGGAAGAAAAAGAGGCCGGCAAGGCGATCGAGTTCATGATAGGCACCTTCTACGAAAGCGCTACGGCAGCGGCAATGGGTGCGGACACCGAAGCTGTGACGGTAAGTGCCAAAGAAACCTTTTACATAGAGCCGGTCGATTCCACGGACTATTACGGGATAGTCGAGGTCGTTTACTTCGGCTGGTGCGCGATAGTCTGCGGCGCCTCGCTTTTCATGAACGAAAAGAAATATAAGATAAAGAACAAATACATCGTGGCCGATATCTCGGAACCGAAGCTTTATCTTGCGAATTTCATTCCCATGGTGGCGGTCGTCATCGCAGGGGCAGTCATCGCGGCGGTGCTTTCGGTGGTCCTCTTTAAGGTCAACTGGGGCAACATATGGTTATCGCTTTTAATAGTGGCTTTGTCCGCAGCGGCTGCAACGGCATTCGGCCTCATGCTCCATTCCTTTAGCGACAACATGGTGGTCACCATAATCGCCACATTCACGATAGTATGGTTCATGGGCTTTTTCGGAGGAAGTTTTGAAACTTACATGTTCTCCGCACAGCCTATGAGTTTAAAACTGTTATCCCCCATATATCATACGAACAGGGCTTTGGTGGAGCTGTCGAGCATGGGTGAGAGCAGATTCGTATCAAGTTCGTTACTGTTTTCTTTGGCCATCATGGCAGTATGTTCGGTGTTGGCGATATTGGCCGGAACGGCAAGGAGGAAAGTCAGATCATGATAACAATGATAAGATCAAGCATAAAACTACTTTTCAGAGCAAAGGCGTTCTGGTTTTTCCTGCTGATAGTGCCTTTTCTTGCGACGCTTATGCTCAAATCAAAAATGGATTCCTCAATGGCGTATGTGACGGGATTTGAGCAAAAAGTTCAGGACCTTTCGAGCGCCGATGAAAAAGTTGCATATTTCGGCGGAAAGGGCGAGTATCTTTTAAAAGTCTACGATGCTTCAGACAGCGAACTTAGCAATTATCTTCTTGATAAGGTCGCAAAGACCGGCATGATACTCGCAATCAGGGCCGATGTCACAAACGAGGTTAAGAACGGAGCCCTTGATAAGTCATTTATCGAAGAAAGACTCGCTTTTGACGGTGAGGAAGACCGTATGGGCGCGGTGCTGGTGATCGCTCCCGATTTTGACGATCTGGTACTTTCGGGACGCGCAAATGAGGCGATCGATCTGTACGCGCTTTCCGACGACGAACGTACAAAAGCGGTTGAGGGAACATTGAACCTTCAGCTTTCAAGGATGGAAAGCTTTAAAAATTTTGTTTCCGTATCAGGGGACAAAGAAACCGCGAACGATCTTCTCGACCTTCTTAAAGAGGCCGATGAGAATCTTCCGAAAAAAGAGATCGTTTCGATCTCGGGAAGCGGGAAAGAAGCACTTACAAAAGAGCAGACAAATTTAAAGACCAACATCGGCTATTCGTTTGTATTCCTTACGCTTGCGTATGTTTTCTGCGGGATATTCGTGGCTTACAACGCCATAACCGAGCAAAAGAACGGCGTTACTGTAAGAGTCGATCTTTCCGGAACGAGCCAGGCGGCATACTTTCTGGCAAAGTTCGTGACGGTAGTTGTAACTACAGTACTTGTAACAGCATTCGCGGTATTGTACGGCTTTATAATGGGTGTCAACGATTTCGGAATGGAAAGAGTGAAATATTACGCACTTGTATTCCTTATGGGACTGATATTCGGATCGGTGAGCATGCTTATAGGAATACTGGCCGGAGACGTAATGAGCTCCACGATAGCGGCTTTCACGATCTGGTGCATGTCGAGCATGTTAAGCGGAATGTATTTCCCCATTAAGTACACCACCGTGGGCCTTAAGATACTTTCATACGCAATGCCTCAGAAGTGGTTCATCACCGCGGTGGAGATGATTTTTGTTAAAGACAACAATGTGTTTGTTATGATAATATGTGTTACGGTAGCATACATTCTTGCAATACTGAGCATAGGCGCTTTAGGCCTTAAGATGAAAAGGACCGAAGAATGGGGGACCAATTAAAGAAAAACATTCACATATTGATCCGTCTTGCAATAGTTGTTTCGTTCATAGTCTACGGAATGGCGGGATATTACAAAGCCGAAGAAAGAACAGGAGTATCTTATGGGATACTCCTGCTTGTTTCGCTGTTTTTTGCTCTGATAACGGTAAAGGAACTTGTTGAGAAAGGTCAGGTTCCGGCGCTTATTGCGGCGACGGTCGTTTCGGGGTTGCTGCTTTACTTTTACGGAAACGGATTTGTGCTTCTTCTGTGGTTTTTGTCTTTTGAACTTCTGGCGGTATTTAAGGCGGCGCCGGGCTTTTTCTTTGTACCGTTTTTATGGCTTTTGATGGGCGAGCCGGAAGATCCGGGGCTTAGGATCGTTCTCATGACGCTTCTGGCGGTCTGCTATATTGAATACGAGTTTGGCATAGCGCCATACCGCAAGCAGGTGCTCGAAGAAACCGCGGCGCGTCAGGGACTTAAGCGCGATCTTGAAAATACCGAGAATACCGCAAGAGCCGAGATGAAAAAGAGCATGTTAAAGGCCGAAAACCGCATACTTGAGGACCGTGCACAGCTTTCACAGACGCTTCACGACAAGCTCGGTCACAACATAAACGGCTCGATCTATCAGCTTGAGGCGAGCAAAGTGTTGATGGACAAAGAACCCGAAAAGGCAAAGTCGATGATACAGGCTGTCATAGATCAGCTTCGGACCGGCATGGACGAGATACGCGCCATTTTAAGAAAAGAACGTCCCGACAGAAAGCAGATGGCGTTACTTCAACTTTACGAGCTTTGCGAAGACTGCAACAACAAGGGTGTTGAGGCGGAGCTTCTGACCGAGGGTGAACTGTCGACCATTCCCGCGGACGTCTGGGAAGTGATACTCGACAACTGTTTTGAGGCTGTGTCGAATGCGATGAAATATTCGCAGTGCAAACATATAAACATCTCGATAGTTGCGATGAACAAAATGATACGAGTGAACGTAAAAGACGACGGAAAGGGCTGTAAGAACATAGTTGACGGCATGGGACTTTCGGGCATGCGCCAAAGGATAAGGGCCGTCGGAGGTACGATCGATTTCGAGTCTGTACGTGGGTTTAACATAAACATGTTGATACCGCTGTAAATAAATCAGGAGTCTAATAAAAAACGTGGAAAAGATCAAAGTGATAATCGCGGACGACAGTGATTTCGTGCGTGACGGAATGAAGATAATACTTGATGTGGACGATGATTTTGAAGTCATCGGATGCGCGGCCAACGGTCGCGATGCGATAGAACTTGCAAGAAAGAACCGCCCGGATGTGTTCCTTATGGACATACAGATGCCCGTTATGGACGGAATAGAGGCCACGAAGCAGATAGTTGACGAGGGGCTTGGGAAGGTCCTTATTCTCACTACCTTCGATGACGACGATCTTGTAAAGCAGGCTCTTAAGAGCGGAGCGAACGGTTATCTTATAAAGAACCATACGCCCGACCACTTAAAGCAGATGATACGCTCGGTATATACCGGAACAGGCGTAATGGAAGAGAGCATACTTAAAAATCTCGCAAACAATGCCGCTTCCGGGACGGGAGCGGGAGCATCGGGCTTCGATCCTTCGGGCTATTCGGAAAGAGAACTTGAGATAATCGAAGCGGTTGCCGAGGGCCTTTCCAACAAGGAGATCGCGCAGAAGCTTTTCATCTCCGAGGGGACAGTTAAAAACTACATCACAAACATCCTTTCAAAAGAGGATCTTTCACACAGGACCGCACTCGCGGTATACTATCTTACCGGTAAGAAATGATCTTTTGTTTGCGGCTTTGTTTGCGGCTATTCGGAGGATGTCAGGAAAGGTGAGATCAAATAAAGGTTAACCGCCCAGCATGCTTACCACAAGGCCTGCGAGCACCACGGCAGCACAGAACAGCTTGTAACCGATGTTCTTTTCCTTGAAGATGAACTTTCCGCATACGATGGCCACTATGCAGGCGGATTGCTTAAGCAAAGTCATGATGATGACTTTCGAATCGGCATAGGAGTTTGCTATGAAAAGCGCTTTGTCCGCTATAAAGAAAAGGAAGCTGAGCAGCCATATCCAGCCGTTCTTCCAAACGGAGGCACTTATCTTTATACGCCTTATGACAAAGTAAAGACCGTAGAAAGCAACGAGATAGAACATATACCAGAACTGAAGCTGCGATGAATTGATCTCCTTCATGTAGATCTTGTCAAGACAGCCCGATACGGCATTTAAAATACACGAAGCAAGTACCATCCATATATATTTGGATGGTATTTTTTCTGCTTTATACGCTTCGGCGTCTTTGGAACGTTTCTTTATTTCGGGATAAACACGCAGGAAAACAAGTCCGAAAAGGACCAGCACAAGGCCGATGGTCGAATAGATCGAGCCTTTTTCGTGAAGCACCAGTAAGCCGAAGGCTGTTGAGAAAAGTATTCTTGAAAGATCGAGAACTCCGTAGATGCTTATCGGAATGTTGTCCAAAGCTTTAAATGAACAGATCCAGGCGATGAATATGACAAAACTCTTGATCGCGATGAGAAAATAATACTTGGGCGGCAGTCCCTTAAACGCCGCGGGAGCTTCCGGTATGCAAAAAAGAAAAGCCAAAACGGTATAAACAAAAAGTACCTCCATAACGGTGTTTTTCGTAAGTGCCTTCTTTTTTACCACATCACGGAATCCCTTTACTATTCCGTAAAACAATACAAGCCCTGCCCAGAGCATAGGTTTTCTTTCTCCTTTTTTAACAAACTCGATTTCTGATTATAACACTTATCTGTCCGCTGTCCACCTTTTTGTGCCTTGCGTGCTCAGTTCAAAGTGGCGGGAAACACATAAATGTGGTATATTTGCAAGGGGAAAAGCTTGCGATGAGATATTCCCCGATTTTTTCACAATCTTCTGTATAAAACAGAAAGGAAAGACAATGAATAAGAAGACTGTATGTTACGCTGTCGTTGCGATACTTCTTATCGCATTTTGCGTAATACCGTTTCATTCTTCAAACTGTATATTGAGGTTTCATTATTCGGATATTGACGAAACCGAGCCGTTTGTCCTTTTTTATGCAACAAACGAAGACAATGAACCTGACGGTGACAAGACGATCGAAGCGTTCGTAAATCCCGAACTCCACGTTATAGAATTCGTGATCCCCGATGAGTTGCACAATGATATTACGATGCTCAGACTCGATTTCCCGCCGACCGACCAGACGATTGCTTTTGACAGCGTGTTCGTGATAGCCGCAAGCGTTACGAGAAAGACTTATCTCGCGGAACGTTTCTTTGCACCGGAATGCATTATGGGAACGAACGGTATAGATGCCATTCAAAGCCCGCAAAGCGAGGTTGTCACGTACATCGTAACGAGCGGAGGCGATCCATACATCGTGTTATCCGATGAGATCGTTAAAGTAATAAACAGAAGCTTCAGTTCATATTTTGTTACAAAACTCATATTATCGCTTTTCATCGGCAGCGTTATCTTTTTATATGACAGGGGGAAAAGGTCATGAACGTGAAGAAAAAAGATTATGCGGCCGTCATCATATTTGGGATGATAACGGCATATATCGCCTATGCGATCGACAAGGCCGAACTTTCAAACATCATATCCGATTACACCGGTCACGTTTACGTGTACCTTCCGATGCTTCTTAAAAAAGAAACGTTTTTTCAGGGACTGGGCGCCGCACCGTACTTTTTGTGGCATCTCGTAACGATAATAGGTTACAAGATATTTGGCATTCCGCTTGAATATGCGGCAGGCTATTCAAACGCGCTGTTTGCGCTGTTTTCTTATATCACCGTTTATTTCTTTGTATCATCTTTGTATAAGAGAGCGGGAAAAGAAGCGCGTTCGTCAGTGATCGCGATCATTTCGTTCGGTATGTGCATACTGCAGCCGATCGCGGCTGACTGGAGCAATGTGTGGATATTAAGTGTCGCTCCGATAACACCTAACCCGGTCACAAACCCCACATACATGGCAACGCGAGGATTTGCTGTGCTTGCGTTCTGTCTTGTCATCGATATTTGGGGCAGGCAAGAGAACGACGATTACAAAGGCATATTCTTCAAGGTCGAGAACGGACTTAAACGTTACTACATAGCCCTCTCGATAATATTGTTATTATCTGTTCTGGCAAAGCCCACGTTCGTCGAGATGTTCATCCCGGCAGTCGGAATCGTGATGCTCGCAAGATGGATAAAGCGCATCGCCAAAAAGGACGGAAGCGGAAAGGCGTATTTTAAGATACTCGTAACAACGTTTTTGACCGCTGTTCCGGCGATAGTCGTTGTATTCGCGCAATTCCTCATGTACTTCATATTCGGCGGAAGCTACGGTGAGGGCGGTTCTGTGGTCATCACTCCTTTCTTACGAGTATGGCGCATGTTCACCGACAACGTAGGTATTTCGATCATACTCGCGCTCCTTTTCGTAATGTTCGTGATGCTCATTCGTACCGTACCGTTCATCGATTCAAATGCCGGAAGACTGGCATTGGTCTGCTTCGTTGTGAGCTTCTTACAGGGCGCATTTTTGGGTGAGAGCACAAAGCTTGGTCACGGCGACTTCATGTGGCCGCTCATGTCGGCGATGTTCCTTTTGTTCCTTGCCGCACTTAAGGCGCTCATAATGCACGATGAAAAAGAAGACAGACCGTTCGCCGGGGCACTCACCGTAACGGCATGGACGATATTTGCACTCCACGTATCGTGCGGAGTGATGCTCATCATAGAAGAATTACTGGTATTGGCATAAAAAGAACACACTGACCGCTATGGTCAACATATATAAAAGCGGGGTATTTCCGATGAAAACCATGAAAAAGATATCGTGCATGCTTTGCACGGCGATGCTTGTTCTTCTTACCGCAGGGTGTTCCCAAACAGCGGAACAGCCGGCCGAACCGCGCCTGCTTTTGGGCTTTTCGCAGGTAGGATCGGAGAGCGCATGGCGTATCGGAAATACAAAAGACATAGAAGAATCGGCCGACAGCTACGGCGTGAGCTTAATGTTTGAGAACGCCAACCAGAAGCAGGAGAACCAGATCGATGCAATCAGAAGGTTCATAGCCTACAAGGTTGATGTTATCGCATTTTCGCCGATAGTTGAGGAAGGCTGGGACAATGTTTTAAACGAAGCGAAGCAGGCGGGCATTCCTGTCATATTAGTTGACAGAGATGTCAGTACCGATGCCGAAGGGCTTACAAGATGCCTTATCGGAGCCGATTTTTACAAGGAAGGTGTCATGGCGGCAGAGTATCTTATACGTAAAGCCGACAGCCTCGGACTTGATAAGGTCAATATAGTCGAGATCACCGGAACCGAGAACTCAACTCCGATGCGTCAAAGACAGGCAGGTTTCTTTGATACCATAAAAGGCGATGACAGGATGGTGCTGCTTGAAAGTATCGACGGAGATTTCTTAAAGAGCCGCGGTGCCGAATGTATGCGTTCTTTACTGGGCAAATACGGTGACGGTATCGATGTCGTGTTCAGTCACAACGATGAGATGACACTGGGTGCGTTGCCCGAGATAGAAAAGGCGGGCTATGTTCCCGGGACCGATATGATAATCATTTCCATCGACGGCGGACAGGAAGCCATCGATGTATTAAAAGAGGGTCGTATCAACTGTGTGGTCGAGTGCACTCCAAAACTTGGCAAAGAGCTCATGGAAACCGCGCTTAAGCTTAAGGCGGGCGAAGAAGTGGAGCCTTTGATCCATCCGGTCGAGGAAGTGTTTTCCGACGAACAGGATACGTCACTTATAGCACCGAGAGGGTATTGATCCCACATGGCAAAGATTAAAAAAGAAAAAAGCATTCTCGGAGTCATTAACGACTTAAGTCACAGGCTGGTTTTGATCATGGTGGCGCCCATCATAATCAGTCTTCTTCTCATGCTTTTTTACGCATACAAATATCACAGCTCGATCGTAAGAATGGAAACGATAGCGGATCTTAAGAACAAAGTATCCGAAGATATCCCGGGAAGCGCTTGGAATATAATAAGCGGGCGTGAGACCTTTGCAACGAGCAGGATATATGTACAGATAAGCGAAGTGAAGGCTACGATAGATTCGATAACGGAAAAGACCGGCGAAGAGAACCGTCTTTCACTTATCGTCGCAAGCCGAACAATGGAAACGCTTGAAAATTACGTTGACCGCATACGAGACAACATTGATAACGAGGTTCCGGTCGTCCAAAATGAGTCGGTATTGAGCGAAGTAAGAGGCGTCGCCGCACTCGTGGACCGGATGTTGAACGAGTATATCGCCAAAGAGATCGAGTCTACCGCAAGGATGAGCTTAAGCTTAAGGATAGTCATCATAGTAACGGCGGCAGTGGAATTGCTGATACTCGTCGCCGCCGTTTTCTTCAGAAACAGAGCCATGAAGAAGACTGCTTTCTTTGTACGTCAGCCTATTGAAAGGCTCGAGGAAGTTACAAAGTCGATCGCGGAAGGAACGCTCGATGCGCGTATCACCGACACGGACGTTACCGAACTTAGAAATCTGACAACGCAGGTAAACACCATGGCTGACCGTCTCGAAGAGATGATGGAACTTAGCGTTCAGGACGCAAGAAAGCTTCGTAAGGCGGAACTCAGGACTCTTCAGGCGCAGATCAATCCGCATTTTTTGTATAATACACTCGATGCGATCGTCTGGAAGGCAGAGGCAGGCGAAAAAGACGAAGTCATACAGCTTACGAGCGCATTAAGCGATTTCTTCAGGATAAGCTTATCCTCGGGTGCCGACTGGATACCGATAAGCCAGGAAAAGAAGCACATCGAAGGATATCTTACGATCCAGCAGACAAGATATCGTGATATACTTCGCTATGAGATAGACATTCCCGATGAGATAGGGGATTATTTCATATTAAAACTTTTGCTGCAGCCGCTTGTCGAAAATGCGATCTATCACGGGATAAAGATAAAGCGTGGCGGCGGTATCATAAAGGTTTCGGGCAGACTTGAGGAGGATCGACTTGTATTTTCGGTCGAAGACACCGGATGCGGTATGACAAAAGAGCAGCTTGCAAACTTAAATGAACGTATGTCAAAAGGCCAGCCTTCGGTAAGCGAAGGATCGGGCGGTTTCGGTCTTGTTAACGTGAACCTGCGAATACGCCTTTACTACAATCAGACCGAAGGATTAAAGATAGAAAGCAACGAAGAAGGGACCAAGGTAAGCTTTAGCGTTCCGATGAGATTAAGAGAGGAGATCGTTGAACATGAAAGTGTTTCTGGCTGATGATGAGATAGTTGTCAGAGAAGGGATAAGAGAATCATTTCCATGGGATGAAACTCCCTATACGCTTGTCGGTGAAGCACCCGACGGAGAGATGGCCCTTCCCATAATACGCGATACGAACCCCGATATCGTGATAACCGATATCAGGATGCCTTTCATGGACGGGCTTGAGCTTTGCAAAGTGTTAAAAGAGCAGATGCCGTGGATAGGGATAATCGTACTGAGCGGTTACGATGAGTTTGAATACGCGCGTCAGTGCATACAGTTAGGCGTACGTGAATACCTTCTAAAGCCCATAAACGCATCAGATCTTCGCGAGGTTTTGGATAAGGTCAGCGCGCAGCTTAAAGCCGAGCGAAAGACGCTCGAACATGCCGCCAGTCTAAGGGCCAGAATGGAGAGCGACGGCAGATTTTTAAAGGAAAAACTTATCGCTTCTTTGTTTGCGGATGAAGCGGTGGAAGAAGATGCGCCAAATGTGCTTAAACAGTTGAGCACTATGGGGTCTTCGGTTTTTGCGCCCTTTTATGTGGTGATAGACGCGGCATTTTCACCGACCGCGACAGGTCAGCAGGCTTCAGGTACTTTGGCGGACAGCAGCTCGGGAATAGTTCATGCAACATCAAGCCGTACGGGTTCGCGTCTTCTGGTGCTCGGCAATACCGCAGAGGAGGCCGAAGAAAGAGCATACGCTTTTTCAACTTCTTTGGTGCGGGAACTTGAAAGGCTTGATTGCAAAGCAATACGTGTCGGTATAGGCGATATAGTCGAAGATCCGAAAGATATCATCAAAAGTTTTAAAGCCGCAAGGCATATAAGACATCTATTGGTAGACAGAAACGATATGTATTCCACCATTCTTGGCGTAAGGGAAATGGGGGATGTAACGGACGACAAAACGCCTTCCGTTATAAGCGATGCAAAGCTTTATATGTCACAGAATTTTACAAACGCAAATCTCATGCTTCAGGACGTCGCAAAAGCCGTCAACATGAGTAACAGCAGATTCTCAACGGTCTTCTCGCAGCAGACGGGACAGACGTTTACGGAATATCTCATACATTTAAGACTCAGCAAAGCAAAAGAACTTTTAAAGACTACAGGCATTAAGAGTTCTCAGATCGCAAGGGATGTCGGATATAACGACGCCCATTATTTCAGTTACATCTTTAAGAAAAACACCGGTCTTACCCCCTCGGATTACAGGTCGCAGTATCAAAATCAACCGGAATAAAATGAAAACGAACCGTTTTCTTTGTGCCGATGAAAATGCGAAATGATTTTTAACCAAGTCAAAATGAGGCTTGATTTATTCTTTCCTCCAAATGGTATATCGTTTTACCAGACCCCCCGAAAGGGACATTATAAAGGAGGAAAAAAATGAAAAAGTTTAGAGCATTATTACTGGTTGTTGTACTTGTTATCAGTTCCGTTCTTTGCGCTTGCGGCGGTGGCGGCAAGTCGGGCGGAGCCATCAAGGTAGGTGTGGTTAACAATCCCCCTTCAGAGTCAGGTTATCGTGAAGCCAACGTTAAAGACATGGAAAAAGTTTTCTCGGCTGAAAACGGCTACGATCTCAAGACTTCTTACAGCTTAAAGAACGATGAACAGCTTCAGGCAGCACAGGGATTCATCACAGAAGGTGTTGATTATCTTCTTATCTCCGCAGCTGAGACCACAGGCTGGGACGAAGTTCTTAAGAAGGCTAAAGAAGCAGGTATCAAGGTTTATCTCTTTGACCGTATGATCGACGTAGACGAAAGCCTTTACGAAGCAGCAGTTGTTTCCGATATGGCAAAAGAAGGCGAGACCGCAGTTAAGTGGTTACTTGACCAGAACCTTCCGGAGTACAACGTTATCCACATCCAGGGTGCTATGGGTTCCGACGCTCAGATCGGACGTACAGGCGCACTTGACGAGCAGTTTGCTTCAGGCAAGATGAAGAAGGTTGTTCAGCAGACAGCTACATGGGATGAAGCAGAAGCTAAGAAGATCGTTGAATCGGTCATCAACTCAGGCGAAGACTTCAACGTAATCTACGCAGAGAACGACGGTATGGCTAAGGGTGCCGTTGCAGCTCTTGACGAAGCAGGTATCACCCACGGTGTAGACGGCAAAGTTGTTGTTATGGGCTTTGACTGCAACAAATGGGCATTAAGAGAATTACTTGCAGGCGCATGGAACTATGACGGACAGTGCTCACCTTTCCAGGCACAGATCATTTCCGATCTCATCAAGGGTGTTAAGACAACTTCCACCAAGAAGATCATCAACGAAGAAAAGGGATTTGATGCAAAGGCTCTTACACAGAGCGATATCGATACCTACGGTTTAGGCGAATAATCATTGATCGATCAAAACGGCGCAGCCTGGCTGTATGCTATATCAGCCCGGGCTGCGCTATTTTTGCAAAAGATCATATAGGAGGATAGATATGGAAAATTGCTTACTTAAGATGCGTCATATCGAAAAGCGATTTCCGGGCGTCCTGGCACTTAATAACGTGGATTTTACTTTAAGAAAGGGTGAGATTCATGCCCTTATGGGAGAGAACGGTGCGGGGAAATCCACTTTGATAAAGATACTTACGGGTGTAT
>JAEEGK010002654.1_pt1 | contig 44831 bp, 26 predicted proteins | sample 8958771 | NCBI WGS metagenome assembly JAEEGK01 (sample SAMN16246547, study PRJNA631951) | gut metagenome | biome: gut microbiome; feature: rumen; material: SC-attached | host: Bos | place: Iran: Karaj | collected 2018-10
TTTTTTGTATAGAGAATAATAAATATACTTTTAATTATAAAATAATATTTTATAATCTCTTATAATTTTTTAATAGATTATCAATATGAAATTTTTTTTTATATAAATTACTCTATAGATAATATTTTATACATTTAATTAATTTAGATAATAATAAATTGAATTGAATAAATTAAAGAAAAAAATGTAATTTAATTTAAAAAATTATTATGCTCAATAATTCAAAAAAATATAATACTACTATAACTAAAAAATGTAAGATAAATAAATAATAATATTAGTATTAAGCACTGATATAAATAATATTTCTGAAATAAGTGATGAATCCAATTCAAACATTTCATTTAAACATGAAAAAAATAAATCAATAATATCATCAGTGATTGAAAAAGCAAATAATGAAACAAATAACTTTTCAACAAAAAATAAAAGAAAATCATCATTATTTAACTCAAAAAGAAGAAGAAATGCAATATTTGGCTCTAAAATAATAAGAAGAAAAAGTAAATTTTTTCCAATAATAATAAATGAAAAGCATAATAGAAGTTCAGTAATTCAATTAAAAAATATAGCTCAGGATATATTACAAAATGTAATTAAAAAACAAAAAAAAAAGGAAGAAGAATATGAGTTAAAACCAAATGATTATGATAAATTATTAAAAAATACAAATGATAATTCAAAAATAGGAAAATTAAAAATAATAATTAAATACATTGATATATTATTAGCATTATGTGTAATTGGAAATATATTTTTTTCTTTAATAGAAAATGAATTATTTTATAAAGAAACAAAGAAATATTTAAATAAATATTTTGAAAATAAAACAAATAAAGAAATAACTCAAAATGTATATAAACAATGTGAAAAAAGAAAAATAACATTAGAAGAAGATTTTATAAGACAAATAAATGTAATCATAGTAATAATAATATTAATTTTGAATTTTTTTCATTATTATATAACATTATTGAAAATGGAAGAAGAAGGTTTAATAAGTGAAAAAGATAATTTCTACTCAACAGGATTATTGAAATATTTAATATTAGAAAGTTTAATTTTAGGAATTTTTGACCCACCAAGTTTAAATTATTTTTTTACGGGAATAATGGAAAATTATATTTTTGCTTTTTCATTAGGAGGATTAATTTGTATAGAAACATTATTTAAAAGTTATGTTATTTTAAGAGTTTATTCATATTTTTCAAAATATATGACAGATTCAGCAAAAAGTATTTGTAATAATTCAAATACAAATTCAGGAGTACATTTTGCAATTAAATGTGAATTAAAAAATCGACCATATACAGTTTTATTTATAATATTTATTTCATTTATTTTCATATTTGGTTTTTCTTTAAGAACATTTGAATATTTCACAATTCCAAAAGGATTTCTTCATGGAACTTATTTAATAAATGATCAAGATTATTTAAAAGATTTAATAAATTCAATTTGGTTAACAATAGTAACAATGACTACAGTTGGATATGGTGATTTTTATCCAAATGAAAATTATGGAAGATTAATAGTAATTTTATCTTATTTAATTGGAGCAATTTTAGTTTCAATGACTGTAGTTTCTCTTGCAATTATTACTGAATTTACTGAAGAAGAAAGAAGAGCTTATTCAATTATTAAAAAATTAAATGCTCATAATAATACTTTGTATAAAGCAGGTGATGTTATTTCTTGTTTTTGTTATTTGAGATTGAAAGTTCTGAAAAATTGTTCTTTAAGTGAAAAATTTATTTATTTAATTCAATTAAAAAAAAGTATTTCTACTTTTAAAGATAATTTTAAATTAACTTCTAGTTTAGATTTACCTCTTGATCAAACTTTAATGATTATTAATAAAGAATTTAATGCTAGTTATGAAGATTTATATTTTAGTGTTTTTCCTTTGAAAGAACTTTCATTTTATATTAATAATATTAATTTTAGTCAAAAAGATTGTATTGAAAAATTGGAAAAAATTAAGAAAAGACAAGAAAAATTAGGAGATTTTTTAGTTCAGTTGAATAATGATAATTTTAAAAATGGGATAAATAAAATTCTTATAAAAAGAATGAATAATTAATTGTTTTTATTTTATTTTATTTTATTTTTAAGGGTATTTTATGTAAATATTTGAGATATTATATGTTTATTATGCTAATTTTAAATTATTTTATATTAATTAATTTTTTATTTGGGATAAAAAACATAAAAATTTTTAATTTATTATTATTGTTTTAAGATATAAAACCAAAAGATTTAGATAATAACTTTAAATATTCATTATTAGTTAATAAAATAATATTATAATAGATAATTTATATTTCATTGTATAGTTTTTTTATAATTTATTTTTAGCTTTTTATTGATGAATAACACTAATAAAATTGTTTTGAGAATTTTATTCTTATTTTTCTATATTTCATTTTCTGTTTTTTTTTGATTTTATTAAATTAATATATAAATTGAATACAATTTAATAAGAGATAAATTAATTGAAAAAGATGTATGATTATTCAGAAAAAATACCTGATTTTAATTCATTATTACCTTCAAACTTATTTAAAGAAAAAGATAAAGAAAATGAAGTTATAAAAGAAGATGATATTTCTGATAGTGAAATAATAAATTGTTCAAAAGTATAAAATAAATATTTAATATTTAGGTTATATCTGAATATTCAGATTTAAAATATATTTATTCAAATAAAAATCTTTTAAATCAAAATAATAATTTAGAATTAAATAATCAAATCTATCAATTTCCAATTAATAATACAATTAATTTTATTATTAATAATCATAATCAATATAATATTAATCCAAATTACACATTTTATCAAAATGATATCCAAAATAGTTATTCAATTTTAAATTGTAATTTTAATAATATAAACCAAAATATATTAAATTTTAATTTTCATAATTTAAATCAAATATATAATCAAAATGAGAAAAATATTCTTTCAAATTTTAAAAAACCTAAAAAGTATAAAAAAGAAGAACTTTTTAAAAACACAGTAAATAAAGAAGAAAATGATTTAAAGGATTTTAATAACTTTTGTAATTGTTTAAAATGTGACATATCTCAATATATATGTAAACAAATTGGAAGTAGAATAATGCAAAAATATTTAAAAAAATTTCCAACAGAAATTAGAACAATATTAATTAAGAAAATAGGAAAAAATTTAAATAATATAATGATAGATACATACGGCAATTATTTTTCTCAAAAATTAATAAAAATTGCAACAGCAGAACAAAGAGAATTAATAATAGAAAATATAAAAGAAAATTTTATTCAAATATGTGAGAGTAATGGAGGAACGCATGTAATACAAACTTTAATTGAATATATTTCAAGTCAAAAAGAAAAAGATATGATATTAAATTATATTAAAAATTATGAAATTGAGCTTTCTATAAATCAAAATGGAACACATGTTATTCAAAAAATATTGAATAAATTTGATGAAAATGAAAGAAAAGATTTAACTTTAAATTTTTTAAAAGAAAATAATATTACTATTTTATGTATGGATCCAAAAGGAGTTTGTGTAATAAGACAATTAATTAAAAATACAAAAAATAATAATTATAAAAACTTACTCATTGATGGATTGTATAATAATTGTAAAAAAATTGCAGAAAACCCTTTTGGAAATTATGGAATTCAATTTGCTATTGAACAATGGGGTTTAAATTTTTGTTCTAAAATAGTAAAATTTTGTATTGAAAATGCCCCTTCTTTTTGTATTCAAAAATATAGTTCAAATATTATCGATAAATTAATTGATTTTATTCAAAAAGAAAATAATATGCTAATTTTTAAGACTCTTCTTTCATCAATGATTAATTTTGATATAATAAGTAATTTATATAAAAATAAATATGGTAAATATTTATTAATTAGAATGTTTAAAATTTTACCAATTGATGAGAAAAATTTATTGAGGAGCCAATTAATTGAAAAAAAAGTTGATATCAAAGATAAAAAGAAAATATCAATTCTTTTGAATATAATAAATAAAACAGATTTTTAAAAATGATGGAAGTATAAAATGTTTTATTTTTTTAGTGCCTTTATCAATTATATAAATTATTTTTTCTACTAATTATATATATAACAAAATCGATTAAGTAATGAGGTAATTTTAATTTTTATTTATAAAGATTAAATCAAATTTATATGACAATAAATATAGATATAAATTTTATATTTTGTTAATCTAATTTATAAAAAAGCTTTTAGTATCAAAATATAAGTTATAATTTAAACTAAATCTATTACTAATTTTAATTATTAAACACATTTAAATTTATTAAAAAAAAGTATTTTGAAATAAATAAACCAAAAAATAAAAATATTTTTAATTAAAAAATAAAATGAACTCTTTAAAAATATTTACACTATTTTTAATATTCCTTTATGTATCATCAGTAAAAATGACAACAAAAGGTTCAAAACAAAAAATATGTAAAAAATTACAAAGACCATTAAGAGAAATTCAAGATTTATTTGATGCAATTGACGATGTAAATTCATCAATAAAAAATCATTCATTAGATAATATAACTAAAAATGCAAATTTAGATGGTGATGTTGAAAATATTTTCTTATTATATTCAACTTATCTTAATCAATTCAAAGAAAAAGTTATTGCTTTAAATGAATCTCTTCCTCAAACTCTTCTTAATGATTGTTCTCTTCTTTTAACAACTATTAATACTGCAAATAGTAATTTGGATGAATATAAAAAATTAGCTAAAGAAACTCAAAAAGCTCTTAATAAATTAATGGATGGTGATTTTTAAATATTTTTAATATTGGAATAAATAATTATGGATTTTTTATATTTTTTTATGTATTTTTTGTATTTTTTTATATTTTTTGTGATTTTTTATTAACTTTTATTTTTGTTTTTCGTTTTATTTTTTTTCAAAAAATAATTAAAAAAAAAATTAAATTATATTTTTTTTAAAGTTTTACTTTAAAATATTATTATTCATTTTTTAAATTATATTTTATGAGATATAAATTAATTTATCAAAATCTTTAAATAATATTATTAATTTAATATAATATTTTCTATACATAATATTATATTTTAATGATATATTTATTTTTCATTATTTTTAAAAAGAAATGAATAAAAAAAATTATTCTTTAATATGTAAATTAAATGTAAAAATGATTATAATTAATTTAAACAGAATTAACCTTAAAATAAAATAATTTTAACGCACATTTATATTCAAAAAATTTAAAAAATTTAAACTTAAAATAAAAGGTATTATTTTGGATTAAATTATGTCAAGAGAATTAGGAAATCTAATTTCTAAAATCCTATTAAAAAAGTATACAACATCAATAAATGATTATAACAAAATAATGATAAATCACTTATTAAAAAGTTCTCAAATGCATTATATTTCAGTTTTTAAAGATTATCTTTTATATGACGATATATCTGAGTTTTTAAATAGATTTTATAATAAAGATGAAATTACGAAAAAAATATTTACGATTACTAAATATTATTCAAATTCTTACAAACTTTATCCTAATTATTCACCTTTAAATGAAGGAAAATATATTTATAAAAATATTGAAAGAAAACAAAGAATAATTGATTTAATTGAAAGTAAACCGTATATTATGAAAAGAAAGAAAAAAGAGAATTATATTATTTTCAATAGTACAATTTACAATAGTATTTTAGCAGAAAATTATAATGATAAATCTAAATTAAAAGATTTATTTGGTTCCAATATTTTTAGAAATAATGAAAAAGATAATGACTCTTTTCTTTCAATTATTAATTTTACTAAATCTTTAACAGAGATTATTGATAATAATAATAGTCAAAAAGATAAAGAAAAATATAATGTAAAAAATATTTCATATTCTAATAATAAAACTGATATGACAACAATTTCAAATACAAAAGAAACAAATAAAAAAGAAAATAAGATAAATTTAAAAAAGCAATCAAACTCTAATGTTACAAAATTGATTAAACAAAATATAAATGTTTCAAAAAAATTAAATATTTTGAAATTGAATAATAAAATTTTACAATATAATCCAAACTATTTAAATATAAAAGAAAAACCAATTAACAATACCTCAAAACAAAAAAAAGAAAAATCTGAAAATAAAAATAAAAAAATAGTAAATAAAACTGTAGGAAAAAATTATTTAAATAATTATAAATTAAAAAATCTTATTAAATTACCATTAAAACATTCATATCTTCAATCAATGCCAAATAAACTTTTAAATTTTTCAAATATGAAAAATAAAATAAAAAAATTTGAATTAACTGATCTAAATAAAATCATAAATAAAAAATCAAGAAATAGAAATAGTTTCCCAAAAGAAATTTTACAAAAAACAATTTCACATACAATAAATAAATCATCTTTTAAAAAAGAAAATGAGAAATTTAAAACTTTTTTCCATAATAATGCAGTAAAAACTCACAGAAATAATGTTTCTGGAATAAAAATAAATAATTCATTAAATAAAAATAAAACACTATTTCATTCAGAAAAACAAAATAGAAAATGTAAAAACAAAATATCATAATAATATAATTATAATAATTAATATAATTGATTTAATAATCTAATTATTTAAAAAAAAAACAAAAAAAAAACATTATATTTATAATGTCTTTAATTTAATATAAACAAAATGAAAATATAAAAATAAAAATATAAATGTTATCTAAAAGAAAAAATAAAACTTTATTTCTCAAGATCATATATTTGTTTCATATCAGAAAACAATTCACTCAACTGAATATTTTTATCTTTTTTCCCAGAAGGTAAACTAAACTCAATTTTTTTCTTTTTAGCTTTTTTAATCAAAGTAGATAAATCATCTTCAGTTTCATCACTAGTATGTGGTTTAGAAGATTTATTTTTTAAAAAATTTTTATCTTTCTTTCTACAAATAGGACATTTATACTTATATTTATTATCTTTAATAAGATGAGAAAGATGAGGAATACATCCAAATTCTTCTTCACATTGAATATGTTCCCAATTTTTACAAAAGTCACATCCAATCCAATATTTATGTTCATTAAATCCTTTTTTTCCTTTATATTCTCTGTATATTGTACCACAATAATAACAAAATTGACCATTTTTATATGCTTGATAACATTGATTACATAAATTTAATATGTGATTTTTTAAAGAAAATGATTTTGTTTTGTGAATAGAGGAATTTTTATTAAATGATACTGGACATATTTTATTTTCACATTTGTGAATTGGGTCTTTTTGATTTTTATTATTTTGATTTTGGATATTTTGATTTTGAGAATTGTTATTTTGAGGTATTTTTTTTAAGTTTATGTGATTATGATATGAATATGATGTTTTTTCTATTTGAGATGGATTATATTGTTTTAATGAATTTAAATTTAATCCATTTTTTATTAGTAAATCTGCAGAATTTACTAATAAATCAATGTAATTATCTTTAAATTTTGGATTTTTTGGATTATTTAAATTTGGAATGTTTTTATTATTATTTTGATTCAAATTATTATTATCTTGTTCTGAAATATTGTTTTTAAGAAATGAAGGTTCATTTAAACTTTTGAAACTTTTCTCATTAAAATAACAAAAACCAATTTTTTCTTGATTTTTTTTTGAAATTTCTTCAGGTGATATAGGACTTTGATTTATTATTGGAAAATTCATTGTAATATTACTAGTCATTGGTATATTATTATTACTTATGAATTTTTTTTTATTCTGATTTTTTTGATAAAGTTCAAAATTTGATATTGTAGATGAAAAAATTTTATGATTTGAATTTGGATTTTTTTCAATGTGATTTGATGAATGATTATATTTTTTTGTTACACTAAAACTTACTTTTTGTTCTTTTGAATTTCCTTTGTTTTCATTTGGAATATGTGAAGCAAAAAAATAAGGTTTTTGTTTAATTTCTTTTTTTTGTTCTGGTAAATTTTGCTCATTTGTTTCTAAAAAAAATAAAATAAAGTAAAAATAATTACTTTGTAGTGATGAAATTTCTTTTTCATCTTTTCCTTCTTTGATTATTAAATTTGAATTTTCATTTTGTTTTTGATTTAAATTGCTAACTTCAATGTTTTTTTCTTGATTTTGGAGATTTGGAATTGTTTTATCATTTGAAGTTGTTATAGTCTCATTTATTATTTGACTTTGAGTTTGCATTTCGGTGTGTTAGGTCTTTTTGTTTTTTTTTAATTATTAAATCATTTAATTAAAGTTGATTAATTATTTATTTTTATTTTTTTTTATTTTATATTTATGTATAAATATAAACCAAAATAAAACAAAAAAAAAATAATAAAATAATAATAATAATTGATAATTAAATAAAAATAAATTAAATAAAATTAAAAATAAAAAAAATTATTTTAAATTGAATAAAAACATCAAAAAATAATAAATATTTTATTTATTTAAGAAAAAAAATATAAAAATTTTAAAATTAAATTTAAATAAAAAAACAAAAAAATGAATCGAGCAAAAAAATCATCATCATCTTCAAAAAAAAGAAAAAGTTCAAAATCAAAATCAAAATCTAAATCAAAATCAAAATCAAAAAAAGATAATGATTTAAAAAGGCCAATGAATAGTTTTTTGTTATATGCTCAGGATGTAAGAGAAGAAAATGAAAAAGAAGGAGGAGAGCCTTTAACAAATAAAGATATAAGCAAAAGATGGAAAAAATTATCTTTATCAAAAAAAAAAAAATATCAAATTTTATATGATAAAAATAGATTAGCTTATGAACAAGAATTAAAGCATTCTACAAAAGATGAAAGTGATAGTGAAGATGATACTCCTAAAAAAAGTAAAAAAAAATCTTCTAAATCAAAAAGTAATAAAAAATCAAAAAAAAAATGTGATTGTGGAAAATGTAAAGAATGTAAAGCTGCTGCTAAAAAAGAAAAAGAAGAAGAAGATGAAGAAGAAGATGAAGATGAGGAATAAATAAATTTTTTTTGTGGTTTTTTTAATTATTATTTTTTATTAATATTTTTAAGACAATTTTTTAAATTATTTTTTTTTTTAGAATTATATTTATTTATTAATTTATAACTTTTTAATAGTATAAAATAAATGGATACGAATAATCAAAATAATCAAGATATAATAGATGTACATAAAATTTATTTTAAAAATAATAATCTAAATAAGAAATGCTATATTCTAAAGAAAAAAGATGTAAATATTAAAAATGATGATAAAGGATTTTTTTTTAAAAAAGATGAAAATAAATATTCTATTTTTATGAAAAGTGTAACTAGAAATCCATTATCAAGTAATAATTTAAATAGTTCTTTATCACAAAAAGTTTTAAATATTTCAAAAACAAAAAAAAATACAAAAGAGATTTCAAGTTCTAAATTATTATTACCTTCTATAATGAATTCAAATAGTATAGATTATAATTCAAATATTAATGTTGTTCAAAGAAGAAGATTTAAATTAAAAACTGAAAGGATTTCTGAAAGTAGAATGAAATTATTTCAAAATAAAATTCAAGTTGGTAGTTGTGATAATATAAAAAAAAAACCAGTAAATCTTGATTTTTTAAAAGATAGAACTAAATATTATGAATTATTTTTTTATAATGAAAAAGATTATTATAAAAGATTAGAACGTGCCAAAAGAAGAAAAATTGAAAAACAATTGAAAAAAAAAACAAATTCTGTTTTTAATTTTAATGAAAATTTTAATGAATTTTTATTACAAAAAAATTTTCAAGCTGAAAGAAAATTATAATTAATAGTTTTATTTAGGTTTTAAATATTTTGTATAAAATGTAAATAATATTCAAAAACATTTTGATTAATTATTTCAAATTTAAAAAAGAAAATTTTAAGTTAAAATTATTAATTCTTTTTTAATTTGAATGTATTGTTGTTTGGTAAATATTCACAAAATTGATTTATAGATTTATTCATTTTATTCATTAGTGTATATAATTCACATATTAAAATTTTATTATGTTTAATTATTTTATAAATTAAAAAAATTAAAACTATTTTTATACAAATAGTAAATAATAAATTTAAATTTTTAAATATAAAAAAACAATATATATATATTATATCTTTTAATTACAAAATCTTACAATTTCAATTAATTCATCTTTTTGTAGATTTTCAAAACTTTTTGATTTGATAATTGTATTATATTTTTCCTTAATATAAATTAAACATATTTTTTTTAATTTTTCATAATTATATGAATTTGCAATACTAAATATTGTTATAACAGTATCATCAGTAATATATTCTTTAATTGTTCTTAATAATTTCATTTTTAAAAATTCTTTAACTTGAAATATATCAAAACACTTTAAAATTTGTAAATAAACATTTAAAGTATATTGAATATTTTGATTATAAAAATAAAGAAACATTACAAAAATATCATGAACTGATACTTCATTAATAGTAACTTGTTTAATTTCATTTTCTTTCATATTTTCATTAAACATTGATTCAAAAAATAAAGAACAACAAGATAAAATTAATTTATTAGAATAAAGTGTTTCATTTCCAATTATAATAGGAATATCGCATATTTTAGAATTATTAAATAATTTAAAAGATTCATTTATTTCATCATCAGATATTTTAGAATTTTTATCACAAATTTCAAAATCTTCTAAAATTTTTTTTGTAATAGGATATAATTTATAAATAGCAGTTTTTTCTTTTATTTCAGAGGGTAAAATTAATTTATTTTCTGGTAAAGGAATTAAATTATCTTCTTCAATTTCATTTTCAAAATCATCTTTATCATTAATTATAATTGAATTTTTTTTAATATCTTCAATAGTTTCAGGATTTAATATTAAAATTGCTTTTCCTTCAGGAGTAAATAATAAACTTTTTTTTAATTCTTTTTCATATTGTGTTTGAGAATTAATCCCTTGTAATATATTTACATATTTTGATGTATATTCATTTAATTTTGATTTTATTTCTTTATATAATTGATTTAATTTTAATAATTTTGCCATTGATAAATAAGATATTATTTCATTTGTATCGTTACAAAAATTAACAAAGTCAAAATTATCTAAATATAAATATTGTATTATTGTTTTAAATATTTTATAATTAATATGAGAATTTATTTCTATTTTATTATTATACCCTTCTTCTAAAATTTTCTTCCTAAAATATAAACTTTTCCATATTAAAATATATTTATGACACTTTAATCTATTTTCTTTATTATAAACTAATTCAAAATCACATAATTTTTCATCTTGTAAAAAATCAAAAATTTCCTCATTTAATTCTTTTTCTTTTTCAACAGAAAAAATACTAAATTTATCTCCAAAAGTAATATCCACAATATCACCATTAAAAAACCTTTTCCACTTTAAATTTTTATCTTTATCCTTCCCAATTAAAAATGGATTACCATCACCTAAAAAAATAAAAAATCCATTATTACTAAAAAAAACAGTATAATTATATCTACAAACAACTTTAATATCTTTCAAATTATCATTTTTAACAAAATCCAAAAATTTAGGAAATTTATAAACATCACCTTTATTAACATTACCTAATTGTCCTAATGAATTATCTCCCCATCCATAACAAAAACCTTCATTATCAATAACAACAACATGATTAGATCCAGAAGCAATAAAAGAAATATTTTTATTTTTTAAAACACCTTCAATTTTTTTTGGTTCATATAAAAAATGCAAATTTAAATAACCAAGTCCTAATTGTCCATAAATAACTTCACCACAAGAATAAACTTCACCTAAAGTACTTAAGAAAATAGTATGAAAATCACCACATACAACTTTAGTAATATAAATATTATTATTTTTCAAATTATTTAACATTTTTGGTGTTGGTTGATATTTAAAACCACCACGATCTAATTTTAAATTATGATAATCTCTAATTCCTAATTGTCCTTTATCACCAGCACCCCACATATAAACATTACCACAATTATCAATTGCAGAATTATGAAATGAACCACAATTAATATCAATTATTTTAATTTCTTTAAAATTTTCTATTAATTTAGGATAATCTAAATAAGGTTCTTGTTCATTATCAAATTTTAATGAATATTTTTCATCATGTCCTAATTGACCACAACCATCAGCACCCCATGAATATACATCACCATTATATGTTAATGCTAAAGAATGACCATTACCACATGATATTGTTTTTATTCTTATTTGATTAAGAGATTTTAATATAAATGGATTTGGAAATCCTTCTTTTTTTATTTCTATTCCTAATTGACCACATACGTTTGCTCCCCAACAATAAATTTGTCCTTTATTTGTTAAGGCAAGATTATGAGCTTTACCTGATGAAAAGGATATTATTTTTTTTGATGATAGAGATGATATTAGTTTTGGAGTTTTATTTGAAGTTTTGTAACCTAGTTGACCATATGTGTTATCACCTAGGGAATATAAAAGATAGGTTTTTTGATTTTGGGGCTTGAGATTGTCGAAGTATGTTTGTGTTTGGTTTGTTGATTCTATTTCCATATTGTTATTTTTTTTTTTGAAAGTTTTTTTATTTAATTTTTTTTTTTGATTTTAAAAATTTTTTTAAAAATTAAAAATAATTTTGATATAAATTTATATAATTTTTTTTAATCATTTAAACCATTTTTAGCTTGTAAAGCTAAATCATCAATTGGATATTCTTTAAACTTTCTTTTTATTTCATTACAAATATTTAAAGCTTTAACATATTGTTTTGAATTAATATAACTAATTGCTAATTTATAACCAATATTAGCATTATTTTTATTAGAATATTCCCAAGCTTTTTCATAATAACCACAAGCCTCTTCAAATTTACTTTCTTTATCTTTAATCATAGCTAAAAATTCATAAGCTTTAATTTGTGCAATATTCAAATTTATAACTTTAAATAAATACTCTTCAGCTTTTTTTAAATTATCAGTCATCATCATTATATATGCTAAAAGTAAATATCCTCTTTCATAATCAGTATAATATTTAATATTTAATGTTATTTTATCCATAATTGATAAAAATGTTTTTGCTTCATTTATTTTTTTTAAAACTAAATAAGCCATAATTAATGCAATCCAAGCAGGTAAATTATCTTGATTTTTACTTAAAATATCTTGTAAATCACCACAATTTTTATTAATTTTTTCTACATCTTTACTTAAAATTGCAGCATAAGTTGAATATACTTTTGTTCTATCATCATCTCTTCTAGTTTTAAGTTCTCTTAATAAGAAATTAATAGCATCTAAATTTAAATCATTAGTAAAATAATTTAATAATTGTTTATCACCATTTTTAGCATTCCAAGGAAGATCTAAATAAACTAATAAAACATCACAATCAGGATTCATATAAATTTCTAATATTTGTTCAATACATTTAATACCATAATCTTCATCAGTTTTTGCTTTAGAAAACTCTACTAAAGCTTTATTAATTTCTCCCATATTTTTATAAAATAATCCTTTACAATAATATAACCCAGGAGTATAAATATATTTTAAAGTCCTTTCACTTTTATGTAAAATATCTTTAGCATTAGTTAAATTTCCACTTCTTTGTAAAATTGAAATATATAATTCAATTAAATGATATGAATTAGGTTCTCTTTTAATAGTATCTTCTAAATATTTTAATGCATTTTCTTTATTAACTTGACCATTTAAAATAGAAACTAAAAGTGCAAGTGCATCATCATTACTTTCATCTTCATGTAATAATAAATCAATATAACTTTGTGCTTCTGCATAAATTCCTTTTTTCATTAATAAATTTGATATTGCATATAATGCTTGAGTATTTGTTTTATCATTTTTTACACTTTCAGCATATGCTTTATGACAAAAATCTTGTTTTGGTTCTATTAATTCATAATATTGACCAATTTCATACCATACTTGACTTAAAAATTCCATTGATTCTTTTTTACCTTTTTGATCTTTTAATTCTTTTAATCTTGATAAAGCTTCTTTTTCAATTTTAACACTTTCTTCAAGTGTTTGATAAATTAATTCTCTTTTAACTGAATTTTTATCATCATTATATATTGCTTTAATAACTTGTGCTTCCATAAATTTAAATTTAGCTAAAATAGATTTTAAATGATAATCATCATATTTTTGAATATATTTAGAAATTTTATTAATATTAGTATTAATTTGATCTTTTAATGCAGAAATTTTAGAATTTCTTGCTTTAGGATTTTTTTCATCTGAATTTTTAGCAAGAAGAAACATTAAATCTAAAAAGTCATTTATCATTTCCCAATAATTTAAAACAGTTTGATTATTAATTGCTCTTTCATCAACTTGACTTGCTTCCATATAATAATCAATAGCTTCTTTATAATCATGTGTTTTTACTAAAGCTCTTCCTAAATCTCTCATAACTTCCATATCATTTTTAATTTTTAAAGCTTGTTTATAATAATCAACAGCATCATCAGGAGAATTAATATCCATTAAAGCATTAGCAGCTAATTTTAAATTATCAAAAGTAGGAAATTTTTCTAATATTTCACTATAACACCAAGAATATAATCTTCTATCCATAACTTGATCTAAATAAATTTTTGATAATTTAATTCTTGATTTTTTAAAAACTGCTTCATCTTTATCTTCAACTTTACGTAATAAACTAACTGCTTTTTTTATATCTCCTGTTTTTAATGCTAAATCAGAATGAAGCATTAATAATTCATCTCCTAAATCTTGAAATTCTACTACTAATTTATTCATATATGATTGTGCTTCTTCTGTTTTACCTAATTTTAATAATATGTCTATGTTTAATTTCATTAATTCTAATTTGTCTTTTTTTGTTAAGTGAAATAAGGAATGTTTTGCTGGGTTATATTTTTCTATTGTTAAATCAAAAACTGATATTGCTTGATTTAATGTTTTTTGAGAATTTTCTATATCATTTAAACCTAATTCACATTTTGATTTTAATATTAAAAAAGATGAATTTTCCTTTGTTTCTTGTAAATTATTTATCATTGTATCATTTATAACTTCTTTAGCTTTTGAAAAATCTTTTGTTTCATTACATAATAATGTCTTTAACATTAAAGCTTCCATATTTTTTTGATCAATTGATAAAACTTCATCAACAATAGAAAAAGCTTCTTGAATTTTTCCTTGTAAAAAAGATAATTTTGCACTGAGTAAATGAGCAGAAATCATATATTTATTTCTTTTTAATAAAGATAAAATCCTAGCAGCTTGTTTTAAAATATCAGGTAAAGCACCTTCAGCAATTTTCATATCAAAATTATAATAACCCATAAGTACTTCAGCCATATCAAGTAAAAAATCAAATTCTGTACTTATAATAATATCATATTTGCTTATTGCATGAAGTGATTTATTCATTTCTATATAAATTTTCAAAGCCTCTTTTACCATTTTTAAAACTTCAGATTCATGTACTCCTAAATGAAATGCTGTAATTGCTTCAAATAAACTAATTTTAGCATTTTTTGTATCTGAAGTTTCTAACATTTCTTTCATAAATTTAACTTCTTCAGAAGCTTCTTTCATTTTATTTTGTAATATTTTAGTATAAATTAAACCAATTGTAGGCTCTCTATTTGAACTATCAATTTCACCACATTTTGTAAAAATTTCAATGGCTTTATCATATTCACCTTTATATAATGTAATATAAGCTTTTTCAAGTAAATATCTTGCATCATTTGGATTAAATTCTAATGATTTATCAAATAATTCTTCACACATTAATAAAATTTCTGTATTTTTATCACAAGTTCTACTAAATAATTTCCCTGTTAAATAATATAAATCTGGATTTTTTGGTTCAGCTTTTTGCATTAATTCCCACATTTTTTTAAAATTATATTCAGCTCCTTTAAAATCACCATCAAGCATTAAAGAACATAAAGTTAAAATTTTAAATATTTCAAAATGTTGTACATTAACTTTTTTTTGTGTAATATAATCATTAGCTAATTCATAATCATTTTTAAGTAAATAAGTATATAATTTTTCTAAATGTAAAGGAAAGAATTTAGAATTCATTTTCATAATTTCAGAATAAGTATCCAAAGCTTCTTCATAAGATTTAAATCTTTCTAAACATTTCAATCCACCAAATATAATATCTAAATTTGCATTTCCATTATTTTTAATATATGTCTCAAAAAAATCTTTTGCGTTTTTCCAATTTTCAGGATTATCATCTAAAACATTTTTCCATCCTTGAACAATACATTCTAAACCATCATCAACAGAATTTAAATTTTTAAATTTTTCTAATAATTCTTTATATTTATCTTCATCTTTAGTATAAGTAACAAATCTCATTGCATTTAAAATATCATCTCTTTGTGGATTAGTTTCATAATCAATTAATAAACTTTGTAATTTATTAAGTTTATCATTGTCAGGATTACTATACATATTATGATATGTTATTAATGCTAAAGTTGATGATAATTGATAATCTTGATAATCTTGAAGTGGTTCTACATCTCTTATTGCTTCTATTAATGAACCTTCTTGAGAATGAGCAAATCCACGCCAGAATGATACATAAGGATCACGACCTTTGTCTAGTTCTTCTGTACATAATGTTATTGCTTGATGCCAAAATTTTTCACGAAGGTAAAAATGGAGTTCTGCTATGAATTGTTCCATCATTTTTTATTCTTTTTTTTAAATTGTTTTTTTTTTTGGTTTTTTTTATTTATTTTTTTTTAGATTAGAGGTTTTATTATGTTTATTTTTTTTATTATTTTTTTTAAATTTTTTTAAAAGTTTTTCGAAATGTTAAAAAATGAAGAAGGGAAAAAATCTCTTAAATTTTATTCTGAATATCAATTTAATGATAAAGATAAAGATTTAATTAATAATATAGAAAATAATGATAATATATTTGAAGAAAATAATATTTCAATTAAGGATATTTGGTTTTGTTTATGTAAATTAATTCCTGCTAATTTTTCAGTTAATAATAAAGATTCAATTACTGAAATTAATATTGAAATGGATTTAATTGATGATATAATATTTAACTTTAAATTAATATTTAATAACAAATTAGAATACTTTGAATATATTCCTAATAAAATAAATTTTGAATTTATAAGAAAAGAAGATAATATTTTTTATGATGAATTAGAAATAAAAAATAAAGATTTAAATATATTTTTAGAACACATTCTCGAATTAAGAAATTCTTCAAATGTAAAAAAACAATAATTAAAAATTATTTATATTAAAAAAATCTATATAAATATGAAATCAATCTATTATTATATCAAAATAACTATAAAAAAAAACAAAATAAAAAAACAAAAAAAAATCAAAAACCTAAAAAATCAATTCTCATTATAATTTCTAATAAAAGTAAAGTTCTTAACTCGATTATAATCCCTATTACTATCATCATAATCAACATCAAAAAAAAACGAATCTTTCTTTTCTTCTAATTTCCTTTTATTATTTTCTTCCTTAATTTTAACTAAATCTAAAGGTGATTTCTCACATCTTTTTTCAATTAAATCCCAATTAACATCTCTAAAAAAAGTATGTTCTTTAATTTCCTTAATACCAAATCTTTTCCTCGGATCTTTATTTAAAATATTAATAAACAAATCTTTAATTTCTTCAGAAAAACAATCATTTAAAACTAAATTATTTTTAGCAATATTATTATACATAATTCCTAAATCATTAGAATAAAAAGGAGGATTACCAGTAATCATTTCATATAAAATAGCACCAATACCATAAATATCAGCACTTTTACCAACACCAACTTTCTTTAACATTTCAGGTGGAAGATAAGCAGGAGTACCACAGAAACTTTTTGTTATTTCTTCATCCGAAATTCCTTCTTTTGCTAAACCAAAATCTGCTATTTTAATATGATTATTTTCATCTATTAATAAATTTTCTGGTTTTAAATCACGATATATTATATCTTTTTTATGTATTTGTTCTATTCCAATTATTAATTCTGATATGTAAAATTTTGCTTCTTCTTCTTTGAATAATTTATTTTCTATATGATAATTTAAATCACCACCTGGACAATAATCTAATATTATGTATAAATTTTCAGGAGTTTGAAATGAGAAATGTAATATTGTTATAAATGGTGTTGATATTTGTTTTAATATGTTACATTCACTTACTGCATATCTTAATTGTTTGTTTCTAATTAAAAAATTTTTGTTTATTATTTTCATTGCATATATATTATTGTTTGTTTTTAAACGAACTTTAAATACTTTTCCAAATGTTCCACTTCCTAAATTATCTAAAATTTCAAATGATTTAAAAGTTATTCCATTTAATGATTTATATTTTTGGGGAACTATACTATTTGGATAATATCTTTGTTCTGTGTAATTTCTTAAATTTCCAGTTTCAAAATCAATTTCTATTATTTGGTTTTTTGATTCTTTTTTTATATTAATTAACTTTTGGTCTTTTTTTTCTTGACATTTCCAAAATTTATAATATATTGATGCTAAATTTAAAGTTTCAATCCATTTTTCACATACTTTCTCATTTTTAAAACGATAAACTTGCCTTTGTGAATAAACTAATTCAAAATAATAATAATTATCAGATGTAAACCATGATTTTATTCTTTTACAACTTACTATATCTAATAAATTAATTACTTCTAATGGATTGTTTGGATAATCTTTTTTACTTTGAAATCTACGAAATATACCCAATGATGGATCTACTTCTATATATCTTTCATTATAATTAAATAAAAATTTTCCCATTTTTTCAACTATACCTAATGTTTTTGGTGGCTTTGGTGGAATGAAAGTATTATTTTTCATGTTATTTTTTTTTTGGTTTTAAATTTTTATTTTGTATAAAATTTTTTAATATTTTTTGATTACAATATTTTGGTAATTTTAGTATTTTATTATTTTATATTAAAAAAATATTTTTAAATAAATGGTAATAAATTTTTATATATAAAGTTAAATTAATATTCATAAATAAAAATAAAATATAGAATTAAAAAAAAATTTTTTTGAAAATTCCTTTTTCTTTTTTTTCATTTATTTTTATTGTATTTTTAATATCAGTAATTTTGTTTAAATTTATTTATTTAAAAAAGTAAAAATTTAAAAGAATTTAATAGGAATAATAAATAATTTAGTTTTTGAAAAATGTAAATGATTATTATTAATTAGATTAACAAAGAAAAATCCTAGGTAATATCTGAAAATTTTATTAATTTCCTATATTTTATTTTTTAGCATTTATTTCTTTAATAAAAATAATAATTTGGTAAAAATAAATATTAAAATTTGTAAATTTAGAAATTTAATTATTTACTTTAAAGACAATTAATCAAAAAATTTTAAAAAACTAAATTTAAAGATATATTTAAAATCAAATAAATAATTATTTTTCATTATTTTTATTTTTTCATTTTTGAGCAATGAAAACTTGATTTATAACATTAGAATTTAAAAAAAAATAATAAAATAAATAAATATGTCTGAACATAAAACAAGTGGTAAAAAAATATATTTATATAAAAAATTAAAAATAATAATAGGAAATAAAAAAGCAAATCAGAATCAAAATGAAAATAATATGAATCAAATTGAACCTGTAATGCCTTATTTAGAACAAACAATTTATGAAGTTCTACAAAAAGGTTTAATAGAATTAGATAAAAATCGACCTGATGATCCTTTAGAATTTTTAGGTAAATATTTAATTTCTGCAGCTAATCATAATTAATAAAAATATTATTTTATTTCAAAAATTAAATACATAAATAATTAATTTTTTATTATAATAAAAATTATAATTCTTTTAATTGTTTGATAAAAATAAAATAATAAACTCAAAAAGAATTATTAATTATTATTTAATCCAAAAAAATTATGTTCTAAATCCAATATATCAAATGTCATCTGGTGAAAATAAAAATATTACAGATGTAAAATATTAATTTTTTAAAATAAAATTTAGAATCAAAATGAAAAAAATGAAATAGAAAATAGTATATTTGCTCAAAAAGGATATTTTTTAACTCCATTAGAATCAATTGTCTTAAATAAAATGATGCCAAGAGGTTTTAAAATAGAATCAGAAATAAATTTATTAAAAGATGAAGAATCTAAAAATAAAATAAACCATAATAAAAAACATAAAAGACATTCTAGTATTAATATAACAAATACATCAAATAATGAAAAACCAAAAAAAATAAAAAAATCCAAATCAGAAAATATTAATAAAGAAAATTTACCAGTAATTGTAGAAAAAAAATCATCTCGTTTACATAAACCAAAAATAAAAGAAGATTTAGGTTATATTGATAAAGATGTAATAATGGGAAAATCTAATCCATTAAGAGTATCAATAAGTAAACAATGTGAAAATGGATTATCAAAAATTAAAAAAATACCTCTTTCAAATTTTTTTTATTTTTCAAAAACTGTAGATGCACCTTCATTAAGTAAAATAGAAAAAAATATTAAAAATTATAAATATCAATCAACATATGAATTTATAATGGATTTAAGAAGATTATGGAATTATTATTTTCAAAATTATTATAATCAACCTGATATTTTGCAAAAAATAACAGAAATGAGTAAAAGTAGTGAAGAAATTTTAAATGAATTTGAATCATTTAGTGAAGATAAAGGAGAAATGAAAGAAATTACAAAAAAAATCGATTCTCTTGAAAGAGAATTAAAAGATATTAAAGGAAGTAATCAATGTAATAATAATTTTAATTATAATGTTATTAAAAGAATTAATTCTACTGAAAAAGCTATGTCTTATGATGAAAAAGCCGCTTTGAGAAATAATATTAGATTACTTAATCCTGAACAAAAAAAAGGTATTGTTAAAATTTTAAATGATAATGTTGATTTAACTAATAAAAAATATTTTGAATTAGATATTGAAAAATTAGGAAATAAAAAATTAAGAGAATTAGATAATTATGTTCAAGGATGTCTTAGAAAAAATAGATTAAATCAAAATAATAATATTAATAATAATGAAAGTATAAATAATGAATTATTAAATTTACAAAAATTAAAAACTGAATTAAATGAAAATAAAATTCCAAATGAAAAAGATGAAAAAGAAGAATTAAAAAAAGAAGAAGAAATTTTAGATGATTTATCAAGTTCAGAAGAATCAGATTCTAATTCTTTATCTTCAATAATATAAATAAAAAAAATAATTTTTTTTTATTTACCTATCATTATTTTTAAATGAGGCAGAAAAATAAATAAATTATAAACATTTTGACTATATATAAAATATGCTTAAATAAATTTATTAAAAAATTAAAAATAACTGAAAATTAAATAAATAAATGTCAGATTATATATATAATTGGCTAAATTATGTAGTTGGAATGTATCCATTTATAACAGACTTTAAAGAAGATTTTTATAATGGATACAAATTTGGTAATTTACTTATGAAATTAGAAATAATTTCAATAGATTATTTCATACAAAATTATAAAGATTCAAATGATAAAAATATAATAGATGAAAATTATGAAAAATTAATAAATGATTTAAAAGAAGGATGTCGTATTGATTTAACACCAAATATGATTCAACCAATATTAGAAAAAGATTTAACAGCAGCACTTAATTTAATATATAAAATAAAAGTATCTAATAATAATCAAAAAATTGGATTTGATCAAATAAGAACTTTTGATATTTATGCAGACCAAGAAGAAATTCAAAAACGTTTTAATGATATGGCTTCATTTGGTTTAGATACAATATCTGATAATAAAGATGATAAATTAAAAAATAATTTAATAAATAAAGATGAAGATGATAATCAAAAAAGAGAAATATTACCATATAATAATATAAAAATTAAAGTATCAAAAAAAGATAAAAAAAAGAAACTTATTCATAGAGGTTCAATGGAAGAATTATCAATTGAATATTTAGATGATAGAAAAAAAAGTGATTTTGATGATATTAATATTCCAAAAGAAAAAGGTTCAATTAATTTAAATAAAAGTCAAAGATTAAAACCAATTGTTGCTCTTAAAAATATTTCAAAATATAAAAATCATAAAAATGATATTAATTATTTACTAAATACTAATATTGATGATGAAAATAAAAAAGAATTAGAAAATAGATTTGATGTTAATGCATTTAGTGGAAATTTACATAAAATGGGATTTAATATTAATATGCCTCAATTAAAATATTTAAATGGAACTTCTAATTTAGATATGAGTCAAGATACTGTTATGTTAAAAGTAAAAGAACAATTAAAAGAAAGATTAAAAAGGAAAATGGGTCAAGATATAGAAAAACAAGAAATGATGAAAAATGAATTACAAAAAAGTCTTTTTTTACCAATTGCAAATCAAAAAGAAATTAATTTCTTTGATCCAAAAAAAAATCCATTTAATCAAAATAAAACAACTGAACATAAAGATAATTTAAGATATACAAATTTTGATAGAAGATTAAATTATGAGAAAACTTTAATTGAAAATAAAAAGAATAAAATAATAGAAAAAAGAATGAAATTTTTCCGTTCATTAATAATAAAAAATAAGGAACAAAGTGAATTAGAAAAAGAACAAAATAAACCATCAATAGCAGTATTAAGAGATACACATCAATCATTTCGTAAAACATTTTTTTTTACAGAATTAGATCAACAACCATTAGAAAAATCATTAGAAATAGCATCAATAAAAAAAAATAATATAATAAATGACAATCCATTAATAAGAAAAATAACTCATCAAATAATAGATTATGCATTTGAATGTTATTTATATCAAAAAGAAAATAATAAAGAATTAATTGACTTATCAGAATTTAAAGAATGGAATAGACGTTTTGTAATAGGAAAACCTTTAATTGATCCAATTTTTGATGCTGAAGCAGATGAAATTAAAAATAAATTAGTAAGTAAAAAGAAAATAAAATGGACAATTAATAATGAAAGAGAAATATTAGATTATATTAATTATACTGGAGAATGGGATGATAGATTTATAATACCAAAAGAAATTAGAGGAAAAAGTATTGAATTTATTGATATTTATCATCATTTAAATGATGATTTTGAACCTACAAAAGAAGAAATTGAAGATGTTATAATTCCAAGTTATCCTGTTCAAAATTATAGATTTTGTGAATTAGTTTCTAATGTTTTAGAATATAAATTTCCTATTAATAATAAAGGAAATGGAGAACAAATTGGAAAATGGGATTATATTCCTATTAAAATTTCTATGTTAGGTTATCCTTTATCCGGAAAAAAAACTCAAGCTGAATTAATTAATATTAAATTTCCTAAAATTAAAATTATTTCTGTTTTTGATATTATTAAAGAAAAAGTTAAAGAATGGAATGAAATAAATGAACCAATTGAAAATCATCCTAAATTTAAAACATTAAAACCAAATCAAATTGAACAAATGAAAGAAGAACAAGAAAAAAAAATTGAAGACTTTAAATCAAATAATACATTAATTAATCCATATATTGAAGATACTGATGAAAATAAAAAACCATCTGATGAAATATTATTAAAGTTATTAATTAATGCAGTTGAAAATGAATTTCCAATTAAAACTAAAGAAGAATGTTTAAATGAAATAATTGAAAGACAAAAAAAATTAAAAGAATTAAATGATAAATTAAAAGAATTAAAAGAAGAAAATGTAGAATCAAAAAAACCAAATTTAAAAGGTGAACAAGATTTAGAAAAAGAAATAGAAAATATTAAAAATGAAACATTTATTGGTTTTATTATTACAGATTATCCAAAAACTTTTTCTCAATGTGTATCTTTAGAAAATTATTTAACAGGATATATTGATCCAACATCAAAACCAAAACCTTTAAAAGAAGTTGAATTAGATAATTTATCATATTTACTTGATCTTTATTATAAACCAAAAGAAGATAATACAATTATAAAAGGAGGATTAGATTATATTGTTAATTTAAATGTTAATGAAGATATTATTAATGATAGATTTAATAATGCAAGATATGATCCTTTAACAGGGAAAATTTATAATGAAAGTGAAATTAATAAAGATGGTAAAATTAATATTGATAAAAAAATTTATGAAAGATTAACTAATGAAGTTCCTGATTTTGCAAATAATAATTTTGAAAATATGAAAAATGAATATATTGATAATTGGAGTAAAATTGAAAGATTTTATTCTAAATTTGGTATTAATAATACTACTGATGAAAATAATCTACAAAAAAAAAATGTTATTCATCTTTTTCAACAAATTGATAATTTAGAAAATAAAGATGATATTACAAATTATATAATTGATAATTTAATAAAAGTAATTCATGAAGAAAATGAAAAAAAAGAAGAAAAAATATATTCTGATCACGAAAAAGAAAAAGATGAAGATGAAATGGAAAAAATTAAAGTTGAAAGAATTAAAAGTCAATTAACAATGATGAAAAAAGAAAAAGAAAAAGAAAAAGAAATATCATTAATTGCAGAATCATCAAATACAGTTTTTAGAGAAATGACATTATTATCAGATAAATATAATAGAATATTAAAAAATTTTATTCAATTAATAGATAATCAATATGATGATTTATGTAAAAGATATAATTTAATACAAAGAAAATTTGAAAAATTTTTAAGTTTACAAACAGATAAAAAGAAATTAATTAGGGTTTATATTAAGAAATTTAATAATTTTTTAAAAAGATTTCCATCAATTGCAAATCATGAAATTGTTGCAAGAGAATTTAAAAATGATATAGAAGATTTAATTAGTAAATTATGGTTATATGTTAAAGAAAAACAAATTGGTTGTATTAATGAATTAAATGAAATATTTAATGCTTGTTTCTTTGAAAATGAAATGAATAAATTTTATTCTGTTGTTTTAGATGTATTTAAAATTGAAACAGAAAAATATTTAATAGCATTTGAATTAATATTAAAAATATATGGTAAAAAAAATGAAGAAGAAAAAGAAGAAAAGTCTCTTAATGTTGATAGTGAAATAATATTTAAAGATATAGTTGAATTTGATAATAAAAAAATATATCCTCTTCAATTCTTTATAAATAATATTAATATTATATTTTTGAATTCAATAAAATTAATAATAAGTCAACAAGAAAGAATAAAAGAATTTGAAACTCAAATAAAATCTCAACAATCAAATTTAAATGAATCAACATATTCAAAAGTAAAAAGAAAAACAGAAGGTTCATCTTTAGCAACAACACATACAAAATTTGTAAATGAAAATACACTTGAAGATAAAATAAAAAAAATATTAACTAAAGAAAAATTAAAATTTAAATTTAGAATGCAAGTATTAAAATATTATTCAATTGATTATTTAACAAGAATATCATATACAACTGATAGAGTACATAGTAATATGGATGCTTGGATTATTGTAAGTGTTAAATTACAAAATAAAGCTCTTAATAATGTAAGAGAAATATTAAATAAATTTATTGAAAAAGTTCAAATAATTCCTGAAGATTATTTTAATAAATATCATTTAGATACTTTTGATGCTGATATTGAAGTTTATGATCAAATTAATTATGAACATATTTTAGGAAGTAATAAAAGAGAAAGACATTTTCATATTGAATTTAATTATGATGTTGATTCTCTTCGTTTAAGTTATGAATATTTAAAACAATATAATTTTGAATATAATGTCATTCCTAAAAATGTTTTTATGGAAATGTTTCTTAAAAATATTTTCTTTAATAGAAATGATAATAATAAAAGAATTAATATTAATTGTATATCTCCACCTTTAAAATATCTTTCTTATAAAAATGTAATGAAATTAGTTGATAAACTTAAAGTTTCCTATGTTGATGATAAAAATGAAATTATTGATGAAAATGAAGATATTGAAAATAGAATTATTGATAAAGAAAATGTTTATGAAGAATATATTAATTATGGACAATTTTTTACTGTTATTTCTCTTATTGGTAGTGAAGTTATTCATAATGATGAAGTTGAAAAAATTGAAAATGAATTTAAAGATAAGTTTATTAAAGGTAATTATATAACAAAAGAAGACTTTTTAAATTATAAATTTTGGTTTGAAAATGATGAATATTTAGAAGGAAAAATTGAATCACTTAAAGAGTTTTTATTTGAAATTTGGAAAGATGAAAAAGGTGAATTATTTAATTTGAAAGAATTTATAAATTGTCTTGATCCTGAAAAACATGGAGGAAAAAAGAAAGATAAAATATTATTAATTGATTATTATAATTTTGCTTTCAATTAAAATAATAATTAAGAATATATATATTAAAAAAAATAAAAAAAATAAATAAAACTGATTCAAACTATTATATTAATTAACATACTCCTTAATTAAACCTATAATAAATATTCAAAAAAAACAAAGGAAAACAAAAAAAAATTTTTTTCTCAAACATGATTTTTCAATTGTTTATTTAAAGCATCTCTAATATGAGAAGGTAAAAGATCTAAATTTCTATTTCTTTTTTTCTTAGGAACAATTTTAATTTTTTGCATTTTTTTAATTAATTCTTGTTCTTTTTCCCAATCATCTTTAACTCTATTATCATTTTTACTTAAATATTCTTTTAAACTTAACATTTTATCACTTTTCTCATTTTTATCTTGAGTTTTAACATGTTCATAAATATAATCAAAATTAACTGGAGGTAAAGGACCAACTGAAAGTGAGTTTTCTTTAATATCATCAAAAGTTTGTTTTAAATCCATAAAATCTCTTTTATCAATATTTGTTTGTGAAAAAAAAGATAATAAATTATCTTGATATTGTTCTAAAGAAAAATTTTTATTATTTTGTACTTTATTATATTGATCTATATATTTTGGTGTCATTCCATATAATTTATCTAATATTTTTCTTTGACGTAATTTATTACTTAATTTTTTATCTTTTTTTTTTTGAAATTGATTTTTTATTTGAAGTTGAAGATCGTAATCTTCTTCTTTATGTGAATTAAAGTCATTTAAATTTCTATATTGATGAATACTTTTTCTTGGTACAATTAATTTACTTGTTAAAAATACTTTTGTTTCCATTGATACTTTTTTTTCAGGTTTTACTTGAGGTTTTTCATTTGATGATGTATTTGGTGTTGACATTTTTATTTATATTATATAATTAAATTATGTTATAATTTTTTTTTTCTTTTTTTTCTTTTTTTATTATTATTTATTATTTATTATTTAAAAATGCAAAATGATGATTCTATGATTATACAAAAAGAAACTAATGAAGCTAAAGAAATATTAAAAGATTATTTTGCAAAAGAACAAAAGAAAATTACAAGAATACCTTTTTATAGATTAGAAGAAGCAAAAAAAATTGAGGAAAAAAAGTTAAAAAATATTCATAAAACAGAAAAAAAAGAAAAAGAAAAAACAAATCAATTAATGCATAAAAAATCATTAATAGAAAGAAGAAAAACAAAAAAGACAAAAAAACAAAGAGAAAATTTATCATCAAAGCATCAAAAAAATATTAATAATGAAATAGAAACATCATCTTTTGAAAGAAGTGAAACTCCAAATTCACTTTTATTAGAAAATCAAAGAGCATCATTTTCAAATAAAAATAGTAATGATAATACTCCAATTTATTTAAGGAAAAATAATCCTAATATAATGCATGATTTAAAATATTCTCAAATTACAGTTTTTCCTTCTAAAAGAGAAATGAGATTATCAAAAAAACAACAAAGACTTCAAAATGCAGAAAATACAATTGGAAGTTTTTTAACTCCTGAAAATAAAATTCAAATTTCAAATTTAATGAATAAAGAAAAAAAAAATAGTATTAATTCAGTGGATTATAATAACATAAATAAAAATGAAAATAGTAAAAATTATTATTATAAAAATAAACAAAATGGATTTAAACATAATTATAAATCTGATACAAAATTATATCATGTTCCTTTTGATCCTATTTTTGAACCTGATGAAAAAAATGATATTAATAATGAAGAAAATGATTTTTCTTTTTCAAATGAAGATAATGATAATTATGATGATAATATTAGTTTAGATGAAGAAAAAGATATTATTGAAGAAAAAAAAGAAGAACATGAAGATGAAAAATCTGAAGAACATAAAAATGAAGAAAAAAATGATGATGATAAAAATAATAACGAAGTTAAATTTGGTGAATTAAAAAAAAAACACAAAAGATTATCTAAATTTAAAAAAGCTGTTTTGAAATATAGATTACAGAAAAAAAAATATTTATATAATAAAATATTTAATGAGCATAATTATAATAATGAAAGAAATCAAATTGAATTAAAAATTGAAAATAATAATAATCATTTAAAAGATAATGAAAATAAAGATAATAAAAATACAATTAAAAATAATGATTATCATATTTTTCAAAATTCTTCATTATTTGATTATTATAATAATTTAAATCAATCAGATGATTATGACTCAAAATATTATAACCAAATAAATAATTATTATTATTATTTTAATAATGATTATCCTTATAATTATTCTTTAAATAATTCATTCATGAATAATCAATATAATCAATATTATTATTTTAATCCTTCTAATAAATTTTCTTTTGAAACATTTATTAATGAAAAGAAAACTAAAATTAAAGAAAATAATTTCGTTTATGGAATAAGTAATCAAATAGATAACAAATTGAAATTAAATAATGAAAAAAAAATATATCCTGAACCAGGAAAAATTTTAATAATGGATTTACAAAAGAAAATAAAAGAAAATGAAAATAAAGAAGCTCAATTATTTACATTTGAAAATAATAAAAACCAAAATAATGAAATTGAAAAAGATAATCAAGAAAAAGAAATTACAAAAGAAGAAATAAATAATAATTTTGCAAAATTTAAAGAAAATTTAAACAAAGAATATCAATTTGATACATTAGATATAGATAATTTAAATGGAAAAGAACTAAATGATTATTTAAAAAAACATAAAAATATAGATAAAATTACTATAAAACAATTAAAAACAATTCTTCCAAAAGAAGATTTTGAAGAATATATGAAAAATTTTGAAGGAATAGAAAATCCAAAACAAAAACATTTAATAAGAGAATATGTTGATCAAATTTTAGATAATAAATTAGATGAAAAATTTTCTAATTTTATAATAAAATTAAGGGACTTATATTATAAAAAAAAGACAAATGCACCATTAAAAGCAAAAAAAAGATTTGTTGTTGGAATGAGAGAAATTGAAAAATATTTAAAATTAAAAGAATTATTATGTTTATTTATAGTACCAAATATTGAAAAAGTAAAGGATGAAAAAAATTCTTTAGATTTAAGAATATTAGATATAATAAATAAATGTAGAACAAATGAAATCCCAATATTATTTGGATTAAATAAATACAAATTAGGAAAAATTTCAAGAAAGAAAATTTCATGTGTATCAATGTTAGGTATAGTTGATGTTAAAGGTTTAGAAAAAGAACTTAAAGATATTGTTGAATATGGTGAACATTTTAGAAGAGATTGGTATATTAAAAATTATAATAATAAAGAACAATTTAAAGATAATCAATATATATTAATGGATACATTTGATTATTATCATAATCAATTGGAAAATTCAAAAGAGGAAAAAATATAAATTTTATAAAATTACATATTTTAAAATGACTTATTAAATTAATCTTTAGGTTATAATATTTTATATATATATATTATTAATTTATTAATTTGAAACATTATTAATGTAAATTAACTTTTTACACTTTATTTAATTCTTTTAAATAGTTTTTTACATATTAAAACATGACTTTAGTAAATTTTCTGTTCTTAATTTTATTTTATTTAATTGTTCTTCTATTTGATTTTTTGTAAAACTTTTTGTATCTGTTCCCCATGTTATATTATTACTAAAATTGACAGTAGTTGATGAATTATTTATTGAATCTCCTTTATATTTTTTTGGTATTTTTGGTATTAATGGACTATATTTTCTTTCTTTACAATGAATTTTTATTTGAGTCCTTAATAATCTATCCTTTTCTAATTGAGAAAAACTTCTTACTAAATTATAATTTTTTTTATTTATTTTTTTCTCATCTTTATTTCCATTTAAAATATTTTCTGATAAATTATTCATACTGAAATTTTTTTTTATTTTAATATTTGAATGATATTTTAAAAAATTTGATAATTTATTTCTTGATAAATCGTTATTACTTTTAAATAATAATTCATGTTTATTTATTGTATTAATTGTTTCAAATTTATTTATAAGACTAATTGGTTGAAATTCAATTGTTTTTGTACTTTTTTCATTTAATTGATCTTCTAAATATTTTATTTTTTTTTCTAATAATAAAATTTTATCTTTTAATGATTTTATTATTTCATCTTTATTTTCTTCCTCTGATATATGATATGAATAATTTATTATTTGTGGCATTTTATCATTTAATTTAATAATACTTTTACATCTAGGGTTTTCAATACTTCTATATTTTGTTTTGGATAAACTTAAAAAATTACCACTTGAATATAAATTAATTACCCTTTTATTTTCATTTTTTAAATTTGACATTTATTATTTATTTAATAAAATATTTAAAAAAAATGAATATAAAAAAGTTTTAATATAATATTTTAACAAAACAATATCTCAATCATTTTTTTACACTTTAATATTGATAAAATATATTTTAATACTAGATATTGATGAAATAATTTTATATTTTTCTAAAAAATTAATTAACTTTATTTTTATAATAAAAATAATTAATTCTACTTTTTGAATAAATAAATAAATTATGACTGAAAAAAAAGATATGAATTTAATCAGAAACTTTTTAATCAAAAATGTAAAAAATAATAAAGATATTAGTATGATGAATTTACCTTTTTTAAAATTAAATCTTTTACACCAAGAATTCTTAGATGTTGAAACAGAAAAAAAAGAACAATTAATTAATTCAGAAACAATCAGATTAATAAAAAATAATAGTGAAGATTCATCATTTATTTCTGAAATAAGAATAAAATTAATGAATGAAAGAGAAAAAGAAAAATTAAAAAAGAATTTAAAATATAGTTTTGTAAATAAAAATAAAAATAAAAAAAAATTCCGAGAAAACTTTAGTTTATATAACCAAAACAGTAGTTCAATAAATCCAAAATTAAAAAAATTTTTATTAAATAGTAATGACATAGAAGAAAAAACTAAAAATTCTTTAAATAGATCAAATATATTAAATAAGAATTCAAGTTCATTAAACTTAAAACCAAAATATCAGATTTTTATGACAAAAATAAAATCTAATAAATTAAATTTAAAAAAAAAAAATAAAAGTTCATGTTCTTTACATTCATCATATAAAGAAAATTGTAATTCAGATAGAAATAAAAAAATAGAAGAAATACTAAAAAAAACATCAAAAGAAGGATTTAATATTGAAGTTGGAATAAATAAAATAATGGAAAATGATATTAGTGAAGAAAAAAATATAAAAAATAATACATTAACAAAACTAACTCTAATATCATTTAAAAGAAAATTAAAGAACATAATTAAAAAGTTTAAAATAAATCAAAAAGAAGATTATTTTCCAGAATTAAAAAAAATAGACGATGAAAAAAATTCAAATAAACCTTTAAAACAAGTAAAAGATAATAGAACTGGAAAATATATTTTAATGAAAGAAGGAAAAGCAGATTTAGTAAATTTTGGTGATGCATATTCAAAAATGGAAGATGCTTTATTTTATAATAATAGAAAACCAATTTTATCAAGATATCCTGAAATAAGATTAAATGCTGATATAAGAAATTTAAATAATGTAGAATATGTAAATGAATATCCAGAAAGAATTAATAAAAATACTAATAAAATGATTTCTTTATTTTATAAAAATATGAAATTATATAATTCAATTGAATCTCAATTAGAAAATATAAATGAGAATAATTATTTGAAATAAAGTATATTTTTAAGTTTTATATTTTTTTTATAGTATAAATTTAAAATTTAATAGATTTTTAATTGAGATAAAAAAATATTAATAATATTCCTTTTCTAATATTATTTATTTTAATAAATTTTACAACAAGCATTATCTTCTTTATCTTTTTTTCTTTTTTTTCTTGGAATTTCATCCTTATTATCATCATTAGAACCTGAATCACTATCGCCTTTTTTTTTATTATTTTCTTCCTGTTCAAATTCAATTAATTTTTTTAATTTTTTTGGTATTTTAATGATATGTTTTGTATTACAAATTATACAATCAATTGAAAAATCTTCACTCTCTTTATCAAATTCTCCTTTTTTAATTTTATCTTGAATTAATTGACTAATACTTTTATAACATTTTCTACATAAAGTATGTTTTTCTTCACAACAATTATAATCTTTATTTTCATTATCTTTAATAATTTCAATATTCATATAATTTCCTTTATTATCTTTTTTACTAGGAATGCCACATTTCATACAAAATTTTGAACAAATATTAATTAATCTTTCATTTGCTTTTGTTTTATAATGTTCAAGTTCTTGGTCATTATATAATAAATAAATAGCATAATCAATATCAAAAGGATTTCCACAAGCACAAATTGATGGTTTTATATTAGATTTCATTTTTTCAAAATTAGTTAAGATTATTTTATCACTTGTATCTTTCATTATAAATTTTCCAACACACATTTTACATATTTTACATCCACAATTCATTTGAATAAATTCTTCTTCTAAATGATATAAATTTCCACAAATTAAACATGAATTTGTCATTAAGTAAATTAAATGTGATTGTATATTTGATGATTCACCATATAAATATTTAAATTCTGGTAAAGATAATTTTAATATTTCTTCTTCGTATTTTTTTGGCTCTGTTAATTCAATATCACGAGTGTAATATTCTGGAAATTCAAAATTTTCTTTTGTAAAATATGTTATTCTTTTTACTAATACTTTATTTATATTATCAATTAAACAATTTTGACATATTGGAAAATCTTTTTGTATTTTTTCTAATATAATACTCTTTGATTGTATTTTGCATTGTTCACAATATAAATCATCACAAAATAATTTAATACAATTATTTTCATTATAATTAATTTTATTTAATATATCATAAGATAAATCATTAAAATGAGATTTAAAATATGAAGAAGTATAAGCAATTTTATATTGTTGTTCAGAATAAATTAATTCAATTGTTAAAGAATTTTTTAAAGGTGAATTATCATGAATTAATTGAATTTTACCAAATCCTTCATTAACATATAATTTTAAATTAGCCAATAAAGCAAAAGGTGTAATTAAAAAAACAAAAAAATCAGGATCAGTTTGCATCATATTAATTCTATTATCTAAATAACTTTTATAATTAAATATTGTTAATTCTTTATTAAAATATTTTTTAGGTAAAATTTTATAAGTGATTAATTCACCAATATCAAATAATTTATTATTTTCAATAATGAAATTTGCTAATTTCATTTTCATATATTTTATCATTGAATTACAGAAATTATTATTTGAACAAAATGCTCTATTTAATGTCATAATTGCTAAATTAATATCATCTTTTTCTATATTAGATTTTATCATTCCTAAAATTATTAAAACTTCATTAGTTTTAATTTCTGCATTTCTATAATGAAAAGATTTCACAATTTCCATTGAAACAAAGAAAATTATTTTTTTAATTTCAAGAATATTTTTAGATATTATTAATTTTTCAAGATAACTAAACATAAAACATCTATAAAAACTATCACCATCATTTTTAGCATTTCTATAACATTCTATATCATTCAAAGTTTCATTTTTTTCAAATTTATAACAAGGTGAAATATTATTAATAAAATTTTTTATATATTCTTCATTATCATCATATTGTATTATATCTTCTTTTACTTTTTCAATAATGTTATTATTATTTGATAAAATTTCATTTAAAAATGAATCAACTTGTAAAGTTAATGTTTCTTCATCTAATTCAGAATTAAATTTTAATGAATTAATATTTTTTAGTTTAGAAATTTCTAATTTGGAATAAAAAATATCTTTTATAAATTTTTCCTTTTTATCTTCATTTAAATCTTCATATTCATTTGCAACATTATTATGTGCTTTATCTATTTTTTTTAAATTATTTATATTGATAATTTGTTTATTATTTGAAAATTGTTGCTCATTGTTTAAAATATTATTAACTTCATTTAAATCATTATTCCTTAAATTATTGTCAAAATTAAAATCATTCATAAAATTATTTTGATTACTGATTTGATTTGATATTTGATTATCATTAACTTTATTTGAAATTTTTGGAATTAGATTATTTTCATTTTGATTTGAAATTATATTATTTTTTCCATTATAATGTATTTCTGAATTGAAAAGAATTCCTTTATTTTTGAAATTTTTATTCATATTTTGAATTTTGTTTGGATTTGAATGTTCCTGATTTGATTTATCAAATAATTTAAAATCTAAATCTTCTACTGGATTAAAATCAATCTCATCTTTATTATTTTGGTTTTGTTCTTTATTTGGCTCAGAAAATTGAATATTTCCTATTATATTTCCAAAATCTAAATTTTTATTTTCTTCAGATATTTTATTTATTTCATTATGAATTATTTTATTTTCATTATTATTATTAACATTGTCTTTATTATTTAAATTATTATCAAAATTAAAATCTAAAATATTTTTATTGTTATTTGGATGGTTCATATTATTTAAAAACTCATTTTCATTATTAATGATATTTTTATCATGAGCATTATTATTATTTAAAATAATATTTTCATTATCAATAATATTTTTATCATTTGGAACATTTTTATTATTTAAAATGATATTATCATTATCAATGAAATTTTTATTATGCTCATTATTGTTATTTAAATTGTTATTATCGTCATAATTTTTATTATTTAAAAAGATATTATTGTCATTATTAAAAAAATTTTCAAATTCATTATTTTGATTTTTATTAATATCTTCAGCAGGTTTATTTGTATTATTTAAAATAATATTATTGTTATTTGAAAAATTATGATTTGTATCATTTTTATTGTTTATTATTTGAATATTATTCTGATTTTCAAAAGGTTGATTTTGTTTATTTTGAATCATATTATTATATGGATTATTTGAATTATTTTGATTATGATTAATATTATTATTATTTGGATGATTTGTATTATTTAACAGAATATTATTATTATTATTATTTGCATTATTGTTAATATTTTTATTTGATATATTATTATCCCCAAAATGAGTATTAAAAAAGACATTTGAATTATTATTATTATTTACTTTATTATTAATAATATTATTAAAATTTTGATTTTTTATATTTGGATTTTCATTTGTTTTATTATTTTTTTTTTTAGAAATAGAAAAATTTATTTCATCATTTGGATTATTAATTTTTTGCTCAATAGGATGTATTAAATCAAAATTAACTACTTCTTTTTGTTCACCAACTTTATTTATGGCTACCTCATCTTCATTATCAGAAAAAAGAACATCTGCAATTTTTTCTCTATTTTCATCATTTGACATTATTTTTATGAATTAATAAAACAAAATCAAATTTATAATAATAAAAAATAATTATTTATAAAAGATTAAAATAAAATATAAATAACATTCAAAAAGAATAATATTAATAATATTTTATTTATTTAGTTTATTTAATCACAATTAGTTCAATCATTTTATCAAATTATTGAAAACAACTTCAAATTATTCATGTTCTACAAATCTTGAGACAGAATCATCTTTCTCTCACTCAAATCAATTATTTAATTCAAAAAGAGAAAAATATTATTTTTTTAATACTTTTTTTATGAGTAATTTTTTTTATTATTTTATATATTTTTTTAATATGTTTTTGATAATATAAATAATGTATATTAATATTTTGGTTTTTGAAAACATTTTGAATTCATTTAAATTTTTTCATATATACAACAAAAAGTTTTTAAATAAATCATTTATTTTAAATTATTTTCAAATACAGTATTTAACATTGGAACATATGAGTTATTTATTTTTTATATTTAAAATTACTTATATTGCTTAAATTTAAATAAATGATGAATTTTTTAAATTTTTAAAGGACATTAATAAAAAAAAAGATTATAGAAATCATTAAAAAAAACAAATAGAAAATCTTTCAATTAAAGTAAAGAAAAAAATTTATTGAAACATAAAATAATAGAAACACAAGAGAAGCATGTAGAAACAATTAACACAAATAAAATATTAGATAAAATAGAAAAAGAGTAAACACAAATTGTTTTTCTTTAGAAAGATTAGATAATATTGATAATTCTAAAGTAATTGGAAAATTAAATGAGATTATTTTAACTGGAACTGTTAGTGAAAGTATAATTAAAAATCGAGAAACAAATAATATTGAAAATAAAAAAGAAAAGATATTGTGGGATAATTCAACAATAATAAAATGTATTATCAATATTTATAATATTATCAATAAAAATTCAATAAATTACAAACTATAATTAATATTATTGTTTTATTCATCTGAATCATATATAAAATCATATAAACCAGGATTTATTAATGCAATATCTTCTATAACCTTTTTTTTTCTTTTAAAATGTTCAGAAGAATAATTTCTTTGAATTTTCCTTCTTGGAAGAAAATATATTTTATTATCTCTTCTTTGAATTTTCTCTTTTAATTTCTTTAACTTTTTAAATTCATCTTCTTTTTGTTTTTTATTTTTTTCAATTTTTTTATTTTTCTCAATATCACTTTGAATTTTTTTAAATAAATCAGAATAAATATATTTACTATTTTTATAAATAGAAATTTGTGAATTAACAAAATCAATAATAAATTCAATTTTACTTAACATATCCATCATTTCACTTTCTTTAGAATGTATTTTTCTTGTAATTAATATATCTATATTAATAATATCTTCTAAATTAATTTGAGAACATGTACGATATAAATTAATAATAGAATTATATAAATTTGGTTTTCTCTTTTTAATTTCAATATATCCTTGTTGAAATATACTAATACGAGGTTCTTTTTTTTTAATTTCTTTTTTTGTTTGTGAATTTTTCATAATTTCTATTAAATTATATTTTTCTTTATTTAAAACTTCATTTTTATGTTTTTGAATATTTAATAAATTTTCTTTTTCTTGAATATCTTCAGTTTCTATTTTAATTTCATGTTCCTTTTCTTTTACTATTTCATCTCTTTCTTTTTTCAATTCTTGAATTTGAATTTTAATTTTATTATATTCATCAAGATAATTAATAGTTTCATATTCAAATTTTTTAATTCTTTCAAATAATTCTTCAGGAGTTGAAAAACATAAATTATATTTATAATCTCTGATTCTTCTTGCTTCTCTTATTGAAATATTTTTGTAAATTCCTACAATTGTTGGTTTAGATGTTAAAACTTTATCAAAATTTATTATACTTTTTCTTGTTGATTTTCTATCTCTCTCTCTCTCAAATTTTTTTTTTGTTAATTGTTTTTTATATTTATATCTTATATCTGTTTCCTCTCCTGAAAAATTTTGAGGATTACTAAAAATTTTTTTTATATTTTCATCTGTTTCTTCAATTAATGATTTATAATAACTTGGTAAATCTAATTTTTTTTCTTTAACTAATATTTGAAAAAAAATCCATCTAACTATATTATTTTTATCTGATAATTGTTTACGAATTAATGTTTCAATTTGTGTTAATTCATTTTTTTGTTTTATTATTTGTTCCATTAAATTTGTATTTTTTGATTTTTCAATTTCTCTTTGAGTTTCTAATACTCTTACATAATCACTAAATTTTTGAAAAAAATTTTCATGAAATAATTTATTTGCTTTTTTCATTGATACAGTCACATTATCAATACTATCAAAGTCATTTGCTATTATTTCTTTTACTCTAATTTTCCTTTCATTTTTAATATCAATTGTATATTTATTTAATATTATTTCTCTTGTTTTATTTATTATATCTCTTATACTTTGTTTTTTTTGTTTTAATTTATTAACTTTAAAATCAATTTGAGTTTTTGAAGGAATTTCTTCTATATCTTGTGTATATGTTTCAAAATAACGCAATAATTTTAAATTTGATTTAAAATTGCTATTAAAATCTAATTTATTTTTTTCTTTTTTTTCTTCTTTCTTCTTTTTATTTTTTTCCCCTTTTTTAGTTTCTTTTTCTTCATCTGCTGAAAAAATTCTATATGGTTTAATTGGTCTTTCTGTTTGAATTGTTCGAAAAGCAGTTTCAGTAAGATATAAATTACTATTACTATTATTACTATTTAGAGAATTAAAATTATAAATATTAGAATTTATATTTCTAGAACGAGTACTTTTAATATTTAAAGTATCATCTATATTTGATTCTTTTTTATTTTTATCTTTCATGTTTTTAACATTTGATAAATGATTAATTGAAGAATTCATTGTTGTTAATGTTTGATGATTTGATATTATTGGAAATTGAGAATTATTTCTATTATGTGTTGGAGTCACTATTGTATTAAAACTATTTTTTTTTTTATTATCTTCAGATAATACTCTTTCCTTTTCCCTTCTTTCAAATAAATAATAATTTGTATATTTTAAATTTGGAATTTTTATAATATTGATTTTTTGCATTTTTTATATTTCAAATTAAATATATATTATTTATTATATAATAATAGAAATAAAATACGATTTTATTTATTTAAATGTTAGGAAATGGCCTTTTAAAAATAAGATATAATAATAATATTCAATTAAAAGAAAATTTATCATTATTTAAATATAAAAAACAAAATAATTTCCAATCTCAAACATCAAATCATAATAATTCATTAAGTATAATAGATTTCTTAGGAAAATATTGTCAAAAACCTAATTCAAATTCTTTACCAAAAATATCAAAAGAAAAAATTCCAAAACAAATAAATAAATGTCCGGAAAATAAATATTCAAAAGATAAATATTTACATACTTTAAAATCAAATAGAAAAAGAAGAATATTTTTACTAGATAATCATCACACAGAAGTAAATAAAAATTTAAAAACAATTTCAGTAAAAGAACCAATGAATTATATAATAGGAAAAACTATAGCACATAGTACAACAGGAAATTTAAAAAAATGTAAAAATAAAATAAATGGTATGAATTATTGTGTAAAAATATATGATGAAAATGAAAAAGAAATAAAATACTTAATAGAAAAAGAAATATCATTAATGAAAGAAATATGTCATCCTAACATAATAAAATTTATTAAAAAAATAAAAATAGAATCAACAAATTACATAATAATGGAATATGTAAATGGAATAACCTTATCAACATTTATAAAAAATCAACCAAATAAAAAATTAAATGAAATAACAACAAAAAGAATTTTATATCAATTAACATCAGCATTATCATATTTACATAAGAATAATATTTGTCATAGAGATTTAAAATTAGATAATATATTAATAGATGATAAAATGAATATAAAATTAATTGATTTAGGTTATTCAATGTATTCTAATGATAATACTTATTTAAATTTTTTTGGTGGAAATATTAATTATTTAGCTCCAGAAATATTAAAGAAAAGAGAATATAATGGTTCTGCAGTTGATGTTTGGAATATTGGTATTATTTTATATTATTTATTATGTGGTTGTTTTCCTTTTAAAAATAATGATCAATTATTTGAAAATATTAATAAAGGTAATATCTTATTTCCTGATAATTTATCTTTAGGAGTAAAGGAATTAATTCAAAAAATGCTTTGTGTTAATCCTGTTAGTAGGATAACTACGAATAAAATTTTAAAAAATGAATGGTTATTAAATATAATTAATATTTTTGATTGATGACTTAATTTGTTTATTTTTTTTGCTACTTTCTATTTTAAATTTCTCTTTGATTATGTAGATATAATTTGTATCTATATTTTTCATATTTTTTCATATATCTTTAAAAAAATAATTAGATAAATAAATAAATTTTATATATTTAAATAATAATTATATGAAAAATTATAAAACTAAACCTGTATACAATACATTATAGCCTAAAATAAAAATGAATATTATACTTTCATTCTTCTCCTACAATTTTATTTATTAATTAATTGTTTTGTTAAATATGATGATAATTTTTGATGAGTTGAAAGTAATTTTGATATTAGTTTAAATCCAAAACTTAATTTTTTAATTTCAATTAAATTATTTCCAATTATTTTTAATAAATAATCATAACTCTTTTCATCACAAACACAAAGTGCTTTTTGTATAATATAATTACCAAAAGGATTTGTAATTAATTCAATAATATTTTCTTCTTTCTCAAGAATTTTCTCAAGTAATATTTCATGAATATCTTTACAATTAAATTCTAAACATTTTTCAATTGCATTAGAAGAATATTTTGTTTTACAAATAAATAATAATTGAGGTAAAATTTTTTTAATAGTTTTTATTTTTAAATCTAAAGGTTCTCTTTCAATAATATATTGAAAGACATAAGTTCCATATTGTTCTCTTAATAAAGTAAATATATTATCAAAGAATAATTTTAATATTTGCTCTCTAATATGTAATGGTGATATTTGTAAACATTTTTGAATTGTACAACAACCAAATTTATTTGTTGAAATTAAGAAAAAATTACTTTTTATATAATCATATATTAATTCATTCTTTGGAAAAGTTATTTTTTCAATATATTTTTGTATAATATGATTTCCATGTGATGTTAATATTAATTTATCAATTGATTTAAATAATATTTGATTAAATTTATCAAAAATATCATTTTTATTTTCAATAATTGAAACTAATTTTTGTAAAACTCTTGTTCCAAAAGAATTAATTCCAATTTCATAAAAATTATTTTCAATAATATTTAAATAAATATTAAGATTTTCATTTGATAAAACATCAATGACAGCTTGAAATAAATAATTTCCAAATTGATCACACATAAGATTAATAAATTCTTTTTCTGAATAATTCTTACAAAGATAAGGAAAAAATACATCATTTGTAAATTTTTTATTGTTTCTTAATTTAATTTGTAAGAGTCGACTTCCATTTTGATCCATAATCAAAAATGGAGAAATCTGATTAATATTGTTTTCATTTATTAATGAAGAATTAAAAAATAAAAATTGATTATTTTCTAAATTTATATTTTTATTTTGTGAAATGGAATTATTTTGAATCTCTTCATTTGAATTTTCATTTAATGAATTTGATTTTATTTCATCCAAATTATTTAAAGGTTTTTTTTGAAGAATAAAATTTCTACTCATGCATTTATCACAATATTCTTTGTAATGATTTTTTTGCTCATAACTTAAAAAATCAGAAAAACTAAAATATTAATTAAAAATTATTCTTACTAGTTATAAATACTTGGAATGAATTTATTATCTTCAATTTCAATTTTATCTTCTGAAATTGGTGAATTTTGTGTTTGATTATGACCAAAAATTTGAGATTTTAAAACATAATTTCTACTTTGTAGAAACATTTTTTCATTTGTTCTTAAGATATCTAACATTTAATAAATTTATTTATTAATGAAGTTTTTATTTTTTTGGTTTATATATTCTATTGCATAAAGATTTTTTTTAATATTTATTTTTAAATTATATTTTTTTTATTACATACAATTTTTATTATTTTATTTGTCATTTATTTTTTTTATTATACTAATGAAGTTGAATTTTTAACATTAATTTATTTAATGAAAATTATTTTTTTTACAATTATTTTTTTTAATTTATTTTAGAAGGAGTTTTAATTACCCAAAAAGAATTAGAATATTCACTAAATGTTTTCATCAATTTATTTAATTTACTTTCTTGAATATTTAAATTATTTTCTTTTAAATAATTCTTAATTTGTTGCTTCTTAACTCCATTTTCTTTACTCATAAAATCAATTAATTTTAATCTTATATCATTATTTTCATCATCAATATTTTTTAAAAAACAATATTTATCTTTTATTACTAAGCAAACATTACTAATTTCATTTCTTATTTTTTTTACATTTTCATCATCATTTAAGTCAATGTTTAATTCATTACAAATTAATTCTAATAAATCACCATAAAATAAACAATCATAATTTGCAAAAATATTATTTATTGTATTTTCAATTATATTTCCTATGACACTTTTGTTTTTTTTTTCAAAATTGATATCAATAAATTCATCTTTATTATCTTTATCATCTTTATTTTGATTATTTTTAGTATCAATAGTATTATAATTATTAGAAATCTGATTATTATTAATATTTTTATTATTATTATCAAAATAATTATCTTCAATAGGAATATCATAATCTCCAGTAACAGTTTCATCAACAATATTTTTAAGTAATAAATCATAATATTGTTCTTTATTAAGTAAATTATCATATTTATTAGAGTAATCAATATTTGTAATTTTTTTTAATATTTGATTAGAATCAATTGTATTTGGTTGAAATAATTGATATGGAATATATTCTACATTTAAATTTTCTTTTTCTATTATCATATTATTTCTAAAATCTTTTTTATCTTTTTTTTTAATTGTTATATCCTTTTCAAAAGATGAAAAATCATGTCTAAATTGATAAACATTTGATATTGGTGTTAAAAATAATTTTCCATTTTTAAATATACCTATACATAAATTTGTATTGGAATCTATTTTTTCTCCTTTCATTGTTTGAGTTTTTGAAAAATTATATGCTCTATTATCTAAATATTGGGGATCAATATTAACATCTAATTTCATTGATGAATGTTCTTTATTTATTGATAATGTGTTAAAATTTTGTGTTTTTAAATTATCTTTTGGAATTAAGGGAAATTGGAATAAATTAACTTCATTTTGAAATTCTCCTGAATATATTATATCTATTTCTTGCTCTATTTCATCATCAATTTCCATTTTGTAATTTTGAGGATAATTAAATATATTTTAATTCATTTTTTAAAATTTTTTTTAACATTAATAATTATTTAAAAAGAATATTTATTCATTTTATATTATTAAAGGGATTATTTTAAAGTTTTGAATATAACAAAATAAAATGTTTTTGTAAAAAATTAAAAATGTTGAATATTATTATCAATTAATAGTTAATATTTTTTATTTTATAAAAAACTTTTTATATTTATAAATTTTTAAATATTGATAATTAATAATAAATATATCAAAAAAAATAAAATACGATAAAATTCTATTTAACAAAAAATCTATATGATAGTATTGAACTCTTGACCATCCTACTATCTTTAAAAAAAATTGTTTTTCAAAAGAATTGTAAAAAATTCATTGTATTTTTTTAAAAAGAGTACTTGAAACTTTTTTCAATGTAAATAATGTATCAACTGTTTTATCATTTGACTTATAATCAATTTTTTCTTCTTTTAATTTTTGACTGTCAATTTCATTAATTTTATAAATATGTTTTACTTTTCTTTTTCTTCGAATTTTAAAATTTTGAAATTTCTTTTTACAATCTTCATTTTTTGTATTTCTAATCTTTTTTTTTATACCTTTATTTTCGATATCTTTCTTTTTCATTTTAACTGTATATATATTTATTAAAGGAGTTTTATTTGTTAATATAATGGCGCTAATATGATTTCAATTCTTCTTTTTTTCATTCTAATCATTAATTTTTAATATAAGATTTTTATTGGTTTATAACTTTATTCCTTCTAAATTTTTGTTTTTGATAGTTTATTTAACATGAATTTAGATGATTAAAGATATTTTTTTCATATTAAAATAAAAAATGTTATGGAAAGTGTCTTTACTTTTTTTTTTGTTTTTTTTGTTTTGTTTATTGAATAATTTATTTAATATTTAATTTAAAAAATGGCGAGGATGAATGAGTTAATGAGATGAGAAGAAAATAGAACTCATACATCTTATAATTCTTTCATTAAAAATATTGGTTAACCATAAATAAATTATAATTGGAATTAATTAATATTTGTCAAGATTATTTATTAACACTCACAGTATAATTTTGAACAATATATTTTTTTAATTATTTAAATATATTTAAATATTCAAATTCAAAAACATATAAATTGTAATATTTTAAACATATATATTTAACAAATATTATTCCAAAAATATATAAAACTCTTTCTTTCTTTTTTTCATGATAAAAAAACTTTAAAAAAAAAATTTTAAATTAAAAAAAAACTTTTTAAAATTAAAAATTCATTTTTTAATTTATCATTTTTAATATCCAAAAACATCAATATTATATCCATCTAAACCATCATCTCTTAATCCTTTCTTATTTTCCATCTCAGTATGAATTTCATTAACATCATTAGCTTCAATTCTTTTAATCCATTTATCCTTATGAACAGTATAAACTCTACAAACACCTCCAGAACCACAATCTCTATGAGTAGCTTGATGAATAGCTTCTCTACCAAGTTGAACAGCTTCTTCAGTACTCATATCATATTTCCATTTAGAATCAAGAACCCCATAAGCATAAGTACTTCCACTACCAACAGAAAATAAAGTACCTTTTAATCTAGTACCATCATCATCAATATAATAAAGTCCTTGATTATCACCATCAAAACCACATACCATTGTTCCCATACTTAATCCATATCCTCTATATTCTGTTACCCATGAACATAATACTTCACTTGCT